>Ga0210399_10003686_pt1 | contig 11926 bp, 10 predicted proteins | sample IncBWC14MmetaG_FD_150865 | JGI IMG/M metagenome (GOLD analysis project Ga0210399, IMG submission 150865) | Forest soil microbial communities from Barre Woods Harvard Forest LTER site, Petersham, Massachusetts, United States - Inc-BW-C-14-M | ecosystem: Environmental > Terrestrial > Soil >... | reverse complement strand
GTCAGGTATCCCCGGACGAGCCTAACAACCCGCCGATCCGGAACCCGCCCCCGCTACCCGTGCCATCAGCCGGTCGTGATTGACCCGGTCAAAGAACTTTGCCAAGTCAACTTCAGACAACGGGCGGATGGTGGGCCAAGGCGGTGTGTGGCCGCTCGATGTTGTAATGGTCGAGCCAGGGCATCAGCGCCATGCTGCGCTCCTGCGAACTGGCGTAGGGGCGGGCGTAGGCCCACTCGCGCAAGCTGGTTTGGATAAACCGTTCGGCCTTGCCGTTGGTGCGCGGCGTGTACGGCTTGGTGCGTTTGTGTTTGAGGCCGGCCGCCGCGACCGCCATGCGGAAAGCCTTGCTGAGATAGGCCGAACCGTTGTCGGTCATGACCCGCTCGACGGTAACTCCGTGCCCCGCAAACCAGCCAAGGGCACGCTCGAGAACGCCCACCGCGCTGGCCTTGCGCTCATCCGCCAGGATCTCGCTGTAGGCCAGCCGCGTCGCGTCATCGATGCACACATGCAGCGCTTCCCAGCCGATGCCGTGGTGGCGATTGACCGCGCCCTGCGTTCGGCCGGTAATGCGATGCCAGATCCCCTCGATGCGCCCGAGCTTCTTGCTATCGAGGTGGATCAACTCGCCGGGCCGCTCGCGCTCGTAGCTCACTACCACCGGCTTCGGTTCGAGCGCGGCGAGCTTGCCCAGTCCCAGTCGGCGCAGAATGGCGCCGACCGTGGAGACCGGCATGTGCAGTTGTCGCGCCATTGCCGGGCCGCTCATCCGCTGCCGCCGCAAACGCTCGATTTCGCTGACCCATTCAGCGCCGATGCGGTGCTTGCAGCGTTGCGGTGCCGAGCTGCAGTCGGCCAACGCCGCGGCACCGCCGCTCAGGTAGCGCGCCAGCCAGCGATAGCTCTGCCGCACCGAAATCCCCGCTGCGTTCGCCGCGTCCGCAACCCTCCAAGAGTCGACCTTGCGGCGTCAACCGCGCATTCTGGTGAACGTTCATCCGGGAGATCCTCCGATCAAGCTTGTGAGTGTGCTAACCCACAGCCTGACTGGGCTTCCCCCGATGAATAACGGTAGTCGTAGGCGTACTGCGCCGCCGCCGAGCGCGGCATCACCCCGGCGGCAAGCGTAGCGGTAGCGAGGAGCGCTGCGGATAATACTGCCGGCCGGAGCCAGCTCTGTTTCGCGAGAACGGACATGGCTACCTCCGATCGGTCAGGCCGAACACGTCAAGAGAACGTGCTATTGGGATACGCCATTCCGAGCGGCAACCATTCCGATTTAGCCCGGTGGAGATGTTGACCCGCTTGCGATGCATGCAGATGCGGCCGCAGGCGGTGACGAGGACTTCGCGATCGAGCGGCCCTCGTCGGGGCTCACAGCCACCGCTCACGCACCGTTAACTTTTCAAAGTTAAAAACCAGGCGGAGGTCCGCAAGTCATCGACTGGTAACACGAGATCGCGCCTATGAACGCGGAGGAGCGCCCTGGAGGGGCTTCAATTTGGGTCGTCGCCTTTCCCTTGCCCGGCGCGCCCTGATGTTTGCACCATGATCGCCGGCGGCGTTGCGGTCTGGGATCTCTGCATCAACGGGGTTGTCTCTCCGCGGTGGCAGTTTCTGGTTACTACAATCGCGATCCTCAGCGTGGTCATCGGCTCTACCCTTCTGTTCCAGAGACTTAGTGCGCAGCGTCGTCGTCTCGATCAATCAGAAAAGGCGCTCCGCCTCGCTAAGGAGGAGGTGGAGCAAGCCCGCAGCCTCGCCGAGGAGACCACTCGGCAGCTCCTCGAGGCTCAGCGGATCGGCAAGATCGGCCATTGGTATACCGAGGAGGCGGCCCAAACCACGACCTGGTCGCCGCAGATGTTCGAGTTCGTCGGCATCCCGCCCAAACCGGCGCTGTCGATCGAGGAAGCGCGGTCGTTTGTTCACCCTGACGACATCGCCGCCTTTCTCGATGCGCGCCGCCGTGCGATCGCAATACGGACGACGGCAAAGGTCGAAAACCGCTGGGTGCGGCCCAATGGAGAAATCCGCTGGATGCAGATCGACTTGAGTCCGAAATACGATGCGGGTGGTAACTGCCTCGGCCTGTTTGGTACGACGCAGGACATCACCGAGCGCAAGCAGGCTGAGGAGACATTGCACGTGGCGCAGCAACAGCTGGTTGACGCGATCGAATCGATTTCGGAAGGCTTCGCGCTGTTCGATCGCGAAGATCGGTACGTGCTGACCAACAGCAATTATTTCAACCTATACCCCGGCATCGCAGACCTTTGCGTGCCCGGCACCACGTTCGAGACTGTGCTGCGCGCCAATGTCGAGCGCAACCTTCACGAGTTCGGCCCCGAAGGCGGCGACGCTTGGATGCGTAGGCTCCTAGAGTGGCATCGCGCCTCCGGCGAGCCGATGGAGCAGCAGCTGAAGGACGGCCGCTGGGTCCGGGCGATCGAGCGGTGCACGAACGACGGTGGGATCGTTGGCATCCGTACGGACATTACGGCGGTCAAGCAGACCGAATTCGCGCTGCGGCAGCGGGTCGCCGACCTCGAAGAGGCCCGCTTGCAGTTGACCGGCGTGGCTACGGACCTCGCCGCGGCGCGGGATGCTGCCGAAGCGGCCAACCGCACCAAGTCGGAATTCCTTGCCAACATGTCGCACGAGATCCGCACCCCGATGAACGGGATCATCGGGATGAATGGTCTCCTGTTGCAGACGGGGCTCATGGCCGAGCAGCAGGAGTATGCGGTCGCCGTGCGCGACAGCGCCGAGGCGTTGTTGACGGTGATCAACGACATTCTCGATATCTCGAAGCTCGAGGCCGGCAAGATCGAGCTCGAGGCGATCGACTTCGACCTCGTCGATACTGTCGAATCTGCAGTCGGCCTTCTCGGGCCGAAGGCGAACGAGAAAGGCATCGAACTTGGCGTCCTGATCGAGTCGGCCGCGCGCGGCGGGTTTCGCGGCGATCCGACCCGGCTGCGCCAGATCCCCCTCAACCTCGTCGGCAATGCCGTCAAGTCACCGACCAAGGCAGCGTTTCCGTCGAGGTAGGGATGCGTCCGCCTGGCGGCAGCGGGCTCCCGAGGGTGCGGTTCACGGTGACCGATACCGGCATCGGCATGTCGGAAGAGGTGCTGGAGAAGCTGTTCCGAAAATTTAGCCAGGCTGAAAGCTCGATCACGCGCCGGTTCGGCGGCACGGGGCTGGGTCTCGCAGTCGCGAAGCAACTGCTCGAGCTGATGGGCGGCGAGATTGGTGTCGAAGCATCCTCGGGGATGGCAGCCGGTTCTGGTTTGTGATTCCGCTGGCGGCCGCCGCCAGCCCGACAATCGGTCGTCGGGCGCTTCCAGAGGCGCTGGCGCAGCTCCGGGTCTTGATCGTCGATGATGTCGAGATGAACCGGCGGGTGTTGACGGGTCAGCTCGGGGCGCTCGGCATCGCGGCCGGATCCGCGGTCGACGGCTTCCACGCTATCGTGGAACTCGAACGGGCCTGGGATCAGGGGCGGCCCTTTGATCTCGTCATCATCGACCAAAGAATGCCCGCGCTACCGGGCGATGAGCTGGCTCGCAGGATTCGCGACATGCCCGAGATCGCCGAGACCAAGCTCTTGCTCGCCTCTTCGGGGGGTACGCATGCGCTCCCACCCGGGGCGCTCGCGATGCTCGATGCCATCCTGGTCAAGCCGATCCGCGAGCAGTCCCTTTTGGACGCCTTCGTCCGCTTATTTGGCTCCGCAGCCACGCCGCCGAGCCCGACAACGGTAGTCTTCGGGATCAAGCAACCTGCGACGCGAGCGCTCCACGTGCTCGTCGCCGAGGACAACAAGATCAATCAGCAGCTGACGGCGGTGATGCTGCGCCACGTCGGGCATAAGGTGGATGTTGTCGAGAACGGCGAGGAGGCGGTCGAAGCCGTACGCACCAGCGCCTATGACGTCGTGCTGATGGACATGCAGATGCCGCTTCTCGACGGAATGCAAGCGACGGAGCGCATCCGCGCCCTCCCGCCGCCGGCCAACCGCGTCACCATCATTGCGGTCACGGCACACGCGATGGCTGGCGCCCGGGAGAAATACCTCGCGGCGGGGATGGATGAATACCTGTCAAAGCCGATCGAGCCGGGGATCTTGTTCAGCAAGCTCGCCGCAGTTTCCGCCGTCGAGGGCGCCAGCGCGACCACCGACAACCCGGAGGCCATGATGCACGATGCGGTGCTCGATCACGCGCACCTAGCGTCGCTTGCAGTGCATCTACCCGCGGCGAACCTTCGTCAGCTTCTTTTATTATTCCTCGATCAAATCGAGGCTCAGATCGTGACGCTCGAGGCTCTGTCGGCCGGTGGTGACCTCGCAGCACTCGAGCGCGAGGCGCATACCCTCGCTGGCAGCTCGGGGAATGTCGGGGCACTCAGATTGAGCGGGCTCGCCCGGGGCATCGAAGCAGCGAGCAAGGATGCGGATGCCGAGAGGGTCGCGCGGCTGGCGCGGGGCTTGGATAGTGTCGCCAAGGAAGCTGCTGCCGGGCTCCGCCATTGGTTGGCAGCCGGAGGCTGCACGGGAGCGTTAACAAGTTAACTCGGTCAGCAGCGGCCCAACGCGACTCACCGGCGGAGGAAGGTGATTCGAACCCCTAGTCCCCCGGCTGCGATGGAGCTCGGTGCGTTTGGCAGCGCGCGACGCGACCGACGGCTTATGGCGGAGCCAGAGCGCCGATCGTTCGCGTCGACGAGACTCGTCGAGCGATTTCCGGCATGCCCGCACACCGTTCACCTGGGCAGAGCCGGCCCCGGTTTCGGGATCGGCGTTGGCGACTTCGACCATCTTACGGCACCTTTCTTCGCCCTGCTCGGCGTCAGCCGGGCCAGCCCTCGAGCGGGTGGTAGTTCGAACCGGTTGGGTGGCTCTGCCCCAACTGCTACGGTGCCGCGTCACGGCGCAACGAGGGCAAGGACATGGACGATCGCGCGTTCGCATCCGCAACCTGGCTGTCAGACGAAATTCGCGACCGCCGTATCGGCTGCGTCGAATTGCTCGACTTCTACCTGGCGCGCGCCGAGCGGCATAATCCCGCGCTGAACGCGATCGTTGTCTGGCAGGTCGAGCAAGCGCGAGAACGCGCCCGCGCGGCCGATGCGGCCCTTACGCGTGGCGAGCGCCGGGGACCGCTGCACGGCATTCCGATGACGGTCAAGGAATCGTTCAACCTTGCGGGCCTGCCGACCACCTTTGGCAATCCGCTATGGAGGGATAATATCGCCACCGGAAACGCCCTCCTGATCGATCGGCTCCTCCAGGCGGGTGCGATCGTGTTCGGCAAGACCAACGTGCCCTACATGCTGGCCGACGCACAGAGCTTCAACGACATTTACGGCACCACCAATAACCCGTGGGATCCGACGCGCTCACCCGGGGGCTCGTCGGGCGGCGAGGCGGCGACGCTTGCCGCCGGGTTGTCGGCCCTCGGGGCCGGCAGCGACATCGCCGGCTCATTGCGCAACCCGGCGCATTACTGCGGCGTCTATGGCCACAAACCGACCTGGGGGCTGATCTCGACGCGCGGCCACGCGCCACCCGGTATCATGACGCCGACCGACATATCCGTGGTCGGCCCGATGGCGCGCCACGCCGAGGACCTCAATCTGGCGCTGCGCGCCCTTGCCGGACCGGACCTGCTTCAGCGGGCGGCCTGGCGGGTCGAGTTGCCATCGGCGCGGCACCACAGGCTGGGCGAATTTCGGGTCGCGGTGTGGGCATCGTCTCCGCTATGCCGGATCGACGTCAGTGTATCTGACCTCTTTGATCGCGCCATCGACGCCATCGTGCGCGCTGGAGCGACAGTCGACGATGCGGCGCGACCCGAGATCGACGACGAAGAACATCACCGTCTCTTCATGCTGCTGTTGCGCGCGGCGACGGCGTCCCGCATGCGCGAGGAGGATTTTTCCCGGCAGCAGGAGATCGCCGCGACGCTCACCAACGACGACATGAGCGACCGCGCCGCGGTGGCGCGCGGCGCGACATTGCTGCATCGCGCCTGGGCCAGTGCCAACGAGGCGCGGACAAAGCTGCGCTACACCTGGCACGAATTCTTCAAGCGCTTCGATGTATTGCTGACGCCGGTGGCGGCGACCGCCGCTTTCTCGCACAACCGCAACCCCAGTCGCGACGAACGCACGGTCAGCGTCAACGGCAGGTCGGTGCCGTACGCTGAGCAGTTGTTCTTTGCGGGGCTCGCCAGCTTGTCATACCTGCCGGCTACTGCCGCGCCAATCGGGTTGACCGGAGAGGGATTACCGGTGGGCCTGCAGGTCATCGGGCCGGAGGGTGAGGACCGGACGACGATCGAATTCGCCCGGCTGCTCGCGGCGGAGATCGGCGGCTTCGTGCCGCCGCCGGCATACACGTAACCTGGTGCGGCGGTGCTGACGCGAGGTTGGGCGGCGGTAGGGCGCGTTTGAGCGCTTGATCCGGGTGGGTCGCTGGGGTTTCATGACCCGTACGGGAGCTGAATGGGGATTCCGGCGGATCGTTCGCTAAGCGCTCTTGCGGCGACGACCAAACGGGCGGTGAAATCAGCTCTGAGCGAGGGGAAGCGATAATGGCAGACATCGGTGCCCGCGCACCGCTGCGCGACATCACGGGTTATCAGTGGCTCGTGCTGTTCGTGGCCTGGGCCGGGTGGTCGCTGGACATCACCGATTTCACGCTCTACGGGCTGGTTTTGCGTCAGGCCCTGACCGAGCTGATCGGCGGCACCCCGACGATGGCGCAAATCGGCAAGGTCGGCGGCCTGTTGACCACGGTCGGACTGCTCGGCTGGGCATTCGGCGGGTTTTTCTTCGGCATCGTCGCCGACTATCTCGGCCGGGTGCGCACCCTGGCGCTCAGCATCCTGATTTACAGCGTGTTTACGGCCCTGCAGGGTTTTGCTCACGAAGTCTGGCAGCTTGGCCTGTTCCGCTTCATTGCCGGGCTCGGTACCGGTGCCGAGCTGATGATCGCGATCCCGCTCGTCGCAGAGGCTTTTGCCGAGACGCACCGGGCCAAGATCCTCGGCTTCATGATGACCGGAGGAGGCTTCGGCAATTTGTTCGCGGCCTATATCTACGATTGGGTCGGCCCCTATGGTTGGCGGTACGTCTTCTTCACCGGCATTATCCCGGCCCTTCTGTTGGCGCTCATGCGCCGCGGCATGGTCGAGCCGGAACGTTTCGCCGCGGTACGGGCACGACGCCAGACGCTGGCGACCCGTCACGACCGGAGCGCGGAGGAACGCGAATTCTTGCGTCTAGTCCCGCTGCAGCTGTTCAACCGCAGCATTCGCTTCCAAACGCTGGTCGGTGTGCTGTTCGCGATGGGGACGCTGCTGGCGGTGTGGACGGCCCAGGCCTGGCTGCCGACGATCCAGAGCCTGCTGCTCGAAAAGGACGGGATCAAGGGTGCGGCCGCCATTCCCTACGTCAGCTGGGGGATGAAGCTGTGGGGCGTCGGCGGCATCGTCGGCTACATTGCGTTCGGCTACATCGCCGACCTGATCGGGAGGCGGCTGACTATCCTGCTTTATAGCCTGGGGACGCTGGTCGTCGGCCTGTACCTGTTCCTCGGAGTCGGCACATACGGACCCTACCCGATCCTGCTGCTGATCTACGGCTTCTTCGTAGTCGGTATCTTCTCCGGCCACGCAATCTACATGTCGGAATTGTTTCCGACCCATGTGCGCGCGACCGCGGTGGCATTCTGCAACGGCTCTGGGCGGGTGTTCACCAGCTTCGGGCCGTTGGTGGCCGGATTGCTCGTTGTGCAGCTGGGCGGGCTTTCCAATGCCACGGGGATCATGACAGGCTTCGCCATATTGAGCATCGTTGCGGTGATGCTGGGCCGCGAGACCAGGGACGAGCAATTGCCGCGCTAAGCAGGTCTCGCACAAAACCACGCCGCGGGAAATACTCTTTGGGAGCCTTCTGTCAGGTGCTATCCACTGGTGGACGCCAACGTTCTCATGAAGGGGAGGATCTCCAATGCTGGAGCTTTCGGACATCCAATCGTCGCAAGAAGAGCTGCAGGACTACTACGCGCAGCTCCGCGCGCAGCACGTTACGCCGGCCTGGATCGGCGGCGGCATCAGCATCGAGCCGCAAAGCAAGGCGGTGCCCTACCTGTGGCATTGGCGCGATCTGCGGCCACAGGCGATGCGGGCGGCCGAGCTGGTAGGGACCCAGCAGGCCGAACGCCGGGTGTTGCGCTTGACCAACCCCGAGCTGTCCGGAGTCTCCGCCAGCAACACGCTGGTCGCCAATATCCAGATCGTGATGCCAGGCGAGATTGCCCGGGCCCATCGCCATTCGGCGGCGGCCCTGCGCCTGATCATCGAGGGAAGGGGCGGCTACACGGTCGTCAATGGTGAGCGCGTCCCGATGTACCCCGGCGATCTCGTGCTGACCCCCAACTGGTGCTGGCACGATCACGCCAACGACACGGATGCGCCGATGATCTGGCTGGACGGCCTGGATACCCCGTTGGTGCGGATGCTCGAGGCCGGATTCTACGAGGAGTACCACCAGGAGCGGCAAGACGTTGGCGCGGCCGTCAACGCCTCGCAGTGGCACTACCCGATGTCGGAGATGCGGGCCGCCCTAGAGCGGCTGGCTCACGCAGATACCGCCGACACCGGCGAGGGGAGCGTCCTCGAATACACCAACCGGGTGACCGGCGGACCGGTAATGCCGACCATCACCTGCCACATGCAGCTGCTGCGCCCCGGTGAGAAGACGCAGGCGCGCCGCCGTGTCTGCTGCACGAACTATCACGTGGTCGAGGGTGCCGGCTACTCCGTGGTCGGCGGCGAGCGCCTCGACTGGGAAGACAAGGACGTGTTCACGGTGCCGACCTGGACCTTCTGCGAGCACGTCAACACCGGCGACCGCCCAGCCTTCCTGTTCAGCTTCAGCGACGCGCCGGTGATGAAGGCCTTGCGGCTCTACCGGGATGAGACCAGGCCATAGCCGCGCGATGCGCCGGCGCCCCTGACCCGCGTGATAAATGGCAATCGAGGCTGGCTCTTGGGGCCCCGAGATGCCGAACCGCGCTGGAAAGCCGAGGCTGGCCTCCAGCAAATTGCCGCATTCGAACCTAAAGCCTTCGTCGATTCCTCGCGGGTTGCCCGGTTTTGCCCCCACCGGGTAAGGTGAAGGGTTTGGGATGCGGGCCCATCGTGACCTATCCCAGCGTACTGAGGGCCGGCGTCCGAAAGCCCCCCAGGAAGGAACCCGCGGGGGCTGGTGGGCGGTCTGCGTCTATGGGGATTTGGTGGGGCGCCGGCTCGCGTAGGGGATCGGCTGGCTGGCGTATGTGGCAGCGGATCGACGATCACGGTGGTGAGTTAGGCGCCGCGGCGGCGGTCGGCAGGGCGATTTTGACCTGATCGACGGCATCGGGCGTGCGGTGGGAGGCGGCGGGGCGACAGCAATGCGACGCCGGAAGCGGGGTTCCCCGGCAGGCGGGAGGTGCGATGAGGCGGTGATCGGCGTCATGGCATCGTGGCCCTGACCGCGGCTTCGGACGATGGCGGGCCGCGGGGTGCACCGCCGCGCTGGAAGGTCTCGAGGATGATCATGCGGCCGCCGCAAGAAGGGCATGGTTATGGTCTGCTGCGGCGCTGGCGGCCGGGTCCGCGTCGTCGCGCTCAGCCGGCGGATCCATCACCGGCGCGGGCACGGCGATCAGTTCTCTGGCGCGCGCGATGTTGGCCTTGCAGGTGGCACTGGCGAATAGCCCGTAATGACGGATGCGGTGGAACCCGTTGGGCAGAACGTGGAGCAGGAAGCGCCTGATGAATTCGCTGGGCAGGAGCGTCATCGTGCGAAACCGCTCCCGGCCGTTGCGGCGGTAATCCTTGTAGCGGAAGCTGACGCCGCGCTTGTCGAGGCCGACGAGGCGGGCGTTCGAGATGGCAACGCGGTGGGTGTAGCGGGCGAGATAGGCGAGCACCACCTCGGGCCCGGCGACGGGTGGCTTGGCGTAGACAAACCAGTTCTTTCCCCTCAGTGGCGCGAGTTGCGCGGCAAAGGCCTCCCGGCGCCCCAGGCCTTCGAGCTCGCCAAAGAACGCCAGCCGGCCCGCCGCATGAGCCTCGGCGAGGCCGGCCAGGAAGAGCCGTCGGAACAGGCGGAAGAGCACCCGCACGGGTCAGAGGAAGCCGGGTCGGCAGGGCACCCAGTGGCTCTTGTCGAGCGATATCCCGCCGCCCGGCACGATCATGTGGAGGTGCGGATGGTGGGTCATCGCCGAGCCCCAGCTGTGGAGCACGGCGGTGGCGCCGATGCGGGCACCCAGGTGCTTGGGATCGGCGGCGATGGTGAGCAACATCTCGGCCGCCGCGCGGAACAGCAGGTCGTAGACCACTGCCTCGTTCTGATAAGCGATCCCTGCAATCTCGACCGGCAGCGTGAAGACGAGGTGGAAATAGCCGACCGGCAGGAGATCGACCTCGCGCGCTGCAAGCCAGTCCTTTGCCGCTGCGCCCTGGTACTTTGGGCAATCGCGGTTGCGGCAAGAATTGGAGGCGATCCGGCTGTGGCCGCAATCCTCGCAGCGCTGACATGGCCACCGAGGGCAGCCGAGCGGCAGCTCTCGATGGCTGACATCGCCTTGGGCTGGCCGAGGCTCACAGGCCCGGCGTTGGCCTTGCGCCAAGCGGCTCCGTGGCGATGGAAGATGTCTGCGACCTCCAGCCGTGGGCGGCACACGGCCGCCGGACTACACACCGGTTCTCAGCCTCCCTTCGGTCAGCGGCGCGCGCCGATCGAGCGGGCTGGTTACGGTGCGGATCGTGATGTTGGCGACGCGGGTGTGGCGCGCCGTCGTGCCGAGCTTGGCATGCCCGAGCAGCCACGCGCCATAATGCGTACCTTCTATGTCACTGAAACCCAAAGCTCTGTTGGGTAGGATCCGATGTTAGCGAGCGCCGCGAGGGCTTGCGTTCGCGATACGCAGCCATGTCCTCCGCCTTGATCACCCACGGCGCGCCCCTGCACAGCTGGCGCCCCTTGATGATGCCGCGCCGAACCATGCGCAGCGCCGTCATGACGCTCACATCCATGATTTGCGCCGCCGCCTCAAGCGTTATCTCGCCCCGCTCGGCCCATTCGCTCTCGCGATTGACGGCAATGCCGTGGTGGCTGCGGAACGAGCAGACCCGCGCCTTGGTCCAACCGTTGCCGCGCCCGGTCGGCTTGCCGGCGCGATTGAGGAGCCGCGCGATCTGTTGGTCGGGCATCAGGCGCGCCAACTCACGGATCAGCGACAAGGTATCTTCGGGCACCGTCCAGCGATGCTTGCCGGCCCCGTTGATCTTCAGATTCAGCGCGGTGTGGTCCCCACCCTGCCAATGCAGGATCATCTGGATGAGGCTGCCTTCGATGCGCACAACAATCTCGTGTAGTGCCGCGCGCAAGATCCTCTTGCGGGTCGCTGCTGTCGCAGCCGAATGCGACCAGGCGAGCTCGAGATCGGCGCCGAGCTGCAACAAATGTCGCCGCTCCTTCTCGCCCAAGGGCGCCGGCTTCCTCGCCTCAAGTGCGGCGATCTCGCCTTCGATCCGGTGCACCACCTGCAGCGCCTCGTTCCAACGGCGCTCCAACTCGCCAGCGACCAAACGATTGGCGGGATCGACAGCATCATATTGCCGACGGGCATGCGCCGCCGAGAAGCGCGCCTGCTGCAGCGCCATATCGAGTTGCCTCTTGGCGGCTGATGTCTCGCTCGTCTGAGCCTCGAGCGCCCTCACTGCGGCGTTGATGCCGAGCGGCTTCAGGACCCGGAGAACCTCGCTGCCGACAGCGTGATCGGCACGCAAGCCACCGAACGAGATGCACCGCTCCGTGCCGTGGTTCACAAGAGCGCCCTGGCAGTAATAGCGCC
>Ga0210399_10003685_pt1 | contig 11929 bp, 9 predicted proteins | sample IncBWC14MmetaG_FD_150865 | JGI IMG/M metagenome (GOLD analysis project Ga0210399, IMG submission 150865) | Forest soil microbial communities from Barre Woods Harvard Forest LTER site, Petersham, Massachusetts, United States - Inc-BW-C-14-M | ecosystem: Environmental > Terrestrial > Soil >... | reverse complement strand
CGCCACCCGCTGCTGCTCGCCGCCCGAGAGCTGGTTGGGGAAGCGGCCTTCGTAGCCGGGCAGCCCGACCAGGGCGAGCACGCGCGCCACCTTCTCGCGGATCACCGCACGGCCGAGCCGCTTCACCCGCAGCCCGTAGGCCACGTTGTCGAACACGGTGAGGTGCGGGAACAGCGCGTAGTTCTGGAAGACGAAGCCGATGCTGCGCCGGTAGACCATGAGCCCGGTGACGTCCTGCTCGTCGATCAGCACGCGCCCGCCGTCCGGCTGCTCGAAGCCGGCCACCATGCGCAAGGTGGTGGTCTTGCCGCAGCCCGACGGGCCCAGCAGGGTCAGCAGCTCCCCCGGCTCCACCGTGAGGCTCACGTCGCTCACCGCGGCCACGCCCTGCTGGCCCCGCACGAAGCGCTTGGAGACCGAGACGAGCTCGAGCCTCGCTCCCTCCGCGCGGCTCCCCGGCGCGCTCATCCGCCCAGCAGGGTGCCGGCCTGACCGAGGCTGCCGGCGTTGAGCCGTCGCATCACGAGGCTCGACAGCAGCACCGCCGCGTAGACCAGCAGGATCACCAGCACCGAGAAGGCGGAGGCCTGGCCCAGCTCGAGATTCGTGATGCCTTCGAGGATGCGCACCGTGACGTGCGACCACTGCAGCGACACCAGGAAGATGGTGGCGCTGATCGCGGTCATGGCCCGAATGAAGAGCACGGTCATGCCCGCGAGCAGCGCGGGCCGGATCAGCGGCAGGACGACTCGACGGAACGTCACGTCTCGCCGCGCCCCGAGGCTCGCCGAGGCCTCCTCGATCGACGGATCGATCTGGGCGAGCAGGGCGGTGGTGGCGCGCGTGCCGGCGAGGCTGTAACGGAACACGTAGCAGACGACCAGGATGAAGGCGGTGCCGGTCAGGGCCAGCGGCGGATCGTTGAAGGCCACCAGATACGCGATCCCCACGATGGTGCCGGGCAGCGCGTAGTTGATCATCGCGGCGAATTCGAGGGTCCGGCGGCCGGGGAAGCGCGTGCGCGCGACCAGGAAGCCCAGCACCACCGCGAAGAGCCCGCCCACCGGCATGCACACCGCCGCGATCACCAGCGTGTCGCGGATGGCCTTGAGCCCGCCGCTGAAGACGTGAGCGTAGTGGGCGCCGGAGAGGTGGTTGTCGGCGCCGAGCGCCCGTACCAGGGAGGCGGCCGCGATCAGCAGGTAGCACGTGAGCACGAGCGCCACCGTCAGCGCGCACACGAGGGCGAGCGCGACCGCCGCGCCGGACGAGAGGCTCTTCACCCGCGTGGCCGCGCCCGCCTTGCCGGTCACCGTGACCACCGAGCGGCGCTCGGTCCACCACCGCTGCGCCGCGAAGATCGCGAGCGTGGGGACCAGCAGGAGGAACGAGAGCGCGGCGCCGCCGCGCATGTCGTAGAGCCCGGTGATCTGGAGGAAGGCCTGGGTGGGCAAGACCGGGAACTTGGTCCCGCCGAGGATCAACGGGGTCGCGAAGTCGGCGAGCGAGGCCGCCGAGACCAGCAGGAAGGAGTTGGCCAGACCCGGCGCGGCCAGCGGCACCGTGACGGTGCGGAACACGCGCCAGCGCCGGGCTCCCAGGCTGAAGCCACCGTCCTCGAGATTGGGATCGATGTTGGCGAGCACGCCCTTGAGCGTGAGGTAGGCGATGGGGAAGTAGGTGAGGGTCTCGGAGAGCCAGGTGCCGCCCAGGCCGTAGATGTTGAGGGAGGCGATGCCGAACACGTGGTAGGAGATGAGCCCCTTGGGGCCCAGGGCGAAGATCAGGGCGATGGCCGCGGTGAAGGGCGGCGAGATCAGCGGGAGCAGCACGATCGCGTCGAGCCCGATGCCCACCGTTCGCGGCACGTTCGCCCGCACCGCGAGGAGCGCGAACGCGAAGCCGAGCGCGGTGCCGGCCCCGCCGACCAGCGCGGCCAGGAGCAGGCTGTTGCCGAAGGCTCGGCGATGCTGCCAGCCCGCGATCACGTCGCGGACCGCGGCCAGGCTCGGGCCTCCGTCCCAGAAGGTGAGCGCGAGGAGTCGCGTGAGCGGGTAGAGGATGAACAGCGCGACGACGGCCCAGATCAGCACCACCGTCGCCGCGAGCGCCGGGTCGCGCCGCGCGCCCGAGGGATCGGCGCTCACCTCACTCCTTGATCACTTCGTTGATCCAGCGATCCACCAGGCGCTTGCGGTTCTTGCCCACCCAGTCGAGATCCACCGGCAGGAGCTTGGCTTCCTTCATCAAGGCCAGGACCGCGGGATTGATGCTGCCCCCGGGCAGGCTCGGCAGCATGTAGACCTCGTTCTTGTCCAGCAGGTCCTGCATGTCCCGTGTGAAGGTCCAGTCGATGAACTTCGTGGCGGCCTCGCGGTTCTTGGCCCCCTTCACCAGGGCCACCCCCTCGATCACCGCGGCCACGCCCTCGCGCGGGAACGTGGTGATCATGTCGTACCCCTTCTTCTTGGCCTCCATCGCGTCCGGCATGTGGGCGATGCAGACCATGGCCTGGCCCATCGCGGTGGGGATGGTGCAGCCGCCGCCGCTCTTGGTGTAGACCTGCACGTTCTGGTGGAGCTTCTTCTGGTAGTCGAAGGCCCGGTCCTCGTCCTTCCCGAACGCGTAGTAGATGGAGAGGATGCGGGTCAGCGCGGTGCCGGAGGTGCGGGCGTCCGCGGTCTGGATCTGTCCCTTGTAGGCCGGATCGAGGAGGTCGTTCCAGGAGGTCGGCGGCTTGAGCCCCTTCTCCTTGAGCAGCTTGGCGTTGGACATGAACAGGAGCGTGTTCCGGGCCACCGCGGTGTAGTAGGCCTCGGGGTCTCGCAGCTCCGCGGGCACCTTCGCGGTGTTCGCGGACCTGAACGGCTCGATGATGCCCGCGGCCTTGGCCGCCGCGAAGCCGTCGCCCGGCGCGCCCCAGATCACGTCGGCCCGCGGGTTGTTCCGCTCGGCGGTCGCGCGCGCCACCAGCTCGCCGGTGGAGAGCCGGATGAAGTTGACTTGGACGCCCGTCCTCGCGGTGTAGGCCTGGAAGATCGGCTGTGAGAGCGATTCCGGCCAGGCGGTGTAGACGTTGACGGTGTCGGCGGCCCAGGCGGGGACGGCCAGCAGCAGGCACGCGACCAGCAACATCACGGTGGACATCGGTGTCCTCCTTCGGGTGAGGCGTGACGACGTCGTGATCGGCAGGACTATAGCGGACTTTCGCGGTCGGCGGTGCGCAATCGGCGCGGATCACTCGGCCCTTGACGTTCCCTCGGCCGACGGCGGAGGATCGACCCGGCAACCGGACGGACCCCGGGGGGTCCTGCCGTTCCGTCCACTCGGGCGGGCGGAGTAGAGACGTGAACGTCGATGCGCACGCGGGCGAGGCCGACGAGGATGACGAAGATGACGAGGAGATCACCGGTGGTTCTGCTGGCCGTCCTGCTCCTGGCCGTCGCGCCGATCGGCCTTTACCCGGCGGGCGGGTCGGCGCACGCGGCCGGCAACACGCTGACCGTCGCCTTCAGCACCGACATCGTGACGCTCGATCCCCACCAGAACACGGACCTCAACACCATGCAGGTGCTCGAGCAGATCTACGAGCACCTGGTGGCGCTCGGCCGCGATGGCACGTTCCATCCGGTCCTGGCCGAATCGTGGGAGCTCGTGGACGAACGGACGTGGAAGTTCAAGCTGCGACGTGGAGTCCACTTCCACAACGGCGAGGACTTCACCGCCGACGCGGTCAAGTTCACCCTCGAACGGCTCGCCGACACGAAGGATCCCGTGCGGTCCGGCCCGAGCTTCCGGCAGAACCTCGCGGAGGTCGTCGTTCAGGATCCCCTGACCGTCCTCATCAGGACGAAGGCCCCGTATCCCGATCTGCTCGCCTTGCTGCACCTGAGCGGCTCGGTCATTCCCCCGAAGTACTTTCAGTCGGTCGGCAAGGAGCGATTCGCCCGCGAACCGAACGGTACCGGTCCCTACCGCTTCGCCGCCTGGAGACGAGACGTGCAGGTGACGCTCCAGGCGAACGAGCGATACTGGGGCGGCAAGCCGGCCTTCGGCGAGTTCGTATACCGGCCGATGCCGGAAGCGGCCGCCCGGGTCGCCGCGCTCGTGAAGGGGGAGATCGACGTCGCGGCGGACGTCCCCGCCGAGCGGGTGAAGGAACTCGAGTCGGGGCGGAACACCCGGGTCGTGAGCTACCCGGGCCAGCAGATTTACATCGGGATCGACACGCTCAAGACGGGACCTCTCCGGGACCGCCGCGTCCGCCAGGCGCTGAACTACGGGATCGACGTGGACGCCATCGTGCGCGACGTGCTCGGCGGCCAGGCGGTTCGCCTGAACGGACCCATGTTCCCCACGATGGTCGGGTACGACTCGAACCTCAAGGTCTACCCGTACGATCCGGAGCGCGCCAAGGAGCTCCTCGCTCAGGCCGGCTACCCCGGGGGATTCAACGTCGCCCTCGACGTTCCGGTCGGATACCAGGGCGCCATGAAGCTGAAAGACGTGGGCGAGACCGTCGTCAGCTACCTGAAGAAGCTCGGGGTCGACGTGACGCTGAAACTGATCGAGCCGGCGGCCGCGACCGAGCGCTACCAGGCGAAGCAGTTCCAGATGTACTTCTACGCGTGGGGTGGCGACTATGTCTCCGGGCGCATCCTCGAGATCCTCCTGTACTCGAAGACCCGGGGCTACTACTACCAGAGCCCCGAGGCCGATTCGATGATCGCCGCGTACCAGGGCACGATGAACCTGCGCCGGCGCGAGGAGCTCGGGCGCACGCTGCACCGCTTCCTCCACGAGGACGCCCCCTTCGTCTTCCTCTACCAGGAACGCGCGACGCTCGGACTGGCGAAGCGCCTGGTCTGGGAGCCCATCGTCTCCGACCAGCGGCTCCACGCCGCGGAGTTCCGGGCGCAGTAGCCCGGCTCCGCCCCCGCCTCCGTCCATGGTGTCGTGGCGGTACGTCGCCCGGCGCGTGGCCCAGACCGCGCTCATCCTCGTCGGCGTCACGCTCGCCGTCTTCTGGGTCGTCCGGCTGAGTGGGGATCCCGTGCTCCTCATGCTCCCCGCCGACGCCAGCCAGCAGGACATCCAGAGACTGCGCGTGTCCCTCGGCTTCGACCGGCCGATCCACGTGCAGCTCTGGCGGTTCACGGAGCGGGTGACCGCGGGTGACTTCGGCACCTCGCTGCGGTTCCAGGAGCCGGCGCTCCCGCTGGTGCTGGAGCGGCTGCCGAGCACGGTTCTGCTGGCTCTCACCGCGCTCTCGCTCTCCACGGTCGTCGCCATCCCCCTGGGGGTCACGAGCGCGGTCCGGCGCGACTCGGTCTGGGACCGCGCGGCGATGAGTCTGGCCCTGCTCGGCCAGTCGATGCCGATCTTCTGCACCGGCATTGTGCTGATCACCGTCTTCTCGGTCGCGCTCGACCTCTTCCCCAGCTCGGGAAGTGGGACGCTCGGTCATCTGGTGTTGCCGGCCACCGCCCTCGGCTTCTTCTCGATCGGCCGCGTGACGCGACTCGTGCGGGGCGGGATGCTCGAGGTCCTCGGCCAGGACTACGTACGGACCGCGCGCGCCAAGGGCCTCGCCGAGTGGAGCGTGGTGTACCGGCACGCGCTCCGCAACTGCCTGCTGCCGGTGGTGACGATCGTGGGCCTCGAGCTCGGCTCGACCCTCGGCGGCGCCGTCGTCACCGAGATGGTGTTCGCATGGCCGGGAGTCGGCCGCCTGATCGTGTCCGCGATCTTCGCCCGGGACTACCCGCTGGTCCAAGCCGCCGTGTTCGTCGTGGCCACGACGTTCGTGCTCGTCAATCTCGCGGTCGACCTGCTCTATGCGGTCGTCGATCCGCGCGTGCGGTATGGGTGAGCCCGCGGCGCCGGGCGTCGGGCGCCCGCGGACGCTCGCGCGGTGCAACCGGACCGGGTGGGTGGCCGCCGGGGTCCTGCTGGCGGAGATCGTGGTGGCGCTCCTCGCCCCGACCCTGGCGCCGCACGACGCGCTCGAGCAGGACACGACCTGGCGGCTGAAGCCACCGCTGACCATGGCCGCGGCCGGGCGCTTCATCCTCGGCTCCGACCAGCTCGGTCGTGACGTCCTGAGCCGCATCCTCCACGGCGCGCGGATCTCGCTGCTCATCGGCATCTCGGCGGTGGCCATCGCGGCGCCCCTCGGGGTCGCGGTCGGCCTCTTCGCGAGCTACCACGGTCGGGCCCTGGACGACGTCGTGATGCGGATCGCCGACGTCCAGCTCGCCTTTCCGTTCATCTTGCTCGCGGTGACCGTCGTCGCGGTCCTTGGCCCGAGCGTCAGGAATCTGATCATCGTCCTGGGTATCGCGGGGTGGGTCCCGTACGCGCGCCTCGCCCGCAGCGAGGTGCTGACGCTGAAGGGCCGGGAGTTCGTCGAGGCGGCGCGCGCGCTCGGGGCCGGGGACGTACGGATCATCACGCGACACATCCTGCCGAACGTGCTGACGTCCGTCGTCGTGGTCGGAACGTTCGCCCTCGCCAACACGATCATCGTCGAGTCGTCCTTGAGCTTCCTCGGGCTCGGCGTCCAGCCGCCGAACCCGACGTGGGGCGGCATGCTCAGCGACGGTCGCGAGTACGTGACGACGGCGTGGTGGCTCTGGGTGTGCCCGGGAGCGGCGATCCTGACGACCGTCCTCGCGGTCAACTTCGTGGGCGACTGGCTGCGTGATGCGCTCGACCCGCGCGTGCCGTGGTGACCACCTGATGAGCTTGGTGAAAAATGCTCACGGTCGTAGACTTGGGATACAGAAGAAGGACGCTGCGCGTGACCATCCTCCGCCCGCTGATCGCCTTCGGCTCCTGCCTGATCGCCCTCGCCTTGCCCGTCGCTGCCGCGCGCGGTGCCTCGCTCGGGCCGGTCGATTCGTCGCCCGCCGTCGAGGAGCGGCCCCCCGACCTGCCCCCGTGGCTCATTGCCTCCCGGTTGGGCAGGCCCCTCGACGATCGGTCGCGGGACGGCGGCGAAGGCCCCGCGGTGCTGAGCGACGTGGACGCGGTCCTCTCGCGCGATTCGGCGACCGTCGTCGAGACCGATCCGCTGACGATCCGGACGTCGGGCGACGAGGCGAAGGACCTCCGCGCCCTGGTGGGTCGGGGCGAGCCCTGGCGCCTCGTCCGCTTCGGCGCCGACGCCGGCTCGGGATCGCAGAACGTGAAGGTGACGGCGTACGGCGCGGTGGCCTACGTGCCGAACAGCCTGGGAGGGCCGTGGCTGGGCTCCGGGCTCGGCTTCGGCCCGGCCTCCACACCCGGCTACGCCGTGGGCATCGATGATCGGGAGGAGCCCATCTCGCTCGGCTTCAAGGCGGAGCTGAACGGTCTCGAGGGAGGCGCGGAGTACCGCTCGGTCGGCAAGAGCCTGGACCGTGTGGTCTCCGGTCCCCCGTCCCAGAAAGACAAGGAGGGCACCGAGGTCTGGCTGGCCCAGTGGCTGGGGCGGCTGCAGCTCAAGCTCTCGCAATCCGCGCTCTCCGACAACGTGGACCGCAATCCCGCGCTGCCCCGCACCACCAAGACCCAGACCGCAGTGAGCGCCAAGCTGGCGCCGGTCTCCTGGCCGATCTTCGGGCTGACCTACGCCACCGGCGATTCGGAGCGGAGCTGGCTGACCGGCTCGGGGCAGCCACGTCTCATGGAGCGGCAGGCGTTCGACAGCGTGGCCGGCTCGGTCTACTACGGCACCCCGCGCGTGGATCTCTCGGCGTCGTCCACCTACGGCTGGAGCCGCGACATCGGCCGGCCGGATCAGCAGATGACGTCGCTCTATCAGGACCTGCAGCTCACGCTCCGGCCGATAACATCCGTGAGCGTGACGCCCGCGGTCAGCACCGGGCTCGACCGCTACCAGTGGTCGGGGACCCTCAACCACAGCGACTCCGCTTCCCTGCTGCTGACCTACGCGCAGCCCGCCTCCTGGTGGAGCGTCTGGACGCTCGGTGCCTATACCAAGAGCCAGGCCACCGACCGCACCGTGGACGGGCGCAGCATGAGCGTGAGCGGCGGGGTGTCCTGCGGGCTCGGCCGGCTCCTGGGCGGGGCGACCACCATGTCGTTCCAGGCCGGCTACGATCGGTACGACGACTCGATCTACCCGGACAGCTCCTCGCGCGGCGTCTTCGGCCTGGTCCTCCTCAAGATCTCCACGTTCTAGCCGCGGCCATCCCGCGGTCCGGTCTCATCCGTGGCGCAGCCGCGGGTCGAGGAAATCCTGCAGCGCGTCGCCCAAGACGTTGAGCGACAGCACCACGACGAAGATGGCCAGCCCGGGCAGCAGCGCCACGTGCGGCCGCAGGATCACGAACGTCCGTGCGGTGGCCAGCATGCTCCCCCAGTCCGCGGTGGGCGGCTGGGTGCCCAGGCCCAGGAAGCTCAGCCCTGCAGTGGCGAGGATCTTGGCCCCGACGTCCAGGCTGAAGGCGACCGCGATCGGGGCGAGCAGGTGGGGCAGCAAGTGGCGGCGCAGGATCAGCCGATCGCTGCTGCCGAGCGCGCGCGCGGCCTCCACGAACTCGCGCTCCCGCAGCGAGAGCACCACCCCGCGCACCAGCCGCGCGTAGAACGGGAAGCCCACGATCGCGATGGCCACCATCGCGTTGGCGAGCCCGGGACCGAGTCCGGCCACGATCGCGATGGCGAGCAGGATGTAGGGGAAGGCCATCAGGATGTCGGTCAGCCGCATCACGATCGTATCCACGTGCCCGCCCCAGTAGCCGGCGTGCAGCCCGAGCAGCACCCCGATCAGCATGGACGCGGCGGCGGCGCCCACGCCGGCCATGAGCGAGATGCGGGCGCCCCAGACGAGCCGGGCGAGCATGTCGCGCCCGAACTCGTCGGTGCCGAGCAGGTGCCCGGCGGCGCCGGGCGGCCTGAGGCGGTTCGGAGTGTCCACCGCGTCGGGATCGAGCAGGGGCAGGTAGGGGGCCAGCATCGCCCCCAGCACCGCGGCCGCAATCACGAGGGCCGCCGCGAGGGCGAGCCGGTTGCGGGGCATGCCGGCGCTCACCGGGCGGCGCTCACTCGTACCGGATGCGGGGATCGAGGACCGCGTACAGCAGATCCACCGCCAGGTTGAAGAGCACGAACCCCAGCGCGATCACGAGCACGCAGCCCTGCACCAGCGGGAAGTCGCGGGCCAGGATGCCCTGGATCATGAGAGTGCCCACGCCCGGCCACGAGAACACCGTCTCGGTGAGCACGGCACCGCCCAGCAGATAGCCCGCCTGCACGCCCACCACCGTGACGGTGGGGATCAGCGCGTTGCGCAGCGCGTGGCGCAGGACCACCGCGCGCTCCACGAGGCCCTTGGCGCGTGCGGTCCGCACGAAGTCCTGGCGGAGCACGTCGAGCATGGTGGAGCGCGTGAGGCGCGCGATGATGGTCATGGACGCGGCGGCCAGCGTGATCGCGGGCAGCACCAGGTGGCTCAGCAGGTCCAGCAGCCCGCCGCCCGCGTGCGCGCCGTACATGCCGGAGGCGGGCAGCCAGCCGAGCCAGAGCGAGAAGCACACCATGAGCACGAGGGCGAGCCAGAAGCTCGGCATGCTGGCCCCGAAGATGGAGCCGAGCGTGCTGAGCCGGTCCACCATCGAGTGGGGCCGCGCCGCCGAGAGCACCCCGAGCGCGATGCCACCGACCGTGGACAACACCAGCGCGGTCGCGGTCAGCAGCAGCGTGGCCCGGAAGCGGAGCAGCACCTCGCCCAGGACGGGCTGCCGCATTCGAATGGACCGGCCCAGGTCCCCCTGGAGGACGTGGGCCATCCAGTGGACGTACTGGAGCGGTAGCGGCCGGTCGAGCCCCAGGTCGGCGCGGAGCCGGGAGACGTCTTCCTGGGTGGCCTGTGGGCCGAGCATGATCTCGGCGGGGTCGCCCGGGGCCAGGTGCAGGACGAGGAAGACCACCACCGAGACGCCCACCAGCACCGGCACCAGCAGCAGCAGGCGACGAAGGAGGTAGCGGCTCACCGCGGGGCCGGCGCTACTTCAGCGAGATCGTCTCCACGCGCAGGTCGAAGCTCGGGTGGAGCTTGAAGCCCTGCACGCGCTTGGCGTAGGCCGCGGTCTGTACCTCGTGGTCGATGAAGATCCAGGGCGGGTCGTCCTGGAGCAGGCGCTGGGCCTCGCGGTACAGCTCCGCCCGCTTGGCCTGGTCGGTGGTGAGCCGGGCCTGGGTCAAGACGTCGTCGAAGCGCGGGTTCTTGTACATGGCCCGATTGGGGCCGACCGGCGTCCACTGGCTCGAGTGGAGCAGCGGGTACAGCACGAGGTCCGGATCCTCCGAGCCCGCCATCCACGACAGCGCGAACATCTCCTGCTCCTTGGTGCGGAGCTTCGCGAGGTAGGTGCCCCACTCCATGGTCTGGAGGTTCACGGTCACGCCCACCGCCTTGAGATTGGACTGGATGATCGTGCTCATCGCCACCGGCGACTGCATGCCCGAGCCCGACTCCGGCACCCAGAGCGTGGTGGAGAAGCCGTTGGGGAGCCCCGCCTCGGCCAGCAGCTTCCTCGCGCGCGCGGGATCGTAGGGGAAGGCCTTGAGACCCGCGTCGTCGCCCCAGGTGCCGGGCAGCACCGGACCCTTGGAGACCGCGCCGGTGCCCTTGAGCACGTCGCGGACGATCGCGTCCTTGTTCACCGCGTAGTTCAGCGCCTGCCGCACCCGCTTGTCGTCGAAGGGCTTCTTGGCGTTGTTGAACCCGAGGTACCACACGTGCGCGCCCACCTGCCGCTGCAGCGTCACCTTCGGGTTGTTCTCGAGCTGGTCCACGAAGTCGGGCGGGGTGCCAACGATCAGGTCGAGCGCGCCGGTGAGCAATTCGGTGAGGCGCGCCTGGTCCTCCGTGATCGGCCGGAAGATCACGTGGTCCACCTTGACCGGGAAGCGCCAGTAGCCCGGGTTCTTGTCGAGGACGACGCGCTGGCCGTGATCCCAGGTCGCGAACTTGAAGGGCCCGGTGCCGACCGGGCTCGCCGCGTAGTCCTGGCCGAGCTTCATGGCCGCGGTGGGGCTCACGATGGACGCGGCCCCCGCGGTGAGGATGGCGAGGAACGACGCGCGCGGCTCCTTCAGGATGAAGCGCACCGTGCTGTCGTCCATCACCTCGACCGCCTTGACGTTGCCGAAGAAGTAGGCGGCGAACGGGTACTTGCCGAGCTTGTTGGCCGGATGCTCCGGATTGATCTGCCGCTCGATGGAGAACTTCACCGCGGCGGCGTTGAACGGCGTGCCGTCGTGGAACGAGATGCCCTTGCGGAGCTTGAAGGTGTAGGAGAGCCCGTCCTTCGAGATCGTCCACGACTCCGCGAGCCCGGGAACGATCTGGGTGGTCTCGTCCGCGAATGCGACCAGCGTCTCGACCACCCGGCGGCCCACGCGGTTGGAGTTGAGGTCGGTGACCTGGGCCGGATCGAGCGCCACCGGCTCGGCGACCAGCCCCACCACCAGCGTGCTCGCCTGCTGCGCGGGCGCGACCGTCAACGCGCCCGCGGCCAGCAGGACCAGGATCGCCAAGGTCACGCACGACCACCGCCGTCCGAGTCTCATCACCGCTACCTCCTGAGGATGGGAGAAGGAGATCCCGCCGGAGCCACGATCGGGCGCGCCGAGTATAGCATCGCCGCGTGGCCGGGGTGACGTGGCGGCCTTGACATCGCCTCGGCCGGCACCTAGGGTGTTGCCCGGCGAATCCGAAAGGAGACCTCATGGCCAAGCTCGAGTTCGGAGCGTGGATCCCCACCTACGCGTGGAGCGGCAAGAAGACCGATCCGAAGAACATGCAGCGGATCCGCGAGTCCATCGTCAAGTGCGAGAAGTACGGCATCGACGTGTGGGTCATCGACCATCTCCTCTCCGCGCCCGGCCTCTACGGCAACGCGTGGCTCGAGCCGCT
>Ga0210399_10003682_pt1 | contig 11932 bp, 10 predicted proteins | sample IncBWC14MmetaG_FD_150865 | JGI IMG/M metagenome (GOLD analysis project Ga0210399, IMG submission 150865) | Forest soil microbial communities from Barre Woods Harvard Forest LTER site, Petersham, Massachusetts, United States - Inc-BW-C-14-M | ecosystem: Environmental > Terrestrial > Soil >... | reverse complement strand
AAAGTAGTCAAGGCCCGCAGGATAGAGCGGAACAAAATCATCCTCGCCAACCTCTCGGTACCTAGCCCTCAAGTTGCTCATGTGATTCGGAATTGAACCGATATTCTTGATTCGCTCAAAGGTCGCCTTCGGATCTTCGGTAAAGCCAAAAATATTCATCTCTCCGGAACCGCTGTCATGGCCGTCCACGTTTCCATGGTCACCAATGTCTTTCCTGATTTGATCTTCGAGCGAAATCAATAGGTCCAGTTCTTTCGCTGTCGAAGAAGAGGGCCATTGGAGAACAAGCATATATTCCATATCAAGTACTCATCATCTTAGGTCGCGGATGATTTCGCGAGCGGCGTTGGCGCCGGAAGCGCCAGTTAGGCCGTTGCCGGGATGTGTGCCGGAGCCGCAGAGGAAAAGTCCCCGGATAGGCGTTTTGTAACGAGCCCAGTCGAGAACGGGCCGCATGGTGAAGAGCTGATCGAGTGCTAGCTCGCCGTGAAAAATGTGGCCTCCGGTAAAGCCGTAGGATCTTTCGAAATCAAGCGGCGTGATGACCTGCATGGATTCTATGAGATTGGGCAAATTCGGCGCGTAAGCGGCCAAGGTTTTGACAACGGTGTGGCCCAGGTCGTGGCGGCGCGAGTCCCAGTTCCCTTCTTTCAGCGTGAATGGGGCGAATTGGACGCAGGCGGAGAGAACGTGCTTGCCATCGGGAGCGAGCGAAGGATCGAGAATCGTGGGAATGGAGACGTCGAGATAAGGGGCTTTCGAAAATTCGCGGTACTTGGAAGCGTCGAAGGCGCGTTCGAGGTAGTCGATTTCGGGGCCGATGTGAATGCGGCCGGATAGGGCCTTGAGAAAGCCTTCCGTGGCGTCCAGCGCAGTGAAAATTGGCAGACCGCCGAGGGCGAGATTAACTTTGGCGACGGTGCCATGGGCACGGAAATTTTTCATGCGGTTGGCGAAGGTCGGATCGAGATGCGCGGGATCGACAAGATGGAAGAAGGTGCGCTTGGGATCGACGCCGGAGACAACGGCCTCGACGGCGATTTCTTCACCATCGGCTAGAACGACGCCGGCGACGGCGCCGTCTTTGATGCGAATGTGCTGGACTTCGGCATCGGTGCGGATTTCAGCGCCGGCCTGTTTCGCGGATTCCGCGAGAGCGCGCGTGAAGGAGCCGAGTCCTCCACGCGGAAACGCGGCCGAGCCTACGGGATGGGCATCGGCGGAGGCGCGCAGAAGAAGGACGGCGGTCGATCCGGCCGACCAGGGGCCGAGCGCGGCGCCAAAAATGCCGCGCGCGGCGATGACGGCGCGAAGGAGTTCGGTTTCGAAAAATTCGGCGACGAAATCCGCGACGGCCATGGGCCCCCAGCGGAGCAGGTCGAAGATGCCGGTCTTGCCAAGGCCGCGAACGCTGCGGCCGGTCTTGAGGAGACTCCAGAGATCTTCGGGAGTGGGCTTATCGATCGCGGGAGGCGTGATGGAAGAGAGGTGCGCAAAAAAGCCGGCGGTTTTTTCGAGCGATGCGGCAAACTGGGCGTACTTGGCGGAGTCCTTGGCGGAGATGCGGGCAATTTCGGCGGCGGTTCTGGCGACGCCGGTGTAGAAAAGGAGCGCCTTGCCGTCGGGCGTTGGAGCAAAGACGCGCGGATCGGGATAGAGAATTTCACAATCGAAATTATCGAGTTGCAGATCGCGGGCAATGTCAGCGCGGAGCGGACCGAGCGTGTGCGCGAGAGTCGAGGCGCGGAAGCCGGGATGAAACTCTTCGGTGATGGCTCCGCCGCCGACCACTTCGCGGCGTTCGAGGACGAGGGGCTTGAAGCCACCCTTGGCGAGATAAAAAGCGGTGACGAGAGCGTTATGACCGCCGCCGATAAGCACCACGCGCTGTCCGATGGGCATGGTCAGTTGGCTGCTTTCGAAACGTGCGACCGCGAGCTAGAATCGCCGGATTTCCATCCCTTCAAGATGACCTGGCTGGCGATGCGGCCGTTGGCGCCCATGATGCCGCCGCCCGGGTGCGTGGCGGAGCCGCACATATAGAGGTTGCGGATGGGCGTGCGGTAGTAAGCCCAGCCGGCGACAGGACGAAGGAAGAAGAGCTGCTCGAGGGAAAGCTCGCCCTGAAAAATATTGCCCTGCGTGAGGCCGAATTCGCGCTCGAGATCGAGCGGGGTGAGGACCTGGCGGCCGATAATGATGTCTTTGATGTTGGGGGCATACTCGGCGATGGTGTTGATGACGTTGTCGCCGAAGGCTTCTTTCCGATCGTCCCAGGTGCCTTCGGCGAGTTTGTAGGGCGCGTATTGGACGAAGCAAGAGAGAACGTGTTTGCCGGGAGGCGCGACGCTGGGGTCGGTGAGGCTGGGAATGACCATATCGATGTACGGCTTGCCGGAGTAACGACCGTACTTGGCGTCGTCGTAAGCGCGCTCCATGTATTCCATGCTCGGAGAAATGGAGATGGCGCCGCGAAGATGCGCGCCCGGGCCGGGGAGGCATTTGAAATTGGGGATCGCGTCGAGGGCGAGATTGACCTTGCCGGATGAGCCGCGAAACTTGTAGCGGCGTACGCCTTCGAGAAAATCTGCGGGAAGCTCGCTGGGTTCGAGAAATTTTTCGAACGTGAGATGCGGGTCGACGCTGGAGGAAACGACGTTGGCGAAGATTTCGTCACCGGATTGGAGAACGACTCCCGCGGCGCGGCCGCTCGTGACGAGGATTTTGCCGACGGGTGCTTTGGTGCGGATTTCGACGCCGGCTTCGCGGGCGGCATCGGCGATGGCGTTGGAGATCGCGCCAGTGCCGCCGCGGCTGAAGCCCCAAGAGCGAAACGCGCCGTCGATTTCGCCCATGTAGTGGTGAAGGAGAACGTAAGCGGTGCCGGGCGAACGAATGCCGAGGAACGTGCCGATAATGCCGGAAGCGGACATGGTGGCTTTGAGGACATCAGTTTCGAACCACTGGTCGAGGAAATCGGCGGAACTCATAGTCATGAGCTGGACGAGAGTGTAGCGCTCGTCGGAAGAGAGTTCGCGGAAGCGCTGCAGCAGGAAGTGAAGCTGCTTGAGGTCTTTGGGATTGAGCGTGGTGGGGTCGGGAGGCACCATGGAGAGCATAGGCTTCACGAAACGGCACATCGGCGTCATCATCTTCGAGAATTCGTCGTAGGCTTCGGCGTCGAGGCGGGAGTGGCGGCGGATGTCGCGGACAGATTTGGCGTGATCGTTCATGCGCCAGAGGTAGTCGCCGCTGGGCATCGGGGAAAAGGTACCGTCAAGCGGAAGAATCTCGAGGCCGTGGCGAGGGAGATCGAGTTCGCGGATGATTTCGGGGCGAAGGAGCGAGACGACGTAAGAACATTCGGAGAAAAGAAAGCCGGGGATGATTTCTTCGGTGACGGCGGCGCCGCCAAGCACGTGGCGGCGTTCGAGGACGACGACCTTCTTCCCTGCTTTGGCGAGGTAGGCGGCGTTGACCAGGCCGTTGTGGCCGCCGCCGATGACAATGACGTCATAGTGCTGACCCATTCGGTATGACTCCGGTGTATCTCCGTCGAGAGCGACCGCGAAACAACCATGGCCAACTGCGACCACAAAGCGGCCAACAAAAAATGAAAAACTGTGGGAGACGAAGAGTGAACATTCTACTGAGAGCAGACTTTGGGCACAAGTCACGGAGCTAGTGCTTTCATCGTCAGGCCACACTAGGCTTTGCTCGAAGCTGCCGCGTCTCTCCTAAGCCCATTAGTTGGCACTCTGGCCGCACTCTTATGTCCCCAAAGCTCCCGAATTACTCCCGGCTGAAAAAGAGACTGTGTTCAATACTGCGCAGTATTACTGGCTTCTAATCTGCCATCCTTACTACTTGAGAGGTGTAGCCTGCGATGAGGAAACATAGAATTCTGCTGACGGACGACACCGAAGACATCCGCGCCGTGTTCCAGGAAGGCTTGGAAAGCCGCGGGTTTGAAGTGGTACCCGCCGCCACGGTAACCGAAGCGCTGAAACTTATTTCTACGGAAAGCTTCGACGTGCTGCTCTCCGACTTGCACATGCCGGACGCTTGCGATGGATTTACCGTCGTCAATGCCATGCGCCATACACAGCCCAACGCTGTAACGCTAGTGCTCAGCAGCTACCCCGTGCTTCAAGCGGCCATGACGGCCCTCCTCCTGCAGGCCGATCAAGTGCTTGTGAAACCCATTGGCTTTGCCGAGATTGCCGATATCATCAAAAAGAAGCTCGCGGATCCTTCGGCCCATACGGCGCTGAACAAAGAACGGGTGGCCGCAATTCTGGAGCGTGATCTGGATCCAACAATCCAGAGTTGGATGGCCCGAGTGGAGCACACCGAGGAACTGACAGCCATCCCATTGACCTACCAAGAGCGTACCGGCCACCTGCCGACGCTCCTGAGCGACCTCGTACGCCGCCTGCGTCTCGGTCTCACTCCCCATGCCAAATCTCCCATTTCCCGTGCGGCACGCGAGCATGGGATTCTGCGGCGCAAGCAAGGCTACACTGTCCCCATGGTGGTGGAGGAGTCGCGAATCTTGCAGGTCTGCATCTTCAACACTCTGCAGAACAATCTAGGAAGTGTGGATTTCAGCACCGTGCTGCTCGACGTGATGACCATCGCAGACGAAGTGGATTCGCAGTTGAAGCAGGCGATGCTTGGTTTCATGGAAGCCTTAGTTGCGAAGGCATCGAATTAGCCCGCCAAAACTTTGGGGCGAGGCCGGAAGATTACCGGGATCAGAGTTTCCTGCCAACTGATGAATTCCAATAACTGATAAACGCGCGTAACCCATGCGCTGCGCGACTGCGAGCCGGTCGTTCCATCCTGACAAACCGGAAATTAAACCAGCATTGTTTCTTGTACCGTGCGGATTCGACGCGCTCGCGTGCGGGTGTCTTGCAATGGGCTGCGGGATTGGGGCAAGCTAGCCGGGCTGCGGGGGTGATGGATGAGGAAGCGAATTCTGTGCGCGGTTGCCATGCTGGCGATGAGCGGGAGTGTTTCGCTGGGGCAGAGCGGGGTGCAGAGCAGGGTGCAAGGCGCGGCGCCATTGACGGTGATTCGCGCGGGCACGCTGATCGACGGCGTGAGCGAATCGCCAAGGAAGAATCAGCTCATCTTCGTGCGCGGAGAGCGCATAGAAAAAGTGGCGGACGGTCCGGCGGCAATCCCGGCGGAGGCGAAGGTGATCGATCTTTCGAACGCGACGGTGCTGCCAGGGCTGATCGATGCGCACACGCATATTTTCCTGTGGGGCGAGGACCCGGCCAAGGGCGGCTACGACGCAAACATTCTGAAGGCGGGAATCGCGCTGCGAGCGGCACGGGCCACCTATGCGGCGCGGCGCGCGCTGGAGCAGGGTTTTACTACGCTTCGGGATGTGGAGACGGAAGGCGCGGGATACGGCGACATCGAAATCAAGCAAGCGATCGAAGAGGGAACGATTCCCGGGCCGAGAATTTTCGGGGCCACGCGGGCGATATCGACGACGGGCGGATACAATCTGGAAGGGTATGCCCCGGAACTGGAAATGCCCAAGGGCGCGCAGCTTGTGGATGGGCCGGTAGAAGCGAGGAAGGCGGCGCGGCAGCAACTGGAGCACGGCGCGGACTGGATCAAGGTGTACATGACGCACCGGTCGTGGGTGGACAAGCAAGGAAACCTGGTTTCGCAGCCGACACTGACCGTGGAAGAGTTGAAGGCGATCGTTGATGAAACGCACGGATGGCAGAAGAAAGTGGCGTGTCACGCGTACAACGGAATCGGACTGCAGCGGGCCTTGGATGGCGGATGCGATTCGATCGAGCACGGACTGGAGATTACCGATGCGCAGATCGCGCAAATGCAGCGGCAGGGGACGTGGTATTGCGCGACACTTTCGCCATACTACGACGATTGGGCGCCGGCGGACACTCAAGAGGGAAAGCGCGACCGCGCGCGGGCAGCGGTGCACGAGATGTCGTTTCGAAAGGCGCTGAAGGCGCACCTGAAAATTGTTTATGGAACGGACATGGGCGGGATTCCGTGGACGGAACCGATGGCGCAAGAGTTTAAGAGAATGGTTTCTTTGGGGATGTCGCCGATGGACGCGATTCAATCGGCGACATCACGAGCGGCGGAGATGCTGGACATGAAGGGAGAGATCGGGGTGATCGCTCCCGGCGCGTATGCTGAAGTGATTGCGGTATCTGGAGATCCGCTGAAGGACGCCGGGGAACTGGAGCACGTGCGGTTTGTGATTCACAATGGAGCGGTGTTCAAGAATGAGATCGCGAAGTAGAAAGCTGAGGGACGCGCAGGGGGTCAGCGCTTGACGCGGACGCCGTTCCAAAATGCAATGCGGTCCTTGATTTCCGCGGCTGCGGGCTTCGGCTGAGGGTAGTACCAAGCAGCGTTATCGTTCTGCATGCCGTCGACTGCAACATGGAAATAGTGGGCAGTGCCCTTCCACGGACAGACCGTGGTGTGATTGCTGGGTTTGAGGAATTCCTTATTGACACTTTCGGGCGGGAAATACTGATGGCCTTCTACAACGACAGTGGCGCTGCTTTCCGCGATGACTTTTCCGCCCCAGGATGCTTTGGCCATTTTGTGTGCCTCCGGCCCGGAAGGATTGCTTTCCATCAGTGTATCGCCGGACCGATGAATCCCTCCTAGCCATTGGATGCACGGGCAGCAGAATTGGCTCAGAAATTCGTTCGCCACGGAAAAAGATTGACGCATCGAACAGAGGATTCGGAGCCAAAGTGAGACTTGGGGGAAGGGCGACCGGGTATGCTGCAGTCAGCCGCCACAACGGAGGAAGAGCAATGAGCGAGCAGAATTTTGAAAACCATGGAAAGTTTGTACCTTCATATCATTTTTTTGCCGTGCCAGTTTTTCTGATCAATTTTTTGTGGTCGCTGTACCGGCTGTGGAAGCTGGGGATTTCCTTCGAGGGAGTCTTTGGAGTGATTTTGGCCGCGGCTCTCGTAGTCCTGGTCTTCCGAACGCGACTATTTGCGCTGGCGGTTCAAGATCGCGTCATCCGGCTCGAGGAGCAGCTGCGGTACACGCGCGTACTGCCCGCGGATCTTCAGGCAAGATCCGGCGAGCTTGCCATCGGGCAAATTGTTTCGCTGAGGTTTGCGAGCGACGCGGAGTTACCGGCGCTGGCACGAAAAGTGCTGGATGAAAAAGTGACAGAGCGCAAAGCCATTAAGCAACTGATTAAGCAGTGGAGGCCGGACTACCTGAGAGCATAGGCCGAGCGATTCTTAGAAGATGCTGCGAATCACGCCTCCCTCGGCGCGAACTGCGGAACCGTTGATGGCCGTGGCTTGAGTGCTGGCGATAAACGCGACCACGGCAGCGACTTCTTCAGGCGTTTCGAAACGCTTCAAGAGAGAAGTAGGGCGAACGCTGGCGAAGAACTGTTTTTCGACTTCCGCCTTTGTGATGCCCTGCTGTCTGGCCATATTATCCACGAATTCGCTCGCGCCTTCGGATGCGGTCGGACCAGCAAGAATGGAATTCACGGTGACACCAGTCCCAGCAACGGATTCCGCCAATCCCCGAGCGATAGCCACTTGGGCGGTCTTGGTCATGCCGTAGTGAATCATTTCGGCAGGAATGTGCTGCGCAGATTCGCTGGAGATGAAGATCACGCGGCCCCAGTTTTTCTTTAGCATGCCGGGTAAATAACGGCGCGATAGGCGAACGCCGCTCAGAACGTTCACTTCGAAAAATCGCAGCCAGCCGGAATCGGGGATCTCCAGGAAGGGCTTGGGCTCAAAGATTCCGAGGTTGTTCACCAGAATGTCCGCCTCCGGCGCTTGCTGCAGGAATGCCGCAACACCCGAGGCCGTGCCGAGGTCAGCGGCAATCCCGCGGACATCGGCATTCTTGACACGCTGCCGGATGCTGTTGAGGGCAGCCCTCACTCTTGCGTCTGTGCGGCCATTGACAATGACCTGCGCGCCTTCGGCGGCGAGTGCGGCAGCGATGGCGAAGCCAATCCCAGCGGTCGAGCCGGAGACGACAACTTCTTTCCCTTTGAGTCCAAGGTCCATTTCTCGGCTCCACTTTAATTATTAGGAACTTTTATCGGGCGGTGGCAGCGGCTGCTGCGCCTTCTATTTCCGCGATCTCTTCGGCCGTGAGCTTCAGTTCGCTGGCGCGCATGACGCCCTCAGATTGTTTGGCATTGCGAGCGCCGACGATGGCGCCGGTGATGGCGGGATGACGCAAGGCCCAGGCGATGGCCACTTCACCTGGCGTGCGGCCGTGACGAGCGCCAACCTGACGAAGCCGCTCGACAAGCTCGAGATTTTTGGAGAGTCGCGGCTCGCGGAACTCCGGATTGCGGCTACGAAAATCATCAGGCGGCAGAGCGGCGGCGCGTTCGCGGGTCATGGCTCCGGTGAGCAGACCGGAAGCCATGGGCGCGTAAGAGATCACCCCGATTCCCTGCTGCTGGCAATAGGGGAGAGTCTCGGCTTCAATGTTGCGGCGGATGATGGAGTAGGGCGGCTGCAACGATGTAACTGGGGCGATTTTTTCGGCGCGTTGGATCTGCGCTGCGCTGAAATTAGAAACGCCGATCCAGCGGACTTTGCCTTCGGCTTTCAGCGCGGCGAGAGTCTGCCACGCTTCCTCGATGCCCGGTTTGCCTTCGTCCGGGGGCCAGTGCATTTGATAGAGATCGATGGTTTCGACCTGCAGGCGGCGGAGACTGTCTTCGCATTCGCGGCGAATGGACTTGGGGCTGAACTCCTTCCAGATTTTCGCTTTCTCGTTCCAGACCATGACACACTTGGTAAATACGTGGGGGCGCGGGCCGCGCCACTCCTTCAACGCGTGGGCTACGATTTCTTCCGAGTGACCCAGGCCGTAGACGGCGGCGGTATCAATCCAGTTGACGCCTAATTCCAACGCGCGATGAATCGCGGCGATGGAATCCGCATCATCCTGCGGGCCCCAGGCAAATTCCCAGCCTGACCCGCCAATGGCCCAAGCGCCAAAGCCGACAGGCGTTATTTTGATATCCGAGTTTCCCAATTTTCGCGTTTCCATGGCCGCTCTTCCCGAGACGCGCGCTGGGTGAACTTGCCGCGCAGCGAATCTCTTTATTCATCCTCTCCAGGTTGGATGAACATACCGCAAAAAAAGTTAGAAGGCATCCGGAGGAAAGAAAAAGACGAGAACTCGCTTAGTTGGCGATGAAGGCGGCATCCAGCGAAACGGTCTCGCCGTCAGGATTTGTGATGGCGATCTGCTGAGAACCGAGGGCGAGGCTGGGAGTTACGACGAGAAGAGTGTTGGCATCCTTGAAGGCGACGCTGGCACCTTTTCCGCTGAAGGTCAGGGTGGTGGCACTCTGGAAGCCACTGCCGCGGACGGTGAGGGTGGCGCCACTGGTTGCAGCAACAGCGGACGGTGTAATGGCGCCGATTCCCAATGGAACGGTGGCGAGTTGAACCACGGTTAAGGCGGCGTTTTGGGGTGTGCCATCCGAGGAAGTGATGGCGAAGAGCCGCTGGCCATTTTCGTCCGTGGTAAGAAAGCCGCCATGAAGTCCATCGACGTCGGTCATTAACTGCTGAGGAAGAAAAATTCGTAGTCGAAGCGAGCCCGAATGAGCGTCGAAGATGTCGATGCCGCCCTTCACTCCCGCGCTACCGGGCGTTCCCGTGAGGAAAGGTTGATAGATCAAGGCGCCTGAAGGATGCAACGCGGCCATGCTACTTGCAAGTTAAGAAATAATAGATAAGAGAACAAGCAGGTGGCTAACAAACCAGCGGCGCCCCGATTAGGCCGGAGCGCCGCTGTCGAAAATAAAGATGAAAGTGGACGAAAGTTAGATGGTCTTGGTTGCCGCCGCGCCCGCTTGTGCCGAGGAGGTCCGGGCAAATGCATTCCCGCCAGATTCCTTTTCAGGGCTCTTGTCGATTTCGATGGAGCCTTTGAAGTAGGCGCCGTCTTCGATCATGATTCGCGAAGTGGTCAGGTCACCGTTGACCGAACCATCCTTCTTGATTTCAATTCTATCCTTCGCGCGAAGGTTGCCCTTCACGTTGCCGTACACCACCACCTCGCGGGCAATGATGTCGGCGGTCACTTTCGCCGTGGGCCCGACAGTCAGCTTCCGCTCATCGAGCGTAATCAGTCCTTCGACCGAGCCATCGATCAACAGATCTTCGTTGCCGGAGATCTCACCTTTCACTTGCAGGCTGGCCCCGAGCCGCGCCGTGGCGCGGTCCGCGGTTGCACCCAATGGACGCATCGCATCTGTACTCATCGCGGGTTTATCCTCCCAAGTCGCCGGAGCGGACTTCGGCGACTGATTCGTTTGTAAGTTTCTTGCATCCGGTTGCCCGGCTTGCGGCGCATCCGGTTTCTTATTTCCCCACATCGGACCTCCCCAAGGGCCAGCACCACCCCACGCAGATTTCCGGCCGGGGTACTGCAAACTGTATTCCTCGGACGTGCGCGCAGCAAACAAAGTGTGAAGCTGCTGTTCCAGACAGTAACTAGACTTCGGGACAGGGCATACCAGGGCCGGTGGGCAGTCCGCAAAAATAGTGAAGGAATCCGCGTCAAATGTAAAGCGGCGTGCAGGTGGGAACTGAATCTAATAGTTTGGTTTGTCCGGGACCGGTTGTGTGGCAACGAAATCGTTGTGAAAACGCTGGGCGTAAGAATCGAGCAACTGATGAATTCGTTGGTGGCTTTGGGACTTCAGAATGAAACCCGCGTGGTGATATTTCCTGACGCGATAAACGATTTCGGGGTCGGTGTATGCGGAAGTGTCGGGATGTTCCTGGCGGGCGAGAGAAAGAATGACGCCCGCATAGTCGTCACGCCTGGCCGGAAGCTGATAAGGATCTTTCCCTGCCCCTACTTCGAGCCGTGCCCACTCGCGCCAGAGATTGATGCCCGTTGCGCTCTCAATCACATCGGAGATGTAGGCGCCGCCGACGCGAGCGGCGACTTCGATGAAATAGAATTTGCCATCGGCGTGCGACCGCAGGAACTCCGCATGAGCCACGCCGCGCACGAGGCCAAGGCCCTCGATTAATTTGCGATTGATTTCGAAGAGCGATTTGGTTTCTTCCGCTTCACGCGGAAGGGTGCGCGTCGTGAATACGCCCCCGTGATGCGAGGTATCTAGCGGCGGTGTACCGTACGCGTGAGCTTCGGCGAAGGCAACGCCGCGCTCCCAAACCACGCTATCGACATGATAGACCGCGCCGGGAACGAATTGCTCGAGCAAGTAGAACGATTGCTGATCGCCGAGCTGGTCGAGCCACGGCCAGAGCTCTTCTTGTGAATGAATCTTTTTCATACCGATGCCGGAGGCCTGTGAGCGTGGCTTGAGCAGCCAGGGACTGGGAACCCGGGACATGAATTCGCGAAGATGATCGTAGTTGAGAACATGGACGAATTCGGGGACGAGGATGCCTTCTTCCCGGGCCCGCTCGCGCATCGCCAGCTTGTCGCGAAAATAGCGAACGGCGGTGAGGCCCATGCCGGGGATGCGGAGGTGCTCGCGCAGGGCGGAGACATTCTCCATGTCGAATTCATCGAGAGCGGCGATGCGATCGATGCGCTGCGACCTTGCAGCATAGCTCACGGCGTAAATCAGATTTTGCAACGGAAGCTCTTCCGGCATGGTGAACACTTCGTCGATACATTCGAATGGCCAGTCTGCGTGGCGAAGTTTTTCGACGGTCAGCAGAAGAACGCGGCATCCGATGGCTTTGCAGGTGCGGATGAATTCCTGGCCTTTTTCGTAGGAACTGAGGCAGAGAATGGTGAGAGGCCGGTCCCCCGGCATGCGACGCCCCCTGGAAACCAAGTGACTAGAGCGCGGATTATACAGCGGCCTCGCGCGCGGGGTATAGAAATCGCAGAAACGGCCCGACGCGTT
>Ga0210399_10003681_pt1 | contig 11933 bp, 10 predicted proteins | sample IncBWC14MmetaG_FD_150865 | JGI IMG/M metagenome (GOLD analysis project Ga0210399, IMG submission 150865) | Forest soil microbial communities from Barre Woods Harvard Forest LTER site, Petersham, Massachusetts, United States - Inc-BW-C-14-M | ecosystem: Environmental > Terrestrial > Soil >... | reverse complement strand
AGAGGCGAATTCGGAGTCGTTTCGGTCGCCGAAAAGCTGGCCAGCGGCCTTCCATTGCTCGATTACCTGCGGGTACATCCGTTTCGCCCAATAAGCGTTGGCTAAACACAAGGTGCGCGGGTGCGAATGCCGGGTTATCACTGGCAACCTTCCCGCAGATGGCAATGGCTTGGTCGTACTGTCGTGTCCAGATGTGAACGGCTCCGAGCAGAAAGCTGACAATCGGCGAAAACGGATCGAGCTGCGATGCGGAAGTACGCGATTGTTTGGCCGATCACTAGCGCAAAATCTTGCGTCTCTTAAATGCGCGAGTCTATGCAAGCCATCGACGTGGTGCAGCATATGATGTGACCGGCCCGCGTCCGCCGCAAACGCCAGCGACTTCGTCCAAATCCCCCTATCGCAAGTGCCCCGGCGGGACACAGTCGGGTCCACGCGGCTGCACGGCGCCGGCGCACTTGTCGATAGGAAACTAAGATTTAACGCCAATGTGACAGACACCCGCACCATCACCACACAGAGGCTTAGGTGTGTACGGGCGACACTCTTCGTCATTGCGGAGTTGCGAGAAAACCGTTGCTGCCGTTGGCCCCGCCGACTCCGTCGGCGTAGTCGCCGACGATGACGCCGCTATTATTGATGCCAAAGGCCCAGGTCGCGGTGGCGCCAGGAATCGTAATGCTTGTGTAGGTCCCGCCGCTCAAGAAAAACCCTTGCGGCGAAGGCCAGCCATTCCCCGCCGCGCACTCGCTGGTAAGACAGTAATATCCGACAGTCTCGCCGGAGTCGCTCATTCCAGTGGTGACAGTGTAAGTCGAGCCGGGTGGGTCGAAGTTGGCATAAGTTCCCCCGCTCAGAGAGAAACCGTGTGTGACTCCGGTTGCGTCAGTGTACGCGCCAACGACTACTCCGTTGTTGTTGACGTTCAGGGCAGCTGTAGAGACCGCGCCGGGGTAGTCGAACGACGTATAGGTCGTGCCATTGAGCAGGAAACCGTGTTGGGTGGTTGCGTCTTCCCACGTGCCAACGATCTCGCCTGAGTTGTTGATCATAAAGGCCGAGGTGCCAACAGCCCCGGAGAAAGGCACGTCGATGGTGATGAACTTGCCGCCGCTTTTTAGATAGCCGTGGTCCGTCGTCGTTCCACTGACGATGTAGTACCCAACAATCTCTCCGGAATCGTTCACACCGTTCGCCGCCTGTCCGCTTGTTTTGGGTTTGTTCACGCCGCGAAGGATCTCCGTGGTGGACGCTTTCGTCGCGTTGTAGGACATGGCGAAGCTCCCGGTATACCCTATACCGGTCCCCCAGCCGTCACCTCCCACTAACTCGATCTTTGAACTGGCCGCGCCGGAGTTTATGGCATCTACGGTGGTAAAGAAGGTGCCCGGAAAGGCAAGAACTGTGAACGTGTAGGTGGGCGAACCGGCCGGCACGGTTTCGCTTGCTCGAGTTATCCCCTGGGACGCGGGCACCGACTGGTGATTCACCCGCCGCAGCGCCGCCAGCTTGCCTTGTGCCTGGCACGGGGATGTGCTCAGCATCATTCCCAGGACCGCGAGCGATAACGCGAAATGCGTCGAAGTTTGCCTTGTCATAAGAACTCCTTCTTCTTGAAAGTTTGCTGGTGGTTTCAATTCATGACTCAATCCAGAAGCCGCATTTCGTAATTGTTCGCTGAGAGGCGCGGCCCTACTGCTAGGGTCCAACCGTAGCCTCGTAGCCGTACACGGTGCCTGAGTTGTCGACATATATACCAACGATCACGCCGTTGTTGTTGATTTGAAAGGGCAGGGTTACAGCAGGCGGACCGAAAGGCGCATCGGCGTTCGTGAATACCCCGCTCTGGTAGACGAAGCCATGCTCCCATTGATAGTCGACTCCGTTGACGGTCGTCGGTTCTCCATACGCGCCAACAATCACACCCTTGTTGTTGATGCCGCCGAGATAATTCTGCGAATAGCCCCCGGGATAGTCGATCGTAGTGAACGTGCCACCGCTGTAGAGAAATCCGTGGCCGTCGCTACCAGTGGTGCTGTACCAGCCGACGATCTCGCCGGTATCGTTAATTCCATAGGCGAGCGTGGCGACTGCGCCTGGCACATCAATACTCGTGAAAACGCCCTTCGAAAGCAAGAATCCGTGGGTACCGCCGCCGCTGTCTCCCCAAACCCCGGCGATCTCCCCCGACTTGTTGATTGCGTTCGCCGATGTACCGGTTGCGCCGGGGTAGTCGATGGTCGTGTAGGTGGTGCCCACCAGTTTGAACCCATGATCGTCAGCGAGAGAAATCCCGTGTTGGCCAACGATCACGCCCGAGTAGTTAATGCCATTCGCTTCGGTAAACGCCGCGCCCGGATAAGCGATTTCGGTAAACTTCGTGCCCTTGAGGAAAAAGCTGTTATTGCTCACTCCAAACCCGACGATGTTTGTTCCGTATCCGCCTACAATCGCGCCCTTATCGTTGATGCCGAAAGCTCCACTGTCCATCTGTCCGGGAAAGTCGACCATCCCGAAGGTAAAGCTAATGTCAGCTGACACCGGCGCCGGATTACTCACCGAACCCATCGTTTGAGCCTTCATTTTGGAAATTGGGCGTCCGAAGCCGCGAGAGCGGACGCGGCCACTCGGCGACAGCTGAACTTGAGCAAGCGCCGCGGCGCAAGCCACGGAGACGCAAAGAATCGTTATGGGCAAAGTTCTCAATGTAAATTTCATACTGTTCTCCCGATCCGAAATCTTCTTTCCGTGAAAAGCCCTACCAACCATCTACGGGGTTGCAAGGAAGCCCACAACGACTCCGGCGGTATCCTGGTAGTACCCGACGAGCACGCCGTTGTTATTGATGTCGGTCACAGCCGTGTAAATTTCGCCGGGAATAGCGAACGTGGTGAATACCCCTCCGCTCAGGAGAAATCCCTGAGCTCCATCAAACTTTGGGATACATTCGCTGGTTGTGCAGTACGTCCCGACGATGTCGCCGGCGTCGTTGATTCCGCTGGCATCCGTCTCAACTGCGCCGGGAACGGCGAATGAAGAGTAGGTTCCCCCGCTCAACAAGAAACTGTCACCGACGCCACTGGCGTCGTAGTAGTCGCCCACTATGTCTCCCGCGTTGTTGATGTCAAACGCGCACGTTTGGGTCCCGCCGGGGTAGTCGAATGATGCATAGGTAGTTCCAATCAGCGTGAAACCGTGGGAGTTCCCAGCGCTATCGGCCCAACAGCCGACAACTTCGCCCGAATTGTTGATCCCTTGAGGGAAGGTGCCCGTGGCGCCAGCAAAGGGCACATTGAGCTTGATGAACGTTCCGCCGCTCTTCTCGTAACCGTGGCCAACACCCGAGCCGTCAACGTAAGTGCCAACGATCTGGCCTAAATCGTTGACGCCAGCTGCGACTTGATTCGGTGGGGCATGAGGATAATTCACAGCCTGGTAAGTCTCGCTGAAGGTTTTCGTTCCCGACACCTTCACGAGAAAGCCCCCCTGCGTGAAGTCAACGTCGGGACCGTAGCCCCCAACAATTTCAGTTTTGGCTGTGATCGCACCAGGGTTGATGCCTGTCGCGAGCGTGGAGAAGGTTCCCGGAAAGCTAAGCAGGGTGTAGGTGTACGACGGCGCGTCCGGCGTCTGTGCCTGATCCTTCGCCGGGCCCATCGTCTGGACCTTCATTCTGGAAGTCGGGCGTCCGAAGCCGCGAGGGCGGACGCGGCCACTCGGCGACGGCTGAACTTGAGCAAGCGCCGCGACGCATGCCACAGAGACGCAAAGAATCGTTATGGGCAAAGTTCTCAATGTAAATTTCATACTGTTCTCCCGATCCGAAATCTTCTTTCCGCGAAAAGCCCTACCAGCCATCTACGGGGTTGCGAGGAAACTGAAAACCAGTCCGGCGGCATCCTGGTAGGATCCGAGGATCATGCCGTTGTTATTGATGTCAATCGGGGTCGTCGCAAATTCGCCGGGGATCGTGATCGTTGTAAATATCCCTCCGCTGAGCAAGAATCCCTGCTCGCCGTTCCCGGTTGAGACACATTCGCTGGTGCTGCAATACCAGCCGACGATGACGCCGGAGTCGTTGATTCCGTTGGCGAACGTTTGAAGCGATCCTGGAGGGTCGATCGAGGTGTAAGTGCCCCCGCTGAGCAGGTAACCGTGATAAACGCCGCTTGTGTCGACGTAAGTGCCGACTATCTCCCCAGCATTGTTGAGACCGCCGGTCCAGGTCAGGGCCGCTCCGGGATAGTCGAGCGAGGTGTAGGTGCCGGAGACCAGCGTGAAACCGTGCTGTGCCCCATTTCCGTTATACCCGTCTGCGTTCCACGCGCCGGCAATCTCGCCTGAATTGTTGATTTCAGTAACGAAGGTGGCCGTTGCGCCGGCAAAAGGCACGTCAAGCTTCGTGAACGTTCCGCCGGATCGCTCATACCCATGCCAAACCGCCGAGCTGTCCAGGTAGCTGCCAACGATCTGGCCTGAATCGTTGATGCCATCGGCATATTGTCCAAGGGGCTCGTGGGGATAATTCACCGGCTGGTAGGCCTCGGTGACGGTTTTCTTTTCGGTCACGCCTACGAGGAAGCCCCCTTGGTCGTGGTTGCTCTGGCCGCCAACGATCTCAATCTTCGAAGTGGTCACACCCTTGTTGATACCGTCCGCATACGTGAAGAACGTGCCAGGGTAGCTAAGGAAGGTATAGGTGTATGACGTCGTTTCCGGAGTCTGTGCCTGATAACTTGCTGCTTGCGCGGGGGACGATGCCGGCCGCGTGCTCAGGCGCTTGAATGCGACTCCAACCTGCGCCACGCTCGGAGACGTGCTGAGTGCGAGTCCCAACAAAGCCAGCGGTAACGCGAAATGCGTCAAAGTTTGCTTGGTCATAAAACGCTCCTTATTCGTTCGTGAAAATTTGCCTTGCCATCTTGATTTACATCTCCGGCAAATACCGTTCCCGAGCCTCTTTGCACTCATGGGGACCAGCAACCGGGCTGGGTCCTTGCGGAATCGAACCGTTGAGAAGACGACCGTTGAGCTCTTCCGCCTGGTACGAAGTCAGCTTGCTTCCGCAAAGCGGGCAGGTATCGAAGCCCGCAGCCGCGCCGCCCACGAGCAGGGTCACGCCTTGGCGCTCAACCGTCACCTCGGTCCGGACGGTGCGGGTGGTACCGTGACCGGACGAGTCAAAACGGAAGAAGCTTGCCCGACCAGACAGCCACTGGTAAATTCGGTTCATGCGGCCCTCTTCGTTCAGGCCGCGAATCTTGCAGCAGTCTCAAAAAAAAGACCAGTGATACATTCTGAAAAGTTCTGAAAAGTTGTGAATGTCCTCGATGTCAATGCAAACAGGGGGGATATTTCAATTCGGGGAGTTTCAAATCGATGCCCGCGCACGCACCCTGCGGCGGGAAGAGGAGATTGTTACGCTCAGCTTCCGGGCTTTCGATGTGTTGCTCTACTTTGTGCAGAACCCGGGAAAGGTCCTCACCCGGGACGAACTGATAAAGAATGTTTGGCCGGATTCCTTTGTGGACGAAAACAGCCTGGCGCAAAGCATCTCCATGCTGCGCCGGGCACTCGACGAGAAGCCGGGAGACAACAGCTATATCGTCACCCTGACGGGGCGAGGGTATCAGTTTGTCGCGCCGGTGCAGGTCGTCTCCCTGGAGAACTTGTCTGTTGTCAGCGATGCCACAACCCCCGCGAACCAGGGGCGCAGCGCGCTCGTTTTCCGGCAGCAGACACTCCGTACCAGTGTCATAACGACGGAAGAGAAAGATTCGCAGGGTTCGCCAGCTTCGAGAAATCGGCTGCTAACCAGACTGGTCGTAGCCGCGACATTAGTTGTAGCTCTCGCCATCGTTGGCGGCGTCTGGTTTTGGCGCTCCCGGCGGGAACCGAAGCTCACGGTAAAGGACACTATTGTTATCGCCGATTTTTCTAACACCACGGGCGATGCGGTGTTCGATGACACGCTGAAGACCGCGCTCAACATTTCCCTGCGGCAGTCGCCTTTCCTGAATGTGCTCTCCGACAGCGAAGTCGCCAAAACCCTGCAACAGATGACCCGTCCGGCCAACACGAAACTTACCCGCGAAGTGACCCGCGAGCTTTGCCTGCGGGCGGGAAAAAAGGCTTACATCGAAGGATCCATTGCCAGCCTCGGTAGCCAATATGTGCTCGGGTTGAAGGCGGAGAATTGCCAGACTGGAGACACTCTTGTCGAGGAGCAGGCGACGGCCGGATCCAAAGAGAAGGTATTGGACGCTCTGGGCGGGGAGGCCTCGAAGCTGCGCACCGAGTTGGGCGAATCGCTAGCTACTGTGCAGAAGTTCGATGTTCCGCTCGCGCAGGCCACCACCCCTTCGCTCGAAGCGTTGAAAGCCTACAGCCTTGGACGAAAGGCCACTCGCGACAAAGGGCCCGCCGCCGCCCTGCCTTACGATCAACATGCCATCGAACTCGACTCCAATTTTGCCATGGGCTACTTTGCCCTGGGCATCGACTACTTCAGTCTTAGCCAGCCAGGGCGGGCCCGCGAATACTACGCCAAAGCATTCCAGTTGCGGGAACATGTCAGCGAGCGAGAAAGGCTGGCGATCTCTGTCTGGTACTACTTGAATGTGACTGGCCAGCTCGATCAAGCGGCCCAGATTTTCCAGGAGGAAATTGAGAGCTATCCCTTGAACTCCGGAGAATACGTTACCTTGGGATTCCTGTTCTCCTCGCAGGGGCAGTATGAGAAGGCTGCAGAGGCAGCGAGACAGGCCCTCCGTCTGTCCCCGGATTGGGTCGTTGGCTATGAGAATCTGGCCAACGACACCCTGGCCCTGCAACGTTTCGACGAAACGCGGCAGGTCATTCGAGAGGCGCAGGCGCGTAAACTCGATGCGTACCTTCTCCATATTCATCTCTGCGCTCTCGCCTTTCTCGGCGCGGACCCCGTGGCTATGGCCGATCAGCAACGGTGGCTTGCAAGCAAGCCAGAAAATGAGCACTTCGGACTTGCCTTCGCATCCGACACCGAAGCGTTTCTGGGCCATGCCTCCAAATCCCGCGAACTTACCCAGCGGGCAGTGGACTCCGCCAAACGAGCGGATAACAAGGAAAATGGAGCGTTATGGGAGGCGAATGCCGCTCTACAACAAGCCGCTTACGGTAATCGTGCAGAGGCGCGGCAGGCGGCAGCAGAAGCCTTAAAACTTGCTCCCGTCAGTCAAGACGTCGATGTCGAAGCCGCGCTCGCGTTCGCCATGGCAGGCGATGCGGCACGCGCCGAGTCCCTGGCCCAGGACTTGGGAAAACGCTTCCCCCTGGATACGCAGACGCAGTCGCTCTGGCTGCCTGCGATTCGCGCCGAGTTGGCGCTCCGCAAAGGGGATCTGACTCCAGCGCTGAATGCCCTGCAACCGGCTTCAACCATTGAGTTGGGCAACATCCCCTTCGGCAACAATATTTCCTGCCTCTATCATGTGTACATACGTGGGGAGGTCTACCTGGCGGCGGGGCAGGGCAATGCAGCAGCCGCCGAATTTCAGAAGATTCTCGACCACAGCGGCATTGTCTGGAACTGCTGGACGGGAGCGCTGGCGCATCTGGGAGTCGCTCGCGCGAATGCCTTACAGGCAAGAACTGCGCACGGAGCTGCCGCCGACGTTGCCCGCACCCGGGCGCTCGTCGCTTACAAAGATTTCCTCACCCTCTGGAAAGACGCCGACCCCGACATCCCCGTCTTGATGCAAGCCACGGCGGAGTACAAGAGGCTGCAGTAGCTGCAGGTAGTGCGAAACAGTCCTTCGACGTCGCTAGTGGGGGAACTCAAACAACGTTCTTTGTGATTCTAGACGTGAAGGATCATGGTTCTCCATGTGCGTTGTCTCCATGTCCAGCATAACTGTTGTTAACAGGCGTCACTCATTGACCACCCAAGGGTCGCGGGAACCGTTAAGCCAACTTCCGCCCCATCTCGTCCTTTAGGTCTCGGAAACAATCTGGGCGTATCCAGCGATAATGAGCCAACGTTCAGCAGGAGAACCGCGCATTCTACCTTTTACGTTTTTCTCGCAATCAAAGGGGTGATACCAGAATGATACCAAAAAGCATGAAATTGGAGGCTATAAGAGATCACTGGAGGCTACTGTGGATCGTATTGCGGCTTTCTGTTGAAACCGATATTAGCCAATGTTTATGTAGGTTTTAAGCGATTCGTCAATGTTGGAGCGGGAGACGGGGATCGAACCCGTGACATCCAGCTTGGGAAGCTGCTGTAAACCCTTCGGCCAACGTGAAATCAATCACTTGGCGTGGGTTCTAGAGGGTCTAAAGGGGCACTATTGGCGTCAATTGAACCCTATTCTGAACCCTAATTTGTTTTCTCACTGCACCCGCTCCGGTTTGCTCGTTAGCACGTCATCGGTCACGGCGTTGACCAGCTTGCGCACGTTCGCATCTATCGGCTGAGTGTAGACCCCGAGCGTGGTAGCAATGTCCGCGTGGCGCAGATGCGCCTGCACGTCTTTCGCGTTGCCATGTCCTTGCGCGTTCGTCGCGAACGTGCGCCGCAACACCTGAAAGTTGACCGGCACCGTTATGCCTGCCGTTTTCGCGAGAGGCTTAACTCTCCGACGCAACCAATTCTCCGGGCGCATGGGTGTTCCCTTCCCGCTGGGGAAAATCAAGGCATCTGCCGGTGCGTCGGCATTTTGTTCCCGCCACATTTGCAGCGCGGGTAATAGAACGTTGGGAATGGTCACCGGGGCTTTACTGCCTTTCGTTTTTGCTTTCCCCGGGCGCAAGGTGCCTCGCCAAGCTGTGCCTTCGATCTGGAAGTGATCTGCCCGCCATGAGGACCAGCGCAAGCCAAATATCTCACCGGGGCGCATGGCGCAGAATGCGGCAATCGCGGCCATCAGCCGATCACGGAACGGAAGGGATTCGAGCAGTACGCGGGCTTGCGACTTTGGCAGCACGGGTTTTTCCGCTTCCCGCGTCTCCGGGTTGACCAACTTTCGGGTTTCCGGTTGCCTAGTCCGCGAACCGATAACTGAGGCAGAGGAATTTCGCTGCTACATCACCAACAACGCGGTGATCAAGATGGATGACCCAAAAATGGTTGAGATACCTGCGGGGCAGGTTATGGAGACCGCAGAGGGCGTGATCACCCAGCGGCACAGCAAATCGTTGACCGTGGATGTGATTGAAGAGCTATTGCGCAATGCGCGTGGTGCGCTCACGCACGCTGCCGAAGAGCGCGAAAGAACGGGAACTTTCCAGCAACGCAGGGCGCAGGCATGAAAAGAACCGCAGAGCAAAAAGCGAAACGAATCAGGGTTAAGGAAGTGCAAGCCGCACTCGACGGGCAGTTCTGCCGCTGGCTTTTGGCTCTCCCTGATATTAGCGATGATGATGACGATGATGCGCCTTTCCCAGAACCCGTTTACTGCGACAAGCCCGGATGGCAGAAAACGCCCACCGGGGAGTTACTCTGCCCCTACCATGCCAGCTTCAAGACCCTGAAGGCAGTTAGAGCCGAGCGCACACGGCAAGGGAAGAAATTTAAGCACGGTGACCCCCGTGCCAAGATCATCGCCATTCGCGACGGGGTTGCGGCATGATGCGTTTACCCGTGATCGTAAAAGGTACTTTCACAGTGAATCCCGCCATTGGCGGCGCAAGGCGAGCCACAAACCCAAAGCCTCGCTGATTTCAACGCGGGGCTTCACTTCGTTCTTTGGTTTGCTTCGTCGGATACGCGTTTGTCGGATGCGGCCCACCGCCGTTCTCGGTGCGCCTGTGTGCGCCGCTGGCCGCTGACGAGTTTACAAGGCTTGTTTCTGTCTGCACCGCAAGTCGGACAGGGCACAACTAGTATTTCGTGCGCACTGACCACGCCATTTGTCTTGCTCATGACACGGCCTGAGCCGTCATAAAGCCACGCACGGTCTCTGTGAGTTGCCGATCCGCCTCGTCCGCAATAATTATCACGTCTAACAGCACCTCATTCTGGTCCAGTTCGCTCTGGTGCAGATGTAATGTGCCGAATGTGGTGACCTGAAATATCCGCGATTCTTCAACTAGCATTGGGACAGAGTAGCCCTGCGCGAACCGTAGCCCGCCGTGCGCGGATGCAGCAATGGGAACGCGCGGCTCGGTATCCGTCGGAAGTCGCAGGCGGTAAAGCAAGTCGCCGAACAGCTTACGCAGATGGCCCGTGCGGTCTGAATCGCTAAGTGGAATGTTGGTCAGGTCTGGAACCAGTTTCACCTGCCTCAACCATTCCTTGATTGTAGAAGCGAGTTCCCGCTCCAATATGACCGCCACACTCTTTACTGTCATCAATTTTGTCCTTTTGCTCCGAAATGGTTATGAGATTTTCGCTTAGGGCCATCTGTCTCCTCGGCACGATCAATTCACGTGAGTGCCGTTCTCCCCATAGAGAAAGAGGCTAAATCATATGTCTCGGGAATCTTTCTCCGCTGGTCAATATAGGTCATACACAACTGCACACAGTACCTCGGTGGGTACACAGACGTGCTACGCGATTGTGAGAATACCGAAGCAACCCCGCCTTGAGAAAAGAAAACTCAAAACATTCTGAACCCTAATTAACACCCTAGTTTGGGATTCGCTCCACCAAGTTGTTGATTCGATGGAGCGGGAGACGGGGATCGAACCCGTGACATCCAGCTTGGGAAGCTGGCGTTCTACCGCTGAACTACTCCCGCTCAACTTCGTCAGACTATCATTCCGCTCAATCCAAGACAACACTCGGCAGCGCTGAGAGCGCTGAGTAGTGCTGACTTTCCTATCTCCCCGCGATGTCGTGCCAGTGGTGCATGATGGCGCAACTGAGGTGACCTATCACGAACCAAAATACTGCGAAGAGCACATTCTTGACTCTTGGCGTCATGGGGACATCATGCCACAGGCGGCAGGCTTAAGCGAGACTGTGGACATTCAGACTGACTCGCTTCCCATTCCCAGCGGTTGCCTTTCTCCCGCATTCTTCGTAAGATTCCCGCTCGCGACTTGCACACGAACTTATCCCACGTCGCTCATTCAAAACCGCAGGAGCCTTGATGTCCGACGATTCCCTTCCCTCGAAGTTCAATCCGACGGCCAACTCGAATTCCAACTCGCGCCGCAACTTTCTTCGCGCCGGGGTGACCGCGACTTTTGCCACGGCTGCTTACCCGGCGCTTGGCGCGGCTCGCGTTGCCGATACTGTGCCTGCGCCTGGACCCGGCGTCCAAAACCTCGAGCAAAACTTCAAGAAGGACTTCGAACTCGACGAGATCACGATTGACGATCTTCAGAAGGCCTTTCAGTCCGGCCAGTATTCTTCGCGCTCACTGAGCGAGAAATACCTGGCACGCGTTGCGGAGATCGACAAAGCTGGACCCAGGGTCAACGGTGTCATCGAGCTCAACCCCGATGCTCTCCAGATCGCGGACGCGCTCGACCAGGAGCGTAGGTCGAAAGGGCCGCGCGGGCCGCTTCACGGCATTCCGGTGCTCATCAAGGACAATATCGATACCTCGGACCGCATGAATACGACGGCGGGATCGCTGGCGCTGCTCGGATCGCGCGCCGCTCCGAACGACGCGTTTGTCGCCGCGCGGCTGCGTAAGGCGGGCGCCGTGATCCTCGGCAAAACCAATCTCAGTGAGTGGGCCAACATTCGCTCCAGTCATTCGACCAGCGGATGGAGCGGCCGCGGCGGACTGACTCGCAACCCTTATGCACTCGACCGTAATCCGTGTGGATCGAGTTCGGGGACTGGAGCCGCGGTTTCCGCGAATCTTTGCGTTGTCGGGGTAGGCACGGAGACGGACGGGTCGGTCGTCTGCCCCTCTTCCGCGAATGGGCTGGCAGGGCTTAAACCTACGGTTGGACTGGTCAGCCGGAGCGGCATCGTTCCGATCTCGCAGAGTCAG
>Ga0210399_10003678_pt1 | contig 11937 bp, 10 predicted proteins | sample IncBWC14MmetaG_FD_150865 | JGI IMG/M metagenome (GOLD analysis project Ga0210399, IMG submission 150865) | Forest soil microbial communities from Barre Woods Harvard Forest LTER site, Petersham, Massachusetts, United States - Inc-BW-C-14-M | ecosystem: Environmental > Terrestrial > Soil >... | reverse complement strand
GCGCACCTTTCCCTGGCAGCACGGACCCGGGGGAATCGGCGCGCCGTGCGGACACGTTTTCGGGTGACCCAGGAATGCACAGATTTTGTCGGTTGCGCCGGGCGAGAGTATGTGTTCAAACTTGCACGCCTGCTCTTCGATTTCTGATTCGCTGTCCATCGCCAGGCTGTCGGTGAAAAGGCGCTCGGCCAAGCGGTGGCGCCGGATGATGCTTCCCGCTTTATTTCGCCCGCGCGTAGTCAAAGAAACCAGCGCACTGCCGTCGCGATTGAAGATCCCCTCGGGCCGCATCGCGTCGTGGCAGGGATTCACGAATGGCTTGTGATCATGCGACTCAGGCGGATGAGGAGACGTCGTCACCAGCCCAAGGGCAATCATTTTTTCGACGGCGATATTTACAGGCAAGGCACCGTGCGTGTCCATGCGACCAACTTCCGCACGTTCGCCATGCTCTTCCATCACCCAAAGCTCTTCGAGAATTTCATCAAACTGCTCTTCGTCAGCCATCGCAAAGACTTCCTGGGCGGCAATCTTTCCGTGATGCAGCTCAATGCGGCGGTCGGCTAATCGCGCTACGACAGGGTCATGCGTGACCATCACGATGGTTCGTCCCTGCTGATGAAAGTCGCGCAGAAGCTCCAGCACGATTTCTTCATTTTTCGCGTCCAGATTGCCGGTCGGTTCGTCGGCCAGAATGATCTTCGGGTCGTTGATCAGGGCACGCGCGATACAGACACGCTGCTGCTCGCCGCCGGAAAGTTGCGAAGGAACGTGGTGCGGGCGATCCTTGAGACCGACGCGCTCCAGCGCATCTAGGGCTTCTTTCTCATCGGTCATGCTGTGGAAGTATTGCGCAAGCATCACATTCTCGAGCGCGGTCAGATAAGGAATCAGATGGAATTGTTGAAAAACGAAGCCGATCTTCTCAGCCCGCACCCGATTCAACTCGACGGCTGGGATGTTTGCGACATTTTGCCCATCCAACCAAATCTCCCCGGTCGTTGGCCGATCCAGGCAGCCAATCAGGTTCACGAGCGTCGACTTACCAGAGCCGGATGGCCCCATGATCGAGACCCATTCGCCCGGATCCACCGTGAGAGTGAAATCATCGAGAGCACGGATCATGCCGCCCTTGGCCTCCGCGCGGGCGGGATAAAGGCGCCTGACGTTCTTGAGCTTGATCACCTTACTCTCCCTTCAGAATGATAGCTGGCTGAACGCGCCGCAACAACGACATCGGCACGATCGCCGACAATAACGCGACCCCGACGCTGCCGGCGATGACATAAGGCAGCACACTCATACGGGGCACCACGGCGGCATTAAAGTTCACCCGGCCAATCCACGCGGCGATGCCGATGCCGACCACGAAACCAAGGATCGCCCCAACCGCGCCCAAAGCGGCCGCCTCGGCTGCAAAAAATCCAGCCACAAGGCCCTCAGAAGCACCGAGAGCTTTCATGATGGCAAAGTCGCGCCGCCGGTCGAAGACCCAACCCGTCAGCGTTGCCAGGACACACAAAGCCGCCGTCAGGACAATCAGTACCGCGGCTGCGTAAAGCGTTGACCGGGTTTTACCCAACACGCGAGCCTCACCTTCGACGATCTGGCGAATGGGATGCACATCTGCTGTTGGTAAAGCGGTCGCCAATTGCTTGATCGTGGCATTGACCTCGTCCGGCGTACCGTTCGCGGCGACCTCTACCGTGGAGGGCGGAACCCCGCTCCATGTTACAAAGTCAGCCATCGACAGGTAGACTCGGCTGTCTTCGGCAGCGCCAGTTTGTAAAGTTCCCACAGGTTCGAGATGAACTGCGCGATCCTGGAACCTGAGCTCAAAGGGTTGACCGGCAGGAGAGACAATCGGCATCGCACGCATGCCCACCAGGGCCTGGTGCGACCCTTCGGGCCACGCATTCACCGACCACCAGCGGTTGAGTTTCTGGACACGCTCAAAATCCGTTCCCGCGACGACCACGGATTGCCCATTTACCGCTCGCGCGACAACGTAGGCAAACGGAACGGCCATTCCGTGACCACCCAAAACCTGCTCGATCTTGCTCAGAGCATCGGCAGGCAAGGAAACGCCGTCTTTGCCGACCACGACGACGTTCGCGCCGTAACTGCGAAATTCCTTGCGCAGTTTCTCTTGTACATCGACGTAGAGATTCATCATGGCGGTTGCTACCGCAGCGGCAACCAGCATGGCCAGCAGCGCAGAAGCTGCCCGCCCGGGGCGCAAGACAGCTGCGCGGAATAACATCCGGAGAAACATCGATACGTGGGCAGAGTTGGACCGGCGTTCGCTGACGGTAGCAGGAACGTTCATGCATCCCCCCGCAGCGCAAAAACCGGGTCGAACTGCACGGCGCGACGGATCGCAGCCGCACTCCCGGCAAACGTCACGATGATGGCGATCGCCAAAATGACGGGGAACAGAACCGGCTGAATGGTGATTTGAGAATCGAAGATCGATCGGCCAATGCGGCGCGCGAGAAAGGATCCCGCGAAGAAGCCGGTTATGCCCGCGAAGAGTGCAAGTAGAGCGCTTTCCGCGAAGAAAAGTGCGGCGACTGCGAAGTTGCCTGCACCCAGTGCTTTCATGAGTCCAACTTCCTGACGCCGCTCAAAGATGGTCGTTGCCATCGCGGCTGAGACGGCGAGGGCCGACGCAAACAACGCTGCCAAAGTCACCAGCAGCATCAGGCCTTTGATGCGAGACAGAACCGTCCCTTCATTCTGCGCGACCTGGCGAATCTGTTCGGCGTGCGAGTGAGGAATCGCTTCCTGCAGCTGGTAAGCGATTGACTCGACATACGGCGAGCAGTACCACCGGTCGAACAACTCTGGGTTCATGGTTTTGGGATCGCGGCGAGCGAGCGCATCCTCCGGCTTAGTGAGGGCGCTGACGTAAATTCGTCGAACCGCTTCGGACTTGCCCAGGATATGCTGTGCAATCGACAGTGGAGCGACAACCTGATCGTCCTCAGGGCCTCCGGTCGAGAGTACGCCCGCAACCTGATGTGATTGCCCATTGATGGTCAGCGAACTTCCAGTTGCCTGATTCAGTTTGGTTGCTAAATGCTCGCCCAGCAGAACGTCTGACGAATCGTCTAAGGGCCAATTTCCCTGGACCTTCCACCACGGGTGAGTCGTGCGAACACCGGTCGTGAACTCCTCTTTGCCGAAGGTCAATTTCTTTGCGAAGTAGGTCCCGACCAGAGTTGCATCTTTGGAGCCCGAAGCACTCTCAACGGAAACCGTGGCCGGCAGCATGGGCGAGAAACCCAGAATATTGTGACGCCAGAAGGTACCCTTGATTTTGGGCAGGTCAGCCTCATTGAGGAAACTACCATCACTTGGAGGCTTGAGGTTCACTCCGCCGATCTCGACGTCGAGCGTGTCTTCCTGGGGAGTGACCAGCAAGTTCGCACCGTAGCTCCTGAGCTCCCGGTTGATCTTGTCGCCGATATCGGTGGCGACCGCGATCATGGCGGTGGCGACCGCAACGCCTAAAGCAATAGCGATGCCAGCCAGCAGTTTGCGTCTCTTCTGCCGCCGAAAAGATTCGTAGAGGAGCCGCGCGAACATGATCTATTTTTCGAAGACGTGACTCTGTGCCGCAACGTCAGCTTCGCGAATGATGATCGCATCGGACGTCGTTTCTGCTTTCAGAGGAACCGGATTGCAGCCCCCCGCCATGCCGACCGATTGCGGATTAATCGGAGCGGCACAGTTCTTGCACACTACACCGGTGGTTCCCTTGTAGAAGCCGACGGAACCGCAGATCTCGCAAGCATCGAGGACGGTGGCAATTTTGCCGTCCGGCTTCTGGTACAGCCAGAAGCGCACGTCCACCCCGTTTTCTTTCGCCCGGAAAAAGTGAATGTCGCCATCCTGCACTTGATTCAATGGGATCGACACCTGCCCGTTAACGAACGCGACTTCCGTCGCCTTCTGTGGAGCGCTCAGGCTCTTGGCGTAAATGAACTCAGCCGTAACCAGCATGATGAACAGGAACGAACTGACGTAAACAGAAGCCATCCAGAGGCGTTCCCGCCGCGCGCTCCATTTGGCTTTCCGGCGCTCCGCCGAACTGGCTGGCACGGGTGCCGCTTGCCGCGACTTCACTTCGAAGAGCACCATCAGGGCCGCCAAGGCAAAGATCGTCACGAAAAAGAACACATCGTTCCGAACGATCGGCCCGATCAGGGCCATCTCCTGCTTGGAGGAGGGAAGTACGCCGTTTTCCGACAGTTCGTGGAGCCCAGCGATGATCAATTGCGCCGCTACAAACCACAGGATGACCGTCGTCACCCGGAAAAACTTCTGCAGATTGATGCGCACACTGCCTTTGACGAACATTACGCCGAAGCCGATTGCAGCCATCACGCCAAGCAGCGTCCCGATAAAGCTCATGAGTTCGGTGGAGTTGAGAGTAACGGCAGAAAGGACCAGAACAGTTTCAGCGCCTTCGCGCATCACCATCAAGAATACGAACAGGAAAACTCCGAGGCGCGAGCCTTTTCCGGCCAGGGCGCCAAGTTTGCTCTCGATCTCGCCCTTCATCTTCTTGCCCGTGCGCATCATGAAGATAATCATGGTGATCACAAAGAAGGCGGCAGCGAGCATGACCCAACCTTCCACGATGTCTTCATTCAGATGAAAGCGGGAGATAAGAACAGCAACGCCGATGCTGCCCACGAAAGCTGCTCCCAGAGCAGCAAAGACCGAACGGCGCAAGTCGTTGCGGCCGATCTTGGCTAGATAGGCGAGGGTGATGCCCACGATCAGGGCAGCCTCAACCCCTTCGCGCAGCGTGATGATGAAGGCCTGCAGCATGGCAAGAACACGTTCCTTAGATTTTGAAAATGAATTTCAATTTCAACTTTATAAGGATAGCGTCCGGCGCTGGACCCCGTCAACGCGTGAGATCACGTCCGCCGGTGATCTCTATCACAACAAAGGGAGTTGCCCCGAAAGGCAGCGCGTTTCACAGCCGTCGCAGAAACCTCTGAGCCGCTTCAAGTTGCGGAAATAATTTCTCTTCAGCGCGGAACTCGGCGGAATGAACGCAGCGTCGGCTCCCGTTAAGTTTGACCGGATGTCGCAGGTGGAGCATCTCGTGATACACGATGTACTCCACCGCGTAGCGGGGAACCGCTGGATGATCGAACAGGCGGCTTACCACGATTGCGTTATGCGAGGGGTCGTAGTGCCCGAGTAAATTGCGGGCGCGCCCCTGGCTCCAACTCATCTGCGGCCGCGCCATCATCCCGCCAAACAGCCGAAGATTCAGGTCCTCGAAAATGGCTTCGAGATCATAGACATGGCCTTTGGGAGACGCCATCCGCTTGCGGCCACGCAGTTGCCGCACAAGATGTGCCTTGCTTCGGATGTCATGGCTCTGCACGTATTTCCGATACCGGGTTGCCGGCGCTCGCTCGATCGGTTTGCGATAGATCTTCGCCAGCAGAATATGGGCGATCGCCCGCAACACTGTTTCCGGGGCGCCCTCCAGCAGATCCGATAAACGTACCAACAACTTCCCCTCGCGGAGGCGAATGGTGTTGTTGATGTTCGCAAAGGCGAAGAACTCTACAGTGATTGGCGGCAGGTCAGAGTGCGGACGAAGCTCACGATAACTTTCTTCAAAGATTTTGAGGATATTGCCACTCACCTTGAAGCTAGAGTAGCACGCTAACTAGAGGCCTCAAGATGTGCCCATTCAGGTCTTGCCCTTCTTCCTGTGCTTCCAAGCCTCTTCTTCCTCATTGAGCAGTTTATGGTGATCTTCAGCGCCGGTATCGACCGACTCAATCGCATCGGAGAGCACGAACTGGTATTCCGCGGCCTCTTGCGGGGTGGTGCGCGTATCGCCCTTGAGGGCCCGCAGTTTTGCTTGGAATTCCGTATCGCCCTCAATCACCCACTTGAGTGCCTTCCGAAGGTCCACTCGCCGTCCCACGAAATTATCGAGGTTGTCGTTGAGCTCGTTGTAAACGGCGATAAAATCCGCCAGCATCTTGTGCGTCTGGTGAGCCCGGTCGGTGGTTTTGGAATCGGAGCGCATTTGTTCCAATGACACCAGTCGCGAACGCGCGAACTGCACGTAGAGCTTCATTCGCAACTCTGGCTCAACCGCGGTGTCGCGAAGTTGATCGATCTCGGGCTGTGTCAACGGATCACTATGGTGTTGTGCCACCATGAACGACGGCCCAACCACGAACAGGAGCGAACTAAGAAGAACCGCGAATTTCATTTTTCCTTGTTGCCGAACATCTTGTTGAGAAGATCGGTGCGTATTTTTTCCAGGGAATCGATAGCGGACTGTACGGGCGGTTGATCATCGAACGGGACCGTTCGCTTGATATCAGCAAGGCGATGGGCCATCTTCCGCAAGGCAATCTCCGTATTTTTTATGTGGTGGCCAGATTGTCCAGCCGCTTCGCCAGCCTGACCGGCGTAGGAAACGACATCTTTCACTGCGGACTGCGCCTCGTCCACCTTCCCTTGATTAAACAATTGATTGGCGGCCGCGACCTGCCGTTCGGCAATCTCAAGAGCGATGTTACCGCGGTCCTCTGGCCTCATACTTTGCAGGCGTGCCTTGAGTTCGTCGACGGTCTGCTGGCTCGGAGCCGCGGAACTGATGGCGATTGCCAACGGAAGAAAAAGGACTATTCTCCAAAAGCGCATGCGTGCGTTCACTTCTTTGGTTCGATGGTGATCAGGCGATGCCTCGCCTGCCATTCCTGATCAGGATACTTCCCGTTCGCCACTTGCAGGAAGAGGTGGTAGTTGGCGGCAGCCTGGTGGAAGTCTCGCAAGTGGTCATAGGCAGTTGCGCGAAGAAAGTAGCCGACCGGGATCTCCGGCAGGTACTTCGCGCGCATGTCGAGCGCTTTGATTGCCAGCGGATAGTCCTGATTTTCGTTAGCGGCTACAGCCAGGTCCCCGTATGCTGCACCCCAGTCTGGCTTCAATTTCAGGGCTGCCAGAAACTGTTGTTCGGCCTCGCCGAAATTCTTAAGCTTCATCAGTATCTGACCGCACCGGTGGTGGAGTTCCGCATCATTCGGCTGTGCTGCCAGCAGCGAACGATAGAGAGATTCGGCTTCAGCATATTTGCCTGCGCTTACATACACATCGGCCAGGTCGCGGCGTGCGCCGACATCGCTCGGTGCCAGTTTCAGAGCCGATTGCAACTCGGCGATAGCGTCATCATACTTCTGATCAGCAGCCAGAACCCGCCCCAACTGCTCGTGCACCACTGGATCGTTCGGCCTTTGCGTTGCCACCTTTCGCAAATAGTCTTCAGCTTCGGGCAAGCGCTTTTCGCGCATGTACACGTTCGCCAAGCCCACGATCGCATCCGAAGAGGTAGAGTCAAGCGCCAGGGCCTGCTTGTACTCCTGCTCTGCCTCGGTGAACTTGTTTTGTTCTTCATAGAGTTGGCCGGCGGAAAGGTGAGGCTCCGGATCCTTGGGCTGCAGGGCCGATGCCTTCTGGTACGCCTCGATAGCCTCCTCGGGGTTTGTATCTTGAACGGAGTGCGCGAGCGCGAGCCATGCCGTCGCATGTCCCTGATCAACGTGGCTGGTCGGTTTCAGCGTGGTTGCAGCCCGCAGAAATTCATCCGCACCGGGCTGTTTGTTTTTCGCCAGCATCAGTCCCAGATTCAGGTTCGACTCGAAGACCTCAGGCTTGGCTGAAACAGACTGGCGATATGCGTTGATGGAGTCTTGTGGGCGGCCAAGCGCGTTGTAGACGAACCCAAGATCGAACCAGGCCTGGTAGTTGTTCGGCTGAGAGCCAACTACTTTCTTCAGGAGCGGTTCGGCGGCAGCGTAGTTCTTCTTCTCGATGGCGGCTTCCGCTTGCGATAGCTCTGGCGACTGCGATTGATCTTCAACTTGAACCTGGCGATGACGGACAGTTTTGCCGGACGATGTTTGGCTGCTGATCAGCTGCGAAAAAGCGAGAACGATCGAAACGACGAGAATTGCGCAGTCCGCGCTCCAGAGGAGCCGTCTACTTGTGCCCATTGGAACTGGACGCTCCATTGCCGTTTAGCACCCCAGCCAGATAGTGCCCAGTATAGGAGTTGGGCAGCTGTGCGATCATCTCCGGAGTCCCCGACCCCAGCACGTAACCACCACGATCGCCACCCTCGGGACCAAGGTCAATGACCCAATCCGCGGTTTTGATCACCTCGAGATTATGCTCGATGACTACGATCGACCCCCCTGCATCGATTAGACGCCGGAAAGCGGAAAGCAGTTTACTGACGTCATCGAAGTGGAGGCCGGTTGTCGGTTCGTCGAAGATGTATAAAACACGCCGTTTGCGACGTGACACATCACCCGAGGACGAAGGGCGACCAATCTCGCCCGCACCCGGCTGCAGCCGAGCCGCCAACTTCATGCGTTGCGCCTCACCTCCGGAAAGGGTTGTTGCCGACTGCCCGAGGCGGAGGTAGCCGAGGCCAACTTCTTCGAGAGTGCGCAGCTTCTCCGTTATCTTGGGAACCTCGGCGAAGAACTTTAGAGCCTCCTTAACCGTTAGGTTCAGCACCTCATGAATGTTCTTGCCCTTGTAGCGGACTTCTAAAACTTGTGGCTTATAACGCGTCCCCTTGCACTCTTCGCAGATAAGTTCAACATCTGCGAGAAACTGCATCTCGACGGTGACAGTACCGTCCCCCTGGCACGTCTCACAGCGGCCGCCGGGGATGTTGAAGGAAAAATGGCCCGCCGAAAATCCCCGCTTTTGTGCTTCAGGCAACGATGCGAACAGATCTCGAATGGCGTCGAACGCCTTGATATAGGTCACAGGATTCGACCGGGGCGTGCGCCCAATCGGCGACTGATCCACGAGTACGACCTCATCTAGGTAATCTGCACCGTCTACACTTTCCCATGACACTGAGGTCGGCTGCGCGCCGTTGGTCTGCTTCTTCTCCATGGCGACGGCCCGGTACAAGACATCGTGAAGCAGGGTTGACTTACCAGACCCCGACACGCCGGTAATTGCAACCAACATGTTCAGAGGGATCTCCAGGTTGATGTTTTTGAGGTTGTGCGCACGGGCGCCGTGAATCTTGATCGTCTGCGCTCCGGGCTTACGCCGTGTGGTTGGCAGTTGAATCCGCAATTCGTGAGACAGATAGCGCCCGGTCAGGGAGGTGGGCACTTTTTTGATTTCTGCAAACGTGCCTTCTGCGATGACCTTTCCCCCATTCTCGCCGGCACCAGGGCCGAGATCGAGGATGCGGTCGGAAGCCTTCATGATGTCGGGATCGTGTTCGACTACGAGAATCGTGTTCCCCAGATCACGTAAATCGCGGAGAATTTTTATCAGACGGTGCGTGTCGCGGCTGTGCAGCCCGATCGACGGCTCATCGAGTACGTACAGGGTCCCAACCAATCTGGAGCCCAGAGAGGTCGCCAGTTGAATACGCTGGGCTTCGCCTCCCGATAAGGTCGAAGCAAGTCGGTCGAGAGTGAGATATTCCAGACCCACGTCGTTCAGAAAACGTAACCGCTCCTGGATCTCGACCAGCAGCTTCTCGCCAATCGCCGCTTCTTGCGGCGTAAGTTCGATCGAGCGAAAGAACTCGGCAGCCTCCTCCACTGTGAGGGAGCATACCTGGCATATGTTTTTGTCCCCGATTCGAACCTGCTGCGCCTCGATGCGCAGGCGAGCTCCGCCACATGTTGTGCACGTCGAATAGCCGCGATAGCGGCTAAGGAACACACGCACGTGTAGCTTGTACTTCTTGCGTTCCAGATGAGCGAAGAATCCGCGAACTCCAGGGAACTTTCCTTCGCCGTCAACAATCCATTTCTGATGCTCTGGGTCGAGTTCGGACCAAGGAACATCCAGAGAAATCTTCGCTTGCTTCGCGTAGCGCTTCAATTCGGTGAATAGGGGCCGATACTTCGGTTTCGTCCAGGGCTCGATCGCACCTTCGTTAAGCGTCTTCGACTTGTCGGGAATCACCAGATCGAGATCAAAATCAATGGTGTTGCCAAACCCCTGACAGCGCGGGCAGGCACCATACGGGTTGTTGAACGAGAAAAGGCTAGGCTCTGGCTCGTCGTAACGAATGTGATCGCGCTTGCACTCGAAACGCTGGCTGAAGCGCAATTGCCGCGACGCTTCGTCTTCAGTCGGAACGGGTTCGAAAATAACTTCCCCTGACTCACGGTATGCGATCTCAATCGCATCCACAATGCGGGAACGTGCTTCAGCGGATACCACCAGTCTGTCGACGAGAATGAAAACCGGCGCACCGAAATCGATATCGAGAAGCGATTCGGGGGTGGAGAACTCGAAGATCTGTCCATTTTGATAGAGCCGGTTGAAACCACGAGTACGCAGGTCGAGCAGGCGGCTCCTCAGTAAATCGGAGGGCAGGCGGGCGGAATCCTGTTCCGCTTTTTGGCGTGCTCGGCCTTTTTTCTTTTCAGCGCTCTCAAGAGCCCGCGTCGCACTCTGTAAAGGGAACAGCACCTGCAATCGCGTCTCTTCCGGCATCGCCATGATCGAATCGGCCACTTCATCGACCGAATCTTTCTTAACTTCCTGCCCGCACTTCAGACAATAGGTGCGGCCAATCCGTGCGTACAGCAGGCGCAGGTAGTCGTAAATCTCCGTCGCCGTCGCGACCGTCGATCGCGGGTTGCGCGTGGTGTTTTTTTGCCGAATGGCGACCGCAGGAGCAATGCCATCAATCACATCGGCGTCGGGTTTCTCGATTCTTTCCAGGAACTGCCGCGCGTAGGCCGAGAGCGATTCGACGTAACGTCGTTGACCTTCGGCATAAACTGTATCGAACGCGAGCGAGGATTTGCCCGACCCGGATACCCCTGTCACCACAGTCAAAGTGTTATGGGGAATCGAAAAATCGATGCTTTTCAGATTATGAACGCGGGCGCCGCGAACAACGATGCTTTCAGTGGACATCTTCACTAGGGACCGCCGTGTCCCGCCGAACTCTTCTGAGACCTGATAGGTACACAGAAGCCTCAGCGAGGCAACGGAATCCCTCTATTATACGGCAGGGCCCACGAAGGCTTCCTCTTCCTCCAATTCCTCGAAGCGGCGCGCTGACTCTGGTTCTCTTATCCACCTGCGGGAGCGTGGCCGAGGTGCCAGCATGATCGCGACTAGGGCACCGAATCCGAGCCCCGCAAAAAGAAAAGTCACAGCTGTAGGAACATCGTATCTTTGCATCCAGATCTCCTAACCAAGTTTGCGGTTATCCACTCTTAAGAAAGGCGTCGCTTCTCATACAACAGGCGCTGACGCCACCGTCGCGCTCGCGGGTTCAAGAGACAAGTTCAATGCTCTCGACGTGCAGGATGTTCGTCGACGCGTCGAGGCTTCCGATGATCTTCACCTGTTTGCCCACGTAATCCTGGACCTTGGCTTCGTCGTCGACTTTATAGCGCGATTTTGAGGAGGGATCCTGCAACACCAACCGATTCCCATCTTTCACGATTACGCCTGTGAACGACTTCTGTTGCGGTTGCGCAGGATTTCGGTCTCCGGTTTGTGCCTGAGATTGATCATTCGGGGATTTCGGGTCTTGTCCGTAGAGAACCCCCGCACTTGAGAGACTCAGCGCTAAGGCGAGAACTGAACCGCTCCAGAGAAGTTTTCGCATAACCGCCTCCTTTTCGCTGCTCTGATCTACTCTGGGATGAGGGTGCAAACACCGTGCCAAAACAGTCCGTCCTCCCAAACGGATGAGTACGCCGTGCCCATATGGAGTGACTACAGGAATCATCCCGGGAATTTTTCTCGCTTGAGTGGAAATATCTTCACTACACATTCGATAACAGTGTTTCGAAACCATGTATATAGGTCGCGCAAAAACCGTGGGAATGCCTCGCAAACATGGAAGGGAATCAAGGTTGAAATAAGGCA
>Ga0210399_10003675_pt1 | contig 11942 bp, 9 predicted proteins | sample IncBWC14MmetaG_FD_150865 | JGI IMG/M metagenome (GOLD analysis project Ga0210399, IMG submission 150865) | Forest soil microbial communities from Barre Woods Harvard Forest LTER site, Petersham, Massachusetts, United States - Inc-BW-C-14-M | ecosystem: Environmental > Terrestrial > Soil >... | reverse complement strand
CGTCGTGTCGTATTGCAAGACTCCCATGCTCGAGAAAATCGTGTGCCAGTCATGCTCGACGTTGTCGGGATCGCCGGTGGTCACCAGCGGCAACAGCATCGCCCGCGCATCGGCCATGTAGGTCGCGGTATAGAGCCAGTTCTCAAAAAAGAAGAATGCGCAGAACGCAAACGATCCTGTCTGCCTCTGCGTGTAGAAGTAAGCGGCCAACAGAAAGGGCACAAGCCACTGCAGCAGCGTCCCTCCCCAAAGTCCCAGCGTCGGCCCGAACCATCCGAACAGCAGGTGGCCGCCTTCGTGCACGACTAGGTTTGCCATGTCGATGAAAAGAAAGCCGCCGTGGCTGTGGAAAACATAAGCGAGGAAGAGGGCGTAAAATCCTACCCACGCCACCAACGCCCAGCGCGGCATCGGCTGCCACTCGGTTTCCCGGAACGCGATGCAGTTCTCAAACATGACACCCGCCCGCTAAATCTTAGGCTGGCTCGGGCCATCCGCTTAAGTTACGGAAGTTTGGCATGGTCTTCACCAGAGAGGCACAGAGTCACAGTGAGAGTCGTCTTGTTGCTTATTGTGCCTCTGTAGTGATCGCCCCCTTCGTCGGCCCACTTCGTTATTTCATTCAAAGGAGTACACCATGGCTGACCTGAATCAACTCAAGCAGAAATACCAGCCCGTCCTCGACGTTCTCGCCAAAGAAGATGCCACCATCCAAGCGGTCGACCTGCAGGGTGACAGGCTCCATATCCGGGCCACCACTGTTTCGGAGGCCAGCAAGAATCGCGTATGGGATGCAATCAAGTCGGTCGATCCCAACTTCCCCGATCTTACCCATGAAATTACCGTGGCCCAGGGCGATCAGACCTACACGGTGAAGGCTGGCGACAATTTGTCAAAGATCAGCAAGCTGTTTTATGGCGACGCCAACCAGTATCCCAAGATCGCGAAGGCCAACAACCTGCCCGATCCCGACAAGATCAAAGTCGGCCAGTCGCTGCGCATCCCCGCCGCCTAAACCGACGCCCCAGGTTCGCGTTTTTAGGTAGCGCCGGCGTCTCGCCGGCCATCCGCCTTTGCGGCTTTGGCACAGAACCATGCTGGCAGATGCCGCCGCTACCTGGCGCTAACCTGGGTTCACCCTCATTCCCACTTGGAGGTTTTAATCCCCTGGGTCGTTGTTCTCCCGTCACCCGCACGATTCCCGATTTGCTGGTACATTTTGTCTCATCTGAAATGACTCATCGAGGATTCACACTGCCGTGATGAAGGCTCGCCAATGGATCGCGGTCGTCGGACTGCTGGCGCTGGTGGTCGCCACCGTGATTGGCCTGTTCATGACCGAGGGCGCGCAAACGGTTTTGCCGGTGCGCCTCAAAAAACCCTCCGCTCAGGCAGCGCCGGCGGTCGATCAGAGGCCGCTGCAGACCGCCCGTAAGCTCGCTCTTCTGGCCTCCACGCCCGAAGAGCAGGATTTCGCCCACGAGGCTATGCGGCTCTCCGATTACGAAGTGGATCTTGCTTTCGCGGACGCATTGCGCGAGGCCACTGAACATCCGCCGGCACCGACACCGGAGCAGCGTGAATTAACGGCCCGGGCGGGCAAGGCCGACGGCGTTGTAAAAACCGACAAGGATCTGATCACCCGCCTCACACGACAACTTGGCACCGCTTCCGAGAGCGCCAAGGAAGATTTCAGCGACCAGCTCGAAGTTGCCAAGGCTCAGCTCGAACTCGATCAGGACGAACTCGACGACGCAAAAGAAGATCTGGCAAGGGCAGGCGGAAATCCGCAGGCCAAGATTCAGCGTCTGCTGCAGGAACACGAGGCCGCTTCGCACAACGATGGCGCCGCTTCATCCAGAGCCATTACTCCAGAGAACACCGATTACCAATCGCACAATCTCGCTCCGCTGATTCGCGCCTGGATCGCGTTTCAGCAGAAGCGGACACTGCTGGCCCAGGCCAGGCAGGCCGCACTCGACGACGTTCCGATCCTGTCGCGGGCGCACGACACCTTTGATCAGCGCGTGAAAGCGCAGGAAGAGCAGAAGCAAGCCGTCAAGCAAAAGGCCAGCGGGCTCTCGAGCGGGCAGGCTCCTGACGACGGAGCCTCGAAAAAACAAGCCGCCAAAGATACCCTCGATGCCCTGCGCCACTTATCGCAGGATCAGAAAGCAGTTTCCGATCTCGACAAGCGCATCCAGGACCAGACAGAACTGGCGGAGGTCTATGCGAACTGGAGCATCCTGGTAGCCGGCCGGCAGCGTATGGCGGTGCACGGCATGCTGGAATCGGTGCTCTGGATTCTGCTGATCCTGCTGTCGGTTTATATCGTGGGCCGACTCATCGACCGCTATTTTGTGGAACTCTCGGCCGACAAGAAGCGCCTCGTCACCCTGCGCGCTGTAGTGTGGTTCGCTGTGCAAGCCGTCGCAGTGCTTGTCGTTGCCTTCGTCGTCTTCGGCATGCCCAACCAGACGCCCACGGTGCTCGGTTTGGCCGGCGCCGGGCTTACGGTCGCCCTCAAGGATTTCATCGTCGGCTTCGTAGGCTGGTTCGTGCTCATGGGGCGCAACGGCATTCGCGTAGGCGACTGGGTGGAAATCAACGGCGTGGGCGGCGAAGTCGTCGACATCAGCCTGCTGCGCACCACGTTGCTCGAAACCGGCAACTGGACCGATTCCGGGCATCCCACCGGCCGCAAGGTCACGTTCGTGAACAGCTTCGCCATCGAAGGCCACTACTTCAACTTCTCCACCTCGGGACAGTTCCTCTGGGATGAACTCACGGTCTCGGTCCCGACCGGCCAGAATCCCTACCCGGTGATCGAAGCGATCCAGAAATTAGTTGTGAAAGAAACCGCCGCCAATGCGCAGGCCGCCGAAGAAGAATGGCAGAAGGCGACGACACGATATCGAGTGCAGTCGTTCTCGGCGAAGCCGGCTATCAACTTGCGTCCCACCGGAGGCGGCGTCGAAGTGCACGTGCGCTACATCACCCGCGCCCAGGAACGGCAGGCCACCCGCGCCCATCTCTACGAGGCGATCGTAGCGTTGCTCCACGGGAAAGAAGCCCAAAGCGCAGCAGGGGCCACGCGAGGATAGAGTCTTTGAGAATCCTCGGCGCAGCGCCAGGTTCCCTGGTGTAGTGGGACGCTGCTTCGTGAGTTTTTTTGTAGCGCGCCGTCCCGGCGGCTGTCCGGCGGGCGTCCCGCCCGCCTGCGAGCGCGAGACGCGCTCGCGACTGCCGGCAAGATGCCGGCGCTACTTGCGCTCAGGCCCTTGTAATTCCTTCCATACCAGATTTTTCACATTCGCTGGCAATCGCGATCCCTGGAGAATTTCGCGCACCTGTGCCGCCGGGAGCGTTCTGTGCGGGCAGATCTGCTGCCGCGACTAATGTTTGCCTGCCATCGCTTTCCGCGCCAGCTCGAGCGCGCCACGCACGGCTTCCACCACGACCGGATTAATGCTCACCTGCGGAAACTCGGCGGTGAGCGTATTGCAGAAAACCTGCCGCACCAGCTCCGACTGACGAAAGACTCCCCCCGACATGGCCACCGGGACGCTGGCCCCCTCGGCAAACAGCCGCCGGATTACGTTTCGCGCGATGGCCGCGAGCTCGCTTGCGGCCTGATGCAGAACGTGCTTGGCCAGAGGATCCCCTGCGTCCGCAGCGGCCAGCACCACCCGAAACAGGCTGGAGAAATCAGGGGGCGGCGACGCATTCGCGTGCCGTACCAGTTCATCCAGCGAGGTGAGCTTCCATAAATTGAGAATGGTCGAAAGCAGCGGCGGATCGTCTCCCGCATCTTTCGCGCCAAGCACAGCGCTGACCGCGCTGCGTCCGATCCACTGGCCGGAGCCTTCGTCGGAAATCGCCAGCCCCCAACCACCCGCCCGCGCCGTCTGCCCGCGCGTATCGCGTCCATACGCGATGGAACCCGTGCCTGCGATCGTGATCACGCCCGGGCCATTTCCGAACGCAGCTTGCAGCGTGGTTTCGAGATCGCTGACCACAAGGATGTGTCCGCGAAGCAACTCACGCATCATCCCGGCAACCGCATCGCGCACCTCGGGACGGCCGGCGCCCGACAGGCCGATGCAGGCACTTTCAATCTGGGATGGCTCGACCCTGGCGGCGGCGCACGCAGTCTTGACCGCCGAATGAAGGGCCTCCCGCACCCCCGCATTGCCATGACGCGTGATGTTGCTTCCGCCCGTCGTCGCCGAGCCGAGCACAGAAGTTTCGTCCGCGATCACGCAAGTTGTCTTGGTGCCGCCGCCATCGATTCCAAGGTAGATCGCCACGCGCTAGTTCTAACACAGTGTCGGGTAGGAGTCGCGAGTCCGGAGTTGCGAGTTAAGAGAGTCGGGTGGCGAGCGGGAGGGTAGCTGATCACAAAGAACGCGAACCGACCAGCAAGGAACTCACGGCGCACTTGGAGTGGTCTGAACTCGACCCTGCACGATTCGCTCTGAAGTTGGTCAGGTGTGTCAGATATCTTGCGCCGATTGCCCGCGACCCAACCAGCACTGACCAGCCAATTCCACGTCGTGAGTACTATTGCTTGATTGCTTCAACTATCCATTACCACTTCGGTTGAAGCCGTTATCTCAGTCAGGCAGGAGCAAAAACCTTAGTCCGAGTACAATGCCTGCTCCAGGGAAAAATGGGCATGAACTGGATGCGACTCGCCCTGATCACGGTTGGTGCCGGCATCATAACCTCGCTGACTGACTGGTTCTTTGCGGGCGATTGGCTCCATCGCCGCTATACGTACCCTGAAATCTGGCGGCAGAACGTCGAAGCTAGAGCCATTGCTCTGACCAGTCCGCTGCCATTTCTGACCTGCGGGGTCTTTGCATATGTCACCGCACGGTTGGGCATTCATTCCGTGGCAGGTGCTGTCAAACTGGCCGTAGCCGTGTGGTTGGTCGGTCCTTTGCCCTTGATCCTCACGAACGCAGCGTTCATGAAGCTCCACCGGGTGTTTGTGGCATCCTACGCCATCGGCTGGTTAGTAAAACTTGCCATCGCCGCGATCGCGGTCGGTTGGTTCGACAGTTAGCGGCGGGGCGGAACCGTGAGGCTACTTACCCCCCCAGTTCCTCCGCCATTACCCACCTCAACGAAAGGAATGAAAAGTGTACCCATCTACTGGACGGGTACACCGGATTGACGAATGTACCTGCCGGGCGTAGCATAATCGCGCATCTTTCCTGCCTTTCCCATACGCACTCACCCTTGTATGCGAAAGGCCTTCTTTGGGAACTCCAGGGTTAACTGCTCGGATGGCAAGCACACGCTCGGGCGTACTTCGCCACCGAAGGAGGGCGACCATGAAGGAAAGGGACCCCGGCCCGTTGCAATCTCCTCGAAACAAATGGCTGAATCGGCGCGACCTCGTCCGCAGTGCTGCGGGCGCGGCGCTGGGAGCGGGTTTCCTGCGTTCGAAGCTGGCCTTCGCCAGCGACAACCAGGACGACTCCTCCGCTTGCGTCAGTCCCAATCCAATTCCCGGGGGCGTTGCACCATTCGCACCCTTGGGAGTTTTTATTCACCACAATCCGCTGAATCCCAAAAATCCCCTGGCCCAAATCAGCGACCCGTCGCAGATCACAGACTTCGATGGGTTCGTAGGATTAACCCACATTCGTGGCGGCGGCACGGGAACCAACACTAATACTGGCGCTACCGCGCGCATGGCGTTCCAGGCGGACATGGGTTTCAGTCAGGGCACATTCATCGCTACCGACGGCCAGCGGCATCGTGGCACGTTCGTCTTTGTTTGACTTGACCTCTACACCGGTCCGGTTGGACTGGCCACACAGGTCCACGACTACAACGTGCACATCGACCGCAACGACGTCTTCTGGATGATTCCAGTCCGGCACAGCGCGGTCAGGGTCCATTTTGACGATGCGCACGCTGAACTCCACGTCTCGAACATGAGCGTCTTCGACGATCACGACATTGCGAACTCGCTCACTCAGGGCCTCGGCTTTCCCAATCCGCCCATCCCGCCGATCTTCCCAGTCCATGCGACGGTATCGTTCGATATCGTTTGGGACGGCGCACTGGCGACGGCAAACATCCGCAACGCTCCACAAAGATTCGAGGGCTCGTTCCTGAGTACCGGAGCCACGATCACGTGGACCGCCGACCAGGCGGGCTTCCACTTCGACTCCGACAACCCGGCTGACCCAGCAGCCAACCTGATCACGGTTCTGGGACGCGAGCAAAACGGCGTTTTCTTCACCTGAGCCGAATACCCCATTCATTTGCATTCCGTGCGCATGAGTGGGGTATTTTTCAGAATTCTAGCGGATAGTTGATATAAGCCTGTTTGCATCAACCGTTGGCTCGCTGGTACTCAAGCCCCACAAGAGGATACAGTGCCACTTATGAGCCAACGCATGGACTTTTGGCCTTCCCATCGGAACTGGCCGAAAAGGCGCTTTGGAGAAATGAACCGGCATGGAGCCGCACATAGCAGCCCTAGTCGGTCGAGTGGCTCGGATTGCATCAGTACGCTGTACTTGGCACGGAGCTGTGGGTCATCCGGAAGCCGAGACTGCGGATCGGAATACTGCAGTGTGTCTGCGCCGGAGCACCATCTCTGTAGTTCAAAGCCCCTGATACCTTCCTGACCTTCCGCAACAAGGTGACTGGACTCTCACTCCCAACCGGAGTCGCGCGCCTTCATAATGGGCAAACGGGGTGGTGTCAGCGGAATAGAGATCCCCGTGCCGCTCACTCATGGGACTCAACCATCTCGACCTCGCCATCATCGCGCTGTACCTGGCCGGCATTACTCTCTTCGGCCTGCGCTTCCGGAAAAAACAGCGCTCGTTGCGGGATTACTTCCTGGCCGATCGCAACATTCCGTGGTGGGCGATCGCTTTGTCCATCGTCGCGGCGGAAACCAGCACACTCACCATCATCAGCATGCCCGGCCTCGCCTACGATTCGAACTTGACCTTTCTGCAAGTCGCAATGGGCTACGTCGTCGGGCGGATCATCATCAGCGTTGTGCTGCTGCCGCATTATTTTCGCGGCGACCTCTATACCGCTTACCAGCTCATCGAACGGCGCTTCGGCACGCGGCTGCGAACCCTGACCGCTTCCCTGTTCCTACTGACGCGCGCGGCCGCGGAGGGTGTGCGCGTGTACGCGGTGTCGATCGTCGTGTCGATCGCGCTCGGGACGGGCGAAGTCTCCTCCATCGCGATCATCACGCTGCTCACGCTGATTTACACCTTTGAGGGCGGGCTGGCGGCCGTCATCTGGACCGACGTGGTGCAAACCGCTATCTACATTGGCGGAACGCTGGTGGGAGTGTTCACCATCCTGCACCTTGTTCCCGGCGGCTGGCCCGCGATTCATGCGGCGGCGGCCAGCGCCGGGAAGTTGCGGGTCTTCGATTTCGCCCCGAACTTCTGGCTGCCCTACACCTTCTGGGCGGGATTGATCGGGGGCGCTTTCTTCAATACCGCAAGCCACGGCACCGATCAGCTCATCGTGCAGCGTCTGCTCGCGGCCCGCAACCAGCGGCAGTCGGTGACGGCGCTGATTTCGAGTGGGGTCGCGATCTTCTTCCAGTTCGCGTTGTTTCTGATTGTCGGCGTGATGCTGTGGGCTTACTACGGGCTGCCGTCGGCTTCGTTCGGAAAGGCAGATTACATCTACCCGAAGTTCATCGTCACGCGGCTGCCGCATGGGATTTCGGGACTGCTGATCGCGGCGATCCTGGCGGCGGCGATGTCGAATCTGAGCGCCGCGCTGAATTCGCTGTCCTCGAGCTCGATGATGGATTTCTACCTGCGACGCCATCCGCAGACCGACGATCGCACTCAGCTGCGGCTATCACGCATCTCGACATTCTTCTGGGCCCTGCTGCTGTTTTCGCTGGCGGTGCTGTCTCTGCACAAGGTGGCCCGGGTCATAGAGGTGGGCTTGACGATTGCTTCGGTGGCGTATGGAGCTCTCCTGGGCGTGTTTCTCCTGGGCGTGCTCACCCGGCGCGCGAGTGAGCGCGGTTCTATGGTAGGGATGTTGTTCGGCTTTGGGGTCGAGCTCTACTTATGGCTCGGGACGAAAGTTCCCTGGACCTGGTATGTGCCGATCGGAACGCTGGTTACGTTTGTGATCGGATACGGGGCGAGTCTGCTGACGAATAATCTGGGCACTCCAGATTCCAGGAACTCATCGGCGAACGTCTCATTGTGATTCACTTATAGCTAAGTAGTTGAAAACTGCGTCCAACGCAGTTTTCACTGGAAATTGAGGTCGCGTTTCGATCTACAGTGCCCGTTAATAGCGTTTAGAAGCGATTTAAGCGCACTCTAGGGTTCCAGCCGAGGTTCAGGGTGTCTGGACGTCAGCGGCGCATCCTGGGGGATCCCAGGCGCATTTGGTAACTATAAGCTATGGAGTACGCCGACGTCGGCGTTTAAAAATCTTAAACCGCGGAGGGCGCGGAGAATTTCGCAGAGGACGCAGAGAAAGACTTTAACCGCAAAGGCCGCAAAGGTAGCGCAAAGTACGCAAAGAAAGAATTTTGTTGCGAACTTTGCGGTTAACACCTTTTTCTCCGCAAACTCTGCGGATGTTCTTCGCGTCCTCTGCGGTTTCAGATTTTCTCTGCGCCCTTCGCGTAAACTTTGCGACCTTCGCGGTTAAAAGCTTTTGCCTCTTGCGTCTGAGTGCCCATTTTCCCGTATACTCCAACTCCTCTGATGTCCCTCGCCGTGCCAACCAAGCTCGAGCCGCAACTCGCCCGCGATCTGGGCGTCAGCCATGCCACGGCGATCGTGGTCGGCACCATCATCGGCAGCGGAATTTTTCTGGTTCCTTCCGAGATGATGCAGGCGGTCGGCTCGGCCAAGCTGGTTTACCTGGCATGGTTTGTGGGCGGACTGCTTTCTTTTTTCGGAGCACTCACCTACGCCGAACTGGGCGCGATGCGGCCCCAGGCCGGCGGCGAATACATCTACGTGCGCGACGCCTATGGGCCCTTAGGCGGATTTCTCTATGCATGGACCACGCTGCTCATCTCCAAACCCGCGTCGATCGCGACGATTACCACCGGGTTTGTCCGCATTCTGGGCGAGTTTGCCGTCTTCTCATTTTTCTCGCATCCCATCGTCAAAGCGCCGCTGGTGGTTACCTACGGCCAAATGGCGGCGATTGCAGCCGCAGTGTTCATTTCGTTCCTGAACTACATCGGGGTGAAAAAGGCTGGGGAGTTTCAGTTGGTGTTCACGCTCTTGAAGGTCGGCATCATCGTGGGCATCGTGGTGGTCTGCTTCGGCTACCGCGGCGGTGGCTGGAGCAATTTTGCAAGCACGTTCACGGGCGCCAAGGGGGGCATCGCGGGCTTCATGGCCGCGCTGGTCGCGGCTCTCTGGGCCTACGATGGCTGGAACGATCTCAACATGGTGGCGGGCGAGATCCGCCAGCCCGAGCGGAATATTCCCATCGCGCTGATCGCCGGGGTGGCCATCGTGGGCGCGCTCTACGTCTTAGTGAATGCGGGCGTGCAGTATGTGCTGCCTTCGGCGGCGATCGCGGGCTCGCCCCGCCCGGCGTCCGACGCGGTAGCTTTGATTCTGGGTGCCATGGGCGCAAGCGTAGTGTCGGCCGGCATGGCGCTGTCGATGCTCGTGACCCTGAACGGCACGACCATGAGCGGAGCGCGCGTTCCCTTCGCGGCGGCGCGTGACGGCTATTTCTTTCCTTCCGTCGCGAAAGTGCACCCGCGCTTTCTGACTCCCTCGGTAGCCATTCTTGTGCAACTGGGACTTGCGATCGCACTGCTGCTGGTGGGCGGCAGTTTTCGCCAGCTCTTCTCGCTCGCCATTTTCGCCGAGTGGCTTTTCTACATGATCACCAGCAGCACGGTGTTCGTGTTTCGCCGGCGCGAACCGGAGGCCCACCGTCCTTACCGGGTTTGGGGTTACCCGGTGGTACCGACGTTGTTCGTACTCGCCTCAGCGGTCTTGCTTTACTACACCTTTACCGACAATCTCCTGAACTCGGCCATGGGTTCCCTGGTGATTCTGGCAGGCGTACCGGTTTTCTACTACTTTCGTGGGCGGAATGGGTAGCGGCGGCGTCCCGCCGGCAATCCAGCACCGTTTTGGACCGCGGTTCCACCCTGAATTTCAACTGGTTACCAAGGTACACCAGCGGCAGACACGTTTACCCCTCGTCCGATTTCCCCTACCTTAAGTCTTCCACCCGCGCACTCTCCCCGGCCCGGGTTCCTACTCTTGGAGCTATTGCATGGCCACGGCTTATCGCGGACCGCAGTTCGGCCTCCTGCCGACGAAAAGGATCAGCTGGCAGACGCTTGCCACCAGCTATGGCATTGAGCTGGCGTTTCTTCTGCTGCTGGTGAACATCGGTCTGCTGTTTCCCGAGAAGCTGACGGTGAAGACCAGCTATCACCTTACCGCGGTGATGCCGTTGACAGGCCGCGAGCCCAAACCTCTACCGAAACCGAAGCCGCAGATGGTGCATGCGAAACTGCTTCCAGCCGCGCCGGTCGCTTCGCCGCATCTGGTTGTGCCCCGCGAAATTCGGGTTGCGCAGCCCAGGCCCGAGCCGGAGCCGGAAGCGCCCAAGGTAGTGGTCAATAATTTCCAGCCGCCGCAATTGAAGGAAGTCTCGGGCGGCGCGCGTCCGCCACTGATTCATACCGGTGAGTTTTCGACGGGCAGTTCGGCGACGCCGACCCTGAATGCTCCCGTCCAGAAAGTGCAGACTGGCGGTTTTGGCGATCCTAATGGACTCAAGGGAGAAGGCAAGCCGGGCGCACACCTGGTGGCCGCTTCCACGGGATCGTTCGATATGCCGCAGGGCCCAGGTTACGGAAACGGCACGGGCGGCGCGAAGGGGATGAAAGGCACAGTTGCCAGCGCGGGATTCGGCAATGGCGTCGCGACCGGCGGCAACGGCGATGGGCGCAGCAATGGCCGCGGCAACGCTGTCGCTACCGGCGGCTTCGGGCAACAGGAACTTTCTCACGGCTCGGGCAGGTCGCAGCTTGCAGATTCTGGTCCGCCCACCAATTCGGTGGAGATTACTTTCAAACCAAATCCAACTTATACGGATGAAGCCCGCGCGCTCAAGCTCGAGGGAGAAGTTTTGCTGGAAGTCATGTTTGGGGCCAACGGACAGTTGCACGTGAATCGCGTAGTCCGCGGCCTGGGTCATGGGCTGGATGAAGCCGCTATCTCAGCAGCCAACAAGATGCGCTTCAAACCGGCTCTGCGCAATGGTCAGCCGGTGGATTCCACCGCGGTGGTACACGTTGTTTTCCAGTTGGCGTACTGAAGAATTGGGTACTGAAGAGATACGGAGATGAGAGTTATGCGCACCTTGAATTGGATGGTCACCTTGCTGCTATCGGTGAGTGCGGTAGCACAACAGCCGGCAGATTCGCAGCCGACCTCGCAGCCGGCCCCGGTCCAGATGTCCGCTTCTGACCAAGGGCAGACTGCGCAACCCGCAGCCACGCCCCAGGTGCCTTCACCGGCACCAGCGGCGAACCCGCAGCCCGCGCCTCCGCAGGCTGGACCGCAGCCCAGCACCATGGACCAGGTGGTGGACCGCTTCGTGATGCGGGAAAAAGGCCTGATCAAGATGCTGCAGATGCGGACCCCGGTGATCGAGACGTATCTGCAGAATTTGACGCTCGACCCCGCGCTCGGGCCCGTGCCGCAAACTGACAAGTATTTCCTCGGCCGCATGGATCTGAGCACCTCCATCGATCGCAAGGACTACATCAAGGACGACCAGAGCATGGAGAAGCACCTGCTCGGCGGCTTCAGCAAGTTGTTCAAGGTGCAGTACCAGCCGCTCGGTTTTTCCTGGATGATTTTCGCGGATCGCAACGATTTCGATCGCCAGCACTATGACTTCCGCTACGTGCG
>Ga0210399_10003674_pt1 | contig 11942 bp, 8 predicted proteins | sample IncBWC14MmetaG_FD_150865 | JGI IMG/M metagenome (GOLD analysis project Ga0210399, IMG submission 150865) | Forest soil microbial communities from Barre Woods Harvard Forest LTER site, Petersham, Massachusetts, United States - Inc-BW-C-14-M | ecosystem: Environmental > Terrestrial > Soil >... | reverse complement strand
TCCCGCATGTACTGGAAACGCTGCCAGGAATATCTCTTCGACGAGCCGCCCGTCGGCTGGGACGGCGTCTTCACGATGACACACAAATAGCGGGAGCGCGGCGTTCGCCGGCTCTGCGCTGATGCTACTTACTTTGTGATGACGCCGCAGGCGATGCGCGGCGGTGCACTGGAACCTGTGCCGCCGGCAACCGCATGGATTACGATGGCCGTGCCGCCGTTGCTATAGACAGAGTGATCGTCATCGCCCATGGTCACGTTCGGGGCGACAGTCGACACGTGAGCCGTGCCGTCTTTTGCAACGATCAAGGCGAAATCGGGGATGTCACCCGCCGGAGCGGCGTCGTGCATGTGCCCCGCGGGGCTGAAATGCGGGCCCGCGGTTTTGAAATCCGGTGGATCACACTTAGCAACCTGATGAATGTGAATGGAGTGTTCGCCCGGGGGGAGTTTTTTGATATCCAGAATGATTTTGACGCCCGACGCGGCGGGAGAAAGCGTAGCCGTGCCGACAGCCTGACCTTCGGCGTTCATGATGCTCACTACCAGGGGTTTTGCGGGAGACTGCTGGGCCATCGCGGCCCCGGAAAGTGAAAACAGCGCTGCGGCGCAGGCGAGAATTTTCATGGATGTCCTCTCCGGTCAGAAGGATTGTTGGATCGCGCGGAACTTTGAAAACTTACTCCCCTACTGTACCCCAAAGGATTAGAGATAGAGTAAATTTGTGAGGACAGTTGCATAACGCTGGCGGGCGGCGTAGTCCCCCATCATCAGACACGGAAACCTGCAAATTGCGGGAAGCGGCGGCTTCAAACAAACCAGCGGGTGCGCGACTTTTCGACAGAATTTCAGGAATTCAAGCGGGGACACCAAGTTCCGAAACAGTGTCCCTGAATGGCATCGGGAATCCGTCTCGGGCTTACGCCCGCTCGGCCGTTTGGCGATTGCGTACCCAAATTGAGGGGTTTGATAGTCTAATAGGCGTATAAGGCTCGAAGAATCTTGGGCGCGGGGGCGCTTGTTGAAGGTGTCCACGCTCAATGGGTCAGGTAACTAACACTAATTTATGTGGATTGTCCGTTTAGCGCTTTCCCGGCCGTACACCTTTATCGTGATGGCGATTGTGCTTGTTCTTCTGGGCGGGTTCGTTATTCCACGCACGCCCACGGACATTTTCCCGGAAATCAATATTCCGGTGGTTGCGCTCGTATGGACGTACACCGGCCTGCAACCGCAAGAGATGGAGCAGCGGATCACGTCGAACGTCGAGCGCGGCCTGATGGTGCTCGTCAACGACATCGAACACGTAGATTCGCAATCGCTGAACGGGATTGCCATCATCAAGATTTATTTTCACCCTGGGGCCAATATCCAAACGGCCCTGGCCCAAACGACGGCCATTTCGCAGACATTTTTGAGAACGTTGCCACCCGGCACCACACCGCCGCTGGTCATTATTTATTCCGCGTCCACGGTGCCCGTCCTGCAGGTGGGGCTGAACAGCGACAGCCTGAGCGAGCAGCAGATGTTCGATTACGGAAATAATTTCATCCGCACGCAGATTTCGACCGTGCCTGGCGCCTCCATGCCGTTTCCATATGGCGGCAAGTCGCGCGTGGTTTCCGTGGATATTGATCCCAGTGCGATGCAAGCCAAAGGGCTTTCGCCCGTGGACGTCGTAAACGCGGTGAACGCGCAGAACCTGATTCTGCCCACCGGCACGGCGAAGATGGGTACGCTTGAGTACAGCGTGGAAATGAACGGCAGCCCCAAAACGATCGCGGAGCTGAATGATCTTCCCGTCAAGACCGTCAACGGCTCGACGATTTACCTGCGGGACGTGGCCCACGTCCGCGACGGCTTCACGCCGCAGACTAACGTCGTGCTCACCAACGGCCAGCGCGGCGTGCTGATGAGCATCTACAAGACCGGAAACAATTCCACGCTATCCATCGTCGACCGCGTGAAGCAGGTGCTGAAGGATTACGCGCCTTCGCTGCCCAGCAGCCTGCAGGTGAGCAACTTTTTCGATCAATCCATTTATGTGCGCGCGGCGATTCAGGGCGTTTTGCGAGAGGCGCTGATTGCGGCTTGCCTGACTGCGATCATGATTCTGCTGTTCCTCGGAAACTGGAAGAGCACGCTAATCATCGCGGTCTCGATTCCGCTATCGATTCTGGTCAGCCTGCTGTGCCTGAGCGCGCTGGGCGAAACGATCAACATTATGACGCTGGGCGGCCTGGCCCTTGCCGTGGGCATCCTGGTGGACGACGCGACAGTGGAAATCGAAAACATCAACCGCAACCTGGCGATGGGCAAGGAGACGGTGCAGGCGATTCTGGATGGCGCGCAGCAGATTGCCGTGCCGGCGTTCGTTTCGACGCTGTGCATCTGCATCGTATTCCTACCGATGTTCTTCCTTTCGGGCGTAGCGAAATACCTGTTCGTGCCGCTGGCAGAAGCCGTGATTTTTGCGATGTTGGCTTCGTACATGTGGTCGCGCACGATTGTGCCGACGATGGCCATGTACCTCTTGAGCGCCGAAGACGAGTACCAAGCCGACCTGCACGCGGGCGAAAAGATGGGCTTCTTCCGCCGTTACCAGCAGGCGTTCGAGCACTCGTTTGAACGGCTGCGCGGCGGATATCGGCGTGCACTGACGTCTGCATTGGACCACGCGTGGTCGTTTTCGGCCCTATTTCTGGCATTTTGCGTGTTGTCCGGCGGGCTGGTGTTTTTCCTCGGGCGCGACTTTTTCCCCACCGTGGATGCGGGACAAATCCGGCTGCACATGCGGGCGAGGACGGGATTGCGCATTGAAGAGACGACGCGACTGGCCGACCAGGTGAACCAGTCGATCCACGAGATAATTCCGAAGCGGGATCTTCAGACCGTAATCGATAACGTGGGCCTGCCGTATTCGGGCATCAACCTGACCTACAGCAATTCTGGAACCATCGGCACTTCCGACGCGGAAATCCTGGTGCAGCTGAAACAGGAGCGCGGAAAGCCGACCAGCGCGTACATCAACGAATTGCGGCGAAGGCTGGCCACCGAGTTTCCCGGCGTGCAGTTTTTCTTCCAGCCGGCGGACATCGTTACCCAAATTCTGAATTTCGGAACGCCCGCGCCGGTGGACATCCAAATCGTCGGAGCGAACCAGCCCGTCAATTATGAGATCGCGCAAAAACTGGCGAGCAAGATGACGCACATTCCGGGTGCGGTGGACGTGCACGTGCAGCAAGCGTTTGACGCGCCGACGTTGTACATGGATCTGGACCGGACAAGGTCGCAGTACGTTGGCATGCAAGCGCGCGATGTGGCACAAAACCTGCTCGTGTCGCTCTCTTCGAGCTTTCAGACTTCGCCAAATTTCTGGTTGGACCCGAGGAACGGCGTCAGCTATAACGTGGCCGTGCAGACACCGCAATATCGCATGGACACGTTTCAAGAGCTGCAAAACACCCCCATCACGGGAGCGGCAGCCGGCGTGACTCCGCAAATTCTTGGAAACCTGGTGCACACAAAGACCGTGGCGCGGCCGGCGTCCATCTCGCACTATAACGTGCAGCCGATGATTAACGTGTACGCGTCCGTGTATCAGAGAGATTTGGGCAGCGTGGCGCTGGAAGTGCGCAAGTTGGTACATGACGCGGAAAAGGATTTGCCGCGCGGGAGCCACATTGTGATTCGCGGGCAAGTGGAGACGATGGACTCCTCCTTCCTGGGATTGGGCGTCGGGTTGCTGGGCGCGATTGTGCTGGCGTACCTGTTGATCGTGGTGAATTTTCAATCGTGGCTGGATCCCTTCATCATCATCACGGCTTTGCCGGGAGCGCTGGCGGGCATCTGCTGGATGCTTTTGATCACGCACACCACGCTGAACGTGCCATCGTTGACGGGGGCCATCATGTGCATGGGCGTAGCGACCGCCAACAGCATTTTGATGATTTCTTTCGCAAGAGAGCAGATGATTGAGGGTAAAGCGCCCCGCGAAGCGGCGCTCGAAGCCGGCTACGTACGCATACGTCCCGTGATCATGACGGCGCTGGCGATGATGATCGGTATGGTGCCGATGGCGATTGGCCTCGGCGAAGGCGGCGAACAGAACGCGCCGTTGGGCCGCGCGGTGATTGGCGGCTTGCTGTTCGCGACGGTAGCGACACTATTTTTCGTGCCCTGCGTCTTTTCGATTATCCATGGATGGCTGGAACGCCGCAGGCACCGGAGCACGGGAGAGGAACCCGCGTTCTCCTAATAGCTTACGATTTGAGTTTGGAGCAACGGAATGACAACTGAAGTGATGGCAAATAGTGGAGGCGGGGAGCCGGCGCGGAAGAGAAGCCCGCTGTTCACGGTTTTCTTCGTGGTAGTAATCGCACTGGTGGTGGTGGGCGGCTTGCTGCTCTTTCAGCGGCGGGTGCAGTACCAGGCGCTGGCGAACGAAACGGAAGCGGCGGCGATTCCTACGGTGGCGATCATTCACCCCAGCGTGGAAGCCGGCGATGAAAATTTGGTCTTGCCGGGGACATTGCAAGCGTACGTGGAGTCGCCAATTTATGCGCGCACCAACGGGTATCTGAGGAAGTGGTATCGGGACATCGGCAGCCGGGTGAACAAGGGCGAATTGCTGGCCGACATTGATACGCCCGAAGTGGATCAGCAGTTGGGGCAAGCCAGGGCGGATTTGAACACCGCGAAGGCGAATTGCCAGCTTTCCGACATCACCGCGGTGCGTTATACGGAGCTTTTGAAGACTGATGGCGTTTCAAAACAGGAAGTGGACAACGCGATGGGGGATCAAGCGGCCAAACGCGCGATCGTGCAGTCGGCCGAAGCAAACGTTCGGCGGCTGGAAGAACTCGAATCATTCAAGCATATATATGCGCCGTTCAGCGGCGTGCTGACGCAGCGGAATATCGACATCGGGACGCTGATCAACGCCGGGAATGGCGGGACTTCGCAGCAACTGTTTTATCTGGCGCAGACCGATCCGATCCGCGTTTACGTTAATGTGCCGGAGCCATTCGCCCCGTCCATTCATGCCGGAATCGGCGCATACCTGGAGTTGACGCAGTATCCCGGCCAGAAATTCCGGGGAAAAGTGGTGCGCACCTCGAACGCGATTGATCTTTCGACGCGCACTTTGCTGACGGAAGTGGATGTGCCGAACTCAACGGGGTTGCTACTTCCGGGGGGATATGCGCAAGTGCACCTGGAAGTGACGGTAAAGGGCGACCGCCTGCAGGTGCCGGTGAATTCCTTGCTCTTCCGCTCGGAAGGGCTGCGTGCGGTGGTTGTGGATTCGAATCACAAGGCGCGGCTGCAGACGCTGACGATCGGCCGCGACTACGGCGTTACGCTTGAGGTCTTGAACGGATTGAAAGCCGCGGACTGGATTGTGCTGAATCCGCCGGACTCGCTGAGTGACGGGCAAGAGGTGCACGCAAAGGAAGTGCCGAATCCCATCGCTCCGGCTGCTGTGCCTGCTGCCTCTCCTGCACCCGCTCCAGGCCCGGCTCCCGGGCCAAAGGATGCGCTAAAGCCGCTAAACGCAACGCCACCAGCCCCCGCGGGGAAAAAGCCCTGATGCCGTTGGACAGAAATGCCATAAAAAAAAGATTGCGCAATCTGGGGACGTTGTTCCTCATCGGCTGGAGTGCGGGCTGCACGGTCGGCCCGAATTACAAGAAGCCGGCGGCACCGGTTCCCGCGAAATGGGATGTGGAAGAACCCTTTCGGGAAGCCGCGCCGAAAGACGGGGTTCCAAAGACGGCCTGGTGGAATGTATTTCACGACGACGAGCTGAACGGGCTGGAGACCGAGTTGCTTGCGGCAAACCAGACTTTGAAACTCTCCGTGGCGCATTACCAGCAGGCGCGGGCTTCAGCCGCGGTGCAGAACGCCACGCTTTTCCCGACGCTTGGCGTTGCTCCGACTGCGAGCCGCCAACGGTATTCGGGCGACAGGGCCACGGGTTCATCATTCCGACTGCCCGGCCCGATCACGCAGAGCAGTTGGTCGATTCCCTTCACCGTCAGCTACGAAGTGGACCTGGTCGGACAACGGCGGCGGACGATTGAGGCGGCGCAAGCCTCGCTGCAGGCGAATGCCGCCGATCTGGAAAATGTACGCTTGATTCTGACCGCGGAGCTGGCTGCGGATTATTTTAGCCTGCGCCAACTGGACACCCAGATTGCGTTGTTGCTGCGCACGGTGGATGCGCTGCAAAAGGGACTGGACCTCGTGAACTCGCGGCACCAGGGTGGAGTCGCGTCCGGGCTGGACGTGGCCCAGGAAGAAACGCTGCTGAACGCCACGCGCACGCAAGCCACGCTGCTGAAACAACAGCGCAAACAGTTTGAGGATGCGATCGCGGTATTGACGGGACGGCCCGCGCCGGATTTTCACCTGGCCGCGCAGGTGCTTTCCGCGGAGCCGCCGAACCTGGATACTTCACTGCCATCGGATCTACTGGAACGGCGGCCGGATATCGCGGAAGCCGAGCGGGCGATGGCAGTGGCTAACGCGCAAATCGGAATTGCCAAGGCCGCTTACTACCCGTCGCTGCAACTTTACGGGCAGGGTGGCTGGAATTCTGCAAAGATTTCGCAACTTTTCAATGCCGAGAGCGGCGTGTGGGCCATCGGCGCGAACCTGGCGGAGAGCATTTTCACCGGAGGCGCGCGGCGCGCACAGGTGCAATTTTCGCAAGCGGGCTATGACGCCACAGTGGCCGGCTATCGCGGCACAGTGCTGGGCGCGTTCCAGGAAGTGCAGGACAATATTACCGGGCTGGAAGTGCTGCACAACGCGCAAGAATCCCAGGCGCACGCAGTAGACGCCTCACGGCGCCAACTGGACATTGCAACCTCGCGCTACGTGGGCGGCCTGGTGAGTTACCTGGACGTTGTCAACGCCCAACAAAATTTACTGAGCAACGAACAGGAAGCCGCCATCATCCACGGCCAGCGTCTGGTGACAGCAGTGCTCCTGGTAAAAGCACTGGGAGGCGGCTGGGACGCCACAAGCCTCGCCGCCGTCCAAGAGAAACCCCACCTGAAAGACATCGTCGCGCCCTGACACGAATTCAGCGCGCCGCACCTGCATCATCTAGGTTATCTGTGGCGATTCAACGGTAAGCGATCAGATTTCCTCAGTATCCTGCCGCGAGTCTCCGAGCGATGGCTCGACGGCATGGAAAACGAAACGCCCTTCCAATTCCACCTGCTCCAGCGATCCACGCAGCTCCATCAGGGCGGAAATCACTCCTCCCAGCATGGAAACCGAGCCAAGAACAAAAAACACCGCAGCAAAAAAGTAGCCGGGGGGGGAAACCAACTGGTGACTAGCGTGAGGCTACAGACAATCAGCAGCGCTACGGCTACCAGAAAGAACAGCAAAGCCTTGCGGATCAGCCTAGCTCGTTCGGTCACCTGAAGAGTCTGTGTCCGCAACACTTCCAGGAGCTGTTGATGATCTCCAGGGCCCTCTTTGGCCCATTTTTCCTGCTCCCGGAGCATCTCGCGCCGAAACAAGGGCAATCGAGACACAAGCGCCGCCAGGGAAATAATAACGGGCACGATGGAAACGCTGATAACGCTGGGTGACTCCGGAAAATTCACGCCGCGATCCTCCCTCACTCCCAGACTAACAACCGGGTCGGTGCCCGACTGTGACGAATTACCATGCGGGAATGGGGTTGTGCCCGAAGATGAACTGCTCCGATTAATCGTGGATCAGCCCGGCATAACCGTTTCCTGGCCGGCAACCACTTTCCAGCCGCCCACGTGATTGTTCAAATAGACATGAATCACGCGATACTGCCGCGAGAAATTACGCCCATCTCGCACTCCTCGCGTGCTCCAGGTGCAGGTAACCACGGCGGTGGGACCATAGATGCGGACGTGAATGTCCGTAGCGACGAAACTGGAGTATTTGGTGTTGGAATTTTGAATGCTGGCAACCAGGGCGCTCCGGTCCATGACTTCGCCGGTTGGCGCAGTTCCGACATAGTCGTCGTTGTAGACGCGCTGAAAGAAGCTGGAATTGTTCAGGGCCATGGCGTGAGCGGTTTCCTTCTCCAGGGCCACGAGTTCAACACCCTCAACTTCCATTTCCGCGGTAATCGCGCGGTCTTTTCTTTGTGCGGCGTTAAGCGGCTGCGTGTTCTGCGCGGGAAGCAGCGCCGGAAAAACAAGAAGCGCAGTGATCAGGCCCATCACGCGTGGATTTGCCATCCCATCCCCCTTTCGCCGCGACAGGCAAACCCGGCACTACCCCTGCCGATTCCCTCTTGCGGTTCCATCTATTAGATTGCCCCCTTTGTTGATAATCGGGAGAGTCGGAAGATTTCGGTTTGTCCACTCGGTTAAGACGTGGGTTGAAGGGAAAAACAGGCGCGTTCGCCCATTTTTTGGCGCGGAATCTGCGACAATTCAAAGAACCGTATGGCAAGCAAGCACGAAATTGAGCAGGCGGCGAGCATCGTTCACGAAGGCGGGCTCGTGGTGTTCCCGACTGAAACAGTTTATGGGCTCGGAGCCAATGCGCTGAACGCGAGTGCGGTTCGCAAAATTTACGCGCTGAAGCGGCGCCCCGCGACGAGCCCGTTGATTGTACACGTAGCAAGCCTTGAGCAGGCCAAGGAACTGGCGGCCGAGTGGTTGCCGGAGGCGGAGCGATTGGCGCGGGAGTATTGGCCCGGCCCGCTGACGATTGTGGTGCCAAAAAAAAGCGTGATCCCTGATGAAGTGACCGCCGGATTGCCGACCGTTGGCTTGCGTATGCCACGGCATCCGGTGGCGCTGGAACTTCTTCGCGCCGCGGGCGTGCCGATCGCTGCTCCCAGCGCGAACCGTTTCACTCAGCTTTCTCCTACAACGGCCGAGCATGTGCGCGAGGCGTTCGGCGGGGAAACACCATTTTTGCTGGACGGCGGCCCGTGCGAGGTGGGACTTGAGTCCACGGTGATTGCGGTTACGCGGGAAGGGCTGGAGGTTTTGCGGCCCGGTATGGCTAACGTTAGCAGCGCGGTTGCTGCGGCAGCGAGCGAAGTCGAGGCGCATCGCTCTCCGGGCCAGCATCGCAAGCACTACAGCCCGAAGACGAGGATTGTTCTGGTGAACCGCGGGCATCTGCCCCCCGAAGGCAAGGGCGCGTATCTTTGGCTGGGCTACAACGCCGTCGCTGCCGCCAAACAGCGTATGCCGGAAAAACCGGAAGACTATGCGGCCGAGCTGTACGGCACGCTGCACAAATTCGACCGGCAGGATTTCGATTGGATCGCGGTAGAGCTGCCACCCGACGTTCCAGAGTGGGCGGCAATTCGGGACCGCCTGTTGCGCGCTGCCTACTGATTTTTCCCTTGTGCCGAGCAGCGTTCTTTTTTCACGGAAACACGTTACAATTCGCGCATTACGACTGGAGGACTTATGAGTGGACGTTTTCGTCTTCGCACGATGTTGGCATTCGGTCTGTTGGCTGCAGTTTCCCTTTTCATTTTAGGTTTGCGCGACCGGACGCCCGCGCAGGGCATGGCGACGGAAAAACCATTTGTGGTTGAGTACTACTACAAAGCGAAATGGGGCCATGCGGATGAGTTCCTGACGCTCTTTCGCAAAAATCATTATCCGGTGCTGAAGAAAGAAGTGGAGTTGGGGCGCTTGCTGAAGGTTTCCGCCGTGATGCCCGTGTATCACACTACCGAGGATGGACGCTGGGACTATCGGGTGACGATTGTTTACAAGAATGCCGCCGTGGCGCATGACAATTTTGATTCCGCGGCGCTGATCAAGCAGATGTATCCGGATCAGGAGATGTACAAGAAGGAAGAGCAGCGGCGGTTTGAGATTCTGGACGCGCACTGGGATTTACCAGTGAAGGACGTGGATCTGGACGCGAAGTAGCAGCGGCCCACCAGTTGCGGTGGTCGGGCTCTGTGAAAGCAACCGGGGCCGCCTGAAGGCGGCCGCTACAAGTTATCGGTGAAGAATTTGGTTACCCGCTCCCAGAGGATGCGCTGGGCCGGCGGGTCGCCGACGCCGTGGCCGCGGCCGGGAAAAGCCATTACTTCAACGTACTTTCCGTCGCGAATCAGATCGTCAATCAGGGACAGCGTGTTGGAGTAGTGCACATTGTCGTCGCCCGTGCCGTGAGCAATTAACAATTTTCCCTTGAGATTGCCGGCATTTTTGATCGGCGACGAATCTTTATAGTTTTGCTCGTTCTTCGGCAGCAGGCCCATGTACCGTTCGGTGTAAATCGTGTCGTAGAAATGCCAGTCGGTGACCGGCCCGCCGGCAAAGCCCACCTTGTAGATATCCCCCGCTTCGAACATGGCGTGCAGGGTCATGTGCCCACCATAGCTCCAGCCCCAGATGCCGAGGCGGTTCGGGTCAACATAAGGCTGCTCGCTCAGCCAGGCCGCGCCCTCGCGTTGATCGGCAAGTTCCCGCGCCCCCAGATGCAAGTGCAAAGGCGCTTCGAACGCGTGGCCGCGTCCAGCCGAGCCGCGGTTATCCAGCGAGAAAATGATGTAGCCCTTTTGCGCCATCATCTGGTGCCACAGAAACGTGGCGGAGCGAGCCCAGGCATTCAAAACCACCTGGGCGTGCGGCCCGCCGTAGGTGAAGGTAATCACGGGATATTTTTTCGAGGGATCGAAATGGGGCGGCTTGATCATCGAGCAACTAAGCGTTGTGCCATCGTGCGTTTTGATGGTGAAGAATTCGACGGGTGAAAGATGATATTCAGCAAGTTCGGGAACCTTGTCTTCTTCGAGGGTTGCCCATTTTGAGCCGTCGGCGGCGTAACTGTCACGGCGCTGCGGAGTCGTGGCGTTCGAGAAGGTGTCTACGTAGGACGAGGCGGCTGGGGAGAAACGAATTCCGTGGGTTCCGGCTTCTTTGGTGAGGCGGGAAAAACCGGAGGCGTCGAGAGAAACGCGATACAGGTGGCGTTCGATGGGAGATTTTTCCGTGGCGGTGAAGTAGACCAGGCCCTTCGCTTCGTCCACCGCATCCAGTTGTGAAACTTCCCAGTCACCCTTGGTGAGTTGCGCGAGTTGCTTACCGCTGAGGTCGTAGAGGAAAAGATGGCGATAGCCGGTGCGCTCGCTGGCCCACAGAAAGCGATTTGAATCTTTCAGGAAGCGCAGGTCGTCATTCACGTTAATCCAGTCGGGGTCTCTTTCAGTGAGGATAGTGGCAGCTTTTCCGCTCGACGCGTCTGCCAGCACCAGGTCGAGATTATTTTGCTCGCGGTTGAGCCGCTGGATAGCGAGGCGCTTCGAATCCGGTACCCAGTTCACGCGTGGAATGTAGATGTCGGTCTCTGAGCCTGTATCCATCAAGCGCGGCGTGCCGCCTGCGGCGGAAACCACGTAGACGTGTACGATGGGATTCGTGCCGCTCGGGACTGGATAACGCTGAAGCTCCGCTTCGCCGGTGTATGACTGGAAATTCAGAAGCGAGAATTGCGAAACTTTTCGCTGGTCCATTTCCAGATAAGCGACAGAAGCAGAATCCGGCGACCACCAGTAGGCGGTGGTGGTCTCCAGTTCTTCAGGATAGACCCAGTCGAGTTCGCCTTTGCGAACGTCTTCGGTGCCGCCTTGCGTCAGCGCATGTTCTTTCCCATCGGCGGTGCTGACGGCCCAGAGATTATGACCGCGGATGAAGCTGACGTACTTGCCGTCGGGAGAAATCTTCGGGTCGGCAAGTTCTTGCGTGCCGGAAACGAGGATATGGCTGGACTGGGATTTCAAATCGTACCAAGCGAGAGAATTCGTGCCCTGAAAGAGAATCGCTTCGCCGGAGGGCGTCCACTGGTAAAGCGGCGGCGCGTGGCGGCCGAGGCCGGTGGCCTGCGTGTTAGAGGCCGCAGGATTGGTGAGTGCGGCGTCCCACTTATCGGCAGGAACGAGAACGGAGCGCTGGCCCG
>Ga0210399_10003672_pt1 | contig 11950 bp, 8 predicted proteins | sample IncBWC14MmetaG_FD_150865 | JGI IMG/M metagenome (GOLD analysis project Ga0210399, IMG submission 150865) | Forest soil microbial communities from Barre Woods Harvard Forest LTER site, Petersham, Massachusetts, United States - Inc-BW-C-14-M | ecosystem: Environmental > Terrestrial > Soil >... | reverse complement strand
ACCGGGAACGGGTTGCTGGGCGTCAATCTTTTGCAGGAGGACATCGGCGGGAGGGCAGCTCGAGCAGCCTTCGGAGGTGAACAGCTCAATCAGAACCGGATGGGCTGCTGTGCTCGTGATCTGATTTGCCGCAGGCGGGTCTTGGACTGGCTGGCCTTGCCCGTTGGCGGACGGCGCTACTCGAAGGAATGAGAGGAGGAGAAAAACCGCGCAGACTGAATATGTCGCTGAACGTCGCAGCATAGTGACACCTTGCCTCCGCCAGTTTACAGCACGCGGGATTCCTTCAGAAGGTCCCAGCAAAACGGGGTTTAGAGCCATTATACTTTTCACTATAAAGTTATTTATGATACGTTGAATCTGCAGCTGGTCCCGTTGGGTCAGCGGTAGCTCGAAATTCAGGAGGCCTCTTGAACCAAGTTTCGGCTTTACCGTTGAGCGTCCAGGCTCGGAATAGGTCCCGCTCCCTGGGACTCAAGCTGCTCTTGGTTTGTGGACTCGCTTTGCTTATGACCGTCCCGTCCTTTTTCGTAAGTAGCCTGGTGGAAGAGCGGACCCAGCGAGCCAAGGACGTGATCGGGGAAGTCAGCGGCCGGGTGGGTGGTCAGCAGACGTTTCTTGGGCCCTCGCTATCGGTTCCCTACAGCATTCCCCCGCTCACTAAAGACGCACTGTCTACACCGGGCGTTTATGTGGTATTTCCAACAAGAGGCGATGCCAGCATAAAAGTTCGGACTGAAGAACGGCGTCGTTCTCTGTTCAAGGTGCCGGTGTATCAGGCCGAACTGAAATTCGATGCGACATTTGACTTGACGGGCGTGCCTTCGGCAGCACCGGCGGGCGCAGAAATGGACTGGACCCGAGCCGGGATAGTCATTGGCGTTGGCGACCCTCGCGGAGCCCTAACAGATGGAACGCTGACGATGAATGGCGAGACGAGGACATTCGTCCCAGCAGAAAGCGTTGGAGACCAAAACCCGCGCCTGCCACTGGCCTATTTTGGCGTAAGGGTCTCCGATCTGGCTAAGCCGAACGCGGCGTTCAACGTGGTCGCGAACCTGCGTTTTTCGGGCGCTCAGCGACTTGCGGTGCTAGCCTACGGCAAGAGCACGCACCTCGCGGCAGAGGGCGACTGGCCGAGTCCGTCGTTCGACGGTGGCTTTTTGCCCGTGAAACGTACGATCTCCGCGCAGGGCTTTACCGCAGAGTGGTCCGTACCGTTTATTGCCCGCGGGATTCCCGCGGAAGGCACCAGTAATTCGGTCAGCGCACTGGATCACACAGCGCTCGGAATCTCGTTTATCGAAGTGGCCGATCCCTATCAATCTGTGAGTCGTTCACTGAAGTACGCACTCTTGTTCATCGGATTGTTGTTTCTCTCGTACTTTGTCTTTGAAGCCACAGCCGGCAAGCGTGTCCATCCAGCCCAATATATTCTGATTGGCGTAGCACACATGATCTTTTATCTTCTCTTGCTCTCATTGGCCGAACGGATTGGTTTTGACTGGGGCTTTCTGATCGCCGGCGGCGCCACTGTGCTTTTGCTTTCGGCCAATGCCGAGTGGATTTTTGCAAGCCGAGTGCAAGGCCTTCGCGCCCTGGTTGTTTTCGGCTTGCTCTACCTTTTCATCTATCTATTACTGCGCTTGGAGGACAATGCGCTTCTGGTTGGCGCAGTGGCAAGCTTTCTCGCAGTCGCCGCGGTGATGTATTTCACCCGCAACATTGACTGGTACAGTTCTATACCTGGCGCGCGGCCCTCCAACGCTGTTGGAAACGATGCGGTATAGAACGACCCGCTACGCCTGCAAGAACAGGCTGGACGGAGCCTCATGCAACCGCTCCTACCACCCACGCGTTTGCAGCATGTGCGCTTCGTCCAGGCCGGAGACGGCGAGGCCTTTCATGGCTCCCTGCAGGTCTTCGCTGACTTCAAGTAATACTTTAGGGTCTTGATAGTGCGTTGCCGCCTGCACTATCGCGCGCGCGCGCTTCTCCGCTTCTGTGGGGTCGGCGAAGGTTGTTGAGTCCTTCATGAAGATGCCGCTGCCGACGAATACCGCTTCGGCGCCTAGTTGCATCACCAGGCTCGCGTCGGCTGGCGTGGCGATGCCTCCGGCGCTGAAATTTGGGACTGGCAACTTCCCTGCTTTGGCGACGATGCGGATCAACTCGTACGGGGCCTGGTGTTCCTTGGCTTTTGCGTAGAGTTCTTCTTCGCCGAGGACAGTGAGGATTTTCATTTCCTGCACGATCTGGCGGATGTGCTTGACGGCGTGAACGACGTCGCCGGTGCCGGCTTCGCCCTTGGTGCGGATCATGCAGGCGCCTTCGGCGATGCGGCGGAGGGCTTCGCCGAGGTTGCGGGCGCCGCAGACGAAGGGGACTTTGAAAGCGTGCTTGTCGACGTGGTGGGCTTCGTCGGCGGGCGTAAGGACTTCGGATTCGTCGATGTAGTCGACGCCGAGTTCCTGGAGAATTTGCGCTTCCGCAAAATGTCCGATGCGGCACTTGGCCATCACTGGGATCGAGACGGCGGCCATGATCTCGCGGATGATCTTTGGCGAGGCCATGCGGGCTACGCCGCCTTCGGCGCGGATCTGCGCGGGGACGCGCTCCAGGGCCATGACGGCTACGGCGCCGGCTCTCTCGGCGATGGTCGCTTGTGCGGGAGTCGTGACGTCCATAATGACGCCGCCCTTGAGCATTTCAGCGAGGCCGGTTTTGAGGCGTAGGCTGGTGGTGTTGCCGTTGTTCTGGGACATGGGTGGACTCCGGAAAACTGCCGTCAGCTATCAGCTGTCAGCTAAACCTTTTCGTGATGGTGCTGTGGGTTTCGCCGCTCCTTCATTCTACAGCGGGCGAAGGGATTGCGGAACCCCGGCGAGGCAGTTGTCAGAGATCCAATCTTTCTTCGTGCTTCGTGAGAAAGCCAAAGGCAGCGGGCGGGGGCGCCCGCTCCACATCGAACCGAATCAAGATCAACGTCAAGGGCGACGGACAGGAGTGTCCGTCCCACACGAGGGTCTTCGCGGGCTATCGTTCCACGAATTTGGCGAACATTTTTTCGGGGTTGATGGCGATGAAGGTGCCTCGGCTGCGGGCCAGGACTTCGTTTTTCTGGTTACGAATTTCAGCTGCGTTGATGTGCTGGCGGCCTTGAACGCTGACTTCCCTGCCCTCGACGTGCAAGGGCTGGTGCAGGGGGACGGGTTTGAGGTATTCGATGGTCATTTCCTTAGTGAGGGCGATGACGTGGTGGAGCTTGTTGACCTTGCCCATGGCGTCGTCGAGGATGGTGGCGATGATGCCGCCGTGGCAGTGGCCGGGGGGTCCGGTGTAGCGCTTGCCGAGGCGGAATTTGCAGACGAAGGTTTGCCGCTCTTCGTCGAGGGTGAATTTCAGGCGCATGCCGTCGGGATTATTCTGGCCGCAGGCGAAGCAGTAGTTCTTCTGCATTTGGACGTAGGGAGTGTCGTGGCCGTGGATCTTCGCTCTGCGGGGCATGGGAGAGATTCTAACCTGCGGACGGGGCAAAAAGCCTTTGACCGTGGAGCTCGCGGAGAACGGCCGCGGAGTCCGCGGAGAAAAGTCAACCGGGCCTTCTTTCCGGGCGGGGATTGCTGTATACATATCGGTTTTGGGTATTGCCATCGGACATGGTTGCATAGATCCTTCGGCGGGCAAAGTGCGCCCGCCTCAGGATGACAAATCGAATTTCAATTGCATTGGAGCGTTCCATGAAATCGTTTGTTGCGTTCGTTTTATTTTTATCCCTGACGTTGATTGCGCCACTCGCTGCCCAACCGTCGACGGACAAGAATCCGGCTTCTGCGGCCACTGCGCAGAAGAAAGAAGCCAAGAAGGACACGAAGAAGGACGAGGCGAAAGAGAGCAACTGCAAAGGCGGCGGACAGGAGTGTCCGCCCCACCCGGACGAGAAGAAGCCGGGGATGAACGCGGACACTTTTTCGGGGCTGAAGTTTCGGTCGATTGGGCCGGGGGCGGCTTCGGGGCGCGTGATGTCGGTGGCGGTGAATCCGAAGAATAAGTTCGAGTATTTCGCGGGCGTCGCGTCGGGCGGAGTGTGGAAAACGGTGAATGATGGTACGACGTGGACTCCAGTGTTCGATGGCGAGGGATCGTACTCGATCGGGTGGGTGGCGCTTGATCCGAATGACGCTTCGGTGGTGTGGGTGGGGACGGGGGAAAGCAATTCGCAGCGCAGCGTGAGCTATGGCGACGGGGTTTACCGGTCCGTCGATGGCGGGAAGAGCTGGGAGAATCTGGGGTTGAAGAAGTCGGAACATATTGGGCGCGTGGTCGTCGATCCAAGAGATTCGAAGGTGGTTTATGTGGCGGCGGAGGGGCCGTTGTGGGGACCTGGCGGGGATCGCGGGCTCTACAAGTCGGCGGATGGAGGTAAGAACTGGAAGGCTGTGTTGACCATCAGCGAGAACACGGGCGTGGCGGATGTGGCGCTCGATCCGTCGAATCCGGACATTGTGTATGCCGCGGCGTACCAGCGGCGGCGGCATGTGTACACGCTGATTGATGGCGGCCCGGAGAGTGCGATTTATAAGTCGACGGATGCGGGGGCGACGTGGAACAAGTTGAAGTCGGGGCTGCCGTCGGTGGACATGGGGAGGATTGGGCTGGCGGTTTCTCCGGCGGATCCGAATGTGGTTTACGCGACGATTGAGGCGGCAGATGGAAAGGGCGGAATTTTTCGCTCGAGCGACAAAGGCGCGACCTGGGAGCGGCGCAACGAATTTGATTCGGGAGCGATGTATTACGCGCGGGTGGTGGCCGACCCGAAGAATGTGGATCGCATTTTCGTGATGAGCGTTCAGTTGCGGGAGTCTCTCGATGGGGGCAAGACGCTGCGCAAGGTAAGCGAGACCAATCATCACGGGGACAATCACGCGCTGTGGATCGATCCGGAAGATACCAGGCACTGGCTGCTGGGATCGGATGGCGGGATGTATGAGACCTGGGACGACGCGAAGAACTGGGAATTCAAGGCGAATCTGCCGACGGTGCAGTTTTATGACGTCGCAGTGGACAACGCGCTTCCCTTCTACAACGTGTGCGGCGGGACGCAGGATTATTTTTCGTGGTGCGGACCGTCGAGGACACGGGATCTGAATGGAATTGTGAATTCGGACTGGTTCGTGACGACCGGGGGAGACGGGTTCCGGTCGCAGGTCGATCCGGTCGATCCGAACACGATTTATTCCGAGTCGCAGTACGGAGTGCTGGTGCGGTACGACAAGCCGACGGGGCAGGAACTGGTGTTGCAGCCGCTGGAGGGTAAGGGCGAGCCGCCGCTGCGGTGGAATTGGGATTCGCCGATCATCGTGAGTCCGCATTCCCATACGCGGCTTTACTTTGCGGCGAACAAATTATTTCGCAGCGACGACCGCGGGGATACGTGGAAGGCGATCAGCGGAGACTTAACGCGGCAGATTGATCGCAACAAGCTACCGGTGATGGGGAAGGTGTGGGGTCCGGATGCGGTGGCGAAGAATCAGTCGACGTCGTTTTACGGGAATATTGTGGCGCTGGCGGAATCGCCGAAGAAGGAAGGCCTGCTTTACGTCGGCACGGATGACGGGCTGATTCAGGTGTCGAGCGATAGCGGCGGGAATTGGACAAAGTATGAAAAGTTTCCTGGCGTGCCGGAGATGACGTATGTGAGCCGGCTGGCGGCGTCTTCGCATGATGCGGGAACGGTGTACGCGGCATTTGAGAATCATAAGAACGAGGACTTCAAACCTTATCTGCTGAAGTCGACGGAGATGGGCAGGACGTGGAGCTCGATTGCGGGCGACTTGCCGGAGAACGGGCCGGTGCTGGCGTTCGCGGAAGATACGGTGAATCCGGATCTTTTGTTCGCGGGGACAGAGTTTGGCGCGTTCTTCACGATTGATGCCGGGCAGCACTGGGTGCGGCTGAAGGGCGGGCTGCCGACGATTGCGGTGCGCGACATGGTGATTCAGGCGCGCGAGGGCGATCTGGTGATCGCGACGTTCGGGCGCGGATTTTACGTGCTGGATGACGTTACGCCGCTGCGGCAGATGAAGGCGGAATCGACGGAGCAGGCGGCGGCAATGTTCCCGGTGAAGGATGCGCTGCTTTACGTGGAGCGGCATCCGCTGGGCGGGCCGAAGAAAGGGTTTCAGGGCGATGCATTTTATACGGCGGACAATCCGCCGTATGGCGCGGTGTTCACGGCGTACCTGAAGGAGAAGATCAAGACGAAGAAGGAAAAGCGGCAGGAGGCGGAGAGGGACGCGGCCAAGAAAAATCAGACGCTGGCTTATCCCGGCAAGGATGAGCTGCGCGCGGAAGCTGAGGAGGCGAAGCCGGAAGTTTATTTTGTGGTGTACGACGAGAGTGGAGCGGCGATCCGGCGCGTGGAGGGGAGCGCGGAGGGCGGGTTCCAGCGGGTGGCGTGGGATCTGCGGTATTCGGCTCCGCAGGTGAAGAAACATTCCGATGATGGTGAAGAGGATTTTCCCGATGCGGCGGACCAGGGGGCGCTCGTGCTTTCCGGGACCTATTTTGTTCGGATGTTCGACAAAGTCGGCGGTGTGGTGATGGAGCTTGCCGGACCGCAATCGTTCAAGGTCGTAACCTTGGGCGCGACCGGGATGAGTGCGGAGGATCGGGCGGCCCAGGAAGAGTTCCTGCGGAAGGTGACGCGGCTGTATCGGGCGGTGTCGGGAGCGCTGCATACGGCGGAGGACGTGGAGTCGCGACTGAAGGCGATTCGAGAAGCTTTGCGGGAGGCTCCGGCGGTCGAGAAGCAGTTGGGAGGCGTGGCGGATTCTCTGGAGGCGCGGGATCGCGAAATTCTGCGAGCGCTGCGCGGGGATGTGGAGATGGCGAAGCGGCAAGAGCCGATCGCGTCGTCGATTCACGATCGGGTGAATTCGGTGATGGAGGGAGAACGGTTCTCCCTGGCTAAGCCGACGCAGTCGCATGTGGATTCCTACAACATTGCGGCTGGGGAATTTGCGGAACAGCTGGGGAAGCTGCGGACTTTGGTCGAGGTCGACTTGAGCAAGCTCGAGAAGGATATGGAGGCGGCGGGGGCGCCATGGACGCCGGGGCGAGTGCCGGAGTGGTCGGAGAAGTAGCGAGATCGACCAGAAAGGCAATAACCACGAAGGACTCGAAGGTCCACGAAGGAAAATCTGCACGTTTCCTTCGTGGACCTTCGTGTTCTTCGTGGTTCAGGGTTTTTTCCTCAGGAAGTCGCTTGCTTAATTCGCGCGTGGCTGTGTTACACTCGCCGCCGACCCGTTGCTCGCGTTGTCGGACGCGGCCGCGGCCGTGGGGAAATTCTGTTGTGGCGTTCTTAGAAGTCGTGCATAGCAGTGCAGGCTTAGGGTTCAGGAGGGCTGGGGAATGGGCCTAGCGTTACTGGTTTTGATCTGGCTGATCACGCTCGTCAGTACCTACTTCTTTATTGCCAAGACCTGGTGGCTGCCGGCGGGTGCTTCCGCGGCCGCAGGTTGGATTGACGGGCAATTCGCCCTCACTTTCGTGCTCATGGGGATTGTGTTCCTCGCGGCGCAACTCTCGCTGGGATATTTCGCGTGGAGATACCGCGAGCGCCCCTCTTCTCCCCCGGTTTCGTACTCGCACGGAAACACCAAGCTGGAAATTGTGTGGACCGCGCTGACCACGGTGTTGTTCATCGGACTGAATCTGATGGGCAGCAGCGTGTGGGCGAGCCAGCGCTTTGACGCGCCGGAAGCGGGCGCGGTGCAGGTGGAAGTAACCGGGATGCAGTTTGCGTGGTACTTCCGCTATCCGGGGCCGGACGGAAAATACGGCAAGACCAGTTTTAGCTTGATGGATCCATCGGCGGGCGGCGAGGCGGCGGTGGGACTTAGCCAGACCGATCCTGCAGCGAAGGACGACGTGGTCACCGGGACGATGTACTTGCCGGTCAACCGCGAGGTCGATCTGAGCCTGCGCGCAGTGGATGTGATTCACAGCTTCTTTGTGCCGCAGCTGCGCTTCAAGCAGGACGCGGTTCCGGGGCTGAACATTCACATGCACTTCAAGCCGACCGCGATCGGCGAATACGAGATTGCCTGCGCCGAACTGTGCGGGCTTGGACACTACAAGATGCACGGCATGGTCCACGTCGTCAGCCAGGAGGATTTCGATAAGTGGCTGGCGGCACGGGAGGCGGAGAAACAATAAAATGGCGACCCCGGCTTCGGTACACGCGCACGCTCCTCAGGGTTTCATCCGGAAATACATTTTCAGTCTCGACCACAAAGTCATCGGCATTCAGTATTACTTTCTGGCGCTCTCGGCGGTCTTCGTCGGGATGCTTTTGTCGATCCTGATGCGTGTCCACATGATCTGGCCGACGGCGTCGTTGCCGTTGCTGGGGGAGATCAAACCGGAGACCTACCTCGCTCTGATGACGATGCACGGCACCATCATGGTGTTTTTCGTGCTGACGACGGCGCCGCAGGGTGGATTCGGCAATTACGTTTTACCCATTCAGATCGGAGCGCCAGACATGGCGTTCCCGGTCCTGAACATGCTTTCGTTCTGGACCACGTTCGTGGCCTACATGGTGATGCTGGCCGCGTTCTTCGTGGTGGGCGGCGCTCCTCTGCACGGTTGGACGGGCTATCCCCCGCTGAGCGCGATTCCTTCGGCCGGACCCGGTGAGGGCTTGGGCGCCGATTTGTGGATTACGAGCATTGCGATTTTCTGCATCGCGTCGCTGATGGGCGCGTTGAACTTCATCACCACCACGCTTGATCTGCGAGCCAAGGGCATGACGATGATGCGCATGCCCCTGACGGTGTGGTCGTGGTTCATCACCGCGATTCTGGGTCTCCTGGCGTTCGGCGTGCTGCTGTCGGCGGGCATTCTGCTGTTGATGGACCGCAATCTCGGCACCAGCTTTTATGTTCCAACGACCATGGTGAACGGGGTGATGACCTGGCACAAGGGCGGGTCGCCGCTGCTGTGGCAGCATCTGTTCTGGTTCTTCGGACATCCTGAGGTGTACATCGCGATTCTGCCCGGCATGGGCGTCGCGTCGCAGGTTCTGTCGACGTTCTCGCGCAAGCCGATCTTCGGGTATCGGGCGATGGTCTACGCCATGCTGTCGATTGGATTTTTTGGATTCATGGTGTGGGGCCATCACATGTTCATGAGCGGGATGAGCCCTTACTCGGCGTTTGCGTTTTCACTGCTTACCATGTGCATTGGCGTGCCGTCGGCGATCAAGACGTTCAACTGGCTGGGGACGATGTACAAAGGTCGCATACGTTTCAGTACGCCGATGTTGTATGCGATCGGCTTCGTGTCGCTATTTGTTTCCGGCGGGTTGAGCGGGCCGTTCCTGGCGCAGCCGGTGCTGGACATCCAGCTGCACGATACGGCGTTCGTTCCGGCGCACTTTCACCTGATCATGGGTGTGGCCGCGATCTTCGGAATTTTTTCGGCGACCTACTACTGGTTCCCGAAAATGTTTGGCCGGATGATGAACGAGACGCTGGGACGAATTCACTTCTTCATCACGCTGGCGGGAACGTATGCCATCTTCATGCCGATGCATTATGCGGGTATGGCGGGGCAGACGCGGCGCTATTCGCAGTTCACGGAAGTGGCCTACCTGCAGAAGCTGATTCCGCTAAATACGTTTATTACATGGGCGGCGATCATCACCGTGGCGGCGCAGTTTATTTTCGTGATCAATCTGTTCTGGAGCATGTTTAAGGGACCGAAGGCGAGCGACAACCCCTGGGAATCGACCACGCTGGAGTGGACGACAGCGACTCCGCCACCGCACGATAATTTTGGCGGCGTGACGCCGGTGGTGAATCATGGGCCGTATGAGTATGGGGTGCCGGGCGCGGCGAAGGATTATGTAATGCAGACGGATCCGCCGACGGGTACGTCGCATTAAATTTAAATAAAGACCAGAAGCCCCACCCTGTCGCACAGAACGCGACAAGGATGGGGCACCCGAGGATGTTCGAAGCATTATGGCGACTTATACTCCAACGACGCCGATCGATCACGTGGGGCATGGCTCCAAGCCACCGTTCCCGCCGGCGGGCGGGGGCGACGCTGGGCGCGGTGGCGGGGACGTTCCGAATTATGGGGCGCGGCTGCGGCGGGCGCGGCTGGGACTGGCATGCGGGATCGCCACCGTCTGCATGCTGTTTGTATCGCTGACCAGCGCCTACATCGTGCGGCAGGGGCTGGGGACGTTTGACGGCACGTCGAACACTTACGTGCGCGACTGGGGCCGGGTCGATTTGCCCTGGCTGCTGCTGGCGATTAATACGGTGGTGCTTCTGGTCAGCAGCGTGACTATGGAATTTGCACGGCGCAGAGCGGCGCTGCAGGCGGCGCTGGCTCCGGTGCAATCGATTCCGGGAGTTTCACTGGGGAGTGAGAAATCGTTTCCGTGGCTGGGGATTACGGTGTTGCTCGGCGTTGCATTTCTTTCGGGACAATGGCTGGCTTGGGGTGAGTTGCACGCGCGCGGATTTTTTGTGGCTACGAATCCCAATAGCTCGTTTGTTTTTCTACTTACGATTGCGCACGCGGTGCACCTCTGCGGGGGAATGATTGCGCTGCTCTGGGCGGGGAGCGCTTCCCTGCTGCACAAGCCGGTGGAGGCACGGCGGATCGTGGTGGACATCACGGCATGGTACTGGCATTTCATGGCGGTGCTGTGGATTTATGTGTTCGCGTTGTTGGGGTTTGCGAGGTGATGCGAAAGGCATTCACCACGAAGGACACTAAGGTTCACTAAGGTTGCATGGATCCTTCGGCGGGCAAACGACGCCCGCCATCAGGATGACAAGGGAAAGGGGAAATCCAGGAATGGCTGACGCCACGCTTCAGCATGATGCTGTGGGGCACGGGACGCCGGGAGCTTACGAGGCGCCTCTGTTTGGAGCTTATTCGAAGAAGGTGGGGATGTGGCTGTTTCTGGCCTCGGACTCGCTGACCTTCGGAGCCCTGCTGGTCGCTTTCAGCTATAACCGGATTTATACGGCGTGGCCCACGCCCTTCCATGTGGCCAGCATCACCAACGCCACGATCATGACGGGGTGCCTGCTGTCGAGTTCGCTGACCATGGTGATGGCGGTGTTCGCGGCGCAGCGCGGCGACCGGTCCTGGACGCGCAACTGGCTGCTGGCCACCATGGCGTTTGGCACAGCGTTCATCGTGCTGCACGGCATGGAGTGGAGCAAGCTGATTGGCGAAGGACTGACGCTGCCGATTTTCCCGAAACCCGCCCACGCCGCTGCCGGAGAGCTGGCGGACATCTCGAAGAACACGCCGCAGTTTCCGGCGACGTTCTTCGGCCTGACGGCGATGCACATGCTGCATGTGACGATTGGCGTGATCTATCTGGGTGTGGTGGCGTTTCGCAAGTGGTTTCTGCCGGTGCTGGGAGTGCTTTGGATCGTGGGGTTCGCGTTGATCCCGTCGGACAATGTTTTTCACTGGGGCATTCACGTTTTGCTGATCGCATTGATTGTGGCGACGGTGATTCTGGTTCTGAAGCCGAAGGATTATGACGCGCAGGATGTGGAGGTGTCGGGGCTGTACTGGCACTTCGTCGATCTGGTGTGGATGTTTATTTTTCCGCTGGTGTACTTAATGTCGACCAAGATTACGTAAGGAAGCGAGCCAGACGCGCGATTCATGCCGTCGCAAAGAAAAAGAACGCGACGCTCCGCGCGGCTCGCTCAGGTCCTTCGGCAGGCGAAAGGCACCTGCCTCAGGATGACAATTCGCTTAGAGGGGATGACGAATGCACGACGCCGCAACGCATGATGACAGCAAGGGGCAGTATTTCTGGGTGTGGGGAGCGCTGCTGGTGCTGACCGCGATCGAAGTGGTGCTGGGATACAAGCAGGTCTTCGAGCCGGTGCGCATG
>Ga0210399_10003669_pt1 | contig 11953 bp, 6 predicted proteins | sample IncBWC14MmetaG_FD_150865 | JGI IMG/M metagenome (GOLD analysis project Ga0210399, IMG submission 150865) | Forest soil microbial communities from Barre Woods Harvard Forest LTER site, Petersham, Massachusetts, United States - Inc-BW-C-14-M | ecosystem: Environmental > Terrestrial > Soil >... | reverse complement strand
CAGGGAAACTTTGGCAAACGGCTCTATGCCCAGTGGCGAATGCAATCAGCAGAATCGAAGATATGTTAAGTGTCCGGTTGGTCACATTTCAGATCCTTATGCAGCCCGATTCCTCACGTCGTCTGCCTTCGATGCTATCTTCCGGCGGAGACGCATCAAAGAACGGGTACGCTCCAGCTGTGCAGGTACGCACCGCGACGAAAATCGAGCGGTCCGGCTAGCAATTCTACGGACGTATGAGTGAGCGTATCAGAAGGCTCAATATCAATCCGCGAGGGGCGTCGAGGTGACAATGGAGAGTGATCGCGATCTCTCTCGTTGTGACGTCCAAACCGGAAGTTAGCCGGGCTAGAAGTCAGCTTCGGGGAGATCACCCCTTAATGTACTCCAAGCCCGACTTCCGGTTTGCCGACAACTCGGGCAGAATCATCTCGGCTCCGTTGCGCACCGCCCTCCTGAACGAGAAGAACACCGAGACACCGGTGTTACCGTGTTCGGTTCCGACAAACTCATGCGACCTACCAACGAAAAGGCAAGTTCTCCTGCCGCACGTGATCCATTCTCGTTATGCCTCCCAGGGATATTGGATGAACATTGCTACGGTTAGGTTCCTGGGACGACCTGCGAACGAGATGGCTCCTCAATGCGCTGCGTTATTCGCGGAACGGTGTCCGCCGGGCGCAATTGTGCGATTTTCCTGCAACAAAAACTACACCTGGTTGCAGATCTGTATCAGGTGCTGGGCAGCCGAGAATCCGCAGCATCGCGACGATTTGGCCTTTGTGGTGAAATGTGTGGGTTATGACGTGCAGCAGGATAAACGCAGGACTCCGGAGTTCGCCACCCCAATCCACGGGACGCTGTGCAAGGGTTGTGTTGAGTCGCTCCTCCGTGAGATCGCCCACATAGGCTCGTGTCGCCTCTCGTATCCGGTCTTTAGCAGCGAGCAAGTCCGCCATGGTTGGGCAATCTTCTTCCCGCCAACCGGGGAAAGTCGTATTCTGCAGATCGTGGATCCAGCCTTCCTCACAGGTCAGGATGTGCTTAAGTTGCTTCCAAATGGACGCGTGGCCGAATCCCGAAATCGGTTTGTGACACAGGTCGTCAGGCACGGTTGCAACATGGTGCAGCAAAAGGTCCAGCCGCTCATGGGTTGCGGTATGTAGCTCGATGATTCCAGCCTTGGTGAACATGATTGGTCCTGTGTCCCGGTAGGAAAGAGGTTGTAACCGTTCGATTCTGTACTGCTCGACAAGCACATGCAAGCGTTGTTCCAGATGCGGTTCAGGGTTCATGATCGCATAACCCTTCCTCTCTGGCTTGTGCGTAGGAACGCCCCGGGCGGTTTCGCCTTACGACATCATTAGCTTCGCCAATCAACGTCCGTTCTGGAGCTCTGTAGCTCTTCTGCATTTGACTCGCCTCCTGTCATTTGGGAATAGGCCACCTGGGCAGACCGCTGAAGGTACAGTTCCGCGCCTGCTCGAACTGACCGCTCGGATAAATCTCTAGCCCGGAGTTGAAGCGCGAAATTTGGCGTTGTGTCGAAAGGAAGCGAATCTCTGTAGGCACGGTGTCTCAAGTGAAGGATACCGACGAATTGGAAACATTGTTTCTGGCGCGTTTACTCCGGTCCTCGCAAAGCATTCGAAGTCATCCTCGCTCATCGATTGCATCTCGGTCGGAGTTGACCAGATTTAGAGGAATCTTGAGTCGATCCGAAAGCATGTGGAGACATGGCAGAGATGTGAAGTCACCGATGTAACCGCAAAAGTTGTGATCCTCGGCGTTCGTGGAAGGCAAACTCAGGCACCGAAGCATACCGCGCGGAGTGTAAATGATCTGTACTTTGAACCGAAGTATGAGGAATTCCGACTTCGGACGATCTGGAATCTCTCGAATGCCTTTACATCGGCGTTGAAGGAACTGGGCCCATTCCGCAATTCAAGGCGACAGCGAAACTCGGAGAGTTCATGGAAGATCGGTTCTCGCAATCGTTCTGATCTAACGGCGGTGCCGGTCGCCTGCATTGACGGCTATTCCGCGCGCAGCGCGGCGCACGGGTCGATCCTTGTCGCGCGGCGCGCGGGCAGCCATGCCGCCATCAGTCCCACCGCCATCAGCAGCAGCGTGACGATCGTGAACGCGATCGGATCGGTCGGCGTCACCCCGAACAGGAACGTCTGCAGGACGCGAGTCACGCCGGCGGCCCCGGCGAGACCGACGATCAGGCCAGCGACGACGATGCGGAGCGCGCGCGTGAGCACGAGGCGGAGCACGTCGCGGCGTTCGGCGCCGAGCGCCATGCGCACGCCGATCTCGCGGCGGTGCTGCGTCACCGCGTAGGCCATCAATCCGTAGATGCCGCACGTCGCGATCAGCGTAGCGGTCATCGCGAACAGCAGCAGCAGCAACATCCGGAAACGCGGCGGCGCCACCGACGCCGCCACCGCTTCGTCCATCGTCATCGTGCTTTCGATCGGCAGATCGGGCGCGGCGCGGCGAATTTCCGCGCGGATGCCTTCGACCACGCTGGCGGGTGTGGCCGTGCGCACGACGAACGACACGAACCGCAGTACGAAGAAATCGCCGCGCTCCTGCTGGAACGGCACGTAGAGCATTGGCTGCACTTCCTGATCGAGTCCCATCTGACGAATGTCCGCGACCACCCCCACCACCGTCAGCCACTCGCCGCGATCGCTCAAGCGGATGCGCCGGCCGAGCGCCTCGCCCGGACCACTCGGAAAGTATTCGCGCACGATGCGCTCGCTGACGATCGTCACTTTCGGCGCTTCCGCCGTGTCCCGTGCGGTGAACTCGCGTCCCGCCAGCAGCGGAATCCCCATTCTCTTGAAATAGCCCACGCCGATCTTCGGCTTGCCGGCATCGAGCTTCGGCTTCGGCTGCCCCTCAATGTCGAAGTCGCCGCGGATGAACATCATGCCGAACGGCGCCGAGTTGATCAGGCTGGCGGAGGTCACGCCCGGCAGGTACTGGATGCGATCGAGCACGCCGCGCGCGAACGCATGGATGCGCTCGGGATGGTCGTAGAGGCGTTCGGGCAGCATCACCTTGACGGTCTGCACGACGCCGTCGCGCCCGTTCAATTCGAAGCCGGGCGACACCGACGTGAGACGCACGAAGCTGTGAATCAGCAGGCCGGCGCCGATCAGGAGCACGAGCGTCATCGCGATCTGCCCGGCGACCAGCAGCGTCCGCAGCCGCTCGCCCTGACGGTCGCCCGTCGTGCGCGCTTCGCCGGCGTGCAGCGCGAGGCCTTCGCCAAACGCGGCCCCGCTGAAGCGCAGAGCCGGTACGAGGCCGATCAGCAGAGTCGAAACGAGCGACAAGCCCAGGCAGAACGCCATCACGCGCACGTCGATCACAATGCCGCCGAGGCGTGGTAGCGCGAATTGCGGCACGAATGGCAGCGTGACGTCGATCGCGATCTTCGCGAGCAGCACGCCGAGCGACGCGCCCAGCAGCGACAAGACCACCGCTTCCGTTAGCAACTGATGCACGATCCGCCGGCGTCCCGCGCCGAGGGCCATGCGTACGGACAGTTCGCCGCGGCGCGCACTGAGGCGCGCCATCTGCAGGTTCGCGACGTTGACACAGGCGATCAGAAGAACGAATGACACCGCCCCGAGCAGGATCAGCAGCAGCGTGCGCACCGACTCCGTGCCGTACTCCTGCAGGCCGACCGCGCGAGCGAGCGTGTGGACGTTCGGCGCGAGTACGCCCTCGGGCGCGAGTGCGCCGGCGGGCATGATCGACGAATCGGTCACCAGCGCCGTCAATTCCGCTTCCGCGCGTTCCTGCGTCACGCCTGAATTCATGCGGCCCAGCAGGAAGAGGAACGCGTTCCTGCCGGTGTCGCCGGGCCAGCGATTCAGCAGAAAGATGTCCGCTTCCGGCAGCGCGCCGAGGCGTGGAAGCACCGGCCTGAAGCTGAAGTCCGGCGGCAGCACGCCGACGACGGTACGGGCGAGGCCGTCGATGGTGATGGACTGTCCGACGATCGCCGGATCGGCCTTGAGCGATGTGCGCCACAGCCGATCGCTGACGATCGCGCTGCGATCGTCGTCTGCCGCCGCTGCGCCGGTGAAGAACGCGCGGCCGCGCGCGGGATTGACGCCCAGCGTGACGAAGAAATTGGGACTCACGTCGAGCCCGTGCAACTGCAGCGGCTCGCCGCGTCCGGTAAGCGGCACGTCGATCGAGTCGTAGGCTGCGAGATGCTCGAGCGTGGTGACGCGCGGGCGCAGCGCCTCGTACGACACGGGCGCCCAAGTCGAGAACATCCTGGGGCCCTCTTCGGTCTGCTGCGCTGACGAAACCATGACGAGGCGATCGGGATCGGGATACGGCAGTGGACGCCAGAGCACCCCGTAGGCGACGGAGAAAATCGCGGTGTTGAGGCCGATGCCGAGCGCGAGTGTGGCGAGGGCGGTGACGGTGAACGCCGGATCGCGCTGCATCAATCGCAGTGCGTGACGCACGTCCCGTGCGAACGTTTCGACCGTCGCGAAGGTCCACGGTTCGCGCGACTGTTCGCGCAGCCGCAGCAGATTGCCAATCCGCCGCCGCGCGGCCGCCCGCGCCTCGTCGCTGCTCATGCCATCCGCGTGGGCGAGGGCTTGCGCCTTCATCTCCTCGTGAAAGCGCAGCTCGTCTTCCATGTCCCGATCGAACTGATTCGCCTGGAATAAGAACAGCAGACGTCGGAGTATAGAACCCACGGCACCCTCCTGAGAATCAGGACATTACGTCGTCTTCATCACGCGCATGATCGCGCCGAACATCTGGGCCAATCGCGATTCCTCGACGCCGAGCTGCTTCTTCCCGGCAGTCGTGAGCGTGTAGAAGCGCGCCCGCCGCTTGTTCGCCGAAATCTTCCACTCGGCCAACACCCATCCCTTGACGAGCATCCGCTGCAGCGCCGGATACAGCGATCCCTCTTCGATCGTCAGCACGTCCGCCGACAGCATCTGGATGTGCTGTGCGATACCGTAGCCGTGCATCGACTCGATCGACAGCGTCTTCAGAATTAACATCTCGAGCGTGCCCGGAAGCAGCTCGTTCTTGCTCTTCGTCTTAGCTTCTTTCATTAGTGTCTCTTTGCATAGACAAACTATGGGAGCGGCAAGTATCTTCCTTTTGGGACGACGCTGTCAACTGTTGGCGTTTGGCGTTTGGCGTGATCCGAAGCAGATGACCGGGCCGCCGGCCGTGGCGACGACGCAGCCTTTAAGCACGTCTCGTCGTTTCATAGATACACAAATGGTATCGGAAGGGGTGACTGTGCGGGATTGTGTAATGCATCGCGGTAGATCCCGCCTGTCCCTGACATGGAACCACAACAGGAGCGATGGGCTGGACGCAGCCTGCAAGCCCATCGAAATATGCTGATGGGATGCGCCTCGGTGTTCAACACGTGTGTCTTGAGATCCAGAGTTTCGGGTGACGCGAATAATAAATACAGATACTTCATTGTTTCGGCGAGAAAAAAGCTTTCCATGTCGTCCCGCTTTGTCTTCCTCTCGACATTGTTCAGAGCTGCATAAGCGACTTCGGTACGGCAGCACTTAACAAGATCATTCAGGAATGTGTTACCCATTTCCAGGTAGCGCGGGTCATTCGTAAATCGATAAAGGTAAAAGGCGGATTCAACGATTTCAGGGCGGAGGGCGTAGCCATCGTACGCTGCCTTCATGGTGGTGTAGTCGATACTTTCAGGCTCGACACCGAACGTTGCCCACATCTTGTACGCCGAGTCTTCAAGTCGGCGTGCGCGATCGAGATCGCCGGCCAAAGTCAGTATTCCCGGAAAAAATGCATCCAGGGCGCCGAAATAGTGGCCGACGCGCTTCCCGGTGTTCATGTCGACCTGGCCATACCACAGCCCACTAGGGGTGTCATCCGCAACATATTTATTGATCGCTGTGATGCTCGCGTTCCACATCTCTTCGCAATCTTTATCTCCGAACAGCATCCACGCTTTGAGCAAATACTCGTAGTAGGAATCTATGCCGCCTCCGATGTGGCTGATGGGATCAGTCCACTTGCCGGTCTCGACGTTGATGCCGGAGCCGACCAGTCCAAGCGGAGAGCGCCGTTTGTAGAGTTGGACTAGCGCGGTCTTGGCCTTGTCGTAGTAAACAGGCTTTCCAGTCAGCTTGCTGAGTGTGCCGAATTCAATCAGCAGTGTGCCGATCTCAGCAGGATTGGTTTTCGGGTTCCGCACCTTGCCGGTCCTGAGATTCACCTCGACGTAAGGCATGCCAGTGGACGATCCAAACGCGGGCAACAGGCGATCTCCTAGGTCTTCGGCAAGGGACAACAATCGCTTGTCATGAGTTAGTTCGTAACCGCTAAGCAGCCCGCCAAGCAAGCGGATGGTGATTTCAAAATTCTTGACGTAAATATCGCGATCGAAGGAGAGTTTTGTAACGATCAACTCGCGCGCTTCCCTAGCCTGATCGTCGAGTCCCATAAGGACCATAGTGTCTAAGGCGTCGACTGGCGTCATCAGCAGAGATACACCATACCAGTCGTGATAGCTCTTGCTCAGCGGCTTTAGTTCGTCGTGACCCCAGGCGTATTGTTTGTACCCGTTCCATGCGTGCAGGAATTCTTGGCGGACTTGTTCGGCAGCATGCGGGTTGCCGGGAGTTGCGTGCCGAACGGCTGGAGAAGAAGCTGACTGCGCCCGTTCTTCGGGGGGGCCTGCTAAGGCCAACAGGGGTATCAAGGCCGCAGAGAAACAAATGCAGATGCCGAACACTTGCATTCGCTTCTGCCATGTCATTTTTTGCCAATTCAGCATCATGCTCGATCTTTGTTGCTATCTCTCTCCGCCTGTGCCCTGCAGAATTTGGGGAGGCGCCATTCAGACATTGCGCGATCCCAACTAAGAATCAGCAAGTCACGGGTATGGAACATCAGCGTATGCCGAATGCAATCGCATTGTGGCGAGAAATCCGAATGTGTCAATGCACCCGGGTGTCATCTTCACATTCCCGGGTAACCTGCTGAGCGATTTGGGGAACGTGGCACTTGTTCCCGGTCGGACTGACTCTGTTTAGACGAGGATTAAGAATATAATGTGGCACCTTCGATGCGGTTCGATACTGGGCTCGCGCTCTTGTCATCACGGCGAACCGGGAGATCATTCGCCAACCTAGGCGGCTTCGCGGTCATTGTTTTTGTTACTGCCGCGCTTGCGATTTTTGCCGTTTCCGCGCTGATCCAGTGTGGGTGGGCCCAGCAGGGAATGTCTGGTTCTCGACAGCAGCCGGGAATCGCAGCAGGTTCGGCTCACGCGCCGGTTCTCGATTCTAAGCAACGGCCCATTACAGCGGGCGGGTTCGTAGATGGCGAGCCGGTTATGTTCCGAGACATTACGAACGAATCCGGCCTGAATCGCTTTCATCATCGCTCCGGCACTCCCGACAAGACCACAATTATTGAGACGCCTGGCTCGGGTGTCGCGTTGTTGGACTACGACAACGACGGCTGGCTGGACATATATCTGATAAACGGATCGACCGTGGCGGCGTTGAAAAGCCATGAAGCGCCTCCCCGTGCCATGCTGCTGCACAATAATCATGACGGAACGTTCACGGATGTTACCGAAAAAGCCGGTGTGGCCAACGAGCGCTGGGGATTCGGGGTGGCCGTTGGCGATTACGACAACGATGGCTGGCCGGACATCTACGTGGCCAATTACGGCAAGAATCGTCTATACCACAACAATCACAATGGGACATTTACAGATTTGGCCGAGAAGGCCGGAGTGGCTGTGTCTGGTTGGTCCACAGGGCCCACCTGGGGAGATTACGACCATGATGGATTGCTTGATCTTTTCGTTCCCGGGTACGTGAAATTTGACGTGGATCACCCTCCGGGATCGCCCGAAAGCAATGTGCCGCCTGCATCCTGTCAGTTCCGCGGCGTGCCCGTGTTTTGCGGGCCGCGTGGTTTGGCGGGAGAACGGGACCATCTGTTCCACAACAATGGCGACGGCACATTCACAGATGTCAGCGTTAAGGCTGGAGTTGACGATCCGTACGGATACTACGGCTTAGCGTCTGTGTTCGTCGACGTGGACGACGACGGCTGGCTCGACCTGGTTGTCGCCAACGACTCGGTGCCCAGCTATCTGTACCGGAATCGGCACGATGGCACGTTTGAGGACATTAGCTATAGGTCCGGGTTCGCGTTGAGTGGCGAAGGTCGCGAACAAGCCTCGATGGGCATTGCGGTAGGCGACTACAACCGCGACGGACGCGTCGATCTGCTAGTCACGACATTTTCCGACGATTACGATACGCTTTTCCGGAACGAAGGTGACGGCGAGTTCTTCGATGTCAGCGGGCAAACCGGCATACTCAGCCCGACCATTCCGTTTCTGGGATGGGGAACTGGTTTCCTCGATTTTGATAATGATGGATACCTCGATCTCTTTGTGGCGAATGGGCACGTCTTCCGCAATGTCGATCGACAGGGCTGGGGCACCACGTACACGCAGCGCCCGCTGCTATTTCATAACCTAGACGGCAAGAGATTCGACTTGGTTCCGGCCGCAACCGACAGCGGCTTGGCCGTCGTGATATCCGCCCGGGGTGCGGCCTTTGGTGATCTATTTAATGATGGTCATATCGACGTCGTGATTAACAATATCGACTCAAGTCCTACGCTTCTCCGCAATGTGGTCCAGAATCAGAATCATTGGATTGAGCTCAAGCTCATTGGCGGCCCCAAAAGTCCGCGCGACTCGATTGGCGCCAAAGTGTTCGTGACTACGGGGTCCGTTCGACAACGTGCCGACGTGCTCAGCGGCGGCAGCTACGGATCCAGTTCGGATGTGCGTGTCCATTTCGGATTAGGTTCAGCAACGAAAGTCGACAAGATTGAAATTTTTTGGCCGAGCGGAATGAAACAGGACATTGTGAATTTGCCAATCGATACAGTGATTACTGTAGTCGAAGGCAAGGGATTGTTATAGTTCAATGTCATACTCATTGACCTTCAGCAGGAGCGCTTCTATTTCCCAGTCACACGAAAGCGTTTGTACGATCACTCGCGGTCTTCCAGAAAATGTATACGTGAGTTTTGCTTGAGCTTGGAGCGGAATTCTACGTAACCAGCCTGCCTCGAAGCGGGTGATCTCCGGAGGGAACAATTACCCCTAATTCCCACTTGAACAATAGCATGCACGGGAAGGTATAGATGACATGCAGGTGCATTGACTCACTTTTAACGGTGCCACATCCTCTTACGCGAATGTGGGTGCCTAACCGTCTGGGGGAAGGCGAACGTACTGATCTTGCTATGTCAGGCCGGAGGATGCGCACCATGCATTGGCTTGCGGCTACAAGCTTTTCAGATCAATCGAGCGGCGAAGTCCATAAGGAGCCAGAGATGAAGACGTCCTCGGGTGTCGCGGGCGGGCAGGCCCGAATCGTGGCGGTTTCGTCGATTGCCGTAGTGCTGTGTTCGATAACCTTGATCTTGCCGGTTCGGGTGCAAGCACAAGCCTTGAGCGGCGTGAACGGAACGGTTACGGACACATCGGGTGCGGTCGTGTCCGGTGCGACCGTGACCGTGACCAACGACGCTACCGGCGTCACAACGAAAACTGCGACCACCACTGCAGGATCGTACTCTGTCACGGACCTCATTCCAGGTACTTACACAGTCAGAGTGGAAGTCAGCGGATTCCAGGCTGGCGTAGTCAAGGGGGTCTACGTAGATGTCGCGAGACGGTCCACTGCCAACCTTGTCTTACAGCCCGGATCTGCCAGTGAGAAGGTCGAGGTCACCGCGAACGCGATCGCCCTCGAGACCGACCAGCCACAACTCGCCACTACGGTCGAGCCTGAGCTTGTGGCCGAGTTGCCCAACGAGTTCGGTAACGACATTGGAGCGCGCGGGCGGCAAATCGACAACTTCCTTGTGCTGACACCGGGTGTGACCGGTGGATCGTTCAGCCATCGAATCAATGGCGGAGTAGATTTCCAGAATGAGATCGTGTTTAACGGCGTTCCTGTAGCCCAGTCCGAAACGCAAGGCCTACAGACGAACATCAACCCACCGTATGAGTTAGTCAACCAATTCAGCGTTTTGAATTCCGTCTTCTCGGCGCAATACGGCTTAGGACAAGGTGTTGCCCAGTACCAGTTCGCATCTGGTAGCAACAAACTTCACGGAGATGCGTTCGAAATTCTCCGTAATGACTATTTCGACGCGCCTGGCGTAAATCCAAACACGCCGGGGAGACCCAATCCAGACAAGGAACACAATTTCGGGTTCTCGCTGGGCGGACCGGTATATATTCCCCACGTTTACGACGGGAGGAACAAAACTTTCTTTTACGCCAGCGTTGAATGGTATCGGCTCACGAGCGCCGTCAGCGGCACGATGACCATGCCGACAGCCGCAGAGAAGGCAGGCGATTTCAGTGTGCTAGGGAACAACATTTTTGTCCCCTCCACATTTGTGCCCCCAGCGGGCTGCAACGTTACGCCAGGAGCACAATTTCCCGGAAACGTGATTCCAACAGCATGCTTTAGTGCCGCGTCCGCTGCGATCCTTCCAGTTCTGCCAGACCCTGACCTTCCAGGTTTGACGAACAACTTGAGATCACAAATCAATTCAACGTTCACGAAGCAGGCCTCATGGGGTTTCAACGTTGATCACAACCTCACGAAAGCACAGACCTTGCACTTCACCTTCTGGCGAGATTCCTACAATCAGCCAAATTGCTGTGACAATCATGCGCTATTCGACGCAAGCAGCCCGCTCTCTGGCATGAAGCAGGAGCCCAGGCTCGGAACGGGAATTTTCCTCACCTATTCCAATGCGTTGACCAACCACTTAGTGATAACTGCCGGGATGGGCTGGATGGGCGAGATCAACAACGAATTGAACGTTCATCCAGGGTATACATTTCCCGGGATTGTTGGCGGCACAGTTTTTCCAACGATTGACTTCGGATGTGGAGGCGGTTCGAGTTGCCCCGCACAAAAACCAAACAATCTGGGCGCGGGAAACGGCGGCGAACCCTTCTCGAACAACCGAAAACTAGGGCTGAGTTGGGCCAATAATTACCTGTATACGCACGGGCGGCACACCTTCAACTTCGGTTGGGAGGCTCGCCGAACTTACCAGGACGATCAGGAATGCCAGTACTGCACTGGCCTCGTAAACTTCAGCTTCCTGACCACTAGTAACGCTAGTGACCCCACGACTGGAAACGGTTTTGCCAGTTTCCTGCTGGGCGAAGTCGATTCCGTGGATCGCAGGTTTGCAATTGAACAAAGGCTGCGCAACTTCTACTTCGCTCCCTATATTCAAGACAATATCAAGATCACTCCGAAGCTCATGGTGGACGTCGGCGTCCGCTGGGACATCATGCGGCCTTTTACGGATATCGGTAACGATATCGTGTTCTTCCAACCCAACCTGCCGAATCCCGGTGCCGTCAATCCGGCCACCGGCCAGCCGCTGCTAGGTGCGGTAAGTAAGTTCGGCAATTGTCAGGGATGCGCCGGAGTTGATCGCGGAAGCATCGATTGGCACCAGTTTAGTCCACGGATCGGCATTACCTATGCAATTACACCCAAGACCGTGGTGCTCGCAGGGTTTGCGCTGAACCATCTCGACGGCGGGATGTTCGAGTACGGGACCAACAAAGTCGCTGTCAACTTCGGCAACCTCTTGGCCGGAGTTGTCCAAGTCCCGTCGACTAACTCAACCATTCCCGGTTATGGTTCGTGGGATGCAACACCGATTGCGGCGCCCGGTGTTACTCCATTCAGTCCCACCTTGGGGAACGCCAGCAACGTGAACGCCCTTACGCTGAGCAATGGGCGAGCACCGTACAACCAGGCTTGGAATGTTGGCATACAGCAAGAATTGCCGTGGGGCACATTCCTGTCCGCATCCT
>Ga0210399_10003668_pt1 | contig 11953 bp, 7 predicted proteins | sample IncBWC14MmetaG_FD_150865 | JGI IMG/M metagenome (GOLD analysis project Ga0210399, IMG submission 150865) | Forest soil microbial communities from Barre Woods Harvard Forest LTER site, Petersham, Massachusetts, United States - Inc-BW-C-14-M | ecosystem: Environmental > Terrestrial > Soil >... | reverse complement strand
TAGTCCGCACCATCAGACAGTTGGCTTGAAACCATCAATGGAAATCAAGCGGCGCCCGTGCGAGCCGGTTGCGCACCGTCGAGGCACGCCAAACGCCTCCGCACGGTTCGAACGCCACTAGCATTGCACAGGGCATCGGCGTGAGGTGGGTGACTACTACGCGGTTGCACTGTCTGCAGAGGTCGTGCCCGCGACGGAAGGACGAGAAGATCGCTATGGACAATCAGTCCACGGAGCAGCAGCCCGGGCTGGACGGTCGGATTGGTCATTCCGCTGAGGAATTATGCCTTTGACCTGATCCTCTTTGTCGCGGGAACATTTACCGCGTCGATACCGAAGGCGAAACCCGACTTCGTATTCCGCGGAGTGATCATCGGCGGTGGGGGCCGGGCAATGATGGGGCGACGAGAGTCCTCACCCCTCGCAGCATCTGGCGAGACTGCAGCGACGTCACTGAAACCCGCCGACCGGCTCCTTTCGGGAGTCGGGCCGGCGCTCTTTATTCCTCCGGCGTCAGACCGCGGCGCGCTGCACCGTCTCCGTTGACTGGGTGGCGTAGAGCTTCCCGTCGCGCTGTTCGATGCGGCCAGCCCGCTTGTGCCGGGCAATGACGACGCCGACATGGTTCGGGCGAGCCCCCTTGCATGCCGCGGCGATTTCCTGCTGCGTCTTGCCGTTTGCCAAGGCAAGCACCTGATCGCCGAGGGTCGGCGAGGTGCGCTTGCCGCCAGCTGGCTTTGCGGCCGTGGCCGTAGTGCGCGGGCGCTGACGTGGTCGCGCTGCAGCAACCGCCTTCGTCGTTGTAGTCGGCGTCTTGGCTGAGGCCGTCTTTTTTGCCGCCGTGCCTTTGCTGTAGCGCGCAATCACACGCTCGGTCGCCTCCAGTTCGCCGAGCTGGCCGGTGAGCTTCTCGCGCTGCGCATCGACGCGCGCGAGCGCCGCGCCGAGCCGCTGCTTCTCCTTGGTGATCTCGTCCAATGTCGACATTCTTTACCTTCGGGACAGAGTAAAGGTTGACCACAATTGATCAATCTCTCCGGCGTCTATCACTACGATGCTCGTGGTGCAACAGCAGAATGCGCGGATTTATTCGGATCACCAATCTATCGTCGGGGAAGGCCTCTAAAGAGTTACTTGTCAAGCCAGATGTCTTCCATGCGCCAGCCGTTGTAGATGCTATTGACCATCGTCGTCAGACCTTTCACCTGGGGGTGCCAGCAGGTCGCGCCCCGCGTATGAAAAATGACCGGCCGCGCTCCCTCCTCCTGCAGTGTTCTATCGATATCCCAGACCAGCTCTCTGCGCCTTTGCAGGTCGGTCTCGCGCGACTGTTGATGGAACAAATCCTCAAGCCGGCGATTGCAATATCCGGTAAAGTTCCGGTCGGATTCACAAGCATAACTCTCGTATAATTGCTGATCGGGGTCGTCGACGACTGCGCTACCCGTGTTCTCGAGCCCGACCATATAATCCCGGCGCGTGACCTTCGGGTTCCAGTTGGCGGTCTCGACGATGTCCAGTTCTCCGGCTATCGAGATTTCCTTCAGCTGGTCGATCAGCATGACTGCCGGATCCCGGTAGAGCGGAATGTTGCGAGCCGCCACTTTGACCGCGAGCGGGTTGTCAGGTCCGTAGCCGAGCCGCTGCATGATTTCGCGTGCTTCCCCGCGGTTCTTCTGCACGTCGGGGTCATAGCCCGGCAGCGCTCGGAGCCGCTCGGGCGGCATGCCCCACAGCCCCTCCGGCGGAGGCAGCATGGCACCGCCGATATCACCCTGTCCTCCACTCAGCACGTCGATGAAGGATCTGCGGTCCAGGGTCAGCGCCATCGCCCGGCGCAGATCGGGATTGTCGAACGGGGCCGCGTTTCGATTGACGATCAATGTGCTGCTGACACCTCTCGGCCGCAGCTCGCAAATCGCCTGCGGCGCCTGACTCTCGATGTCCTTCAACAGCGGGACGGTCACCTCATAGGGAAAAGTCATGTCGAGCTTTCCCGCGACGAAAGCGAGCAGTGCAGTCGAGCGGTTGGGGATGATCGTCCATTCGATACCGTCGAGATAGGGGCGGTCCGGCTTCCAATAATCCCGATTGCGGGTCACTCGGATCGCCTCGTTCTGCTTGTACGAGACGAATTTGAACGGGCCGGTGCCGATCGGATGCTGGCGCATGTCCTGCGGCGGCACATGGCACGGATAGACCGGCGAATATCCGGAAGCGAGCAACGCCAGCAGCGCCGGTTGCGGCTGCTTCAGGTGAAACGTCGCTTGATAATCGCCATTGGCGGTCACGCGATCCAAATTCCAATACCACGACTTGCGCGGGTTGATCCGAAACCTGGCTGCCGACCTGCCGAGCAGCATGTCCCAGGTGCACTGGACGTCTTTTGCCGTAAACGGTCGCCCGTCGTGCCAGTGAACGCCTTCGCGTAACCGAAAGCTGAGTTCCGTGCCATCCTCGTTCCATGACCAGCTCGTCGCGAGATCCGGCACGATGGATTGCAATGTGTTTTGCGGCACATGCTGGTCGAAGATGACGAGATTATTGAACACCGCCATCATCGGGGCGACGGTCGAGATCGTCACCTCCTCGAGCGTCGACATGCTCGCCGGACTGTCGCGATGGGAGATCTGGAGAACGCCTCCCGGCTTTTGCGCGGATGTCGCCCCAGCGATGAGGCACACGACCAGCAGGCCGGCCGCGCCGGCAACCACTCTAAGGCAGGGCTTCATTGGCATCTCTGTCAATACGGCCGCGGCGGCAACCCGGAGACGACGGCGAGCCTCCCTTGGGACGCGTTGACTAATTCCTGCAGCATCTTTCGGGTTCCAAACGTGTTGTCAAGGCGGCCGGAACCGCGGACGATCGCGCTTAGAATGGGAATCCGTGAAATTTGGAAAAAGGCACGATCAACGTGACGATCCGCTTCGCCGTCATCGGCATCAACCATAATCACATCTTCGGCCAGGTGAATGCGCTGGTTGGCGCGGGCGCGACCTTCGCAGGCTTTTTCGCGCCGGAGGACGATCTCGCCACCGATTTCGCCGCGCGCTATCCGCAAGCGGTCCGCTTCGATAGTAGCGCTCGCATCCTCGACGATCCGAATATCGCTTTGGTGGCGAGCGCTGGCGTAAATGCTGACCGAGCAGCCTTGGGCATCGAGGTTATGCGCGCCGGCAAGGATTTCATGTCGGACAAGCCCGGCATGACCTCGCTGGCTCAGCTCGAAGAAGTGCGCCATGTGCAGGCGGAAACGAAGCGCATCTATTCGATCTACTATTCCGAGCACTTCGCTGTGCGCTGCGTCGTGAGAGCCGGGGAGCTAGTGCGGGCTGGTGCAATCGGCACGGTTGTTAATACCGTCGGGCTGGGCCCGCACCGCATCGACCAAGCTTCCCGACCCGGTTGGTTCTTCGAGCGCGAGCGTTATGGCGGCATCCTCGCTGATATTGCCTCGCATCAGATCGAGCAGTTCCTCTTCTTTACCGGTGCGGAGGACGCCGAAGTCGCAGTCGCGACCGTAGCCAACCGCGCAAATCCCGCCCATCCCGAGTTGCAGGATTTTGGCGACATGCTGCTGCGCACGTCTGGCGTCACGGGATATGTGCGTGTCGACTGGCTCACCCCCGATGGGCTCCCTACTTGGGGCGACGGGCGGCTGGTGATCGTCGGCACTAAAGGCACGATCGAAATGCGCAAGTACATCGACATCGGCGGCGAAAACGGTACCGATCATCTATTCCTGATCGACAACAACTCTGTGCGGAGGATCGATTGCACCTACGTCGATCTGCCTTATGGACGACAGCTCGTGCAAGACGTACTGCATCGGACCGAGTCGGCGATGCCTCAGGCACGCTGCTTCAAGGCGATGGAACTGGCTCTAACTGCGCAGGCGATGGCGGAAGGGCGCGCATAACGAAGATCTGGAAGGTCGCTGTCGTCGGCGCTGGCATCGGGCGCAGGATGGGCTCCGGAAAGTCAGGTTCGCATTAGACTCCGCGCTGGAGGGAGATGGATTCGAACTCTCGGTCCCGCGTGAGATGGGTACGGTTTCGAGCCTACGCTTCGTCACCTTTCTCGAAATCCCAATGGCCTCCGATGTGATGACCGTGGTGCTCCAAATCCGGCCGCCACACGCCTGAGCGAGATCTCCTCGCTGATCCGGCGGAGTGTAAACCGCCCTAATGGCAGCTGAGGTTTATCTGTTCAAGATCGACAACGGTCGGCCCGTGTCGATGGCGGGTGTTGCACGTCGTCTGAAAATAATCCTATTGAAAAAGCTCGCTGTTTGCCACTCCTCCCCTGGGACTACGCCGAGGGAAGAAGCCGAACACGTTGCCGAGCTGTGTGAGTTATCTCGGCAACTCCACCGCGTACGCGCGGAAGGGCCCGGGCTTGCCCCGCTTCTCTGGCGGATCGAACAACGTCGCCAGCTGACCTTCCAGCACCCAAGCCGTGTTGCCGATTTGCCAGACCGAGACCGGCTGTTTGAAGCCGCTCTTCACCATCTTGACCTCGGCGTTATCGCCGTTGAGCTCGATCATGTCGAAGCGACCGGCATTAGCGCCCTCCACCACCAGCAAACCGTTTTTCCCATAGGCGCGCATCCCGTCTGGATGCTCGAAGCCCTGCGTGGTCTTGAGCTGGGTGATCCGGCCCGCCTCACCGCCTTGGCTCATCTCGACGCGCAACAGCCGTCCGGTCGCGTAGGCATTGGCGTAGACATTGCCGTCCTGCCCGATCGTGATGCCATCCAGTTGTGGACCCTCGCCGCCAAACCCCGGATCGGTCGCCCAGACCTCAAGGGAGGTCCCGCCCGGTGCCAGCTTCAGGATGTGCGGCTGGAATGAGTCCGTCACGTACACTGCGCCATCGGCGCCCACGACCATGTCGTTGCAAAGCGACTTTTCTCCCGGCAATGGCCAGCTGCCCTTCCCCGCACCGCTCTTGAGGTCGAACGCCTTCAGCGATACTGGCTTCTCGCCCGCCGGGGGCTTCACGCCGAACCCGGTCAGATTGCTCGAGCATACCCACAGCGTGCCAGCCTTTTCGTCGGCGAACACGCCCAGCGTGGTCATCGAATCGTTCGCACCCGGCCGGATCCACTGCTCCGCAGTCGTCGCCCCGGGCGGCACGCGGAAAATCCCACCTTCATAAAGACTGCCCGCATAGATGGTGCCGTCCGACGTCGCGGTAAGGCTCTCAGGATAGGCGTGGTCGCCAGGGAAAGTGATCTCCGTACGGTCCGCCGCCCGCGCCGGCATCAGCCAGGCAAGGCTCGCCGCCAGGACGACCACACCAAGATGGATAGTTCTCATCCCTTTCGCTCCTCCCACGTGACCGGTCCATTCCGGCCGCACAAATCTTCTTGAGAAGGCTGGAGGTGACAGTGATCCCGGCTACCCGATCCCCAGGCCCATATGCGCCCGCCGAACACTATGGGCTCCCGCGTTGGAAGTGACACCGCGGTCTCGGACGGAGATCTACGAATCAATGTGCTCGCAGTCGCGCGCGTGTAGCGATATGTCCCAGAATGCTAGTCGGTATAAGTCGAACCCTAGGCAATCGGCAATGGGGCGATTCGACAGGTCAAGGTCGCCTCCATCTCGAAGTCGTAGACTGGCGGCCGAGGCGAGCTCCCGAACCGATGCGCCGCCGCGGCGGGCTGGTAAGGTCAGGCTCAGCTGTCATGCGTTCCGTGTGAACGTCCCGTTAGGCTGACGCGCTCCGCTTGCCCTGGGTCGGAATAGAGCCTGTCAGGGAGACGAATGACATTGCGGGCTGGCGGGGGCAGGGTTGCCTTCATCCGAATTTACCCTGCCCCGGACAGGGGTCCGCCAGACAGCGGTTACGCTAGTGCACGCCGTGCAACGTATCCATAGGCGGTATTGCTCCGCTCGCCGCCCTGCTCGAGATATGCCGTCTTGATCTTGGCGATCCCGTCATTCTGCAGATCGGCACGGATATCGAGCTTATAAAGCTGCGCGGAATTGTACCCAAAGATCGCGTTCTTGACCATGCCGTCCGCCGGTCCGAGCGGGGCGAACCCATACTTCTTTTGCAAGTCGTCTGGGATCTCGAGCCGTCGGAGTGCTTCGATCTGCCACTGCGGCGATCCATAGAGCACCGAATCTGTTCCCCACACCACGTGATCGTGCCCGAGCCCCTTGATTAGCGTCCCCATCATCGCCGCGCAGAAGCGGGGGCTGGTGACGCAGGTCGTCGCGAACGCCGTACCAATTTCGCCGTAGACGTTGTTGACCCCATGCTCGTGGGGGATCTTTGCCAGGTCCGACACCCACCGGATGTAGCCGGTCTTTTCGAACTCCGCGAGTTCGGCATCGAGCGGTACCAGGAATGGCTGGATGGCCGAGTGATAGATCACGAAGTTGATTTGCGGCCAATCCTTTGCCGCCTTTGGGAGATCCTCGACAGTCGCATACTTCCAGCCACCGCCCGGGATCGAGGTTTCGTAATCGTTCGGCATCAATCCCTTGTGGACGCAAACCGTGTTTATGCCGGCTTTTACTGCCTTCTCATACCACGGATAGACAACAGCCTCGTCATCGAGCCGCCACGGATACTTTGTAGTCTTTGGGTTGAGCGGGTCGCCGATAGTGTACGATTTCCAGCTGGAGGGCTTGATCTCGGCGATGCAGCGGTCGACCTCTTCCATCCAACCCGGCTGCTTTGGGGTGACCAAGGAATGGTACAGCAGCCGATTGGATCCGGCCACCTTGTTGACGGTCTCGTGTGCCCATTTTATCTGGTCGTTGTTCAGGAACCAGCTGGCCGGGTCGTCGAAGGGGGCGCCGCTGAGGAGTGCGACCTTGGTGTCGCTGTCGAGCCAAATGTGTTTCAGATAATTGTCGAATTTTAAGGCATTGAGGGTCAGCCCGCCGGGGCCTTTCGTCATCGCCGGGTTGTAGTTCTGCGCGGCATAATTCACGATGCCCATTATGAATTCGGCTTTGAAATCGTCGTGCACGAAGTGGGTCTGGACGTCGACGATGTATTGGTTTGCCAGCCGTTGTGCGCGTTCGGCTGCAGCCGCGGGTTCGGCGGCCTCGGCGGCGGACACGTCGAAAATCCGGCCGTAAACGTCGTTCATCGCCAGGAACGCCGCGGCCATCCCGGAGCCCGTGCGCAGGAACCGCCGACGGCTCAAGCCCAGTTTTTTCGCCGTCGTATCCGCGAGTTCCTTGATTCGCGCCTCTACCTGACGCTGTTGGGGCGTCTGCGGTATCGGGTTGAATTCGCCATTCGAGATCACCTGCGTCGGCACGGGTGACCGAAATGCCGCTACCTCCGCGGGCTCCGTTTGTTCGAGCTCACGCTTGCTCAGATAAATCGCCATTGATCCCTCCCAACGTTGATTTGCGGACTGTTCCGCCCCGCGTCCGACACGACTTCGGCGTGGTTGAATTAAGAATACCGTGGAGTTAATTCCGTCGGCCGTCAAGCGAGATCGCGGCGGCTGCCGCCGCATCTTTGGTCGGCGAGAGCAATGTAGGCCGCGACCTGTTGTGCATGGCGGCCAGCTCTACGAGGGCGAGCCCGGCGCGCCGGGCGGTCCGAGCAATCCGGCGGGCAAGCTAAATCCGCGGCTCGGGCGACCGGCCGCGTTCACTGGCTGAAAGGGCGAGCTGCCGACCAATGTCTACCGAGCCGCCTCGAACGGACGGCTCGATGTCGTCGTTACTGAGGACCAAGTCCCTGATCCGAACGGGCTACTCCTTTCGCCCGACTACAAGAAGCTCTACGTGATCAGCACCGGCACGGGCCCGGGCGATACCGGGCGCGGCGGCAAAGGCGACATATACGTCTTCAATGTTGGGCCGGACAACAAGCTCTCCAGTCAGCAGCTCTTCACCGATTTCATGATTGATGGGGTGAAGTGCGGGCGGGACGACGCGCTGCGACGTCGACGGCAATTTGTGGTGCTCGAGCAACGCCGGCCGTGCCGTCGGGTACAATGGCGTGACGGTGTGGACCCGCAAGCCAAGCTGATCGGCCGCATCCATCTGCCGGAGGTCGCCGCCAATGTGTGCTTTGGTGGTCCTAAACGCAACTGGCTGTTCGTGGCCGCCAGCCAGTGGCTCTACGCGTTCTACGTCAACACGCAAGGGCGACCCCGGGTTAACTTCCGGACGCCGCCAGGTTCGCGTCTCGTTACTTCCAATCTTGAAACGCGGCTTCCTTTTGAGCTCGGAGACGAAGGAAAGGATTCTCGTCGTCGACCTGACCTTGGCTTTGAACCGCCTCATTTAAGGTCTGCGCCGGCCCAACCGCGCACAATTCGCTCGAAACCCGGGGTTTCGACCCACGAAGGCGGGTTTGGCTCAGAGAGATCGACTGCCTAGCAGCGCAAGAGCGATCCCGCGCCCCGCCAGCAAAAATCGCTGATCTATAAGGATTGAAACAACTGAGTCGTCCAACCTGTTGTCGCACGGCGCCATAGATTTGGGCATATTGCCTACGGCGCCATTGTGACCACCGGGACCATCCTGAGGCGGCGCGAAGCGAAGCCCGAGGACCCTTTTAGTAAAGACGGAATTCTCGGCCCAAGGGGACAAGCGGACATGATCGGAAGCTGGCTCAAGGCGGTTGCGCTGGGCTGCGCGGTCTTCCTCGCGGGAAGCCTCGGGGGCCCTAGTGCGCGGGCGATGGGTGATGAGCCGGTGATGGGGCGAGATACTGTCACCCAGTATCTCACCCCGGCGATACTCGAGATGATATTTCCGGGCTCCGAGAAGGTTGGGGAGGTCGGCGGCGTCCCTCCTTCGGCGGCGGTGTACAAAAGCGGTCGACAAGTCGGTTATCTCTTCTCGACCTGGGATGTCACGCAGTCAAAAGGTTTCTCCGACCGGCCCCTGATACTCCTCGTCGGGCTCGACCTGGGAGGCCGCATCACAGGCGCGCGGCTCGTCCATCATTCCGAGCCGATGGCCATGCTCGGGGTGCCTGACGAGGAGTTTCAACGCTTTGCTGAAAACTACAAGGGGCTCGACGTCCGCACTGGAGTCGATGTCGTAGTGAAACTGTCGTCCTCCGCATCCCTCGCCCTGGGGCAGGAGAACTTTTCCGCGCGCGGAGCCCCAGGGACGACGGACGCCGCCAAGATGGACGCGATTTCACGCGCGACCACAAGCTCGCTGCTAATGAGCGACGCGATCGTGCGCGGCGCGCGCATCATCGCCCGCAGCCGAGGCATTCTCCCGCCGGTCCGGACCCGCGCCGCGCGTCTCGACGTCGATCGGTTCGCGCCGGCCAACTGGCCGGAGCTGGAGGCCGCCGGCGCGATTGCTCACCTACGCATCCTCTACGGCGACGTAACCGAAAAGCTGGGCCAGGCGGGTGCGGATGGAAGACCCGCGGTCGCGCCGGACGCTCTCCTGGTCGACTTCTACGTCGCACTCCTCACCCCCGCCGGCATCGGCGTGAACATCCTCGGCAAAACCTGGTATGACCAATACACCACCGACCGCAGCGCCGACGATCAGATCATGCTCCTCGCGGCCAACGGGGCCTATTCGTTTCTCGGCGACGGGTGGGAGCACGGTGACGTCCTCGACTGGGTCGAGATCGTCCAAGGGGAGACGACAATCCGTCTCCCGACGCGGCAAATCAAGACCTTGCCGTTCGTACACGCGGAGAAGCCGCCCGACCTCACCGAGCGGGCGCTGGTTTTCTTCCCCGGCGGCGGAGAGTTCGACCCAACACGCCCCTTCCAGGTAAAGCTTCTCGTAACCGGCGCAACCACGGTCGGCCGGCGAGGCTTCGTCAGTTTCGGCCTGCCTTATCATGTGCCAGACGCCTACGTTCTGCAGGCCGCCGCCGACGCGGCGGGGGGCCGCAGGCCAGACGAGGCGAAGGAAAGTCGAGCCGACGGCCCGCCTCCGGCGGCCAGGACGGGCGTCAACTGGATGGACATCTGGCGCGGCCACCCGGTTAAAATCACGATCCTAACGCTGGCGTTGTCTGCGCTCACTGTGATCCTGTTCCTACAGAACTTCGTCACGCGCCGTCCGCGCCTGCATCGTTGGATCCGGATCGGGTTTCTGAGTTGGACCCTGGTCTGGTTGGGCTGGTACGCCGGGGCCCAGCTGACGGTGGTCAATGTGATCGCGGATATCCATTCCTTGTTCACGGACTCCCGATGGGACTTCGTTCTGGTTGATCCGCTCATCGCCATCCTCTCGGTCTTTACGCTGGCGGGACTGTTCCTATGGGGCCGCGCCGTGTTTTGTGGCTGGCTCTGTCCCTTCGGCGCGCTGCAGGAACTGGTTAGCATGGCGGCGCGGAGGTTGCGGGTCAGGCAGGTCAGCATTCCGGTAGCGTTGCACGAGCGGCTGATCGCAGTGAAATACCTGCTTTTTCTGGGCCTTGTGGCCGCCTCGTTCTTTTCATGGGATCTCGCCATGAGCGGGGCGGAGGTGGAGCCCTTCAAGACCGCCATCGTCCTCCGGTTCATGACTGAATGGCCGATGGTCAGCTACGCGCTCGCCCTGACCGCGGCCAGCATCTTCGTCGAAAGGTTCTATTGTCGATTCATGTGCCCGCTCGGCGGCGGCCTCTCAATATTCGGCCGGGTGCGCATGTTCAATTGGCTGAAGCGGCATCCGGAATGCGGCACGCGATGCCGGATCTGCGAGACCGTCTGCCCGGTGGGCGCTATCAAGCGCAGCGGAGAGATCGACATGAACGAATGCTTTTATTGCCTCGACTGCCAAGTCACTTACTCCGACGACCGGACTTGCCCGCCCATGATCGCCCGCCGCAAGCGCCGCACCGAACGGCCACCGGTGATAGGCAACACTGCAGGCCTTTCGACTGGTACCCCACTCCAGGAGCAGAGGCGCTGAATGTTTAGGAGCCGCGAGGGAAGGGAGCAACTCGGTCCGGCGAAGAGGGTAGAATCCTCCAAACCGCGGGGCATGCTTTCACGCCGACGAGCCATCACCATCCTTGGCGCGGTCATCGGACTGCCGCTCCTTCCGTCCGCAGACCAATCGAAGACCGCGACGCGTCTGCATCGATGGCGGGGAACGGCGCTTGGCTCCCCCTCCTACATCCTGCTCCACCACCCCGACTGCGGGGCAGCCGAGCGCGCGATCGCCCAGTGCGTCGCCGAAATCGAACGGCTGGAGAAGGAGTTCAGCCTGTACCGCGGCGACAGCGAGATCGCACGCCTCAATCGCCACGGACGTCTCGCGGCCCCATCCCATGATTTGCTGGCGCTGCTTTCGGAATGTCAGCGCTTCTCTGAACTGAGCGGTGGCGCCTTCGACGTCACGGTGCAGCCGCTGTGGAACGTTTACGCCGCGCATTTCTTCGGCTCTGAACCCCCATCACCGCAGGGGCCCGAGCCAAGGGCTATCGGACAGGCCTTGGCGCTCGTCGATTGGCAAGGTGTCGACGTCACTTGCCGGCGCATCGCGATGGCTCAGCCGGGGATGGGTTTGACGCTCAACGGCATAGCGCAGGGCTATCTGACGGACCGGATCGTGGATATCCTTCGCGCCAATGGCTGCGACCGGGTTCTCGCCGACATGGGCCGAAGCGAGATCCGGCTGGTCGGCCACCGCCCGGACGGACAGGCATGGCAAATCGGCCTCGCCGATCCACTGTCACCCGCCCGGGTCGCCGTCACGCTGGACCTCGCCGACCGGTGCATTTCCACGTCGGGCGGTTACGGGACCAAGTTTGAAGCCACCGGGCGGCATCATCACCTCTTCGATACGACGACCGGGACGAGCGCTGGCCACTACATCGCAGTTTCGGTCGTCGCTGCGAGCACGATGGTGGCCGATGCGCTGTCGACATCGCTCTACGTGACGCCGCCGGAACGCGCCGGGCGGCTGCTCGCGGCCTTCCCGGACGCCGCTGTCCTGGTCACCCGGCCCGACGGATCGCGGCATGAACTCTTGGAAGGCGGGAAGTTCTGATA
>Ga0210399_10003667_pt1 | contig 11954 bp, 13 predicted proteins | sample IncBWC14MmetaG_FD_150865 | JGI IMG/M metagenome (GOLD analysis project Ga0210399, IMG submission 150865) | Forest soil microbial communities from Barre Woods Harvard Forest LTER site, Petersham, Massachusetts, United States - Inc-BW-C-14-M | ecosystem: Environmental > Terrestrial > Soil >... | reverse complement strand
GGTGCCGTTCATGTCCTACGGGTTCGATTTGACGACGCAGCTTTCGTACTCCCTCGCAGCCGGACTGTCCAAAGCGCTCGGCCTCGACGAGGAAAAGACGGTGGCAGGCGTCGGGATCTGTGGCGACTTCATTCCACTGCTCGTCGCGCGAACGACGCCGATCTCGCAATGGAAGGGGCTCTCGTCTTCTCACCTGGCATTGGGATGTTTCCATGGGGTCTTATTGGCGTCGCGCGGCGTGACGGGTCCGAGATACGTTGTCGAAGGAGCGCATGGCTTGGCGCAATTACTCGGGGAGCCGATCCGAATCGATTGGGAACGCGTGAATCTCGACGCCTTCGACCGGCTCGCCTTGAAGAGCTACAACACCGCGGTTCCAGGCCAGGCGTCGATCCATTGCATGCTCGAGCTGCGTAAAGCACACGCAATCGATCCGGCACAGATCGACAGCATCGAGAATGACGCCTTCCAGGACGCCTACGATTTCATGGGCGGTGGAACATTCGGTCCGAAGACGGACGTTCACACGAAAGAACAGGCCGACCACAGCCTGCCGTACCTTCTGGCCGTGGCGCTTCTCGACGGGAACGTCCAGCCGGCGCAGCTCACCCCCGAGCGCATTGCGAAACCGGACGTCCAGAGGCTGCTACTAAAGGTCAAAGTGAGACCAGACGAACGTTTCACCGCTCGATATCCGAGTGAGACGCCGAGTCGCGTGACCGTCCGACTCACGACCGGCGCGGCCTACACGCATGAAGTGAAGGACTACCCCGGGTTCGCGACGCGGCCCTTCACCTGGGGCGAAATCGTGGCGAAGCTCGACGATCTCGCGACCGACCACGCGGACGAAGGGCTGTGCAAGGAAATCGCGGGGGCGGTGCGCTCGCTGGAGAGCATTCGCGTGAAGGACCTAATGAACTTGCTCGCGCGTGTCGACGTACGCCCGCGCCAAGCGCGGTGAAAGTGTGCGTCACATTTGCCTTCAGGCCAGCGATTGGGGATAGTCCGTCTGGACCACACGTCGAGCGAACGGGTTGCTCGCATATATAATATATAGAAGGAGATTATGATTACCGAAGACTACGTCCGAAGGATCTTTAAGGGTCTTGAGCAAGGCGACGGCGCGAGCTTTTTCGAGCATGTAGACGATAAGGTCGACTGGATCATCGAAGGCACGCATCCGCTCGCCGGTCATTATAAGTCGAAATCTGATTTCCTGGCGGGGAGCTTCGCGAAACTCGACAAGGTTCTGCCCTACGGCGCTCAACTCATCCTCGAGCATCTGCTTGTGAAGGATGACTGGGCTGTCGTGGAACTTCATTCCTTGGCGACCGCGAAGAATGGACTGAGGTTCGACAACCGGTACTGCTGGGTTTGCCACTTCGATGGCGACACCATAGATCAAGTCAGAGCCTATCTCGATTCGGCGATGGTCGCGCGTCTCTTCGAGGAGAACCCGATCTAGCCATCGGTCGAGGGCGTCTCACGGGGCGCCGCGACAGCACCTCTTGTCGCTTACCCGTTAGGGCATTCTAAAGCTCACTACTCTTTCGAAGTCGCTTCGTTCGCACACTTCCAAACTCTTACCGCGGCTAGCGCCTTTAATCGAATCAGGATGAATTTTCAGGATGCCGGAAATCCGGACGAGCAGATTTGCGATAACCACATCGCAAATCGGTTGTGAGCAGCAATCAGAAGGTTGCGGTTAGCTGGCTTTTACTGATTTTGCGACGGCTCGGCCGGTCTTAGCGCTGCGGCTCCGAAGTTCACACTGAATCGTTTGCACCAGATGGACACTGCGCGGTATTTGCCCAAGTCCAAGTCGCTACCAAGTGTGTAGTTTTGGTCGCCGATGTTGCCCTTGAGGACTCCCAGATCGATGAATCCAGCCTGTTGCACTGTCGCTGCGTCCTTTGCATCGTCGGCTGCGACCATGTAGACGTGGACATCAGGACCGTTTGATGTGCTGAAACTCGTTAGGCGGAGAATACGAGTACCATCTCCCATCTGGAAGATGGTCGCGGTACCTTCCGTCGGATGCAAAATGCTGTAGAACCGTCCGGATTCGAGAGGCTGAGCCGACAGGCCGCCTGGCGCCGTCGGCAATGCTTCGTCGACACGTCGATTGACCACAAGCCGCTCCGGCCGAAATACGTACCAGGCAACCAAAGCCACCACCACTGCAATCGGAATCGCAAATTTTGTCCATTTTTTCATTTTTTTATCTCCTTCGCTCCAGGCGCTAGTCCCTTTCGAAAAAATGACTCCGCCCTAAATGCCCTTAATTCATTTTCACGTGCATTTACAAATTTATTCGTCTAATGCTCGTCAAACGCGGATCTATTCGCGTTCATGAAGAGTTAACCACAATCGGAGCATCGCAATGAAAGCAAAACGAGCCTCTCGGGTTTCACGTCGTCATTTCCTGGCATCCAGTATTATCGCAACCACTGGCGTTTGGTTGCTGCCCCACCGATTGTTCGCCGGCGCCGAAAGCCCCGTCATCACCATTCGCAATGCTGCTGCTACCGCAAAGATCAGCGTTACTAAACTGCGCGCCAACGTCAGCGTACTTGAGGGCTCCGGCGGAAATATTGCTGTGCTCACTGGCCGTGATGGAAAGGTTCTCGTCGACGCCGGCATCACCGCCTCACGGCCCCTAATCATAGAAGCGCTAAACAGTCTTAGCGGTGACCCAGTCAAACATCTGATCAATTCACACTGGCATTTCGATCACACAGACGGCAACGAATGGCTTCACTCGGTAGGTGCTGAAATCACCGCGCACGAAAATACACGGAAACATCTCTCCACTACGACACGAGTTGAGGACTGGAATTTTACCTTCCCGCCTGCGCCATCCGATGCGTTACCAACAAAGGTGTTCGCTGACGAGCAAACTCTTCATCTCAACAGCTCAACCCTGGCTCTGAAGAAGTATTCTCCAGCCCACACTGACTCAGATATCTCAATCGGATTCCCCGACGCCGACATCCTCCACGTCGCGGACACCTTTTGGAACGGCCATTTCCCATTCATCGATTACTCAACCGGTGGCAGCATTGATGGAATGATTCGGGCAGCCGAAGCGAATGTCGCCAGAGTAACGGATAAGACAATTGTTATTCCAGGACATGGACCTATTGGCAATAGGTCTCAGCTGGTTGAATTCCGTGACATGCTGGTTTCGGTCCGCGAAAAGGTAAGCGTGCTCAAAAAGGAGGGTAAGTCTGTCAGTGAAGTTGTGGCCGCCAAACCGACGAGTAACTATGACGCAAAATGGGGCGGGTTCGTCATCGACGGCAATTTCTTTACCAGACTGGTTTATGCCGGCGTTTAATCGGTAACGCGAAATCGCTGTTTCCAAATTCTTACCGCGGGGTACGTAACGCCTTTGGTCAGGCTGCAGGTGACGCGGCTTCTTTGGCGCACTGCCAGAATTTATCTGCGGCTGGGCTGAGTCGGCCTTTTGTCCCGACGATGCCGACCGAGATTGGTTTCGGCTCAGGAGTGAGGTGCAAAAATTTCAGGCGGTTCCCAAAACTGTAACCAAAGTCCGTGGCAATGGCGACGCCGGTTCCCGCTTCGACGGCCGACATAACGGCGGAAAAACTGTCGTGCTCCTCCACCACGCGCGGTTTCTGTTTCACCTTCGAAAAAATCACCGAGAGATAATCATAGTAGTTCGGATAATCTTCGCGGGTGAGGCCAATCAACGGTTCGGCCGCAACCTCGGTAATCGGAACGGCGCGGCGTCGGGCAAACGGATGCTGCGGAGCGACCGCCACGCAAACGCGTTCGTGAAACAACTCCTCATATCGCACGTCCTGCAACGCACTAGCCTTCAGGGGAGGAACGATTAATCCGAGTTGAACCCGGCCATCGCGTATCCCAGTGAGAATGGCGTTGTTGCTCCAATCGTGCAATCTGACGTGCACATTTGGCATCGCTCGCTGAAATGCCCGTAAGATTTTCGGCAGAATTTCGGCAGTTGGCGTCGGTGAGTAGCCGACGTGGAGTTCGGCAGGCTCTGCGCTTGCAACCGCGCGCGCTTTCGTGACGGCTTCGTCCGCGTTTTGCAATAACGCGCGCGCATTGTCGAGGAACGCCCGGCCCGCATCGGTTAACCGAACTGACTTGGCCGTGCGTTCGAGCAAGGAAAATCCAATCTCGTCTTCGAGATCGCGGATTTGCCGGCTTAGCGCCGGCTGCGAGACATGCAGCTTCAGCGCCGCGCGCGAGACGTTTTCCATCTCGGCCACCGCCACGAAATAGCGCAAGTGCCTGAGTTCCACAGCCGGTCCAAGTATGCCGAGCCGGCATATCGAGACAAGAAACATCGTCTTTCCCAAACGCCAGGTGCGAGGCGGATGGTGTTAGCACGAAAACTTCAACTAACGGAGGACAGAATCTATGAGCAGAACAATGGAAGCAATCATGCGACACATGGCGCCGCCGCCGAGTCGTGTGACAGATCGAAGCAGCAGAGTCGAGAAGCTGGAAAAGGAAATCACAGTACAAAAGCGGCATCATATCTGGTCGGAATCCAGGTTTGTGCGCAGGATGCTCCCGTTTCATTCCAATGTGCGAGTCGGCTACAATGGAACGGAAGTCGACGGCAAAAGCGTAATGGACCTGATGACGCTGACCCCACCGGAAGGGACAAAGGTGTGGATCCGTATCGAAGGACCCGATGCGGCAGACGCAATGCACGCTATCGATCAAATGGTGCAATCGCGCTCTGACGATGCTTAATGAACCGCACGATTAAACAAACGAGGATCGTCATCGCAGGTGGCCATCGTCTTTCACAACATCGATATGCGGCACCGATCGTTCCCCCATGAACAGAATAGAAAGAGAAATTCGTCTCGGAATCGTGGGCGCAAACGCCAAATCAAGCTGGGCTAAGATCTCGCACGTTCCGGCGATCAACGGTCTTCCCGGGCTGAAGCTCGCAGCTGTGGCAACGCGCAATGAGCAGAGTGCACAGGAAGCAGCTGAAGTGTTCGGTGCTGATCGTTGGTTTTCCGATCCGTTCGCGATGATTTGCGATAAGCGGATTGATGTCATAACAATCGCCGTCAAGGTGCCTGCCCACCGCGAACTTGTTCTCGCCGCGTTGGATGCGGGTAAGGCGGTCTACTGCGAGGCGCCGCTCGGACGCACCGCGATGGAGGCTGAAGAGATGGCTCGCGCGGCAGGTTCACTTCATACCGCGATCGGATTGCAGGGCCGGCACAATCCGGCCGTGCGACGCGCGGCTGAGTTAGTCTCTTCTGGACGGATCGGGCGTCCGCTCAACTCCAGAATTGTATCGCCGACCTTCGGATTTGGGCCGGAAATGCCCGTCGCGTATGACATATTTAATAAGTCCTCTTCTGGCGCCAACCTGCTAACCATCACCGGAGGGCATACGCTCGATTTGGTCGAAGCGGTCCTCGGCCCAATTGTCGAGGTTGATGGCCGGACCGAGATTCGCTGGCCCATTGTCAAACTGACAGAGACCGGCGAACAGAGTGCGCGCGAAACCGCCGATTACGTCGGCGTCGTAGGAAAGACGCGGTCCGGCGCCGCATTCACGGCCGAGATCGAAGCTGGTGTGCCGCCCGAGAACGTTCGCTTCAGCCTCGAAGTCAGAGGATCAGACGGGTGGCTTAGCCTAACGAGTAATCACCCCTACGGCTTCCAGGCCGGGGATCTGAAACTGACATCAAATGTCGCATTCGATGCGCCGGACGCGGCCGCGGTCTGCGGCGGGATGATGGGGGCGGCGATCAATGTAGGAGAAGTGTACGCTCAACTTCTCCGCGATTTGCACACGGGCACCTACAGCACACCTGGCTTTGAACATGCACTTCATAATGCGCAACTCATCGAGGCGGTAAGGCGCGCCGCCGAATGCGGCGAGCGGCAGAAAATCAGAAGTGAAGACGTTGAACACTCCCGCGCGCGTCCAAAGAGATTCTCGAACCGGGCGCTTCCGCAAAAAGCGTCCTTGCTAACACGCCGCAACTAATCACTGGTAGTTGACGCTAGCGCTCCAACTTTGCGATTGCTGCGGCAGCTTCCTTTGCGCATTGCCAAAACTTTTCGGTGGCGGGACTGAGTCGTCCTTTTCGCGCGGCGATGCCGAACGAGAACGGCTTGGGCGCTGGCGTAAGCCGCACCAGCCTCAATCGACTGCCGAAGCTGTGAGTAAGCGCGTCCACAAACACACCTACTCCCGTGCCGGCCTCGATCGCTGAGATGACACTGGTTATACTATCGTGCTCCTCTATCACTCGCGGCTTGTTCTTTACCGGAGCAAAGACTGCGGAGAGGTAGGCATTATAATCGGGAAAATCTTCGCGCGTTAACCCTATGAACGATTCCCTTGCCGCATCAGCGAGCGAGACGGAGCGACGCTGCGCAAGTGGATGGCTCGGCCCAACGGCGAGACGGACTTGCTGGCGGAGTAATTCTTCGAACCGGAAATCGTAAAACGCACCGTGTTTTGAGGGACGGACCATGAATGCCAGCTGCAATCGTCCCTCACGTAGACCAGCCGCAATCTTGTCGTAGCTCCAATCGTGCAGCTTTACATGAACGTTAGGCATTGCTTGTTGAAACGTGTGCAAAGCTGGCGATACGATCTGTGCCCTGAGTGCCGGCGTATAGCCAACGTGTAGTTCCGTTTCGCCGGTCTGCGCAAACGCACGCACGTTTCGCACAGCTTCGTCTGTTCGTTCCAATATCGCTCGTGCTTCTTTAAGAAACAGCGATCCTGCATCACTCAGACTGACGGCTTTGCCTGTGCGTTCGAACAACTGCACACCCAGCTCGTCTTCCAGGTCGCGGATCTGCCGACTCACGGCCGGTTGCGACACGTGAAGTTTCTGCGTCGCGGCACGCAAGACGTTTTGAGTCTCTGCCACAGCGACGAAGTAACGAAGGTGCCGTAGTTCCACTGTCGATCCAACTATGCCGAGCCGGCATATCGAGACAAGAAACATTGTCTTTCACAAAGGGACTGGATCGGGCGGATCGTTGGGCATGATGAAAACGGAATTTCCAACCAATGGTGAGCTACCGATCCCGAAAGACAGAGAACATCGGCGCGGCTTCGTGATTCAACATCATCACGACAATCGTTCCGAGCACGTTGAGGCAGAGGATTCTTCAGGCAAAGAGAAAAAGCAGTCACTGTTTCGGCGGCCCGGCGTGATTGTCGCCGCAGCAGCGCTCGCGATCGCAGGCATCGGCTATGGCGCGTTCGCGATGTTTCCTTCGTTTACTCACGAATCAACCGATGACGCGTTCATTGATGTGCACTTCGTTTCGGTCGCGCCAAAAATCGCCGGCCGCGTGGCCGTGGTGCATGCGGATGACAATCAACTGGTCAAAAAAGGCGATGTCCTGGTCGAGATCGATCCGCGCGATTTTCAAGTAGCACTGGCACAAGCCAAGGCGAACCTGGCAAAGGACAAGGCTGCGGAAATACAAGCAAACGCAAACGAAAAGCGCGCGCAGGATCTGTTTACTAAGAAGGTCATCAGCACTCTGGACCGAGACGCCAGCGTTGCCACTTCACAGTCAAGCAAAGCAACTGTCGAAGCCGATGAAGCAGCAGTCGAGCAAGCTGAACTCAACCTGGGTTACACGAAAATCACAGCGCCGATCGACGGCTACGTGACTAAGGAGGCAGTTGCTACCGGCGATTACCTTCAAGTGGGACAGGCGCTCATGTCGCTCGTTCCGCCGCGAGTTTGGGTAATCGCCAATTTCAAAGAGACGCAACTCCGGAATATGCAACCGGGCCAACCGGCAAACATTTCCGTGGATGCTTACCCAAGCGTCGACTTGCGCGGACGCGTAGACAGCATTCAGGCCGGCAGCGGAGCGGCCTTCAGTTTGTTGCCGCCGGAAAACGCCACTGGCAATTACGTGAAGGTAGTCCAGCGCGTGCCCGTGAAGATCATGCTCGATGATCAACAGAACCTGCAACGCGTGCTAGGCCCGGGCATGTCGGTGGTTCCAACTGTTTCCGTGGGTGGCGAGGTCGGTGCTGCATGGAAACTTGCCTGCATAGCGATAATTCTTGCGGCTGGTGTAATTATTGGGGCGACGCTGTGGATCAGGCGGTTACGGGAGGGGTAATCATGAGCGCCGATGCCGCAGTGTCGCTGCCTAACGAGTGGAAGCCAAGTGTCAATCCATGGCTGATTGCGATTTCAATCATGCTCGCAACTATTATGGAAGTGCTCGACACCTCGGTGGCGAATGTGTCGCTCCCATACATCGCCGGAAATCTTTCCGCATCGACAGATGAAGCTACCTGGGTCTTAACCAGCTATCTCGTTTCAAATGCCATCACCCTTCCGGCCACCAATTGGTTAGGACAGCTTTTCGGTCGAAAACGATTTCTTATTAGCTGCATCATTTTATTTACTCTCGCCTCGGCATTGTGCGGCCTGGCCGGGAGTCTCGGATTCTTGATCATGGCCCGCGTGCTGCAAGGCGCAGCCGGTGGCGCGTTGCAACCAATCTCGCAGGCAGTCCTAATGGAAAGTTTCCCGCCGCAGAAACGCGGAATGGCCATGGCCGTTTTTACCATGGGCGTAGTCGTCGCACCGATTCTAGGCCCAACGATTGGTGGATGGCTCACTTACAATCACTCATGGCGCTGGGTCTTTTACATCAATTTGCCAATCGGCATCCTCGCCGCCGTTTTGACCCACGCATTTCTCGAAGATCCGCCGTACTTGAAACGTGCCTCGGCTGCGAACATCGACTACATCGGGTTGGGTCTGCTCGGTGTCTGGCTCGCAAGCTTGCAAATCATGCTCGATAAAGGCCAGGAGCTCGACTGGTTCAGCTCGAAGATGATTGTTTGGTGTGCGGTGATCTCCACCGCAGGCTTCATCGGTTTCATTGTGCGCGAGCTACTTTCGCCGTTTCCTATTGTCGATCTTCGCGTGCTGAAAAAACCCAAGCGTCGGGTGGGAGTGGTGATGATCCTCCTGGTCGGCGCGCTTCTTTATGCCACGACGGCGATCCTGCCGTTGTTCCTGCAGAATCTGTTGAATTACACCGCGCTCGCGGCTGGTGTCGCGATTACTCCCCGGGGAATCGGCGCACTCGCAGCGACAATTGTCGTCGGTCGCATCGCGGGGCACGTTAGTAACCGATTTCTGATGAGCGCTAGCGCTCTGCTGATGGCCTATTCATGCTTCATGCTGGGCGACATCAACCTTCAAATAGCGCCTGGAAATTTGCTCTGGCCAATCGTCATTAGCGGCGTGTCGGCCGCTGCGATCTTCGTCCCACTGACTACATCGGCTCTTGGTACACTGAGTCAGGAACAGATGGGCAATGCCACCGGCATCTTCAATCTAATGCGCAATGTCGGTGGGAGCATCGGCATTGCCATGATCACGACATTAGTTACGCGTCACGCGCAGACGAGCCAGGCGGCCCTAGCGTGGCATATGTCGAAGTTCAATTCCAACTTTCAACAACAATTCGCGCACCTCCAAACGGCACTCGCGAGCAACACCGGCAACTGGGCATCGACCAATAAATCGCTCGCGGTTCTATACGGCGTCCTTCAACAACAAAGCTCGCTCCTCAGCTATATGTACGGCTTTCGTTTCTGTGTGCTGGTCTGCCTGGTTTGTGCGGCACTCGCTTTTTGCTTCAAGAAGGTAAACAAACCCACCGGTCTCATCGCGGTGCATTGAAGGAGGAAATAAGGAATGAACACAACAGCCGAATCAAGTAACAGCAACTCCCGGGTTCTTATCGTAGATGACAACTCTGAGTTCGCGCGCAGTGCGCAGCTCTTTCTCGAACACACCGGAAATTACTTTGCGTGCGCAGTGAACGATCCGCGGCGGGCGTTGGAAACCGCCCGCAGCTTCAAGCCCGATCTCGTCGTCGTCGATCTTATCATGCCACAAGCCGACGGCCTTGAAGTAGCGACGCAGATCGAAGCGGACTGGGCGCTGCACGAAGTGCCGATCGTTTTCGTGACCGCACTGATCACGCCGGAAGAAGCGCGCGATGGTCGTCGCATCAACGGCCATCGTGTCGTTCCGAAGCCGACACGCGGTTTCGATCTAATCAGAGTCGTCGAGGAGAATTTGCCTTGTTGCTTAGGAGACTGTTGAAATACTGGGATGGGTCGCGCGTAGAGGCAGAAGGGCGGATGGCAAGGAGCGAGGGAGGCGCATCCCTTCAGCGGGCTGTAACGAGCGAGCGACGCAGCCAGCTGCCCTTCTGCCTCGCGCCGTCGACGGTTGCGTTGATTCTGGCGTTGGCCTTCGTTGCTCGCTTGGCCGAGATCGCAGCGGATATTGGCACTGCGCTTCGCGCCTTAGCCAACGCCAAAATCCACAGCAACGCGGCCCATTCCAGTATTTCAACAGTCTCTTAGGTGCGTGAGCGATCTCGCGAAATACTGACCCGCGCCGGAGGTTTAAATGTCTTCGTTCCACGGCGAGGTGGAGCATGCCTGTCAGTTATGCTGAGGCAAGAAACATAGTCTTTCCCAAGATCGACATCGTGGCCGCATTGTTCTGTCATGAAAATCTTAACTTACCTCAGTCGGTTCCTTTTGGGTCTGATCTTTTTGGTCTTCGGCCTGAATGGATTTCTTCATTTCATTCCGATGCCTCCGCCCAGCGGGGTCGCGGGACAGTTCCTCGGAGCGATGTTCGTTTCGAATTATCTCCTGGTCGTCTCTGGGCTTCAGGTGATCTCAGGCGCGTTGCTTCTGATCAATCGCTACGTGCCGCTCGCACTCACGATTGCCGGACCGATCATCGTGAACATTCTCTTGTTTCACGGCCTGATGAATCCGGCCGGTATCGGACTGGCGGTCTTCGTCGCGATCCTTTGGGGCGTCGTGTTCGTGAATGTGCGTTCGGCGTTCGCCGGAATCTTTGAGGTGCGGGTCGAAATCAAAACAACGCCGGAGCACCGGCGCTCGCCAGCCTGATTATCGAATCAACCAACTCAACCATGAGAAAAACATATGAGCAGAACAATCGAAGCAATTGAACGGCATATGATAATGCCAGTCCGGCTCGGACCGAGATCGAGCCGCCTTCGCCCGGAGGCTACGGCGCGCCTAGCAACAGAAACTGTTCAGCCGCGTGAGCGCAAGCTCTTCGCCGAATGGCAACGCGGCGCCGAAATTCTCGGGCACGCCCAACAGAAACTACGCCTCGCCTTCGCGCCCGCGCGATCGCATGCAAACGCAGCCTACTAAAAAAGGAACTAAATCATGAAAGCAATTCGAATTCACAACTACGGCGGACCGGAAGTCTTGCACTACGAAGACGCACCGCGTCCGGAGCCACAAGCGGGTGAAGTTCTCGTCCGCATTCACGCAGCGGGAGTGAACCCAATCGATTGGAAAGTTCGTGAAGGCCACATGAAAGACTTCTGGCCTCATAAATTCCCGCTCATTCTCGGGTGGGACTTGTCCGGAGTAGTCGAGGAACTCGGGCCGGGTCCCGCGGCCGCGGGACGATTCAAAATCGGCGACGAGGTTTACAGCATTCCCGATCCAACCCGCAACGGCGCGTACGCTGATTATATCGTCGTTCGCGAATCAGAACTCGCGCTCAAACCGACCTCGCTTCATCACATTCGCGCGGCGGCAGTGCCGTTGGCTGCGCTGACCGCGTGGCAATCGTTGTTCGACACCGCGCAATTGCAGCCAGGCCAGCGCGTGTTGATTCACGCCGGCAGCGGCGGAGTTGGCCATTTCGCCGTGCAACTCGCAAAATGGAAAGGCGCGTACGTTTTCGCGACGGCTTCCACCAAGAATCAGGACTTGCTGCGCGAGCTCGGAGTCGACAAAGCGATCGACTACACGCAGCAGCGATTCGAAGACGTCGCGCGCAACATCGACATTGTGCTCGACACCATAGGCGGCGACACGCAGGAGCGTTCGTGGCAAGTGT
>Ga0210399_10003666_pt1 | contig 11955 bp, 10 predicted proteins | sample IncBWC14MmetaG_FD_150865 | JGI IMG/M metagenome (GOLD analysis project Ga0210399, IMG submission 150865) | Forest soil microbial communities from Barre Woods Harvard Forest LTER site, Petersham, Massachusetts, United States - Inc-BW-C-14-M | ecosystem: Environmental > Terrestrial > Soil >... | reverse complement strand
TGAGTCGTTGGACGACGCGGGTGTTTTTTTGCTGGCGTCGGGCATCTTCTCTTGAGTGGGCGTTGCCGAAGTGGCGGAAAAAGAGCGCACGAGAAGAACAAGCCCCCAGCGCTGATCTTCCGTCAACTTTTTCTTGAATGCCGGCATGGGCCTTCGGCCCTCGCTGATTTGATAAAACATTTCGCCGTCGGTGACGGTATTCATGTGTTTGGTATCGGTGATATCGGCGGGCGGAGGATCGTGCATCGCCGCCTCCGGGCCATCGCCCTTGCCGCGTTCACCGTGGCATTGGGCGCACTCATTCACATAAATCCCTCTGGCAGCTTTCAGAGTGGACTCCGAGGGCGCAATAGGGTTCTTTAGCTTTTTGACTTCCTCCGGAACGACCCACGGCTTGTCTTTCTGGAAAGCGGCGTAAACGAGAACAACGCAAATCAGGCCAAGAAGCGCAGCGAAAAGGATTTTGCGCATCTTCAGATTGGGCTGCGCGACGGTGGACATAGAGACCAGAAAATTCTCGCACAACGGACGGGACAACAAAAGCAAACCTGACGGCGGTGACACCGCGCTGTACTCTTTTTAAGAACGGACGATGAGCCAGACGAGTTCGGCGTTGAAGAAGAGGATGGCGGCAGCGACGGCCCAGGCGACGACTGTCGTGAATCGTGAATTTACGAATTCCCCCATCTTGGAACGGTCGCCGGTAAATTGGATCAGCGGGATCACTGCGAAGGGCAACTGAAAGCTTAGAATTACCTGGCTGAGGATGAGCAACGAAGTCACTTTGTTCTCGCCCGCAAAGCCAATCACCAGGGCGGCCGGAATGATCGCAATTGAACGCGTGATGAGCCTGCGCAGCCAGGGCTTGAGCCGAATGTCGAGAAAGCCTTCCATCACGATTTGCCCGGCCAGCGTGCCGGTCAGCGTGGAGTTCTGGCCGGAGGCAAGCAACGCGCAAGCAAATAGCGTGCTGGCAAGGCTGGCTCCGAGCAGCGGGCTAAGAAGTTTGTAGGCGTCCGCGATTTCAGCGACGTTGTGAAGACCGCGAGTGTGAAAAGCGGCAGCGCCAAGAACCAGAATCGCGGCATTGATAAAGAGTGCGAAGCCCAGGGCAAGCGTCGAATCAAAGATGGCGTAACGCACCGCTTCCCGCCGGTCGCGTGTCGAAATGCCGAAGGCGCGAGTTTGCACGATGCTGGAGTGCAGATAAAGATTGTGCGGCATGACCGTGGCGCCAAGGATGCCGATGGCGATGTACAACATTTCGCGGTTGCGGAGGATTTCCGCGCGCGGGATGAAGCCGATAGCGGCTTCGCGCCAAAGCGGATGAGCGAAAAAGATTTCGTAGGCGAAGCAAGCGGCAATCGAAGCAATCAGCGTAACAACAAACGCTTCGATCAGTCGAAAACCGCGGCCCTGCAGGGCCAGCACGATGAGAACGTCAAAGGCAGTTATCAGAACGCCGGCCAGAAGCGGCAGGCCGAATAAAAGCTTAAGTGCGACGGCCGAACCCAGAACTTCGGCGAGATCGCATGCTGCAATGGCGATTTCGCAGACCACCCAAAGGAATAGGCCGGTGCGGCGCGAATATTGTTCACGGCACGCCTGAGCCAGGTCACGCCCTGTAGCGATTCCCAACTTTGCAGAAAGAGCTTGCAAGAACATCGCCATCAGGTTGCTGATAAGGATGACGCTGAGAAGTGTGTAGCCGAATTTCGAGCCGCCGCCGATGTCCGTGGCCCAATTTCCTGGGTCCATGTAACCAACAGCAACGAGGTACCCTGGTCCGGCAAAAGCCAGCATTTTGCGAAACCAGGTAGCGCCGGAAGAAAATGGAATCGTGCGATGTGATTCAGGCAAGGAAGGCAGGGCAACTCTCGCGGGCGCCGCTGTGGCCGAGATCCTCTCGGAAGTTTCGCCGGTGACGGGTGGCTCCGTTTCGAGTTGTGGGGGGACCGTGCGTGCCATGTCTGAGGTTAACTATGCTAAATAACAATCCTAAACTACGCTTAATAGGATCGCTTGTCAATGGGACTCCGAGTCTTATTTGCTGACAAACATGCTGTGGCCTGCGGCCGGTAGCCCCGATCATGCGAACCACAGGTCCTTGTGGTAAGTTCAAAACAGCGTTCCGGGAGAGAGACGAAATGGATCAAGAGCAGCCAGTGCAGGGGCAGGTGCAAATCAAAGCGGATGAAAAAGAGTTGCAGGGGCAATATAGCAACCTGGTGATGATTCACCATAATCTGGAAGAGTTCACTATGAACTTTATCTATATTTTTCCCAATGGTGCGCAAGGAAAACTGCTCAACAGCATGATCCTCAGCCCGGGGCACGCCAAGCGCATCTGGCGCGCGCTGGGGGAGAATCTTGCGCGGTACGAAGCCCAGTTCGGGAACATCAAGGAATCTCCGGAAGGAAGCACGCCAGCGCCGAACGTCGGTTTTGTGCAGTAAAGGCTGAATTTTGGGCCCAAGTGTCCGCTGTAGAGGTTGCCGTTGTGCTGGGCCGTGTCCGTTTTAAGGTTGTTCCTCGATTTGGGCCTGCAGCTCAAGAGTCTGTTATTGATTCTCCGTTGCTTAGGCCCATTTTCAGGCCCTTCAAACCCGCCTTCTTGTACACAACGTCTTGGGGTGAACCCCTAAGCTGGCACAGTTTTTTTTTGCGGGGCGGTCCGGGCTAGGAAGCGGGTGGAAGGTGTGATTGTAGATGAGAGCGATGCAGTGGTGTCGGACACACGTGCATCGCTCCGTGGTTTTGATTGTGAATTGGCACCGTTTGTTCGGATTGTGTCCTAATTTACAGATACACTAAGTCGACGCATTCAGTGATTCAGGAGCACGAAAGATGACGAGACGCAAATCGTACTCACGGGCCTCCTACATTGATGATGCTTTGCTGGCAATCCTGTTTTTATCTCCAGGGGACATCGGAGCAGGCGAGATGGAATTACCATCTTTGCCGTTTTCGAACTCACAATGGGAATTGCAGCTCACATCGCCGATCGCAACCTCAATCCGTGTTCAATCGAGCGAAGCTTGCGCCGGCCGATGAATTTGGCGATCCGGCAACCGCTATGGAACCTGGTCCAGAACGTACTGGGCTGTCCCGACTTCAAGAGAAAATTGTACCGATCTATCCTTAGGCCGCCGGGCCGGTTGCTGGATTTCGGCTGCGCGAATGGCCACATCGCGGAAGTATTCCTGGAATTTGACTATTACGGAATCGATACTAATCTGGGGGCTATCAATGCGGCCAAGGAGGAATTCAAGGCGCATTCCAACGCGAAGTTCATCGCCGCCGACATTCACTCGCGACCGTATGAAGCAAACTTCTTCGACGAGATTCTGCTTGCCGGCACGGCCCACCACTTAACTGACGAGTTGTTCGTTAGCATCCTGAGAGAGTTGCACTACTGTCTGAAACCGGGGAAAGCGATTCACCTGCTGGACCCGGTGTTGCAAGAAAAGGACGGGTGGCAACCCAAGCTCATGCGGCGTTTGGATCGCGGCCGCCATACGCGCAACCTCAATCAGTTCATGGCATTGATCGATTCACTTGAGGTTTTCGACGTGGGGGAACCGACTTTCCACACGCCATTCGGCTCGCCCATTCAGGAATGTGATTTCGTTTACCTGCCGCTTCGAAAACAACCCTAGACGCTCGCTGGAATCGGCGCCCCGGTCGCTAGCGGGTGACCGTGAGCAGTGGATCGGGATAAATCCGGCACTATGGTTGGATCAATTCAGCTATGGTTTGCGTCCCCATACGCCCACAGTCCAATCACCGCCTCATAGATGAGAGAAATTCTGCGCCGCGACCATGATGCTGCGGTGCGACTGTCAGGTGAAGGTAGTAGGAGTCCGGTTATGCGACGCGACGCCCATGCTCGAATCAAAGCTAAAACAAGCCCGGGAATTCATTTCGGGGAGGTCAAGCGTAGTCGAACAAATCGGGGGTAATCGATGCTCAGGTCGTTCGCGAGGTCTTGGTCACCTCCGTTTGCTACACAGGTGAAGATCAAGTCCGCGCCGGTAAGCTTCTCTTCCCAGTTTGTTCCTCAACTTCGGGAACGTGCACGGAGATCATAACCTGTACGTGGCGGTATCTACAGATAAGCACCGGAAAGTCAAAAAATTGTTGATACCATCAGCATCGAGTTATATGACGCTCCCTAAGGAAACGGCATCCCCCGCTCCCATGTTGCACGTGTCAACCGTTCATACCATAGATCCCCGGCACGTGCCGCGGGCATTCGACCCTGTCCGCCCTTCCGATCCATGGAACCGCACGACTCTACTAGCTCTTTTGGGCTTGGTGTGCATATGGATTTGGAAGGTATATTCGACCTGGGCCGCTTGGGGAGATCTGACCATCGACTCCGGACATGAGATGTACGTACCCCTACTATTGGCAGAGGGTAAGCAGCTGTACCGCGACACGTTCTTCAGCTTTGGTCCTCCGGCTCCGTATTTCAATAGCTATTTGTTCCGTTTGTTCGGTATCCAATTGAATGTGCTCTACTGGGCCGGCTCTTTATCAGCCTTGGGTTCTGCAATATTGCTTTATCTGACTGGAATGCGATTGTCGTCTTGGATCATGGGCTGGACAGCCGGCGCGGTGGTAATGATGGAGGCTTTTCACCCTTCGCTTTTTTGCTTTCCTCTGCCCTACAGCTTTGCCGCGGTGTACGGCTGTTTGGTCGGGTGCCTATTCGTTTTACTTGTAATTACCGCGTCTGCTTCCGTTCGGTGCTCCTGGATATTCGCAGCTGGAAGCGCAGCTGCTGCTGCACTACTGATCAAACCCGAGTATGGGATTGCCTGCTACGGGACCCTCGGACTCCTGGTCGCACTGCGATATTTTTCGGGGCGCTCCTGGCGACTTCTCAGGAACGACGTTCTGGCGATTCTGCCCGGAATCTTGACTTGCTGCCTGGTCATTCGGTGGATGGTGTCCATCGCGGGAGTCGATTTCATAACGCATGAAAATATTCTAAGCTGGCCAACGTCTTACTTTATGAAGACTTACGGCAAGATGTGGCTTGCACTGAATGGCTTTACAGTATCCGCGCCTGCGTTCGCCGAGGCGCTGTTTCGCGCAATCTCTATAGTGTGCTTCGGGCTCGCAATGTACTGCCGACTATGGCGGAAGCTAACAAAGATTATGCTCGTCCTCCTCGGGACTCTTTGTCTCGCCATGCAGCACTTTTTCCAGCTGCCTTTCCTCCAGGCGACCGAGCAAACCTTATCGGCGGTCTTCTTCCCCCAGGACATGGTCCTGTATATCATCGTAGCTACTTTTGTCGCTTGGTCTTATTTCTGGCGCGACAGTCGCGCGATCGCTGCCCCAAATCCAGCAATTCCCCTCTTACTGGTGTTCTCGAGCCTGCTTGCGTTTCGAATCTTAATGAAGATGGCTCCATCGGGATATCCCATTTATTATAATGGGCCAGTAGCTCTTTCGTTCTTGATGCTGCTCTGCTTGTTCATTCGTAGATGCGGTCGTTCGCGCCAATTCGTGTTCTGGGGAGAGTTGGCAATCTGTTTGGCATGTTTAACGCCGGTTGCGATCCGCGCCCACGCCTATGAAGCTGCCGCAAAAGATTTTGTACCTTTGACAACATCCCGAGGTACGGTTCGTGCACCGAAACATTTAGCCGAGCGTTACCAGGCAGCGATTCGATTCATGAAGGAGAAGGCTGCGCTGGGTGAATCTGTTCTCTCCGTTCCCGAGGACACGAGCCTGTATTTCCTATCGGAAACACATAGCCCGACCCGCCTCTACGCCTTTGTTCCGGGTGTTTTGGCTCCTGGAAAAATGACAGACGAAACGATTCGAGAAATTGAACGGCAACCCGTACGCTATGTTCTGTGGTCCAACCGCGTATTTCCTGAGTATGGCGCGCCTATATTCGGCGTGAATTTTGATCGCACTCTGGGCGACTACTTGAAATCCCACTACCGGAGCGTGGGACCTCTGACCCCCGATTTCGTCATCTTCGGTGATTGGACCGCGGTTGTGTGGGAGCGCAATCCGAAGCTGAATTAAATCCAGCCTGAGGCGAACCGAGACGCAATCCAAAAAATGGCGGCCTAGCCTTCCTTGAATCCCAGGCAGACGAGGTTGCCCGCCGGCAACGAGAGCGGGAGCTTCCCTACTCGGGATATGCGGGCCAAGCTCAGGAGAGCGTTTTTGATTCGATCTGGAAGCGGCAAGAGCCTCATCCAGTAGCACAGAGAATAGCGATTCCACAATGAGGCGACCTGCAGGTGCTTGTATCCCGCACGCTCCAGTAGACTGCACGCGGTCCTGGGGCTGAACAGCTGCAAATGTTCGACGTCGAAAATCGGCGATTTGAAACCCAGGACTTTCGTCGACAATGCGTAACGGTTATGCACCACGATGAGAAAACCGCCGCCCGTCTTCAGTAAGGGAAGCACCGCTCGCGCGATTCCGAGTGGATCCCAAAGATGTTCCATCGTCTGAAAGCATGTCACCAAGGAAAACGCGGCGAGCGGGTAATCCTCTGGTCGGAACAATCCGAGTCGAATTTTATTTCGAGTCTCCGGCCGTGCTGCGGCATACGGCGCATGCGATGGTTCCACGCCGATTACGTTCTGAAAACCGAGGCTGATCAGTTCCTCGAGAAAGGAGCCGTCCCCCGTTCCAATATCCAGCGAGCCATTCAGATCGGGCAATCGAGGCATGATCTTCTTTACTTCCCGCGCGTAGATCTTGCTTGCGTATCGGGCCTCGTTGCCACTGTCGAAGGCCGCGCTGCGGTAAGCATCAGCCAATGTATCTGGCGATAGAACCGGACTCCCGTATAACAGACTGCAACCGGGACACTCGATTAGCCGCGGATGCATGTATTCCGGTTTTTTCCTCGATGCGAACGCGAATTTGTCCAGCTTGGCAAGATCAATATTCGATTCGGCAACGATGTGTGATTGGTCCCCAGAAGCGCATAACGGGCAAGACCGCTCCACCCAGGGAGCCGTCACTGAGACTCCCTTTCGGATATGGCGGTATAGCCAAGGCAATCATCGCCACCCTGCCCAAGCAAGGAGCAGTTGGCCAGGGCTGCCAAGGCAATGAAAACAGGCACACATGGAACGAAGAGTATTCTCAGAATCAGCCGAAGGAGGACCGTCTGGGTCTGAGGCAAAGCGAGCCGCAGCAGTAATGCCATCGCTTTGTAACAAGCCACGGTGAACGCGTTTCCGCGTGCATAGACACGGATGTTCACAAAGCCGGAACTCCGAAGCAAACGAGCGAGGCCTGACGGTGTGAACCGCCAATAGTCATGCGGAATAAAATGCCATCGCGCGGCAAATGGTATGGTGATCAAAAGTGTGCCGCCGGGTGCCAGGCATCGGAAGGCTTCTCCAAGGAACTGTTGTGAGTCGGGTACGTGCTCCAAGGTTTCGGTGCAGAGGACGAAGTCCGCAGAGGCATCTTCAACAGGCCAATGATCTCCGCTGAAATACCGTGTGTCCGGAACATCGTAACCGAAACAATCTTTGCTGACGATGTTATCGATCCCGATATATTTTACAGCCACTGGGACCAGAGAACGATACGGCTGAGCGCCACATCCGACGTCCACGATTGTCCCAGCGATATGTGGAAAAACGTTTTTCAAGTCTCGCCAAATCGAACCCGCTTGTAGATCCAGAAACCGGCGAAGTGCCGCCATCGCGGACACCCAACGCCCTCCAGGTCGGACAAAAAGTGGAGGTCGCCATGTTTCTGCCGTCCGATCAATCATGTTTGTTCTGTGAATGAGGTCGCGTTGAAGGGAAGCGGGCATGCGGTCAGGACTCTTCGTCTTGTTTTCGGTTCATGGTAGCAAAGCGAATTTCGCCCTCTTTGATCACGCTTCGACGGATAAAATGGGGCCTTCGTTTGACTTCTTCGAAAATTTTCGCCACATATTCACCGACGATACTGATCGCCAAGAGGTTCAAGGAACCAAAAAACAGAACCGCCATCAGCAAGGTCGTTATGCCGCGCGGAGCCAATTCCGGAAAAAACAGCCTGGCGAGCAATTGGGCGCTCATTAGAACGCCGGTGACGCCGAGCAGGATTACGGCAGCAGTGCTCAGAACATCCAGCGGTACATAAGTAAAAGAGTAGATCCCCTTTTTTGCCCACGCGATGTTTTTCAGGAAGCTGTTTGTTGTCACACCAAACGCTCGCTTCGGCCGCAAGTAGTCTATTCCGGTCTGCTTAAAGCCCGCATAGGCACGGACGCCGCGCAAGAATAGGTCGCGTTCCGGGAATCTTAGCATTGCGTCAACGACGCGTTTATCCATGAGCGCGAAGTCGCCTGCATCGTGAGGGATCGGGACGTACGAGAAATAATCGAAGACTCTATAAAATGCTTTGTACGCTGTTCGCATGAACAGCGTCGCTTGGCGTCCCACACGACGCCCGTAGACAACATCGTACCCTTCGCGCCACTTCTCCACCATCGCTTCGATGAGTTCCGGTGGATCTTGCAAATCGCCATCCAGCAGGACACAGGAATTCTTGGTCGAAATCTCCATGCCGCTCCGGAACCCCGCTTGCGAGCCGAAATTGCGCGAGTGTGAAATACCGCGGACTTTCCTATCGTTCCTCGAAATCTTCCGGATGACCTCCTCGGAATCATCGGGACTGCCGTCGTTCACAAAAATAATTTCGTAATCGATGTTGAGCTTAGTAAACGTATTCTTCAGACGTTCGTACATTACAGGGATCGCCTGATTGTCCTTGTAACAGGCGACTACGGCCGAAACACTATGTTTGGTGTCCAGTCCAAAGCGCTTTGAGGATCGAAAATACCTCTCCCTGTCTTCCAGCTGGCGGAACCAATCAGCTGTTTTGATGAGGCCTGCACGGAAATCAGTTCGTGGAACCCATCCGATCCTTAATCGCACTTCGTCGATGTTGGCGTACCAATCGTTCAGGTCCCAATGCCGGCTGGGCATGGAAAAAACAGGATCATGGGGAATCGAAAAGATATCCTTGGCCAAGGCCGCACAATCCTTAATCGTTGTCTTTTGGCCCGTGCCAACATTGAACGATGATCCGTAGTCGTCAGCCGTAAAGTTCAAAGCGATATCGATGAAAGCTTCTACGGCGTCATCTATGTAGACAAAATCGCGAGACACGTTTGGATCGACAAACTCTGGGTATTTTCCTTCTATTCCAGACTTCACAAGATTGGGAATCAACCGCGATGAATCTTCCAGTGGTCCGTATACAGAATACAAACGGAGATTTACACATGGGAAGCCCTTCTTTTTTCCGTAATAGTGGAGAAGGCTAGCCGCTGCAGCCTTTGAAACCGCATAGTGGCTATTGGGAGCAAGAGTGGCCAGCTCAGTGGGGCCGGAGGCATTGTCACCATATTCCGATGAAGTGCCAGCATGTAGATAAGCGGAGATCTTGCGCGATTCGAGTTTTGCCAGCAACCGAGAAAGCAGAAGGAAATTAGTCTCGTAAATAAGCTGGTTATCGGTTTCGAACGAATATGCACCGTAGGCAACGCAGTCAACAATAGTGCGTGGCTGAACGGTTTCAATCAATTCATCCAGATTGGAATCGATCAGTAAATCGACTACTTTTACGCCATCTTGTGGGATCTTTTCCAGGCGCCAGGAAGGCAACCGCGTTGCAGTAACAAAGACGTCGTCGCGGAAACGCAGTAGCGTCAGAGCGACATTCGAGCCAATGAAACCGCTGCCTCCAAGGACAAAGATCGGTCCCTGAAGATGCCTGATCTTTTGTTCTAGAGAGAGCTCTTCCTTCATGCCATGACTGCCCGTTTGAGTTCAGCCACGATACTGTCAGGGTCTAGACCGCACTCCGCGCGGTGGAAACGCTGCGATCCATATCGTCCGGAAACATACCCCAAAGCCGTTCGATGGACAAAATGACCAGGCGCGATGCCCGCTAGAAGTAGCTCACGGGAGAGCGTTTGTCCAAAACTGCCTCCAGCAACATGCTCTTCAATCACCATCAAATAGTTAGAGCGGCCAAGGCTGGACAAAAACTCCGAAGGCAGCTCTGTGATCGGCAGTTCCGAAACCAGCCACACGTCAGCCGATATGTCGGATTGGCGAACGGCGTCCAGAATTCCCCCTGCCAGCGGCCCTGCGATTGCTATTGTAGGACCCACACCCGCCAGCAGATGGCGCCAAGCTGCAAACGGGGGCGGTGAAAGCCATTTCGGTTGTTCTGAAAGGCCAAGGCGTAGGTATGCCGGATGGTCCGTTCGCATAAGACGTGGGATGACCTCGTTCACATCAAAATCAAAGGCGGGAAGATAGACGCGCATGCCCAGAAGGGAAAGTAGCGCGCCGTAGTCTTCGATGGCGTGATGCGTACTGCCCATAACACCATATCCGTAACCGCCACCATTCCCGACCATCACCACCGGCATGTTGTGCAAGCAGACGTCATTCCGAATCTGCTCAAAAGCACGTGCATAGAGAAAAGGTGCGATGCTATATACCCAGGGACGGAGCCCCTCTTTCGCGAGACCAGCGGCCACTGAGACCATGTTCTGTTCGGCGATGCCCGCATTAATAAAGCGCTCACCCATCTCATCACGAAGGGGCTCAAGCGCTCGAAATCCAAGATCGCCGGTGAGAAACACGAAAGCCGGGTTGGCGGCTGACTCTATGAGAGTGCTGCAGAACGCGTCACGCATAAGTTAATCAATTGCTCTACGGCCTGCTGGTAGGACTCCTGCGAAAGCGGCAGGTAATGCGATTCGACCAAATTCTCAATGGCGGATACCCCGTGGCCCTTTCTTGTCTTTGCGACAACAGCCATAGGACCGTCTCCTGCTTGGAGGAGAGCCGCCGTGACAGCATCGAGATCGTGGCCGTTGACCTCGATGGTCGGTAACCGAAACGCCCTGAATTTATCAGCAAGAGGCTCGAGATCAGCAATGTCGCGTGTTCTTCCAAATCCTTGAAGGCCGTTAAGGTCGACGATGAGGGTGAGATTTAAGCGATGATGACGAGTGAAGATCAGAGATTCCCAATTCGATCCCTCATTCCATTCGCCGTCCGAGGTCAGACAGAAGAGCCGACCTTTCGTGCCCTTTAATCTCTTCCCCAAGGCAAGACCTGCGGCAAGACTTAGACCGTGCCCAAGACTGCCAGTGGCAAAAGGAATCGCGGGGATACCATGAACGGGAGGATGGCCGCTCAAGCGAGTCCCGTCCTTGTGAAAGGTTTTCAGATCATCGTCGTTGAGAAGCCCCAAGGACCAAAGTGTGACATAAAGAGCACCTACCGAGTGCCCTTTGGACAAGACGAATCTGTCGTGCTGTCCAAGTACGTTGTGATAAAGAGCCATTAACATGTCGAGACAGGATAAATTCCCGCCAATGTGACCGACCCCGCTTTCATAATGCATCTTAAGCAGACGAAGTCTAGCTTTTAGCAGCAACTCCGAAGTCAGGTGCGTATTGGCTTCCACCGCCCATCCAATCTCGCTCTTACAAAAGCCATAATTTGTAATCATACTAAGACATACCAACCCACCGTGGAAGTAGTTCGTCGGCGCGGAGTACCTATAATTAACTTGCATGAGGCTCAGGGGTGGGGAATTTTTGACCGGCATAATGTGGAATTTTCAACCGGTGATTCGGACATCGTCCACAATAAGCAGGTCGGAGAAGTCGCTGTCTTGTACCAAACGGAGATTTTCGCACAATTGCGAAATACGCTAAACCACCGTACAATGAGATACTTCTAGGCGGTTCGTCCGCGGTTTTAGGGCCTGTAGCTCAGGTGGCTAGAGCGCGCCCCTGATAAGGGCGAGGTCGGTGGTTCAAGTCCACCCAGGCCCACCATTCAAATCACCAGTAAATACGCGTCGATTCTCACTTTTCCCCTTTTCGGGGCTCTCCCTCAAAAAACCGTTTTGTCAACCGTTTGTCAACTTCAC
>Ga0210399_10003665_pt1 | contig 11957 bp, 20 predicted proteins | sample IncBWC14MmetaG_FD_150865 | JGI IMG/M metagenome (GOLD analysis project Ga0210399, IMG submission 150865) | Forest soil microbial communities from Barre Woods Harvard Forest LTER site, Petersham, Massachusetts, United States - Inc-BW-C-14-M | ecosystem: Environmental > Terrestrial > Soil >... | reverse complement strand
CTAGCGCATCGTGCGTCGAAGTCAGAACCTCCCGAGTGTAGAGAATGAGGATGTCCTTTTCGGCCTTCTTCTCGGTGACCCTCAGCGAAAGGTATTGTGTTAGGTAGAATCCGACGAGTAGGGTGAAACCAATCTGCACCAGAGCCAACGGATCCATCTCCTGTTTGATGGATGTAGGCCGGACCAGATACCAAGCGGCCAAGCCCCACAAAGCGAAACACGCACCAATGACGCAAATCACAAGCCCGAGTTTGCCCAGCGCGCTCAACGCTTCGCCGCCGTCTCCGCTTCGTCAACGTAGGACCACACTTCGTCCAGCAGGAATGGTTGCTCGTCCGACTTAATCTGTAAGGTGGCCCTGACCTTATCCTTGCCGCGGGCCCGTGCCAGGCCTCCGAACGACTCTTCCAGAAATGATGTCGCGTATCCCGCCGTGCCGTCCAGATCGACCAGCAAAGTGAGACCCATTTTTTCGGCCTCATCGAATTTAGGCAGCAGTAGTTTCTCTCGGAACTTCTCGCCCGAGTCCGGGCCTTGGCGCTCGTAGCGCGGCCCTGGAGTCGCCGAGAACTCGGTAGCGATCACCAGCGTAAGTTGCTTCACGACTCTACCTCCCACGTCAAGAGCGTCCCGCCGAACGGGTATGCCAGCTTCCGATAGTCTCCGCGACTTAGGTCGGCAACGACACCGTTCGTTATCACGATCACGTTCTTGACTACGCCCCTTTCCGCTACGCCCTTGATGCCGGGCAAACCGTGTCCCCTATTCGGGAGATCGGTACGCGACGCTATTTTCCCATCGAAGACCGCGCGAAGTAAGGAGTGGTCGTCGTGGAGCCCGATGCTTCGGGCGAGTAACCGCACGCCCCGGACGTTGAGGCTCTCCAACACGCCTATCCCGTTGTCCACGAACGCAAAATGGCCGCGACCGCCTGTTCGACTATTGTAGGCACTCGCCCACCACCTGACTGGTGACTGGCCGAGGCGACCACCGGATGGTGTGGCATGATCAAACGTGTTGTTCATGGAGTCCACTAGAATGCGATAGACCTCCAGGTGGGACTCCGGTCCACACTTTGCCCGCTGGATCAGCTGACGGGCCACGGCCCCTTCCGCCTTCAACCCTCCCTCTCGAATCATCTCACCTCGCTGCCCCGCTTGATCGACGCCTATGGAGCGCTGTATGTGTCCATAGAAGCCTGAGGCTATCAGCATCTCGCGTAGATCTGGGTCGCTCGGCTCATTCCCTCTAACGCCGCCAACGCGAAAGCGCTTCTCGCTGATCCGTGCAAGAAGCACAGCGATTGCATCGAACGTCAGGTCCTTGATCTCGCTCAGGTCGACGAATACAGTGTGACCCCTATCTCTCTCGCGAAGAAGCTCTTCCAGGAAGCGATTCATCCCGTCTGGATTCCGCGTCATGGAGAATATGACTGGACCCTTGAGTACGCGCTCGCCCGACGCGAGCAGCTTCTCCTTCGGCCTGCCTTGGGCGGCCCGACGCTTGTGTCGAAGCCACTTGAGGTATTCCGCTCGCCGTGCGGCTTCGTAGGCTTGGCGACGTTTTTGGTATCGAAGGCGCTTGGCCGCGATCCAACGTCTCTTCATGCTTGGAGCTTCTGAGTCCGGTAGCGATCAGCCGGAACACCCAGGTATGACCAACTTCAGGATGAGATCCCCGAAGGAGCCCACGACTGACCCAACGACCACCAGGCCCAACCCATACAACTGGAGATGTGCATCACCGATCGAGAAGGCGGCATCGTTGAAGAAGTCGGAGTTGAGCGCATTCGTGCCGGGAACAGTCGGCGAGGACCGCGCCGAGTCTCGGTAGCGGTTCTTTCCTTCCCGAAGGGTGTACCTCATGCTCATCCAGACTCCGATCCCGATGATGACGTTCCCCATCCGGTTGACCCACAACGGATCCTTGCGCACGAGCGCTAGGGTCACCCCCGCCGCGAGCACGAGAAGGGCGAAGGGGTAAAGGATCTTCCAATCGCAGAAAAGGAAGGACCAGTGCCTCTTCATTTGCGTCCGTCTCCTTCTGAGCGATCGCGCAGTTCTCGAACGAGGTCGAAGGCCGCGAAGGTAAATGGGGTGAGCGGTTTCTCCCTGCAGTACTTGTCGATGTAGAGGGCCAGCGTATCGAGATCTGGCATCCGGCCGAGTCCTACCTGATTGTACGGGTTTCCGAAGTTGTAGCCGGAGACGAACCCTCGAAACCAGTACGCGTACTGCGCCCGTGCGGACTCATGCACCGCGGACCTCGTCCACGCCCCACATGAAGTGTCGTCGAAGGAGAGCACAGCTACCGCCGGCGGCTCGCTTGACCTTCCTGGGGGTGTTGACAGCAACGTCGCAATCGCAAAGAGCAGTACACCTCTCAAGTGCCCCCTTCCTTTCTCCCGGAGCACGATGAACACGTAGAGCCCCGGGCACGCATGGGCCAGCGCATCGTCCCACTCGGCAGAATATGGCGCAAGGCGGCGCTACCCCCTTCTGTCGGAGCAGGAAGAAACCTGGGGTCCCCCCGCGCGCCTTGATCCCGGTTCCATGACCGGCCTCTACTCTAAGAAACCCGGTCCCGCGCGCGGTGATGAAAAGGGGCCTTGGCCCCCCGGGGGAGCCCGCGCGCGGGTCTTGGTTGAGCCGCCGGGCACGGCTCAGAGGAGTCTCCCCCCGGCGATCTCTAAGGGTTCACGGCCGGTCGTCGAGGGCAGGTCGGGGGCCGGCTGGAACGCCAGTACGCCCAGCCACGGTCACCGTGGAGGTCGTCCGTCACGCACTCCACCACCGACCCCGGCCAGAACGGGGCGGACGGCGGGAGGGCCAGGACGGCCCCGCACCTGGAGCACGTCCTGCCGTCATCCGTTTTGTGGATCGTCTCCGGCACCGGTCAGTCCGCCAGTCTGGCGGCCGGGACGCGACCGTCGGTCACCGAGTGCCGATCCGCTGGCGCCGGATCCGCTCGGCCTCGAGCCGCTTCGCCTGCTCGATGCCCAAACAATCGCGGAAGCGTTTCAGGAATGCGATCACCAGGGGCGACAACGGTGCCGACCTCGGGGACGCCGCAGAGCCGGCGCTCTTCCTCCCGGCCGGGGGGCCAACGCTCCGCACCACCGCGCCCGGGCCGAAGTGCTCGCACGCCCCGCAGTCCGCCTCCCAGAAGCAACCCTTCGAGCATTTGATGAACGACGCGCCATCCTGGCGCGTACGCAGTGTGAAATCCATGTTCACTCCTTCTTACCGCGCGGCCGACAAGGCCGCCGACTTCTCTCGAGACGCGATGCGCCTCCACGATGCGAGGGCTGCCGGCGACCAACCGTCGTTCAGGACCTGCGGAACTTGCGCGCCCAGTTCGCGCAATTCTTCGCACGCACGCTCGACCTCGACGGCCAGGGCCACTAGGCCGCCGTACGCCGTGTCGATCTTGTCCATGAGGGCCGCGACGTGGGCGCGCGCCGCGGCTCGTCGGTCGACCAGGGCCTTCTCTCTGGTTGAGCGGGCCGCGAGCGCGAGCCGGGAGAGTTCGGCCTCGGCGGCCGCAACCTCCCGCTCGCCGTCGCTTACGACGGGCGCCGCTCCCGCGGCCGCGGCCCGCGCCTTCCGCAGACGTGCCCGGGCCTCGCGCCAATCCGATGGGAGCGCAGCCTCGCGGTCGAGGTCGTCGACCTTCGCTCTGATCTCGTCACGACGGGCGGTGACCTCCGCCAGGGCGCGCGCGAGGTTCTTTGCCTTCTCCTCGAGGATCGGCGTCCTGCCAAAAAACCGCTTTAGGAGACTTCCCGTTAGGTCGGCGCGTGCCGCGGCGTGCCGCCTCTCGGCCTCCACGACCTCTCGGTTGAGCCGGGCCAGGTGGTCGCGAAGATCGGCCTCCGCGGGATCCGTTGGGACGGGGTTCGTCGCTGTCTTGGTCACGCTCTCTCCTCCTCAGATCGAGTCGCCTCTGGTTAGGCGGTATGATGAAAACCTGCCGCGTGCTGCCGCGCCGCCGCGGACGAGGACCCGGCCCGAAATTGCCGTAGCTCCTCCGCCCCGACCAGCGGGTTCGGGGTGAACCCCACCGGGGACGCCACGCCCTGGGCCACGAGCCGCTCCGCCAGGGTGTCGTCAAAAAGTGCGATTTCATTGGCGTTATAAGGGGGATACGTCTGCGTGAACTTCACTTGCTTCATGACAGGTTTACTCCTTCTTGTCCCGAATCGACGTTGGGGTGCAGCGTCCTCGACCCGCACGTTGGGCAGCGTGGCTTGTCCCTGAAGAGCTTGGTGAGAAGGGCGTCGATCTCTGCGGCCGCCGCCTCGGCGTCGGGGCGGCCGTTGCCCTTCTCGCCCTCGTGCCTGTCCCACCCGACCTTCTGCTTGAGGCTGGCCAGGGTCGCGTTGACGCTCCCTCCTTTTCGCAAGCGGTCGACCCCTGCCAGGAGGTCGAGCCGGTGCAGCGCGGCGCCCTGCTCCTGCTCCTTCTGGAGCCGCACCGTGATCCCCGGGTCGGAAAGCTGGTCCGAGGTCAGGCCCAAGGCCGTGAGTACGTCGTCCCGGGAACCCCCGAGGCGAAAGTGCTTCCGCACCTCCGTCCAGTTGATTCCGCTGCTCCGGTCGACGCGGGGACGGCCCGCACCGGGCCGGGCGCCGCCGCGGCCGGGCTTGCTCGCCTTCGCCCTCCTCACGTCCTTCATCTCCCCGCTCCGCTTTTTGAATACCTACGACTCTTTGAAACCGCGGAAACGCGCCGCGACCGGGCCCGGCTTGGGCCAAGTCCACGTCGACCAGACCCCTTCCCGGGTTTTGCTAGCCCCCGCGAAACAGGAGGCAAGCTCCTCTGAGGCACCCCCCTACCCCTCGCGGATGCAACACCCGCCCCCGGGGGTCTCACGACCACCCCATACGCCGCGTGAACTCCCTCACGAAAGGCGGCTGCGGCGGCGCGGAGTCCGTCTCCGCGGCGGCGTCCTCCTGACCGGGGATCTGGTGGCGATTGACCACCGCGTCCAGCAGGTCCTCCTGCCGCTGCTCGTCCTGGTCGGTCCAGTCCATCACGCTCCTCCGGGGATGGGCCCTCGCGTGCGGTCGGGGCCGAGGTCCGCACGGTCGTCCTCTTGACCGATGAGGCGCACAATGGGGCGGCCCGTCATGTCGTGGGCGCCGAGCAGGAAGTCCAGCCGTGGGCCCCGAAACGCGGCGTGCTCCCCGCGGCTCCACGACCGGCCGAAGACGGTCCAGGAGGTCATGAACTCGACAACGGCCGGCGCGTCATCTTCGACCACGACCGGCGCGTCCTCGTCGTGCACGCTACCCCTCACACCCTCTGGCCGTCGTCGGCGTAGACGTCGTACAGCTTCTTAGCGAACGGGTTGCCGTGCGAGTCCCGTGCCGCCTCCACCTCGGTCAGGCGGTCGCCCGCGAAGCCGGCGCGCTCTCCCTTGTTGTAGCGGGTCCCGAAGCACGCGAAGGGCATCTCGAACTCGACCAGGGTGAGGACCTCGCGCTGCGTGCGCTGCTTCCGCGACCGCTCTTGCTCCGCCAGTAGAAGCTCGATCTCGTCTGGCGACACGACCTCGAAGAAAGGCTCGCCATCGCGCGTTGACCACTTCAACAAATCGGCCGCCCGCTCCTCGGGGAACGCGGCGATCTCGCGGCGGGCAGCAGAGTAATACTGATCGTCCACCGTCGCGGAGACGAGCGCGCGCAGGAATACCAGAGTCTCCGGCCGGCTGCGGCTCGCGGCGTCCTCGCGAGCCTTCACCACCGCGGCGTTCCGGTCCGCGAGGGTGACTCGCTCGGCCAGGCCCATCTCCACGTAGTGGGCGGCCTCGCCCTCGGTCACGCCGACGATCTCACCCCGATTGAAAAAAGATGCGGGGGTGCCGACGGAGGCGCCGTCCTTGTCCAGCGCCGGGGTGTGGTACGCGGACTGCCTGAACCGGACCAGTGCCTCGTAGGCGCGAGCGCCCTCGGCGACCAGGGGCGCGGCCTCGGCCGCGCTCATCTCGGTCAGATCTGACGGCGGTTGGGCGTTGCGGATTTCGACGAGCATGCTCTTTTTCTCCTCTTCAGGCCCTCGCCCGGGACGCGGGCGCCGAGCCGGTGTCGTCCGACTTCTTCTCCTGCCGCGCGGGGCCGTCAGGGATGGGGGCCGCGACCGACGCGGAGATCCTCACGGCGCCTCCCCGCGCACTCCACCCTTCGGCTGGCTCTGGGCCAGGGCCCGGGCGAGGCGGAGCATTCTCAAACTGAGGTCCGCTGCCTCGCGGACAAGGGCCTTGTTCGGGGGCGGGGGCGTGTCCGCTTTCTTCATACTTCTATCTTCCCCTTGCCGCTCTTACGTACAGGTCCAATCGTCGCAGGGCGACGGCCGGGTCCTCCCCGCCCCGCGTGCGGTCGTGCTCGACCAGGAACGCAGCGATCGCGGCAGACCACCAGGCAGAAAGAGCGTGGGTGGATCCGGGACGACCGAACCCCGGCACCCCGTTTGACCCGCCGCTCACACTTAGCAGCCGGGGGCCCCAACTGGCAGGTCGGCTAGCAGCCTGCGTCGCGACAGTGGCAGGCGGCACGCTGGTGCTCCGGCAGCGGGGGTCCGTCCGTCCGGGGGGGACGTGCCGGCCAGCCAGGGAGGGAGGACGGTTCTCCGGCCGGACCTCCGTGTCCACCCTCGTCTCGCGGAAGTCCTTTGTTTCCGATGGGCGTAGCCGCTCGTAGCCCCTTGTAGCCGGGCTACGCCTTGGAGGCTCCTGTGGCTTCCTACTCTCTTTACTAAAGAGGGTCTACTAGGGGCTACACGGCTACGTCTTAAAAGGGAAAGGCGTACGCCGTAGCCCCCCTGTAGCCCCTGGGGGCTACGTCCTGGCCGGGTCACGTTCACGGTTTCTCCGTCCCCGGGAGGCGGCCCGTGCTGCCCAGGTCCGCGGGTTTCAACAGCCAGGGGAGCGGCTGGCTCGCCGTCGCAGTGCCTCGCGTGTAGCCGTGGATGACCACGCCCTTGTGCCTGACGTTCCTACGCTCGAAGCCCAGCGCGCGCATAACCCCGCCGAGGCGGACGTTGTCGTCCTGCGTCCTCCTCTCGACGACTACGTTCAGGAGCGTCCAGAGGTCCTTGGTGAGCACCTTCCCCGGGCCCGTTCCGAACGCCTCTTCCAGCACGTCCTCCCAGGGGTCTCGGACGCGGCGCTCCTCTTGCTGTTCAGCGGCAGCCGGCCACAGTTCCTGAGAGAGTCGGGTCGAGGCTCCGTCGGCCTCGAGCTTGTTCGCCTCCGCCCACAGCTGGTCGCGGTCTCGGCTGATTCCCTTGACGTCGAACCGTCCGCACGCGACCGGCCAGAACCTCCTCCCCCCGGTGACGTCGCGGAGGTACGTCGCGTGGTTAGTGGTTCCGATGACCACGAACTGCCGCGGCCTGGTCTGCCTGGGTCGAGAGGAACGCCTTGAGGTGGTCCACGTCCCTCTTCGACCCGACCATCTCTGCTGCCTCCGCGATCCACACGCCGGTCGTGTGCTCTATCGTCTCCTTCGAGGACTTGTCGAGGGTCAGGGTCTGGGAGAACCACTCGCCTTTAGGGCAGAGGGCTTGGACGGCGTTGCTCTTGTCGAGACCCTGCTCGGACTCCAGGACGACCAGCTCGTCGAACTTGGAGCCGGGCCTGCGGATCCGCCTCACCGCGGCCACGAGGAACAGCAGCCCCACGGCGCGGACGTACTCCGTGTCGGCGGCCTTGCCGTAGGTGACCAGCCACCTCTCTGCGCGCGGCGTGCCGTCCCACGTCAGCGAGTCGAGGTAGTCGCGGACCGGGTGGAAGTCGTCCGTCGCGGCCATTAGGTGGACGACGTCTGAGAACAGGCTCTTGTCTGGCCGGAACTTGAGACCGTCGTCGAAGCCGAGCCAGAGGCGGAGCATCATCTCGTCATCGAGTGGGACTCTCTTGCCGTCCCCGGTCTCCACGATCCTGCGGTTCGAGAATCGGTCGAGGCGGGGCCGCGTCTGGACGATCCTGAACGCCCGGCGGATGTTCTCGGGGGACTTGCTGATCTTGCCGTCATCGCCGGCGAGCAGCTTCTCCTCGGGCGCCTTCTCGACCGCGCGCCTCGCGAGGTCCTCCAGGTCCCGCTCCCCCCAGGGCTCGCGGCCCGGCTCGTCCGGGCACCGGAGCACGTCCACGCGGAGCTGGGCGAGCACGTCCTCGTACTGGAGTCCTCGGCACGCGTGCATCCACGCGCGGTTCCGGAGCCACACGTCCTGGTGTCCGGGCCGGATCGGGGCCCCGTCCTCTGGCAGCGCGGCGGTCCTCGTGCGGTCCTTCGGCTTCTCTTGCGGTTCCTGCCCGAGGAGTCCCAGCACCGCATCCGCTAGCCCCGGCAGCTCCTTCGTGGGGTCCCCCTCGGCCGCCGTCCCGGTCAGGGTGACGAAGAGCCCGAGGCTGGAGACCTGGGGCGGGGAGTGTTTGAACGACACCTCCAGGGACCGCGGGCCGCGGAAGAGGGCGCGGAGTCCTCTTCCGGAAGGGGACGTGTCGGTATAGCATCCCGCCGACGTTACGAGGTCGACAATCTTCTTGGCGTCGTCGGAGACCGGGGTTCCGCCGTCCTCCTGGAAGCACCCGTCGAGGTCGAGGGCGGCGTATCCTTCTCCAAGTACGAGGACGAAGCCGATCCCGCCGCCGATCTTCGAGGCAACCTTCCTGGCCTCGTCGAGGGTCAGGTACGGCGGTTCCTGCCAGGCTTCGAGCTTGCGGCCCTCCTCCCCGGTCGGCGGTTTTCTACCCGGCTCGTCGTCGTGACGCTTCCACGCGAGGAACCGCGCCGGGAGTTGGGAGAGTTGGGGGAGGGCTGCGGCGGTGGGGTCCGGAAAGGTCTCTAACGGCCCGGACCGTTTTAGTTTAGCACGAGGCGCGACCGGATTCGCGGGGACTTGCGCGGGGTGCGGGGCGCTCACCGGCCTCCCGGGGGTAACGACAGGGTTCGGGATCATGACCCGAGGCACTTCAGCTTCCGGTCAGTAGTCTTCGTTTCCGGCACGTTCCACCTCTTGTGTGTTGGGGCGCGCCTGCGCCCGTGTTTTAGCGGTTCGCCTCGACGCGCGGCACGAGCCGCACCGCCGTGGCAGTTGGTACTCCAGCTTCGCCATCCGCAGCTGTTCTCCCAAGTTGATCGAGAACGCCCGGCCGCAGTCGAGGCACAGGCGCACGAGGTCCAGGGGCCGGGCGCACTTCTCGCAGCACTCGCTCACGGCCTCTCCCTCAGCGCCTCCCGCGCCCGGGCGACCGCGTCCTCGAGGCTGGTGCGGCGGCGCGTCCCGGAGAGCGCGTAGCCCCTCATGGCCTCGCGCCACGCCGAGGCGCAGCGGCCCCGATGCACGACGTACGAGCGCGCGAACGTGGTCCATGCCTCTTGGTCGGCCGGGGATGTCGGCCGGTCGCAGACGAGGCAGCGAGGTTGGCGCGCGGTCACGACTTCACCGGCGCCCTGCCGCCCCCGACGGGGCGTGACGCGACCCAGGCCGTGAGCTCCGACTCCAGCCAGGCCACGCGGTTCTCGGTGACGAGCCTGCGCCTGGGCGCGAGGCCCGCCCTCTCCAGGAGGTGCCAACGGGTACGCGACACGGAGGTGATCCGACGCCGCTCTGCCTCCGGCACGAGGCGGTCAGGAGTCATCGGGCGTCCTCGGGCTTCCGCCGGGCGGCGACGTACTCGTCCGCCGACTCGGCGTAGAGCGTGAGGAGCGGACCATCGTACGAGACGTACTTCGCGAGGGTGGCGAAGTTGATGAGGGTCGCCTCCGTCAGGCGGAAGGCTCTCCCCATAAAGGCCTGAGCGAGTGGTCCGGCACCGAGCCGGGAGGCGAGGGTCCCTTCGCCTACGAACTTGAAGTCGAGGACCGCCTGCTTGAAGGGTCGTGCGACCTTGACGAGTGGGGAGAAGACCGGATTGACGGAGCCTTCGGCCACGTGGCGCGCCTCCAAAACAAGTGCGACGTTTCGGTTAGCGCGTGGCCGAACGGGGTTACGCGGCGACGCTTTAGAGAGGCGGTCGAGCCAATTTTACCCTTGCCCCAGGCGTACGAAAGGCTAGGTCTACTGTGCCGCTTTTTTCAATGCGACCGTAGGTTGCTAGCCCCGCCGGCCTCTCTACGACTCTTCCCCGGGCGCTGCACCCGGGGTTAACTACATTATATAACCTCTGGGCGGCGTGCGGGGTCTTTCTTGCCGGTTACGCGCGCCGGAGGGCCTCTGTACCCAAACACCTCCTCCTTCTCCTTCCTCGAAACGGCCGGCGGGGTAAAAAACGGGCCCGCAACCGGCTGAGCCCTAGAGTTCCGTTAACGAAACTCTGTTACACTCGCCCGCATGGGGACGGGCAGGCCGCGGCGGGACGAGACGCCGACGCTGGTCCTCGGGGTCAGGCTCAACCGGCGGGAGCGCGAGGTCCTAGAGCGACTCAGGGCCGCCCGGCGAGGCACCCGCTCGCACCTGGTCAGGGAGGCGATCGCGCGGGGCGTCGCGGCGATCTTGGAGGACGAGAGCCACCCCGGGGCCGTGCGGGTCCCACTCACCGCGCGCCAGGTGGAGAGCCTGAGGCGGTTCGCCCGGGGCCGTCCCCTGGCTGACGTGGCCAGGCGCGCGGTCCAGCAGGGCCTCGTTGAGATGAGGGCCACGGAACGCAGGACCCGGGGCGCGTTCCGGGGGAAGAAGAAGCGCCGGAGATTGCCGGGGGCATGAGTGGGTCGTCTGGGCTCCGTGTCCAACGATTCGCGGCCGTAGCCTACCGGTACGCGCGCGCGAGCGCCTCCTGGACCAGGGCCACGTCGACGATGGCGTAGCGGCGGAACGTCTGCGCCGACTTCCAACCGCAGACGGCCATCACGACGTGCTGGGGAACGCCGAGCCGGACCATCCTCCGCGCGGACGACCGCCGGAGGTCGTGGACCGTCTTCCCCGGCTGCCCCGCGGCCCGGCACGCGCGCGCCCAGGCCCGGTGGCCGATCCGGGCGGGGGTCCCGTCCTCCCGGGAGAAGACCCAGGGTGAGACCACGCCCCTCGCCCTCAGGTCGTCCCTGGTTCCCTGCCGCCGCCGGATCAGGGCGACCAGGCCGGGGATCGGGCCGTAAGGCACGACTCGGGCGGTGCCCGTCTTACTCGTCTCGATCCTGACCGTCTGCGCGGCCGGGTCAACCCCGTCCCAGGTCAGGCCCTCCGCCTCGCTCCGGCGCCAACCCGACCACCAGAGGAACTCCACCAGGTCCGCCGCGTCCTCCGGCAACCGGGAGCGCACGGCCTCGAACTGCTCCTCGTCGAAGAACACCCGCCGCGCGTTGTCCAAGCGGAGCGACTCGAAGTCGGGGACCACCGGGAGGAGGCCCCGGCGCCGGGCGAGGCGCAGCGCGCGACGGAGCCACGCCAACTCCAGGTTGACGGTCCCCCTGGCCGCTCCTTCCCCGAGCCGAGCGGCGGCGTACCGGGAGACCGTGTCGGCGGTGACGTCCCGGACCCTGGTCTTCGCGCCGAGGCCTCGCTCTAGGGAGGTGAACCGGGGGCCGACCTTGGAGGACGCGCGGCCGTTTGCTGTGTGGTCCTCCTCGACCAGGCGCCGGAGGTCGGACACCAGGAGGGGCGCCCCGGAGAGGGCCCCCTGGCCCGACGCGCGGACCCGTTCGAGGAGCAGGTCCCCGGCGTGCTTCTTGACGGAGGTGCGGGCGGACTCCCGGACGGTCCGCCCCCCGGCCCGGTACGCCATCCACCAAGTTCGGCCCCTCTGGTAGAGACCGCCCGTCCCACGAGGTCGCCTCACCGCTCACCTCCCTAACCCTATTCTAGCACTAGTTTACAGGTAGGTTACGTGAGCGTCTCTAAACTGTTAAAATCAAAGGTATTATATCTATAGACAGATTATGAATTATACACTACCCCGGACGCAAGCCCTCTCTTCCGACCCTCGCTCCTGGCCGGGGAGGATCGCACCCGGGCCCG
>Ga0210399_10003664_pt1 | contig 11962 bp, 11 predicted proteins | sample IncBWC14MmetaG_FD_150865 | JGI IMG/M metagenome (GOLD analysis project Ga0210399, IMG submission 150865) | Forest soil microbial communities from Barre Woods Harvard Forest LTER site, Petersham, Massachusetts, United States - Inc-BW-C-14-M | ecosystem: Environmental > Terrestrial > Soil >... | reverse complement strand
GGCCTGGCAGGCCCTCTGGCGGTCGGGTCTTTACGCGGCCGGAGCAGGCGGGGCGGTCCCGCCGCCGCCCGCCAGAGGCACCGGCGGGCGGCCAACCGTCTTGTCGCGTACCGGACATCATGATATCTTGATATCATCATGACTCCGCCCGTAGACACCGGGATCACCCGGACCAAGAACATGGTGCTGCGCCTCGATCCCGCGTTGGCCGAGCGCCTGGCCGCGGTCGCCGAGGTGGAGGGCCGGTCGGTGTCCGATGTTGCCCGCGAGGCGATCGCCGCCCTGGTCGAGGCGCGCCGCAGGGACCACCGGTTCCGCCGCCTGCTTGAAGACAACCTGGCCCGGCACCAGCGCCTGCTTGACCTTCTCCGGGACGACCAGCCATGATCGCGATAGACATGGCCGACCTGGTGGTGATCGCCGGGCGGGTGCTCGGCGTCGGCCCCGGTGCCGCGCTGGACCAGGTCGATCTTGCCGCGGCCCGGGCCGCCCTGGCCGCGGCACAGCCGCCCGAGGCAGAGCTGACCGAGGCGGAGTTGACCGGGACCGGGCCAGCTGAAACGGCACGCGCCGCGGTCCTGCTGATCAGGGCACTGCTGCGCCATAGCCCGTTCCCCGGCCAGAACGAGCGGGTCGCGGTGGCGGCGGCCCTGCAGTTCCTGGCCCTGAACGGCTGGCGGGCCGATCTGGATCCGCCCGAAGCCACCGTTGTGGTTATCGAGGGACTCGCCGCCAGCCAGGTGACTCCCGCCGACGCGGCCGCCTGGCTGTCGGCCCGGCTGTCTCCTTATTCCGCCCCACCTGCCAAGGAGGCACCTATGCGCATCCTGCGGGTCAGCCGGCGATTGCGGGCCCTTAACCCCAAGCGTCAAGCCGGCGTCTTCACCCGGGTCACCGGCATGCTCCCGTTCACCGACAATGCCCGTGAGGTCGTAGTCCTGGCCCGGGCCGAGGCCGATCGGCTCGGCCTCGAGCACCCCGGACCCGAGCAATTCCTGCTGGCCCTGGTCAGCACGGACCAGGGCGTGGCCGCCCGGGCGCTGAAACGACTCGAGATCACCCCGCGGGCCGCGCGCGAGCGGGTCGCGCAGATCACTGGCGAGCGTCCGCCCCCAGTCCCGCCCGAGGGGGATCTGCCGCTGGCCATGCGGCTCATGCCGCGCGCGGTGGGCGAAGCGGTGGCCCACGGGGACGACTACATCGGGACCGAGCACATCCTGCCGGCCCTGTTCCACGCGAGCGACGACCGGGCGGCCCAGGCGCTGGCCAGCCTAGGCGCGGGGGAGCGCGAGGTACGCGGCGCGATCACCGCAGTGCTGGCCGAGCACGCCCCGGCCGGCGCCGTGCCGCATCGGGTGAGCAAACTCGTCCCGCGTGATGACGAGATCCGTCGGCTGCGAGCCGAGGTCGCCCGGCTTTGCGACCTGCTCCGCGAGCACGGCATCGAGCCCGACGACGGCGGCCGGCAGAGCGCGTAGCCGCGCTTACAAAGCGGCCAGATGCCCGGCCAGCTCAGCCAGGAACCGCTCCGGCTGGTCCAGGTGCGGGCCGTGGCCGGAGCCCTCGATCACCACCTCGCGGTAACGGCCGCCGGCCGCGGCGTACCCGTCCAGCACGGCACGGGTCTGCGCCACCATGGGCTGCGGCGGCCAGGCCTGCGCCCCGGGCCAGCCCGGCGCGGCGCCGAGCAAGCCCAGGTAGGCCAGGTCGTACAGCGAGGTGTCCGAGACGATGACGTCGTCCGCGCCGCGCAGCCACAGCACCGGCGGCCGGGGCTCAACAGAAGACAGGTCAGCGATCCGGAAGCGGGTGGGCGCCATCGTGTTGAGCACGCCGCGATCGCCGGGCGCGAAGCCCGGCCACGCGGCAGTAGACCGCGAGTCGCCCGGGTAGTAGTCGCTGCCGACCCGGGTAGACAGCATGGACTCCACGAGGATGTCCAGGTGCTCCGGCACGTGCGGCGGCTTGACGTAGTGCGCCAGCAGTACCTGCCGCGGGGACAGCACGCTGCTGTCGCCGCGGTCCTGCCCGGCCAGCCGCTCCACGAACTCCGGGTTGGCGCTGCCGCCGCCCGAGCCCGCGCCGTCCGGGTCGCACAGGACGCCGTCCACGCCCTTGGTCCCGCCGAACCCGAACGGAGACACCGGGTCGACCAGCGTCAGCGACGCGACCCGGTGCCTGCCAGGCCGGTCGACCAGGTACTGCAGGACCACGCCGCCGCCCATGCTCCAGCCGACCAGATGCACCGAGTCCAGCCCGAGCGCCTCGATCGCGGCCGCCAGGTCGTCCGCGTAGTCCCTTAGCCCGCGCGTCGCGTCCACCGGTTCGGGATCGGTGTCGCCGAACCCTCGCAGGTCGATCGCCAGCGGCCGGTACGCCTCGGGCAGCACCAGCATGGTCGACTGCCAGAACAGCGAGGACGACACGTTGCCGTGCACGAACAGCACCGCCGGCCCGGTCCGGCCCGTGACCGACAGCACCGCCGCCGTCAGCCGGCTGGTCGGCACCCGCTCGAGCGTGATGCCGGGCAGCAGCGTCTCCATCGCTCCTCCTGGGTCAGTATCCGCGAGCGCGGCCACGCCAGGCTACTCCCGGGACCATCGGGTCCACGTAGCATCGGGGCCATGACGCGCGCCGACCGCCGCGGCGGCGCCGGGCGAGGGCAGCGGGCCGGTGGCCGAACGGCGGGTGTGTTCGGTCCTGTTCTGCGACGTGGTCGGGTTCACCCCGCTGTCCGAGGCGCGGGACCCCGAGGTGGTCCGGGAACTGCTGACCCGGTATTTCGAGGTGGCCGGGACGGTCATCGGGCGTTACGGCGGCCTGGTCGCGCTCCGCGACGCGCTGGGGATAAGCCACGAGTGCGTCCGCTGGGCGTGGCCGCTGGCCGCACGCGCCGCCGACGAGCATGGTGACGTCGCCGCCACCGGCGAACTGCTGGCCCTGCTCGATTCCTACCAGCCCGGATACCTCGCCCCGGCGCTGCAGACCGAACGCAGCCTGAGCCGGGCCCGGCTCGCCGACCGCGCCGACCAAGACGACGGCCAAGCGCCCGGCGCCGCCTTCGCCACGGCGATCGCCAGCCTACGCCAGCAGAGCACCCCTATCACCTTGCCCACGGGCTACTCGACCACGCGGAGCACCTTCTCGGCCGGGGTGACGCCGAGGGTGCCGCCGTGGCCATCGAAGAAGCCCGTGGCATCGGGACCGGCCTGCACTGCGAGCCGCTGCTCACCCGAGCCGACGCCATCGAGCACGCAAAACCCCGGATACCGGCCTAACCGGCCACTACGGTGTGGTGTGTCCCGCGTTGACGGGCTTGATGGGGCAGGCGCGGCGCGATTAACTGAGGGCATAGGGAGGGGCTAGGTGAGGTGCGGGCAGTGCGGCGCGTCTCTGGGCGAGGGCGACCGGTTCTGCGGGGGGTGCGGTGCTCCGTCCGGCGGTTGCCCGTCGTGCGGTGAGCCGGTTACTCCCGGCGATCGTTTCTGCCGGGCCTGCGGTTCCGCGCTGCCGGACGCCCAGGCCGTCGGCCGGATCGCGGGGACGACACCGTCTGCCGGGCCGAATCCGAATGCGGAGCCCGTGGCCGAACGCCGGGTGTGCTCGGTCCTGTTCTGCGACGTCGTGGGGTTTACCCCGCTGTCGGAGTCGCGGGATCCGGAGGCGGTCCGCGAACTTCTGTCCGAATACTTCGCGGTGGCCCGGACGGTGGTCAGCCGGTACGGGGGAGTGGTCGAGAAGTTCATCGGAGACGCGGTGATGGCGGTGTGGGGCGCGCCGGCCGCGACCGAGGGCGACGCGGAGCGCGCCGTGCGGGCCGCGCTGGACCTGGTAGCGGCGGTGGCTGAGGTGGACGGTGGACCGGACGCGCCGGTCTTGTCGGCTCGCGCGGGCGTGGTGACCGGCGAGGTCGCGGTGACCCTGGGCGCGACGGGCGAGGGGATGGTGGCCGGAGACGCCGTGAACACCGCCGCCCGGGTCCAGGCGGCGGCCGAGCCGGGACAGGTACTGGTGGACGGGGCCACGTACCGGCTGGCGGGCAGCGCGGTCGGGTTCGCCGACACGGGCGAGCATCAGCTGAAGGGCAAGGCGGACCCGGTCCGGCTGTGGCGGGCCACCCGGGTGCTGGCCGGGGCGGGCGGCTCGCAGCGGGTGGACGGCCTGGAGGCGCCGCTGACCGGCCGGGACGCGGAGCTGCGCACGGTCAGGGAGCTCTTCCACGCGGCGGCCGAGCGGCGGGTGCCGCGGCTGGTCCTGGTGTCCGGCCCGGCCGGGACCGGCAAGTCGCGGCTGGGCTGGGAGTTCCGTAAGTACATCGAGGGTCTGGCGGCCGAGGTGTGGTGGCACCGGGGTCGCTGCCTGTCCTACGGGGAAGGGGTCGCGTTCTGGGCCCTGGCCGAGATGGTCCGGCAGCGGCTGGGCATCGCCGAGGAGGATTCCGCTGATGTCGCGGCGGGCAAGCTGGCCGCTGGCCTGGACCGGTTCGTCCCTGACCCGGGCGAACGGGCGTACGTGGGCGTCCGACTCGGCCGGCTGCTGGGCGTGGGCTCGGCGGACGGCGCGGCCGCCTTGTCCCGCGAGGAGCTGTTCGCCGGGTGGCGGCTGTTCTTCGAGCGCCTGGCCGCGGAATCTCCGGTCGTCCTGCTGGTGGAGGACGCCCAGTACGCCGACAGCGGCCTGCTGGACTTTCTGGACCACCTGGTCGACTGGGCCAAGAACCTGCCCATCTACGTGCTGGTCTTCGCCCGGCCGGAGCTGGAGCAGGTCCGGCCGCGGTTCGGCGTCGGCCGCAACCGGGTCACGCTGACCCTGGATCCGCTCGATCCGGAGTCGATGGACCATCTCGTCGACGCGCTGGTACCTGGGATGCCGAAAGCGGCTCGGTCGAAGGTCACCCGCCAGGCCCAGGGCGTGCCGCTGTTCGCGGTAGAGACGGTGCGGTCGCTGGTCGACCGGGACATCGTCCAGCCGGTCGAGGGTGTATACCGGCTGGTCGGCGATATCGGGGAGCTGACCGTCCCGGACAGCCTGCACGCGCTGCTGGCGGCCCGCCTGGACGTGCTGGATCCTGGCGTGCGGCGGCTGGTGGCCGACGCCGCGGTGCTCGGCATCACGTTCCCGGCCGAGGCCCTGGTCCCGATCTCCGGACGGGACGATGCGTCCGTGCGCGCGGCCCTGGCCGACCTGGTGCGCCGCGAGGTGCTGTCGGTGTCGGCCGACCCGCTGTCCCCTGAGCGGGGCAGCTACCAGTTCGCCCAGGACATGCTCCGCCAGGTCGCCTACGACACACTCTCTCGCCGGGACCGGAAAACCCGCCACCTCCAGGTCGCCGCCTACCTGCGGCAAGCCTTCCCCGGCGACGGCGAGGAAGTCGCCGACGTCATCGCCCGGCACTACCTGGATGCCCTGCACGCTATCCCCGGCGATCCTGATGCCGACGGCATCCGCGGCCAGGCCATCGCCACCTTGATCCGTGCCGCCGAACGCGCCGAGCGGGCCGGAGCCCCCGCCCGGGCCGCCAGCAGCTACACCGCCGCTGCCGAACTCACCTCCGGTGCCGCCGACGGACCAGAGGGCGGCGGTCAGCTGGATCCGGGCGCGTTGTGGATACGCGCCTCCGAAGCCGCCAACGCCGCCACCGACTACGCCGCGGCGGTCCAGCTGGCCAGCCGCGCCCGCGAGTATCACCTGCAGCGGGGCCACTCCCGGGCCGCCGCTCGGGCCCAGGCCGCCGCCGGGCGGGCCCTGCACGAATCGGGCCGTTTCGCGGAGGCGCGCGAGCAGCTCACCGCCGCCGCGGAGATCCTCCGCGCCGATCCCGACACCGACACCGTGCGCGCCCTGCAAGGACTGGCGACGCTGGAGGTTTTCGCCGGGTCACCGGACGCCGGCCGGCTCACCGCCGAGGCGCTGTACCTCGGGCAGGCTCTTGGCGTCGATACCGCGCAACTCTGCGACCTGTTCAACGCGCGCGGGGTCCACCTGTTCTTCGCCGGGTGCTGGCCCGAAGCAATGGCCTACCTGCGCGAAATCGCGAGGCTCGCCGACCAGATCGGCGACAGCTTCCGGCTGGGACGTGCACTGCTCAACCTGTCCGCCTTCCTGGCCATCACCGACCCGGCGGCCGCGGTGGACGCCGGGCGGACCGCCGCCGCGCATCTGCGTCGGACCGGAGCCCGGGACTACCTGGCCACCGCGGTCTTGAACCTCACCGATGCGCTGATCCAGTTCGGTGACTGGGATGCTGCTGGGACCGAGCTCACCCAGGCGCTGGATCATGACGGGCTGGCGGACATCGAGTACCTGGTCTGCCTCGGTGCCTGGTTCGCGGCTCTGCGGGGCGACGCGGCGGCCGCCGAACAGACCCTCGCGAGCCTGCAGGACCTGCGCGCCAGCGAAGCCCCGCAGGACCATACGACGCTCGGCCTCGCCGAGGCCTTCACCGCCGTCGCCCAGGGTCGGCCAGCGGAGGCGCTGCGGCGCGCTCGCGCGGTCCTCACGTACGCCGACGCCCTCGGGATCGGCCACGGAGAGCTGGTCTGGTTGTGGTCGCTGGCGGTCCGCGCCGCCTACGAAGTGGGCGATGCCGTCGCGACCCAGGAACTGCTGGCCCTGCTCGACTCCTACCAGCCGGGCCACGTCGTCCCGCTGCTGCGCGCCGAGCGCGACCTAGCCCGCGCCCGCCAGGCCGACCAGGACGGCGACCAGGGTGCCGCCGTCGCTTTCGCCGCGGCCATCACCGCCCTGCGCGAGCACGGGACCCCCTACCACCTCGCTCACGGCCTGCTCGACCACGCCCAGTACCTCACCCGGCACCGCCACCCGGACGCCGCCGCGCAGGCCATCGAGGAAGCCCGCGCCATCGGAGCCCGGCTGCGCTGCCAGCCCCTGCTCGACCGGGCCGACGCCATCGAGCACGCTCAGCACCAGATACGGGCCTGACCGATGACGTCATCAGCCCCGGAGGAATCGCTGACCGCGGCCGGGCCGGTCCCAGCCGGCGGCAGGAAACGGGCACGCTACCGTGACGCGCTGCGTCACCGCGACCTGCGGGTGCTCATCGCCGCATTCCTGGTCGACCAGATCGGGAGCTGGTCGTACATCGTCGTGATCTCGGTCTACATCTTCGACCGCACCCATTCCACGCAGTGGCTGGCGGCCAACGCCGCCTGCCGCTGGGGGCCCAGCCTGCTCGTGGCCAGCTACGGCGGCGTCCTCGCGGACCGCTACCAGCGGACCACCGTCCTGATCGTCTCCGCGCTGGCCAGCACGGTCCTCATGGCGGGAATGGCGGTGGCGGTGGCCAGCGGCGCTCCGGTCGCCTTCCTGCTGGCTATCTCGGCCGTCTCGTCCGTGGTCCTGGCGCCGTACCAGCCCGCGGCGGGCGCGCTCACTCCCGAGGTCGTCGGCGAGAAGGACCTGGCCGCGGCGAACTCCATATTCTCGGCCCTGGAGAGCCTGGTCGTGGTAGTCGGGCCGGGCATCGGCGGCCTGCTGTTGCTCACCGGCCGGCCCGTCATCGGCGTCGCGATCAACGCGGCCAGCTTCGCCGTCGCCGCGGCCCTGGTCACCCGGCTGCGGGTCCGTTCCCGCGGCGGCGGGCAGGCCGGGGACAGCCTGACCCAGCAGTGGGCCGCCGGGCTGAGATCCCTGGCCGCGCAGCCCGTCGCCATAGCCGTGATCTTGTTCTGCGCGCTGGACTCCGCCGTCTACGGCGCGGCCACCGTCCTGTACGTCCCGCTGTCGGTACGGCTTGGCACCGGCCCCAACGGCTACGGCTACCTGCTGGCCTGCTCGGCGCTCGGCGGCCTGCTCGGGGCCGGCCTCGCGAACCGGCTGAGCGGCGCATCCCGGCTGGCGCCGGTCATCATGGGCAGCATCTGCGTGCAGGCGGTGCCGTATCTGCTGACCGTCCCGGTGCACTGGCCCGCGCTGGCGGCGGCCCTGCAGGTCGTGTCGGGTATCGGCATGATCATCGTGGACGTACTCGCCATCACTAGCTTGCAGCGCGATCTGCCCGGCGATGTGCTGGGCCGCGTGCTCGGCGTGTTCGACACCGTGGTGCTGGCCGGCATCCTGCTGGCCAGCCTGGTCACCGGCGTCCTGCTTGCGCACTTCGACGTCAACGTGGCGCTCGTGGCCGTGGGCGCCGGGATCCCGGCCCTCGCCCTGGCCGGCCTGCCGACCCTGCTGCGCGCCGACCGCACGTCGGCCGCGGTCGCCGAACGGCTGCGCCCGCGAGTCGAGCTGCTGGCCCAGCTGGACCTGCTGGCCGACACCGACCGGCGTGCGCTCGAGCGCCTGGCGGCCGCGGCGCAGGAGATCGTCATGCCCGCCGGGCAGGTGGTGATCCGCGAGGGCGACGAGGCCGACGCGCTGTGGATCCTGGCCGACGGCGAGCTGTCGGTCCAGGCCAGCGGCGACGGGCCCGAGCCGCGCGAGCTGGCGCCGGTGACCGCGCCGGGCTACGTCGGTGAGCTCGGACTGCTGCACGGCATCCCGCGCACCGCTACCGTCCGGACGCTCCGGCCGAGTACCTTGCTCAGGATCGATGGCCAGGACTTCCTGTCCGCCGTGCAGGTCAGCCAGCCTAGCCCGTCGCTGCTCTCGGTGGCCGGGACCCGGATGGCCCGCACTCCCTGGCGGCGGCCCGCGGCCGCCGCCCCGCCCACCAGCCCCAGGACCGGACCATGAGCCCCGATGAACTGCTGCGCCAGCTCGGCGAGCTGGCCACGTCGCTCGGGCCGGCCGTGCGGCCGGCCGGCGCGGACGAGCTGCTGCGATCCCTGACCGAGACCGCCCGGCGCCTGTTCGGCGCGGCGGCGTGCTCGCTGGCCCTGCTGACCGAGGATGAGTCGGAGCTGGTCTACACGGTCGCCGCGGGACAGGGCGCGGACGACGTGACCGGCATGCGCATTCCCGCCTCGCGCGGCATCGCCGGCTGGGTGGTGCAGTCCGGTCAGCCGATCGCGATCAGCGATGTGGCCGCCGACCCGCGCTTCTCCCGGGAGCAGGCCGAACAGACCGGCTACATCCCGCAGGCCATCCTGGCGGTACCGGTCGAGACGCCCGCGCGGTTGCTCGGGGTCATCAGCCTGCTCGACCGGGACCCGCGCCGGCCCGGCGCCGAACAGGACATGGCCCTGCTCTCGCTGTTCGCGGACCAGGCCGCGTTGGCCCTGGCCAGCGTCGAGCGGTTCAGTCTCATGGGCCGGGTTCTGCTGGACGCCCTAGCCCGGGCCGCACAAGGCGATGTCCCGGCAGGCGATGTCCCGGCAGGCGATGACCTCGCCGGCGCGCTGCGCCAGGCCGCTGATCACCTGCCGGCCGCCGACGCTGACCTGGCCGAGCTGGCCGCGACCTTCGCGGTCCTGGCGCGCCGCGGCGCGGCCGAACGCCGGCTGGCGCTGGCCGTGCTGCGCGATATCGCCGACTACACCGAAAGGCGGCCATCACGACCTCGCTAAGACCAGCATGGAGCGATGCCTTCGCCCCGGAGGCGTTGCGCCCGGTCCCGCGGATCGACCTGCCCATCGACAAGGAATGGGCGTGGGACGGGGCCACCGGCATCGGGGTCACGGTGGCCGTGGTCGACAGCGGTATCGATGCCGCCCACCCGGCCGTCGGCTCCGTCGACCGGGCGGTGGCGCTGCGGTGGGACTCCGAGACCAGCCAGGTCATCACGGCGGAAGGCCCGCACGATGACCTGTTCGGGCACGGCACGGCGTGTGCCGGGGTCATCCGGCGCACCGCTCCGGACGCGGCCCTGTGGTCGGTGCGCGTCCTGGGCAGCAAGCTGACCGGCAAGGGCCTGGTCTTCGCGGCCGGCCTGCGCTGGGCGATCAAGGAGGGCGCGCGGGTGGTCAATCTGTCCCTGAGCACGGGCCGCGAGGACTACTTCGGCCTGTTCCACGAGATCGCCGACGAGGCCGCCTTCGGGGTCATCCTGGTCTGCGCCACCAATAACGTCCCGGCGCCGACCTACCCGGCCCAGTTCTCCTCGGTCATCTCGGTGGCCGCCCACGACGGGCAGGATCCGTTTGGCATCGACGCCAACCCGGCGCCCCCCACCGACTTCGGAGCGCCCGGCATCGACGTCCGGGTGCCCTGGTTGTCCGGGTCGACGATCGTCACCACCGGCAACTCCTTCGCCGCCCCGCACGTCACCGGCCTGGTGGCTCGGCTGCTGAGCAAGCATCCGCAGCTGACCCCGTACGAGGTCAAGACCGTGCTACGGGCCGTGGCCAGCAACGCGGTACCCAGCAACACCAGCAGCACCAGCAGCACCAGCAGCACCAGCAACGCGATGCGCCCGGGAGCCGGCCATGTCGGCTGACCTGACCGGGATCCTGCGCGAGACCAGCCTGCTCCGGTCGGTGCCGGAGCCGGATCTGAAGGCCGCCGCGGCCGCCTCCCGGCTGCGCAGCTTCCGCCGCGGCCAGGTCGTGTTCACCAGGAGCGATCCGGGTGACACAGTGATCGTGGTCGTCTCCGGCCGGGTCAAGGTCACCGTCCGCTCGGCGGACGGCGGCGAGCTGACGCTGGCCGTCATCCACCCCGGCGGCCTGCTGGGCGAGCTCGGGGTCGTCGACGGCGGACCCCGGTCCGCCGACGCCGAGACCCTGGAGGAATGCCAGCTGCTGCTGATCCCGCGCGACACGATCCGGGACATCTGCGCGCGGGTGCCGTCCGCGGCTCAGGCCTTGACCATCTCGATCGCGGCCACCCTGCGCCGCCTGACCGAGGACACGGCCGACCTGGTGTTCCTGGATCTTCCGCGCCGCGTCGCGAAGATCCTGCTCAGCCAGCCCCGGGGCGACGACGGCGTCATCCGGCCGCGGATGAACCAGGAGGAACTGGCGCACCAGGCCGGGAGCACCAGGCAGAGCGTCAACGCCGCGCTGCGCGGCTTCGAGCGGCGCGGCTGGATCGAGATGCGGGACCGGACCGTGGCGCTGAAGCAGCCGGACGCGCTGGGTCGCTTCGCCGGCACGGATGTGTCGGCAAGCTGACACTTCCTGTGTCAGCGATCCGACTGACGGTCCGGCCGCGGTTCGACATGCTAAGCGAAGACACCGACCGGAAACTGGAGGGATACCCCATGACCGAGCAGAACCTCACCCCCGACGAGATCGACGACGCCGAGGGCCACGGCTACAAGCGCGAGGACGAGGACGACACGCAGGGCCACGGCTACAAGCGCGAGGACGAGGACGACACGCAGGGCCATGGCTACAAGCGCGAGGACGAGGACGGCGACGACGTCGAGGGTCACGGCTACAAGCGTTGACCACCTCACGTGAGGGGGCAGCGAGGGGGCTGGCAGGTCAGTACCTGTCGGCCCCCTCGCCGTGATCACATGGAGACCGAACGCCCGGGAAAGATCCTGGTTAGCGCCGAGACGTGCGCGTAGCATCGTGCCATGACGACGCCTCAAGAGGTACTTGCTAAGGTCCCGCTGTTCTCGATGCTTTCGAAAAAGGACCTGAGTCGGCTCGCGAGCAGTGCGCACGAGCGGACATTTCCCGCCGGGGCGGTGCTGACCGAGCAGGATGAGACCGGCGTCACTTTCGGGGTCATCGTCGAGGGGCAGGCGGCGGTCGACGTGCACGGGCAGGCCGCCCGCAAGCTGGGTCCCGGCGATTACTTCGGCGAGATGGCGCTGATCGACCATTCGTACCGGTCGGCCACGGTCACCGCCGAAACGGACTTGCGCTGCCTGCTGTTCACCGCGTGGGTCTTCCGGCCCTTCGCCATGGACCACCCCGAGACGGCGTGGGCGCTGCTGGAAATGATGGTGCAGCGCGTCCGCGACGCCGAGGCCCGTCAACCGCGAAATACGCCGTGACTGGCCGCGCCGGATTGACAGAGCGAACGCGGCTGGCGTATTCAGACCTGCGTGAGGTGCGGGCAGTGCCGTGCGTCTCTGGGAGAAGGCCACCGGTTCTGCGGGGATTGCGGT
>Ga0210399_10003663_pt1 | contig 11964 bp, 10 predicted proteins | sample IncBWC14MmetaG_FD_150865 | JGI IMG/M metagenome (GOLD analysis project Ga0210399, IMG submission 150865) | Forest soil microbial communities from Barre Woods Harvard Forest LTER site, Petersham, Massachusetts, United States - Inc-BW-C-14-M | ecosystem: Environmental > Terrestrial > Soil >... | reverse complement strand
AGACGGCAGAACCCAACTAAACCTCGCACTCGAAGCTTCCATCCACATCGGCCTCGCGATTCTGTTAACCACCGCCTGTCTCCTGATACTGCTTCCCTTCATTCCTCTGCTCACCTGGGGCATTATCATTGCAGTCGCAGCGTACCCACGCTTTCAAAGGGTGCAGCTCGCGCTAGGCGGGCGAGGCGTGCTGACCGCCGTTCTTTTCGCCCTTCTATGTCTGGCCCTACTGATTGTCCCGATGGTGTTGCTCGCGGATATGCTAGTCGGGGGTGTTCAAACGGTTGCATCCCACTTCAAGGAAGGAACCGTAATAATCCCGCCCCCGCCTGCGGGAGTCGAAAACTGGCCGATCATTGGATCTCGATTGAACAGCGCGTGGAGCCTGGCGTCGAGGAACGTAAGCGAGGTAGTAAGAAACCTTGCTCCGTATATCAAAACGGCAGTCCCAGGGTTGCTCTCGGTTTCCAGCGGATTCGGGCTCACCGTACTGCAATTCGCACTTTCCATCGTAGTGGCTGGAATTCTTCTGGCGAACGCTCAGAGCGCATATAAACTGACTTCCTCTTTGTGCAGTCGTCTCTTTGGAGCCTCGGGGCCCGAATTCCAGCAATTGATTGGAGCCACGATCCGCAGCGTTACCAGCGGGATTCTTGGGGTGGCATTGATCCAATCGACTCTTGCGGGCCTTGGTTTTCTTATCGCTGGACTGCCTGGCGCGGGCGTGTGGACTATCGCGTTTCTAATCGCCGCGGTGCTGCAGGTGGGGGTGGTCGTCCTCATACCCGTGGTGATTTACATGTTCACAATCTCAAGCGTCACCAAAGCCGTGATTTTCCTCGCTTGGTGTGTCGTTGTTGCACTGATAGACAACTTCCTCAAGCCACTTTTGCTGGGGCGCGGAGTCGAAGTTCCCACGGCGGTGATCTTCCTCGGCGCAATTGGCGGATTCGTGGCGTTGGGCCTTGTTGGCTTGTTCGTCGGCGCGATTGTTCTGTCGGTAGGGTACAAGCTCTTCCTCGCTTGGCTAGATCAGAGTCCGCCAGCGGCTCAAGAGACGTGATTATGCAGCCGAAAGGGGGCAGACCTAACAGTAGCCCGAACAGTGAAGCGCAGAGTCTCGGGCGCAGCTATCTCCGCCATCGATATACGATCTTGTTCTATACGCTCCTTGCAACAATGGTGGCGGCACCGATTTTCAGTGCCCTAAACTTCAATGGAGCGCTGATTGAGTCATTGCTCGCCGCCTGCTTGCTTGCAGCTATATTGCCAGTTGGCGGGGTGAGACACCGCCCTTATCTGCTCGTTGGTATTGTGGTTGCCCGGCTAGCGCGTCTGGTGACAGCTTGGCTTGATCATCGCGCCCTGTCGGAGATGGCCCTCGGAAGCTGGACGCTTATTGGGCTGCTCGCTGCTGTAGCTACATTACGGTTCGCAATCGGCGCGACGCAGGTTGACGCGGAACATCTGTACTCAGCCCTCAGTTCTTATTTACTCGCGGGTACATACATCGGTCTCTTGTACTGGGTTCTCGAGCAGATGAAGCCGGGCACATTTTCCTTCGCGGGCGAGTTTACCCAGGCGAGCGCAATCTACTTCAGTTTCGTGACACTGGCCACTCTCGGGCATGGCGATATCGTGCCGCGAGCGGATGTGGCGCGCAGCATCGCGATCGTCGAAGGTGTTGGTGGTCAACTCTTCCTTGCAGCTCTGGTCGCACGACTGGTGAGTGAATGTAGGAAACCAATCGTGTTAAGTACCACGCAGTTGGCGGCAAAGGGTTCGGTGACTTTCCTCGATTTAGAGCTTTAGGGATTTCCCTAGTTGTCCCGGATCTGGAATCTTCATACAACGTGGGCCTGATGGTTTTCGCTGAGCTGTAAGCAGGGTGCTCCAAGTCCTCTCAATAACCTCAGCATCTCGATCACAGAACTTCGGGAAGGGAGTGTTCCGATGAAATTTAAGATGATGGCCTCGATTCTCGTCATTACGATGGTGTCCGCGGTTATGTGCATCGCCGGAGATGATAACGAGGAAAAAAGGCAGAAAACTCGCAAGATGGCAGCCGAGTCCTTGCAGGACTTATACAAGTTCGAACCTGCTTCTCAAACAGCTATCCAGAAAGCGGCGGGATACGCCGTGTTCGACAACATGGGGGTGAACGTATTGCTACTGAGCACGGCACGCGGCTCAGGACTGGCCGTCAACAACAAGAGCAAGCAAGAAACCTTCATGAAGATGGGTTCGGTCGGGGCCGGTCTGGGCATGGGAGTGAAAGACTATGTCGTGGTGTTCGTCTTCGAGAACGATAAAGCCCTGGCACAATTTCTGGACTCCGGCTGGTCCGGTTCAGGGCAAGCGGACGCTGCCGCCAAAGCGGGCGAGAAGGGCGGAGCCTTCTCAGGAGCGGCTGAGGTTGCCCCGGGAGTGTGGGTCTACCAGATCACCAAGAATGGGCTCGCCCTTCAGTTGACCCTGCAGGGTACCAAGTATTACAAGGACGACGACCTTAACAAGAAGTAGCTGTCGATCACGAAACGCGGCCACGATGACGTAGCCAGGGTTCACTCGGTCGGTGCGTTCCGCCCGAATAGAACTGTGTACACAAGGCGGCAGTGATGCAGGATAAGGCGGAAGTTGGTGAGAGAGTTTCGGATGTTGAGTTGATTGCGTTGGTGTCTAAGGCGCGGGAGGAAATAGAGGCACACGGTGAAGAAAGTGAAGCGAATCTCTTGTTGCACGATTTTGCGCGGGAATTACTGAAAAAGCGCTTGGATGATGGGGCTGCTTCGATCCCGGTCTGTTTGAACACAAAAGATGCAGGTGGGCAAAATGCGCGTTGAACGTGGCGAAGGAGATCAGAACATGAAGCTAACCAACAATTGGGTTAAGAACGGGCTCGTGCTGGCTGTCGTCACACTTTGTGTTGTTTTTGCTCAGAGCGCCGGAGCTCAGGTACAGACAACAACGAGCATACAATCCGGCCAAAGCCAGGAAGTGGTTCGGGTGGACCGCGGCGAGGTTATGGCCGTGAGAGGAAATGATTTGATTGTGAAAATGGAAAATGGCTCGGTGAGGCATTTCGAAAGCATTCCGGAGAGCGCCAAGATTACAGTTGACGGGAAGCAGCTAGGAATTCACGACTTGAAGCCAGGCATGAAGTTGCAGCGCACGATTACCACGACAACTACGCCGCAGGTCGTTACCACCATCGAGACGATAAAAGGAAAGGTTTGGTATATCGGGGCTCCGACCAAAGTGATATTGACGCTGGAAGACGGAACGAATCAATCGTTCAAGATCCCCAAGGATCAGAAGTTCAACGTGGATGGGCAAATGGTTGACGCGTTTGGTCTGAAAAAAGGAATGATGGTCACGGCAACAAAAATCGTGGAGGTTCCGGTCACGTTGGTGTCCCAGGAGAGGAGTGTGACGGGTACAATGCCGGCGCCTCCGGTGGTTTTGGAGACACCAGTCGCATCCCAAGAGAAGAGTGTGACTGCCTCGGAGGAAAAGAGTGCAAGTGCCGCGACGCCAGCGCCCGCGCCAACTGCAGCAGCAGAGCCTCCTTTGCTGATCGCCGAAGGAGCACCCACGGCTGCACCGTCGGAGGCAACCGAAACGCCGGGGCCGCCGGCTAGAAGGAGTCCGTTCACGGGACGCGACCTTCCACTAGTCGGTCTGGTGTTGCTCGTAATTATCGTTTTGGTGGTAGCAAGATCTGTTCGCAGCAGGTCCAGAACTTAGGATGCATCGGATGGCAGTCATCACGAGGCTCTGGCATTTTGTCTTTTCGAGCTTCTTTGGCACAACGCATGTAAATGCGTTTTTGTCGCGCCGACGAATATGAATATATTGATTTAGGAACGAAATGCTGCGTCGAAGAAGTCAAGGTCGCACTGGAACGCAAAGATCGCGGACCCGGGTTCGCATCATACTCGCTTTGTCATTCTTCACAGCGGCAATAAAGTACTACATAGTGCGGGAAATTCTCGTGGTGCTGCTTCTACCCGCCGTCGCAATGTTGACAATTCTCGCGCTTTCCGTTGTCTTAATCCTGAGCCAGGAAGGACTACTTCGGGCCATTTCTTGTATGAAGAGCGGTGTCACACGCTTCGCTCTTCTTGCGGGCTTGAGCTCCGAAGCTCCGAACCTCGCAAAGGAGATGCGCGATGCGAAGCAGTGATTCCTAACGGCGCTTGTCTTTTCGTCCACCGATGTGCCTACGCCCGAGAGCCGCTCTGATGATCGTAGCAGCGCGTCGAATTCACACGGCGGACAAGCCGCCTAAGGCAGCTCTACCGCCCAAGCGACTACTTTCCAGCCCGGTTGCTCTTTGGTCCACAGCAAGAGAAGCGCTGGTGACTTCTCCTCACCGAAATTCAGTCGGCTCGCGGACAAATAGTATGCGCCGTACGTCGCTTCCCCCGGATTCAATTCCTGCGTTTTTTCCGGCAAGCGCCGGTTCTGGCACAAGAAACTGTCCGCCTTCTGATCCGGTACAGCCATGATCGCGAATGCCTGTGAATCTTCCTGCTCTACGGGTCGCAGCAGATCGTTGGCCGGCTGGACGCTAAACATCAAGTTGGAGAGCTTGTTCCCTGTCGCAACCCTCTGCAGCACCCGGTCCAGGGCCGACCTTATCGCCGTCGCCTGAGACGCCGGACTCTGCTCTCTCGTAAAAGAGGCACCTAAACACTGGTACGACCGCTGCGATACGAACTTGGAAGCTTGCGCGCTATCCCGTTTCGCAATCCACGTTTCATAGAACTGGGTGATGTTTTTTACTGCGTCTGGGTCGCCGGCAATTGCCTTGGGCTCTTCCTCTGCGGGTACGGTGACTGCAGCGTGCTTTGGGAGAATCCCCGCGTCGCTGCTGTCTTCGATGCGGATGGCTATGATCTTCCAGTACCCTGCTTCCTGTGCCCAAAGTAGCGACATCATTTTGTGGCCGCTGTCGCCCTGCTTCTCCCTGAATGAGGTCCCGTAATACTTCTCTTGCGGACGTTTTCTCCCCTCCTCATCCGGCACGGCTACGCACTCTACATCCGCTCCGACATCCGAAGGTATGCTTACCAAACGAAATTCTGAAGTGTACGCGTTTCTGGCTTCTTTCAATTCCGGCAACCATTGATCTGCGGGCTCGAAGACGTCCCCAACAGAACCCACCGTGCCCGCAGTTGCGTTGAATTTATTCATTGCCGTTACCACGCCCAACCTCATCATGCCCGGGGCAATCGGCTTGCGTCTCTTTTTCGTGATGACCTCTAAACACGGGTAGCTGCGACGTGAAAAATATGCGACCGAGAGATTCGCCTGTTTGTCGACTACCCAACTCTTAAGGAAATCATGCGCACTTTGGTCAATCCCTTGATTGCCTTTGATGGCGGGATTTACGGGAATGCGACCCAAGCGTTCAGCGGTCTCTTCTTTTGGTTGTTTCACTCCACTTCCCAAAATTCCGAACACCTCGCGCCACCATCCATTCAGCCCGGCCCATCTTTGGTCATGTTTGTCGAGATTGTTGCCCGCGCGAACGTCTGAGTTCGAAGCCGTTAGATGCCCGTTGACCAGACTCTTCGGAAAACCTGACGAGCGGTAATCCACGTCAACATCTGCCATTTTGCTGTCGCGAGAGATCGAGAATTGAATCGACGGTGGGCCGTTCTTCAGGCGGTAGCAGATTGGAAAACCTTTGTGATAGATGGTGTTGTCGCGATCGCGATAGAACTCCTGGCTCTTGATGAGAGTGTCCATCGCATTGGGCTTCAGATAAACGTAGAGGCGAAATTGACGGTCGCCTCCTACCGTTGATTCCTCCCCCATCACTTCGTCAACTGCGTCCACAAGATCAATCGCGTGACCGAGATTCTTGTGGTTAACGTCGGTTAACTTCGCTTTCAAGAGTGCGTGAGTTACTGCGTCAAACGTCGTTCGGACTGACAAGCGTGCGCTATCGTATGCTTCTTGCGGTACAACTTTGCTTCCGATGGTCTGGTTGTAATGCCCGATGTAGTCGTCGACGAGACGTTTTTGCTCGGGCAGTAATTTCGAGTAGGATTTCCCGATTTCCCGGCCGCTATTTCCGTCCTTTGGCGCTTCGGGTGCCTTTTGACTCATAGCCAAGTTCACCGCCGCGGCTGTGGTAAGGACAACTAGGTACGCGCGGGTAGTTAGTTTCATCGTGAGCCTCCTCGAGGCATGTATGAAGAACGTATGCCTGGAGAAGATTCGGGCGCATCGCACGGATTGGTGGTCCCGTTCACTTTTCAAACAAAAGCTGACTCTGACTGTGGCCGAGCTTGATGATAACCACTTCTGACCGACCAAGTTTCTCTTGAGCCTAAGAGGCGGATAGCAGCCGTTCCACTGGGAGAATCCCTAGGGCGCTGGACAGCCTACGGACTGGCACGCCCACAAGAACCGGAGATGACGTTGTTCCGCGACCAGAGATGGAACTGGTCAAAGTTCGTAGAGCGAATTGGCCAATCGTTTCAGTCCACGATCGTGGGCGATAATGTCGAGGTGAACGGAAGTCCAATCCGCCAGAAACAAGTTCTCGTTCCCCACTCCATCATAGGTTTTGAGATAGGCGCGGCAGGACTGACAGTAGTCGATTCGAAGATATTTCTCTCCCTCGATTGCCAGGGCCGAAAGCCGATGATCGTCCACACTTTCGCAAAAGGGGCACCCGGTTCGCCGGAATTGCCAGCGCGTGCCGCAGCATCCGCACGAGAGCAGACGCCTGCGCCCGGGATCGACGCCAAGCAGCTGGGCCATCGCGGGTAGAGATCCGCACGTCGGGCAATACCTGCGAGACCATTGTTCCTGGTCTCGCCAGCCGTCGAAGGCGTTCAGCACGGGGCGAAGGAACCGCGCTGTCGCCGTCCACGCCAAATAACGCAACATTCCGGGGAACGACGGTCGGAGCGTCTCGTCGCCCAGCAGAAAGTCCGCGACGCGGCGGGAGACCTGGGGCTCACGCTGCAGTTCCCTTTCGAGAGCACGGGTCTCCGCTGCGAGCCTGCCCGATGACGTTTCGGAGGCCAGTCTCCGGAGAAGCACTCCCGCCATTCGGCCACCAGGTTCGAGATCGACGGCCGCGGTGGTGCTCGAAAGCAGCGGCACACCGGCGAGAAAGTCAGCGCGGTAATCCTCCCAGTCGGGAATGCGGGCGTCGAGGACGTCGATTTCGGCCGCCACGCGATCGACTTGCGCGGACAGGTCCGCGAGCGGCCGAAGGTACGAATGCGCCTCCAACCAAAGGTCCGTAGTCATCGGCTCAAATGTTCCTCGCTGGGTTCTGCCCGGGAAAGAATCGGCATCAGACGGGCCGCCAAGCCGAAGAGGAAAATTGTCGCGGCAATCAGGCCGATAGAAATCCCCCACTCGACGATCGACGGCGCATAGCTCTCTGGCGCACGCCAAGGCATCCGGCCTCGAAAAGTCATCGCGAAGAGGACGACGTTCATACGGTTGTATGTCACGCCGAGGACCGCAAGGAGTGCCGCGAAGAAGAGCACGTCGGCACGCTGCCGAAGCGACCTACGGGCCAGCAGGACGAGCGGAAGCGCGCCACCGATGAGTATCTCGGCCGCGAATGTCATGCCGAGTCTTCCGGCGAAGGCTCCTGAAAGTTGGTTGCGGAGCGCCATGTCTCCCAGGCGAAATGCGAAATAAACGAGCAGCGCCCAGAACGTGATTTGTCCGACGGATGCAAGCCGCACCATCTCGAGCGGGCGGTGCCACCCCTTGGCGATCCACATGTCGATGACAATCACGAGCGCGGTGCCGGCCACGATCGATGACAGGAAGAACGAGACGGGCATTACAGGAGACCACCATTGCGGGGCGAGCATGTTCGGCATCAGCAGGTACAGAGAGCCGAGCGAGCTCTGATGCATGGTCGACAAAGTCACGGCGGCAATCGCGAGCATGATCGGTTCGGCCCTCGCGTCTCGAGCGCGGAATATCCAGGCGAGGGTGCCGAAGACCACGGCCGTCGCGAGGGCGTAGACCAGGTTGCGGGAAAGCAAGTAGACGAACAGGGTCACGGCCGCCGCCACGTACGCGCCGTTCCATCGCCGCCAGACCGCCATAGCTCGCTGGAATCCCCAGCGCTCCAAGGGAACCGGCAGGAACTCAAGCAGCAGGATCGTGACATAGAGGCCAACGCACCACGAAACCTCGAACATGGCCGAGTGTTCCGGAGCCTGCAGGCCAAGCTGGTAGAAGTGCCAGGGCAAGCCGAGGTCGGCGAGCAGAGTCACCATTACGAAGGAGTAGCTCAGGAGCCCCATCAGGACCGCTGTGCGACCCAGCGCGTAGAGGTCTTTTCGCTGGAAGACATAGATCACGCTGGCCATCGCGAACGCGCCCGCGGCCACTGCGATCCACACGAGATCGAAGAGGATCCACAGGCCCCACGGGTAGGTGTCGGACAAGTGAGTGCTTCCGCCGAGCCCCAGTGCGAAGCGCGCGACCAACGAGGCGCTTCCGAACACCATAAGCGCGAGAAGGATCCAGTTGAAAGGGGTCATCAGCTTGTTCTGGAGGGGTTCGAATTCGGCGTGGCCGTGGTCAGCGGAGTGCTTTGAAGCAGCCGAACCATCTGCCGCCCCCTGAGCCCGCTTCCGGAAGAACGCGTATGCAGCCCCGAGAAGGGCACCTACGGTTATGACGGCAGCGGGAACGGCGCCGAGCGCTGTTTTTGTGAACGCCGGAAAGGGCTTGTCCCCATAGGTCGGAAAGCCGAGTTTTTCGAAGGGCACGGCCGAAAGGTACACCACGCTCGTCCCGCCCAACTCCTTCTCCCCATAAATGTGGTCGATGTACTTGTCGGGCCGGTCGGATATCCGTTTGTGCGCGAGCGCCAACATCTCGTCCCGTGTTCCGAAGCGCAGAGCGTCGGCGGGGCACGCCTTCACGCAGGCGGGAGTCGCGATGCTCGAAGCGAATCGCTTGCCCGCGTCGTCGGACAGCGGCTTACCGTTGAACGCGAGCGGAAGTGGCTGATCGGCGCGATCAGCGCAGTGAGTGCACTTCGAGATCTTCGGCGCGAGCGTGTTCCATTCCGCGGTCGGCACGTCCCATGGACAAGCTAGCATGCAATATCGACAACCAATGCACTTATCAGCATCGTAAGTCACCGGACCGTCGTCTTGCCGGTAGAGCGCCGTCGTCGGGCAGGCGGAGGCACAGGCCGGCTCCAGGCAGTGGAGGCACCGCTGCATAACGAAGGCGGACTCCAAGCCTCCCGGCTTCTGCGGGTTCTCCATCTCGTGGAACGCGATGAGCGTGTACGTCTTCGCGCTGAGCGTCGCCGGGTTCTGGAAGCCCAGTTCGGCCTCCAGTTCGGTATCCTCGCCCTCGCGCTCGTTCCACTGTTTGCAGGCTACCTGACACGCCCGGCAGCCGATGCAGTTGGTGATGTCGATCAGCGTCGCCCTAATCGGACCTGTGGCTGAGGCGCTCGTCATGTGTGGCGTCTCCCCGAAGAACCGTTTCTCAGCGCGGTCGAACGGCCAGCCCTGACTACGTTGACGAGGCAGGCCTTTGTCTCTTGGGTTCCCGCTCCAGGATCCGCGGCATCGATCGTGATGTGGTTGACGCTCGGGCCAGTGGACAGTCCTTGGTATCCCCAGTTGTACGGCATCCAGACGACGGTGACTTGGCGATCGCCGATCTTCAGCTCCTTCATGCGGGGCGTGACGAGTGCCTTGACCTCCAGCTCACCTCGCGCCGATGAGACTATGACCCAGTCTCCCGATTTCACTCCAAGCTTCTGCGCGAGGGTGATCGGCATCTCCACCACCGGTTCTGGAATAAGCTCGTTGAGCCAAGGGATGTTCCTGGTTGTCGAGCCGCCACACCAGTGTTCGGCGACCGTCGACGTCATCAGCACGTAGGGATACTTGTCGACGGTGCCGATGGGTTGATGCGTTGCGACGCGCGGATACTTAAGCATCGGGTTGCTCTTCATATTGGGGTGAAGCATGTTTTCCACCGGGCTCTCGACGGGCTCGTACATCTCCGGCAGCGGACCGTCTTTCGGTACGTACGCCACATCGCGTGGATAGCCCGGATGCTTCTCGTCCGGGTCCGAATAGACGGCTGCGAACAAGCGCCCCACGCCTTCCGCACCGAGGTGGAAGGCCCGCTGGCCGTTCGGCGTAGCAGGTCCGTCGGTCAGGGCAGGGACGTCCGGTACGTCGTATCCCGTCCAGCGTTTGGTCTTCTCGTCCCACCAAACGATAGCTTTCGAGCCCGGATAGGGCTTGCCGTTTCGGTCACACGACGCCCGGTTGTAAAGGATGCGCATGTTGTTGGGCCAAGTCCACCCGAAGCCTGGATAGAGGCCAAAGCCTCCGGGATCCGTCTTCGAATCGCGGCGCTTCGAGAGGTTCTCTCCGTTAGCGAAGACGCCCGCGTAGATCCAGGCGCCGGACGAGGTGGAACCGTCGGCTCGAAGATCGCTGACCTTACGAACGAGCTCGCCTGCCTTCAGGCCGGTCTCCAGATTGTCGCGTAGGGCGTAACCGTTGATTTCGCGCAGAACGTCCTCGGCCGTGGTGTAAGTCCAGAAGGCCTTTTGGATGATCTCGTCCCTCGGTTGCTTCGAGTCCTTGACCAGATCGCGCACCGTGCGGAAGACGAGATCCACGATCTCGCCGTCGGACTTGGACTGCCCCGGAGGCTTCACGGCGGCATGGCGCCATTGCACCATCCCGCCCGAGTTGCTGATGGTTCCGTTCTTTTCCATGAAGAACGCCGCGGGAAGCAGGATCACCTCGGTGGAGATGGACTTCGGATCGACGCCGGGCCGCCGCCAGAACGCTGCGGTCTCGGTCTCCCATATCTCCTGGACTACCAGCGTCTCGAGGTTCGCCATCGCCTCGAACGTCAGCTTAAGGTTGGGCACAGTGACCGCGGGATTCTGGCCAACGATCCAGAGGAGCTTCAGCTTCCGCGCGAGAGCATCCTCGAACATCGGCAAGGTTCCATAGTCTTTGGAAGCGTTGCGCTTGGGCAGCCAGGCATAGGCATAATCGTTCTCCGCGGTGGCCGCCTCACCGAAGAACGCCTTTAGCGTGTTGACGAGGTACCGGCTGTCGGCGATCCCGTTCTTGCGCACGTAATCGCGGATGGTCGGCTCGGCATTCGACGCGGAGTTGAGATAACCCGGCATGTAGTTGTAGAGCACTGCCATGTCGCACGCGCCCTGCACGTTCGGCTCGCCGCGCAGCGCGTTGACGCCACCGCCTGGCTTGCCGATGTTGCCGAGCAACAACTGCAGAATCGTGAACGACCGTATCCCTTGCACACCGGTCGTGTGCTGGGTCATCCCGAGCGCGTAAAGGATGGATCCCGGCCGGTTCTTCGCCATCATCTCCGCGATCTGCCGGATCTGCTGCGCCGGAATCCCAGTGATCTGTTCACCCGTTTCCAGCGTGTACCGCGAAACGAAGGTCTTCAGGCGCGAGAAAACGCAGTGCGGGTCATCCAGGCTCTTGGCGACACGTGGCTTTCCCCTGGCATCGAGCTGATATCCCCAAGTCTCCGTGTGGTACTTGTGGTTCTCCGCGTCGAACCCGCTGAAAACGCCGTCCTTGAAATCGAAAGCCTCATCGCCCAAAAACAGGGCGTTGGTGTGGGTCACCACGTAATCCTCGTCATACAGCTTGTTAGCGAGGATGTGGTTGATCATTGTGTTCTGGAACGCCGCATCGGTTCCGGGCCGGATGCGCGCGTATATGTCCGCTGCTGCGGAGGTCCGAGTGAATCGCGGATCGACGTGGATGATCTTCGCACCGTTTTCCTGCGCCTTCCGGATCCACTTGAAGGCCATGGGGTGGTTCTCGGCGACGTTGCTACCTTCCACCAGGATCGTTTTGCAGTTCTGGAGGTCGATCCAGTGGTTGGTCATCGCCCCCCTCCCGAACGAGGCCCCCAGACCGGGGACCG
>Ga0210399_10003660_pt1 | contig 11967 bp, 13 predicted proteins | sample IncBWC14MmetaG_FD_150865 | JGI IMG/M metagenome (GOLD analysis project Ga0210399, IMG submission 150865) | Forest soil microbial communities from Barre Woods Harvard Forest LTER site, Petersham, Massachusetts, United States - Inc-BW-C-14-M | ecosystem: Environmental > Terrestrial > Soil >... | reverse complement strand
CGGCTGCTCGCGAATCTCTCGGAGCGAGTCCACTCAGATCGTCTGCAGACCAGTCGCAAATCAAAACTGAATCCACCCTAAAGCACTAAAAACTTTTCTCCCAAAGCGGGGCACCCAGCGCCGCAACCTGATTCGCGTGGTCGAACTCGTTCGCAATCCATCCGCGCACACGCCAGAAAACGGCAATCAAGTTCCCTTTCCTGACCAAAACTGGCACACATTTGCGCAGTCCGACTGGCACGAATTCTAAAAACAAACAACTTAGCAGTGGCACGGTACATGCTCAGCGTTGGTATGTGCTGCACAGCACATCGCTGCACAGTGCCGTGCCGCACAATCCCAAACCAGCGAGGCAACATGGCAAAGACAGACTGGAAATATATCTCAGGGGAGATTACTAACGCTCTCCGCGCATCTGAACCCAAACCAACAAAGGCAGTCGCACCAGTCGTCATCATTCGCGAGTCTTCTTTGCGAACTGAAAGAGCAGTCGTTGTGCTCGGAAGGTTGGCATAGCATGACCGCATCAGTCTACGAAATCGTTACCGCGAAAATTATCGAGAGGCTGGAGTCTGGCGTAGTCCCTTGGCGCAAGCCTTGGATTAGCGGTGAACCAGCAAACCTACTTAGCCAGCGCCAATACTCGGGAATCAACAAGTTTTTACTGGGTTGCAACGAATATTCCTCGCGGTTTTGGCTCACTTTCAACCAAGCGAATCAGCTAGGCGGAAAAATCCGCAAGGGTGAGAAATCCTCGCTTGTTACGTTTTGGAAGCGCAACACATACTCCAAGCACAACGATGAGACCAACGAAGACGAGAAGCGCCAAGGCTTTTTGCTTCGCTACTTCCACGTTTTCAATCTCGACCAGACTGAGGGTATCGCGGACAAGCTTGGGTTAACCGGCGAGTCTAAGGTTTTGCCCAACATCGGAGTGTGCGACGCCATCGTCAAAGAAATGCCGAATCGCCCGGAGATCGTAGGCTCTCTTAACGCGTGGTATTCGCCGATAGCGGACAAAGTCGGAATTCCTGCAATCAATTCTTTCAACGGCTCCGAAGAGTATTACAGCACTCTATTCCACGAACTGGTCCACTCAACCGGCCACAAGTCTCGCTTGCATCGGGAACAGTTCGATAACCCTGTCCGGTTTGGTTCCGAATCGTACAGCAAAGAGGAATTGGTTGCCGAGCTTGGCGCGTCAATGCTTTGCGGAGTTGCTGGAATTTCTCCCCGCGTCCTAGACAATTCCGCCAGCTACTTGCAGTCGTGGATTAGCAGGTTGCGCGGCGACTCCCGGCTGATTATCTCCGCAGCATCCCAAGCGCAAAAAGCTTCCGACTACATACTCGGCAGGTCTGCCCATGTTGCCGATGAAAGCGAGGCAGTGTAATGGCGTCTATCGCTTCTTTTGTTGGCGCTCCTTCTCAGATCACTGGGATGGAGCTGAATTACACCCGCATCGGAAAACCGTTCGTTGACCATGTTGCCGAATCGGATGCAACGCACGTTTCGCTTTACGTGCGTTACGCATCTGGCGAGGCCGAATGGATTGCAGACTTTCCGAAGTCTGACGTGTCGCGCGCTATTCATTTCGCACAAGGCTATGCAGCGTATCTCGGCATTGCCTTGCAGGAAAGCGAGGCGCTATGAGTTTGTTCACCGCTCAGGCCGGGTTAGCCTTCCCGGCCTCCCTGTCTGAGAAGTATAGGCCGCACTCGTTGCAGGATTTCGTTGGTCTGGAAAAGCCTAAGAAAGTTCTCGCAAAGTTTGCCCAGTCTCCATTTCCCAACGCTGCGTTTTTGTTCGTTGGACAATCCGGCACAGGCAAGACTAGCGCCGCACTCGCTCTGTGCGAAATGATTCGCGGCGAACTCCACCACGTGCCTAGCCAAGCTTGCAACGTTGCGACCGTGGAAGATACCGTCCGCCAGTGTCACTACGTGCCGCGCAACAATACGTTGCACTTGGTGTTGGTGGACGAAGCCGACCAAATGACACCGCAAGCCCAGCTTGCTTTTCTTTCGAAGCTTGACGGCACCGCGTTTCCACCCCAGACAGTTTTTATCTTTACCGCCAACGACACTGAACGTTTGCAGGATCGTTTTCTATCGCGGTGCATGATCCTGCAGTTCTCTTCTCACGGCATGGCAAAAGACATTGCCAGTTTGCTGGAGTCCGTCTGGGTTGCAGAGGCAGGAGAGACAACGGACAAGCCGAACTTCCTCCGCATGGCACAGGACAGCCGGAACAACGTCCGGGATGCGGTGAACAGTCTGCAAGTGGAATTGCTAGCGCTCTAAGGCGTCCGTCCAGCGCATTCACTGAGTGTGCTGGCCGATTCGTCTAGCGCGAATCAGAAAGTAGGAAAACGAATGAAGTCATACGCCCAACCGGTTCAGGTTCTTTCGGAGGAGCAATCTATTCAGAAGTGTCTATCTCACGAACGAGACCTCGCCGAGATATCCAAAGCACTGGCCGACATCACGACCACAAACCGCCTGGATTCCGCTGTAGTCCTCTGGGGAATTCAAGCTTATCTGATGGCAATGGTCGCGTCTGGCCGTGCGGACAGAATAGACATCGGCGTGGAGTTGCATCGGATGTCCGGCTATTGGTTGCAGGCCGATTGCTGAATTAAAGCTCAGCGTCCACCGCACGGTCTGCGTGCGATGGGCGAAGCGCTTTAAGGACGCTTCAGACATGAAACACATCCAAATCAATCGAGACAACCCAGCATCGCGTGCCATAGGTTCCGACAATTGGGATCGCGCCACGGACAACGTTCTCAACATGGCCCACAGTCAACTGCTGCCGTTTCTCCAGTTCCATAGCGCCAAGACACTGGCCAACGCGCTGCTGGAGAGATTGCAGACCCATCTTGCGACCGAATTGCACTATGTCCGCACAGGTAAGAATTCTGACGGGCTGGGCGAATACACATCAGCAAAAACTTTCCGTACTCGTTTTGTGGAGATGGGTGGAAGACTTCGCTAGGTCACAGTTCCCTTCTTGCCCTCGCGCGGAGTCGGTACCTCCGCGCTCGGGCTTAAGCGGCGTAGCGCCCGTTAATACACATCAAAGCACAGCACAGCAATGGGCATTGGTGTGATATAATCGAAGTCAGGATCTGAAGTCAGGAGAAAGTTCATGGATAGCGCCGACAAAAAGACTAAGGTAACTGAGAGATTGGTTTTGCTCTTAACGCCAGCCGAGATGGAAGCATTCTCTGAACTGGCCGCTAAGGAGCGGTTGCCAAAAGCGGTCTTGGTCCGGGATGCTCTGGAGGCGAAGTACCCCAAGATTTTTAAGAAGTGACCAGGGAAATTTGATTTAAGCGAGACTGGCCCACGCGGCAAACGCGGACCAGCCTCTAATCCACACCGAGGGATAAACTCGATGCAGACTGAACCAATTATCACACCTACCGCTGTCCCCCACACTTTTGAGAAGCAGAGCGCAGCCTGGATCAACGAGCTACAATCGCGCAAGCGCAAGCCAGTCTCGCCGGCGACTGTCTCCGCGTTCAACAGCTACATCCGGCGGTTGCTTCCCCTAGTTGGCCCAAACACTCCGCTTGCAGATATCGACAATGGCTTTGTTCGCGCCCTGGTCACGACGTTGGTTGCGGAAGACCTTAGCGCCAAGACCATAGGAGAGTTGGTTGCCACCACGAAGCAGATTGTAGCCAGCGCCGTCGATGCGAATGGCAACTATTTGTTTCCAAGACAGTGGAATGCAAAATTCTTGGATCTGCCACAGGTCCAGAATCAGAAGCAACCGTGCGCCACGCGGACAGATGTAGAGACATGCATCAAGAATTCCCGAACCAACCAAGAGCGGCTGCTCTATGGGTTGCTCGCTGGCTCAGGCGTCCGTATTGCCGAAGCTTTGGCCATCCACGCCGGTGGAGCCGAAGAACAAACTAGGTGGGAAGACAATTCCTCAACGATCTCGGTCAAATCCAGTATCTACCGCGGGAAGGAACATAACCGCGTCAAGACCTTGGCAGCTATCCGAACTGTTGACCTTGATCCGCGATTGAACGATCTGATTGCGGAGTTTGTTGCCGCAAACAAGATTCAATCTGGCGGCTTCTTGTTCCAGTCGCGGAGTGGTCAGGCTATGAATCTTAAAACAGCCACGGACCGTTTGAAGAAGCACGGCGTGAAAGGCTTTCACGCGTTCCGCAGATTTCGTGCGACAAGATTGCGCGAGGTTGGCATAAGCGAAGAGATTATTAGGACCTGGTTGGGTCACGCGGATCAAACAATTTCCGATCGTTACAGCAAGCTTGCAGAGAATGTTGAGCTGCGCAAACAGATGGCGGCGCGCGCTGGCCTTGGGTTTGATGTTAATTTAATGGGGCACCCAGCGCCGTCTCCCAGCAAAAAACCAAAGCCACCACACCTACCGAAGTTCCTACGCAACCTAACGCAGCCTGACGCGGAACCCTTTGAGCCAATGTTCCAAGCCACCGACGATGATTTGGATCCGCTGTTCTTCGCCCCATTGCAGGAGCAAGTCTGATGGGATTGCTCGCGCAAATTTTTGGCAAACCCAAGCCTGCGCCCGTGGTGATCATCCGCAATCGATTGGGCGAAGAGATAGATCGCGTCGAAGGCGTGCGCGACCTATGGGGCCAAGATCTGCGCGGCCGTCAGTGGGCGCATGCAGACCTAAGCAAAGTTTCTCTTGCTGGTGCAAATTGTGAACGAATCAACCTTTTTGGGGCCCGGTTGGAAAGAACTGACTTTTCTCATGCCGTGCTAAAGAATGCGGAACTGTCATTCAGCTACGCCGCGGGTGCCCGTTTCAGGAATGCCGACTTACGCGGATGCTCACTCTATATGTCGCAGACTGGATGGCCGCGTAACCGTCACTATGCGGCAGCCGAATTTGATGGTGTTCTGTTAGACGAAGCTAGCGATGTACCAGAGCACAAAGCCTATAGAGAAATGAAGTGGTGACGGTGAATCAGCCTTGCGGCACCCATAACCGTCCTAACTATTAATCTGTCGGCCACACCGCCTGCTCTCAGATGGACAAGTTGGACAAAGTCGGTTGCTCCGATTGATTCCCGTCCATCCCTTGGTTCGTGAACCGGTCATGGTAAACTGAGTCTACCTGCTGGTTATGAAGGTGACAAAAAAATGCGCAGAATTTTGAACATGGTGCTGTTCTCGGTTTTCCTCATCGGCCTCTTTGGTCCGGCTCTCGCATGGAATCACACGCACGGAGACGACAGAAAACCAAAGCGGGTGAGCCTAGACGGAATAGTGATGGCGACGAAACTCAAACATCGGGTTGAACCAATGTACCCGGCTGAAGCACGGAAGAAGAGAGTCGAAGGAACCGTGAAACTGCGCGTTCTCGTCTCGACGGAAGGTGCAGTAATACAGATGCAAGTCGACGAAGGGCCGCCGATGCTTGCTGCTCCGGCCATGGATGCGGTCAGACAGTGGAGATATGACCCGGTTGTTCTAGATGGGGAGGCCGTTGAAGTCGTCACCTCCGTAGATGTGACTTTCAAATTGAAGTGATGCTCTTGGCCGTGGAATCGCCACGACCGGTTGAATGTGGGAGCGTGGTGGAGCGAATTGGCATGGATTACTCCCGATCAAGATCGGTTCCGCGATCCCTCCTTTTTGTTGTCCCTAGTAAAGAAGTAAGGACACCCACGGCCAGCAGAATGAGACCCGCCGATACCCACACGGTTCGATGGAAATTCTGATGGCTGTATCCAAGCAGAATCATAGGTATCCCAAAGATCAAGCTGACGACTGATAGCAACCGGCGTTTTAGTATTTTCCCTAAGGGTGTCATCGCGACCCTCTCATTAATGGTTCGCCGAAAACTGATAGCGGGTTGTGCTAAGGAGTGCTGGACGAACCGGAAATGCATCCGGCACCCTTGAGCTGTTTCATTCCATTGTCGTAAATATTGTCAACATCATTCCACACGTTTGATTCATTATCGAATATCAGCATGGTCCCTCCGGTTGCTGTTCCCAAACACCCCCAACCGAGTTTCTCAAGGCAAGTCCCGAATACACCGGCCAGGGTGCCGTAGGTAACTAAGTCTCCATGGGCGTTTCTTTGATTTACCCCTTCTTGCATTTGTTGGTAAATTGCCGTACAAATAACTGGGTTAACTGGAGATGCCACGGGTGGGAGAGGGGTATCGGTGACTTGTACCTGTTGCCCGTTTCCCGGAGTAGGGCCGATATCTGTGCACGCGGAGCCATCCGCCGTCCAACATGGTGTGCCGGATGGGCTGGTACAAGGATTAGGTATTGCCGAGCAATCGGGATTGTTTCCGGTATTTGGACTCTGGGACCCTTGTCCCGGAACTTGGTTTCCCGAACTGTCGCCGCAAGTCGAAGCATTAGAGTCGCAATTGCTTCCAGAGTTCGACTGGCTGCCGCCCGTTGTTGGATCGTTCCAAATGCTATTCCCTCCTGCTCCTCCTTCGGCGCCACCGCCTGGGCCGACTGAGAGCAGAGGATCATCGTCCTGGTCGTCGTACATACCTGTCGGATCAACAATTGAAAGAGGAGTATTCCTGGCGTACGCATAGCGGTTCAAGCTCTGCGGGTCCGTCAGCTGAAATGAACTGACACCGGCTGGATCTGGGGAGTGCCACCGCCCTTCGTTGCTATACTCCCGCGCTGGAAAATCAAAAAGGCCCGTAACGGAATCCTGCCGCATTCCCGTAAAGGAAGGATCTGTAGAGCCAGAAATCGCGTAGGTTTCGCCAAAGGGTGCATAGGCCAAGTCAAAGGAAATAGCGCGGGCAGAGGTGGAGCCTACTCGAATACTGCCAAGATGATCCGCATGGCCATAGTAGAGAATGCCGCTTGGTCCGTATACCGCCAGAGCACCTCCGGGAAGCTGAATCATTCCCTTCTGAAGAGTTTGCCCATTGTAAATCCCTAATTTTCCGCCGTGCGGACCATACACAAACTGAGTGTAAGCTCCAGACCGATTCTGTTCAGCCATTCTTCCCAAAGCATCGTAAGTGAGGTTGACGTTGTCGATTGTGACTGGCTTACCGACTGAATCCCAGGAATATGAATGAGCAGGGTCGGTGAGTGTGTTTCCGTTGGCGTCGTACGTTGGGGTGAACCCTCCAACAGAGGAAATCCGGTTCGTTGAGGAATTATAGCCCGCCGCGAATGTGGCAGAGCCGCTTTTGGCAATGTTACCGAAGGCATCGTAGGAAAAGGTCTGCGACCAGACCGAACCGCAATTGGCGGATTGCACGCGCGTCAAATCATCGTATGCGTAGTTGCAAGTCTGGTTGTCCGAAGCATTGAAAGCATCCACGATGTGAAGAGACTGCACGGTGGAATTAGCGTTCCAGGTCAGGGTGCCAGTAAGGGATTGACCATTTACCGTAAATTGGTACTGGGTCAGTCGGTCCGTGTTTGGGTCATAGGAATAAGAATCAATATCAGTTGAGCCGTACGTCAGTGATGTTGGCAAACTGGCCGAATTATAAACGGTATTCGTTACAGGATTTTGACCAGTTGAAGCTGTTACCGTGGAGAGCCTCCCCTCACCATCCGGATTGAAAGTAAGCGTCGGCAATCCAACCAACCCGGTGATCTTATTCAGTCCTCCATTGGCAAGAAATTGCTCCGATACGTGATAATAGCCCCCAGAATTTGGTGTCGATTCATAGACATCAGACGCCTCGCCACGAACTGAATAGCTCAGGCCGATATCCGTGATTTTGGTCCCACCTTGAGTGGTCGCGGTATAGGCCTCGACCATTCGCCCCTTGCCGTTAGCCATAACAACTGAGTTTACTGTCGCTGAATCGTAGACGAAGTATTTGTTCGGAGTCCTGGATGCGTAGCTTCCCGATGGGTACGTCACCGACAACGGACGATGAAGTGAATCATAAGCGTAGCAAGTCACATTCCCGACGGCGTCAACCTTCTTGACTAGGTCTCCACTGGAAGTCCCACAAGTCGCATCCGTGTCGTAGGTAGAGGTAGTCGTACCGGACTCGGCTTCGGTTTCAGAGGTCATCCGGCCCATCAAGTCGTAGACGAAGGAACGAGACTGGGTGGAACCAGACTGGGCGTTTTGAGTTACCCCTTTTAGCCTGCCTAGCGGGTCATAAGTGTACTTAGTCCAGAAACCCGTTTGCGGATTTGATTGAGAGCAAGTTCCACTACCGCTCACAGCTGTCATTTCGCACACGGAGACTAAACGCCCAAGCGCATCGTATTCTGACTGGTGCTTTTTTGCGTTCTCTCCGGTTGGGGCAGGCCCGCGGGTCACAATCACGTCATTTTGTGAAAAGGAATTCGTGATCGATCCAGTTCCGCTGTCTGTGATGCTCTTGACGCGCGCGAGTGGGTCGTAAACGGTTGTCGAACCAGACGCGGTGGAACTCTTTTGTCCAGCGGTTGTGGCGAAGGGAAAAGTGCTGCGTGTCGGGCGACCAGTAATGTCATAGTCGGTTTCAACTGTGTCGAAAGTCGACCCACCTGGTGTTTGCCGGGTTTGGGAAAGAGAAGGTCGTCCGAGACTGTCACGCGTTACGAGCTTGTCGGAAGCGGAACTGCCAGTCACGACCGGTAATACGGCCTCTGTCTGCGTTTGACTGGCGTATGTGAAACTTGCAACGGCGTTTGTAGGATCAGTCGCTGATTCCGGCCTCCAGAAAGAGGGGTCTGTCGTGAATGATGTTGAATTAATCTTCCCATTTTCATCAGTCGCTGCTGTTTGGGCGCCACCTGTGCAGTTCCAAGTCATTGAACGAGATAAGCTCAGCGGCTCAGCTGCGCTGGTGGGAAAGGAATTTGGGCAACCAGTAGAGCCATATGTGTATGTGGTTTGAGCGCCATTCACATCAGCGATCGTGCGGACAGTTCCGGTGTCGAAGTACGTGTAGGACTTCGTGAGAAAGGTCGACCCCTGCGTGTAGTAGTTAACGCTGAGGAGATTTCCTCTCGAACCACTTGGAGTAGTGTGCTGCGGAGTTCCGCTGGTAGCTGTTACCGTATCGCCGTAGTTGTAGTTTATTTTTGAGACCGTCGCGCCTGTGCCATCAGTCACAGTCACTTGTTGGCGAAAAGTCGAAATGTTGGTGAGGGTCGCATAGGAGATTGCGGTCTTCTTCAACAAACTCCCCGGCGATCCTACACCGTAATCGTAATCATCCTGCTCTATAAGACTCCCTAGCGAATTGTATTTGAATATGCTTTGGGAGGTTTTACTACTCGCCCACGAACCAGCTCCGGAAAGATGAGTAGTAATGCTTCGTTGCGTAATTGTTGGGGAGACTGCCGTACTGGTGCAATTGGTTGTGTTTGCGTTGTAGCAGATTTGGATTTCCTTCAGCAAACCTGCTGTCTGAAGGGTGGTTTCCGGGATGGGAAAGGTTGAAAATGAAGGCGCTGCCCCTTGATAGATATCGCGTTGAGTTTCGTAGAGACCTTGAAACTGCACAAGACTCTGGTTCGCTTGAGGAGTTGGATCAGTGACTGCCGTGACGGAGGCAGCGCCGGTCTCTTGCGTGCGTGAATAGTTCCAGTAGGCCGACCCTCCGGTGTCCGGGGTATGTCGCTTGAACCCTGCAGTGGTGCCATCAGAAAAGATGCCGTTGCTGCCGCCTGTATAGGTATAGGAAATAGTCCCACCAGTAGGCAGGGTAACAGATGCCAGTCGGGCAGTCGTACATGTAGTGCCGGAATATGGGGTGCAGGCTCCCAAGGAGGGCACGGAAGGGGTGGCTTCATAGGTGAAGCTGTACTGCGAGCCATCCGGAAGAACGATGCTCGACACCAGCGGCACAGCGGCCAAGGATTTGTATTCCGTGATTCCGGACGCCCCGAAATTTGTCGCGACCGTATAATTCGTATAGTTCATGGTGAATTTGGCAGTGCCACCCGACGGTGCGGTGTAAGCGAAGGTGTTAGGACTTGCAGCGGTTCCGGAGCCTGCGATGGTTAATGCCGTCGTGCCGAGCGTGTCGGTGAAAACGCCAGAGCCGTTCACAGAAATCTGGTTGCCATTGCGGTCGGTTTTGGTAGCAGCACCCACGCCACCTGCCGCAGGATTTATCAGCGTTCCGGAGGGACTGGTTACAGTCGAGGTGCCATCGCCGCTTGGGTCGAGGTTGATAACGTAGCCAGACCCATCCGTTGCTGTGCCGGACTCCCCTCCTCCGCCGCAAGGAACGGTAGTTACGTTAAACGGGTGACCGACGCCAAGACTATCGTGGTACCAGTAATTACTATTGATAACGCCTCGTATTAGTGGTGGCGGGTCGGGAGGATAATTAGGATTTGGGCACGTCGGGGGCGAAAGCGTATGCGAGTGTGTGACATATCCGGTCGCGACTTCGGTCTGGCCACGCCAACCCCAGTTCGCGGCGGGCATCCAGCTGGTAGTGCTTCCGACAACTGGAAACCACACCAGTGAGTCGTAGCTCATGTCGTAAGTAAAGTTCATGCCTCGGCCGGGCTTATTGATAATCGGAACGTCGAAGTGAACGTTCAAGTTGGCGAGGTCGATTCTGTCCGGGCCACCGGCCGACGAACTAAACGGGGGTGTCCCTGTCGCGACTTGCGCGTGGACGGCATTCGACCCGAGCATCGTCAACATCACAAGCAGCGAGACTACGCGAACTGTACGAATCATGATGTCGTCTCCCATTTTCTGCCTATTGCCCGACGATCTGAATTGCTGTCATGCCTGTGTTCAAGGAAGCATTTTGAAAGTGCAGGTCAAGGACGAGGGTGTTGTTGATGTACTTCTGTATGTGAAGAGGAACCTGCGCGCCGCCGAAAGCTTGGTAGGTCGAATATCGGACTTCCGTGGGAATGTCGAGGAGCGCGTCGTTATCCGGATGTGAATTATAGACGTAGGAAACTGGCAGAAATGTTGCTGCGTCGAGATAGATATCGACCTGGGTCAAATGCTGAAACAGAGTGGCCACGTTCCCGGGAAAACCTGGAAACACCTGTGACGAGCTGATGTGTATTACGGTGCTTCCATTTCGCGTCTCTTGGCCAACATAGCTGAGAACAGTGTTCGATGACCCGATCAGGCTTCCAAAAGTAAATGTGGGAAACCAACCTGCATCTGACATCAAATTGTGATCCGGCACAGCATGCGAGACGCCGTCCAGCCCGACCCAGGTACCTGTAGCAACGCCGCTAACTGCAGAGGCAATCTCACTGCGTGTCCCGTTTCGTAAACTCAGGTCCATGCGGTGGGCACCACTCACAGCTTTATAGACAGCCGTACCTGTCTCGTCGTCCGAGCCTGCAATCCACTCAACGGTTCCCGTTAATGTCACATCATTGATGGCTGTCGCGCCGGTGAGGGATTTGGCTGATTGGCCCAGTAGCGTGGCCGCTTGGGAAGAACTTGCGTTTGATGAAGCGCTTTGTGGAATTCCAACAGAGGAGCTGGAACTCAAAAGAAGTGAAGCAGCGAAAGCGAGGGCTTTGATTCGCATAGTAGCTCCCAAGAAAACGAAGTTGAAGCACACCCATACTGAATGAACGGGTTTGTTTGATATTGTCCTAAGGGAATGAAGAAACGGGCGACCGGACCCGGTCCACGGTTAGGCTATTCTTACCTGGTTATCTTTAGCGTGAAGAAACTCATATGTCAAGTCAATTCTGGTCATTGTTTAAAATATGTAAATCATCCTATGATATAGGTTAGTTGCGTGCATTTGTTTGGTCAGATCACTCTTCCAAAGCCTGGAAATATTTCGGATACAAGCGCACCTTCCCACCCGCGACGACCGCAACATACTTTCCCCTCTCTAAGAACTGCACTTTCTTTCCGGTCTCGGATCTTTGGCCGGCGAGATTTCTTATCGGGGTTCTGTTCGAGTCCACGCCGGTCTCTCCCGTCAAATTGCTTATCGAAAGGCAAGCTTGACACTCCCTTCCAATAGTTGTCTACTCCTCGCCTTGTGACATCGCGATCT
>Ga0210399_10003659_pt1 | contig 11971 bp, 12 predicted proteins | sample IncBWC14MmetaG_FD_150865 | JGI IMG/M metagenome (GOLD analysis project Ga0210399, IMG submission 150865) | Forest soil microbial communities from Barre Woods Harvard Forest LTER site, Petersham, Massachusetts, United States - Inc-BW-C-14-M | ecosystem: Environmental > Terrestrial > Soil >... | reverse complement strand
GAAGCAGCTGCCGCACCAACCATGCTTTGAGTTGAACGAGAATAGCCGGGGGTCGAGTTCCGGAAAGCCCGTGCCGCAGTTCGGACAGGCACGTTTGGTCGAGAACACGCTTGCAGCGGACCCCCACTGCACATGCACGACCCCGCGACCATGTTCCAAGGCCATGCCGAGCAGTTCGCGCAACGGGCCATCCGCGGCCGCGCTGACCTTCAGCTCGCCGACCGGCAGCTCGATGTTGTGTTCGATGAAGCGATCGAGCCGCGGCCACTTCGCCGTGGGCGTAAGCTCGCCGTCGACGCGCAGGTGCGTGAAGCCCTTACCGCGGGCCCATTTCGCGAGCGCCGTGTACAGCCCCTTGCGCGCCACGATGAGCGGCGCCAAAAGGCTGATGGTTTTGCCGCGATAATCTTTGAGCAGATTAGCCGCGATCGCATCGGCCGATTGCGGCTCGATGCGTGCCTGGCAGACCGGGCAGTATTGCGTTCCCAGCTTCACGTACAGCAAGCGCAGGAAATGATAAATCTCGGTCAGGGTCGCCACCGTGCTTTTGCGCCCGCCGCGGCTGGTCCGTTGCTCGATGGCAACGGTGGGCGGAATGCCAAAAATGGCGTCGACATCCGGCCGCGATGAGGGCTGCACGAACTGCCGCGCGTAAGCGTTCAACGACTCGAGATAGCGCCGTTGGCCTTCGGCAAACAGAATATCGAACGCCAGGGTGCTCTTGCCGCTGCCGGATACGCCGGTGATCACCGTGAACTTGTTGAGCGCCAAGTTCACGTCGATATTTTTCAGATTGTGCTCGCGAGCGCCGTGAATCTCGATGCTCGAGGGCGCGGCCGCGGCCGCGTATCGGATCGCGCCGTCCGCGTCCCGCACGGAGTAGCCGCCGGCGTCAGCGTCGGCTTCGGCAAGTGCGCGGCCTGTGTGCGACGTCGCGGCCTGCATGAGCTCGGCGGGCGTGCCTTCGCAGACGATGCCGCCGCCGGCCGCGCCGCCCTCCGGCCCCAAATCGATGATCCAATCGGCCGCCCGGATCACGTCCACGTTGTGTTCGATCACCAGCAATGAATGCCCCGCATCGAGCAGCCGCCGAAACGAGCGCAACAGCTTTGCGACATCGTCGAAGTGCAGTCCGGTCGTCGGTTCGTCGAATAAGAACAGCGATCCGCGACGCGCAGCCGCGCCGTCCGGCGGCTTCTTGGCCGCCTTTTTTCTTGGCGCGTCCAGGCGCACCGCGTTATCGGCAAGATGCCCCGCAAGTTTGAGGCGCTGTGCCTCGCCGCCGGAAAGAGTCGGTACGGGCTGCCCCAAGCGCAGATAATCGAGTCCAACTTCCGCAAGCGGCGCCAACCTCAGGCACACTTCTTCATCCGCGCGGAAAAACGCCAGCGCCTCGGATACCGTCAGGTCGAGGACATCGGCAATGCTCTTCGGCGCGGCGCTGCCGCGGGATATTTTAATCTCGAGAACTTCTGCTCGATAGCGACGGCCATCGCAATCCGGGCATCGCAAGTACACATCCGAAAGGAATTGCATCTCGACATGCTCGAAGCCGTTGCCGCCGCATCCCGCGCAGCGGCCATTGCCTGCATTGAAACTGAACGTACCGGCGGTGTATTTGCGTTCGCGCGACTGCGGCAGGCGGCCGAACAAATCGCGGATGGCGTCGAATGCCCCGACGTAACTTGCCGAATTCGAGCGCGTGGTGCGGCCGATTCGGCTCTGATCCACCATGATCACATCGTCGATCAGCTCCGCACCCTGCAGCGCGCGATGGCTGCCCGGATTTTCAGTGGGCTTGCCCTTGGCGCGCAGCAGTGCCGGGAACAGCACATCGTGCACCAGCGTGGATTTACCCGAGCCGCTGACGCCGGTGACGCACACCAGGCGCTCGAGCGGAATCGCGACATCGATGTCCTTGAGATTGTGCTCGGCGGCGCCCTCGATGCGCAGGGCCCCCGCAGAGGTGCGGCGAGCGGCCGCAATGCGCGGCACCTCGACCCGCTTGCGGCGGAACAAATAATCGGCGGTGAGAGACTTCTTGGCGTTCGCCAAATCGCGCATGGGGCCGTAGAACACAATTTCACCGCCGTGCTCGCCGGGCCCGGGGCCGATATCGAGCACGCGATCCGCGGCTTGTATTACTTTCGGATCATGCTCAACCACCACCAGCGTGTTGCCCGCGTCGCGCAGCCGGTGCATGACACCGATGATGCGATTGACGTCGCGGGGATGCAGTCCGATCGATGGTTCATCGAGCACGAATAAAGTGTTGACCAGCGAGGTGCCCAGGGCAGTGGTGAGATTGATGCGTTGCACCTCGCCGCCGGATAAAGTGCGCGACTGGCGGTCGAGATTCAGGTAGCCCAAGCCCACGTCGGTCAGATACTTAAGGCGCGCGCGAATCTCCCGCAGCAGGAGATCCATCGCCTCTTCGAGCAGTGCCGGCAATTCCAGCGCGGCGAAAAATCGCTGTGCATCGTCTATTGGCAACAGCATCAGCTGACGGATGTCGATGCCGGGATTGCCCAGGCGCCATAGCAGCGCCTCGGGCTTCAAGCGCGAGCCGTGACAGGCGGCGCATTCGGTGTACGAACGGTAGCGCGAGAGCAGCACGCGGATGTGCATTTTGTACGCTCTGGTTTCCAGCCAGGCGAAAAAGCGCCGCACGCCATACCAGACATTCTTGGTCCACTCGCCTTCGCCCTCGATCACCCATGCGCGCTGCGCATCGGTCAAGTCGCGCCATGTGCTGTCCAGCGCGATGCCGCGCTTGCGGGCGAACTTCAAGAGATCCGCCTGGCATTCTTCATAGGACTCGGTCTGCCAGGGCTTTATGGCCCCCTGGCGAAGACTCAAGCTCGTATCCGGAATGACCAAGCCGTAGTCGACGCCGATGCTGCGGCCAAAACCGCGGCAGGTCTCGCACGCCCCAATCGGGGAATTGAAACTGAAGGTGCTGGGACTGGGATCCTTGTAAGTGATGTCGCAGTCCGGGCAATGTAATCCGGTCGAAAAGCGCCACGGCGGCGACGGGCTGCCCGAGCCGGCGCCTGCATCGACGGGGTACACGTCGAGGCGGCCTTGGCCGACCTTGAGTGCGGCTTCGATTGCATCGCCCGCGCGGGCGGCGTCGACCGCAGACCACCGAAACCGATCTTGAATCACTTGCAGTGTATTGCCGCGCTTTTCGTGAATGCGCGTGTATCCCTGCCGCTCCAACAATTGCCTGATTTCGTCTGCCGTGAAATTCTTCGGTATCAGCACCGGAAAGCTCAGCAATAGCAGCGGGTCGCCCTCGGCTTGCGAACGCCTGCTCAGCTGTTCTTGAATGCCGGCGGGCGTGTCGCGGCGCACAGGTTGACCGCAGCCCCGGCAGTGCAGGACCGCAGCACGCGCAAACAGCAGCTTCAAATGATCGTTGAGTTCGGTCATGGTGCCGACGGTGGAGCGTGAGGTGCGCACCGGATTGGTTTGATCGATGGCGATCGCGGGCGGAATACCCTCGATGCGATCGACCTGCGGTTTGTCCATGCGATCTAGAAATTGGCGCGCGTAGGGCGAGAAGGTTTCGACGTAGCGGCGCTGGCCTTCTGCATACAGCGTGTCGAACACCAGCGAACTTTTCCCGGAGCCGCTGACTCCGGTCACAACGATCAATTCGTTGAGCGGCAGGTCGAGGTCGAGATCTTTAAGATTGTTCTGGCGCGCGCCACGGATGCGGATTGCATCCGTGCGTGGAGGATCGAAGGGTGGCATTGCCCTAAGTTTACAAGGATTCGATCAACTCAGCGGCCTGCGAATTGCTCCATCATGAGGCCGGTGCCGCCGCGGGTTACATGCGCGACGATGGCGGTACGGCGATGGATCTTGGTCACCAATCCTAAGTTGATGGCGAAGGCCAATTGCACCTGTTGTCCTTTGCGCAGCCCGAGATTTTCCGTTTCGACGAAAACGCCGTTCGCGCTCAAGTTTTTTGCTTTGCAGATCCTGCTCTTCCGTCCGGACATCACCACGTAGACCGTTGTGCGTGCGCGGTGGCGAGTGTGCAAGCGACGCTCCATCCGGTCTATCCCTTCGAGTTGAATCGTGGCGAGAGCTACCATTATGCACATCGGAATGGCGTTAGCGAAGCATTCGGAAACCGCGCCTTGTATATGTAAGGCCTTTGAAAGATATGTAAAATCAAGAGCCTAGAAGAAGGCGAAGCGAGCGTAGAAGAAGGCGAGGCGCGGGAAAATCATCGACCGCAGAGCGGACAGTCAGCCGACGTCTTTGCGCCGGATCGAGAGTTGTTCCGGAGCTTCGATTCCCATCTTGACGCGCCGGCCCGTTCCGCCGAGCAGGGTGATTTGGATCGGACCCTTGGCGAATAACTCCGCCATGGTCATGTTTTCGTCCACGCCTTCGGCGGGCTGAATGACGATCGACTCATCGGCGCGACGGCTGAGGACCAACATAAATTAGGCTCGAGCCAGGGCGCGCAGCGCCTTGGCGAAGGTTTTGCCGTGATTGTCGTAGGTGTGGGCCGGGCTACCGCCGCGCACGATATCGATCAGCTGGCGAACCTGGTGTTGCCGGACGTTGATGATGTGCCCATTCACCTCATTGGCGGCGCGGCAACCGGCCATGAGTGCCATCAACGCGCCCCAGCGCTCCCTGGAGGTTGCTCCGAGCTCTGAGTTCAATGGGTCGGCGCACAGCGCGCGGCGTTCTTGCTCGAGTTTCTCAATGCTTGCGAGAGTTCGAGTCTTGTCGGCGGCATTTTGTTCGACTGCCGCGGGCGAGTCGCCGGTCAGCGAGGTCCTTTCCGCGGCCAGCGTTGCGGCAAGGGAGCGCGCAAGCTCGATCTCGCGATCCAACAAATCTTCGAGACGGAGGCGGTCATCCTGCTGCATGGGGCTACTTCAGTCCGCGCTCAAACTTCAGTAATTTGTCGGCGACTCGGGCGGCGTCAATTTGATAGCTGCCCGAACTCACGGATTGCTTCACCGCGGCCACTTTCTGCGAGTTCACGACCGGAGCTTTGGCCACCGCCTCTTCGATCTTCTGCAAAGCGCGCGCGGAATCGGTCAGCGTGACGTGGTCCCCGCTCAGTGCAGTTGAACCGGCCGGTGTCGGCGAATCACCTTGCGGTTTTTCAGATACAACGGCGCTGCTGTTCGAGCCCTTGACGGGCGCGACCGGCTCAGCTGTTGAAAATCCACTGATTTTATCGGTCACCGAAATCTCCTGGGGCGCTTACCTACACTTACCCATGCCATGTTGTCGTCAGGGTTTGGATGAACTTTAGCTAATTCGCCCAACACCGCCTGCTAGTTTTGTTATCGGCTGTGACGCGGCTCACTGAAGGGTTATTGTAAAATTATTTCGACTACCTGTTCGGAACGGGCGATTCCCTCGACAACCTTCCCTGACGATAGATTCTGCACTTTAACCCGTTGATTCATCAGACCATCGCTCAAGGCGCGGCCGGCCATTCGCACGCTGATGCCTCCCGCGTCGGCAATTAAGGTGACCGATTGGCCTCGCTGCACCGCTTTTGCCGCCACGAGCTGCTGATTCGTCAAAAAGGCGCCGCCGGCGATGGGTCGACTGGCGGTGAGTCCGACCGCAATGGCCGGGTCATCCAAAAAGCCCAGCGGTAGATCGGATATATCGTGCTCCTCGACCGCAAGGTCGGCGGCCTTGAGCACGGTGCCCGCTACGATGGCGTGCGCTGCCACCGCGACCGGTGAAGTGCCGATGATCCGGACCGGCACGTAGAGGTGCCAGGATTTCGCATCCTGGCAGATCAGTTCGATCGTCGCTCGATCCCGCATATGCAGCGCCGAAGCGAGCACCGGTCTGACCGGCCGTTGGCACCGCTGCAGTTGCATGTGAGGTTCGATGGGACCGACCAAAAAGCGCTGCCGAGCGGTCAGCGCGGGAAATTGCAATGCCGCTGCGGATTTGGCCAGCGCTTCGAGTTGCTTGAGGTCCTGTAGATCGGAGGCCTGTGCCGCCGCCAGCAGCGGCAGGAGCGCCAGGCACACGACGAGCGTATGACAGCGCGCGAGAGTCGCGTGACAAAATTTTGGCGCTGGTCGCATGCTGCTACTTAACAAGCAAGCGGCGTGCCATTCGCCCAATGCCCGCCTTCTGCGGCGCGTTTCGTATACTGAATGCAATTGCAGCAGGAGGCGCGTATGTCAGGGCGGTTGATCTCCGTGGTCGGTTGTCACGCGGAAGGTGAAGTGGGCGATGTGATTGTCGGGGGAGTGCTGCCGCCGCAGGGTAGGACCATGTTCGACAAAATGCGAACCATGGAACGCGACCACGATCACATACGCCGCATTCTTCTGTGCGAGCCGCGCGGCAGCGTAACGCGGCATGTCAACCTGCTGGTTCCAGCGACACGTCCAGACTGCGATGTCGGCGCCATCATCATGGAGCCGACCGAGTACGTGCCCATGTCCGGTTCGAATACGATCTGCATCGTTACCGTGCTGTTGGAAACAGGCATTGTCACGATGCGCGAACCGCAGACGATCTTGATGCTCGACATGCCGGGCGGCGTGGTCCGCGCCACTGCGGATTGCCGGCAAGGCAAGTGCGTGTCGGTCGAATTCGAAAATGTTCCTTGCTTCGTCGACCGTCTCGACGCCGAAATTCAGGTTGAGGGCGTCGGGCGCGTGCCGATCGATATTGCCTATGGCGGCATGTTTTTCGGCATTGTCGACGCCCAGAAGCTGGGATTCGACATCGTGCCGTCGGAAGCGCGCGCGCTTGCTGAGCTTGGTGAGAAGATCAGGCTTGCTGCGCGCCGACAACTCGATGTGGTGCATCCGGAAAATCCGGAAATTCGCGGCGTCTCGATCATACAGTTCGCGCAGCCGTTCCAAGGCCCGGGCAAGACCACGCGCAACACGTGCATCGTCTCTCCGGGCCGCTCCGACCGGAGTCCAACCGGCACCGGCACATCCGCGCGGCTCGCGGTTTTGTACGCTCGCGGCGAGATTCGAATTTCCGAGCAAATGACGCATAGTTCGATCATCGGATCGGAATTTCACGGACGAATCCTGGCCGAAACCACCGTGGCAGGGCGGCAGGCAATTCTGCCGGCAATACGGGGGCGTGCGTGGATCACCGGATACCATACTTACCGGGTGGACAGCCAAGACCCATACCAGCAAGGCTATCTGGTCTCCGACACCTGGGGCGTGACCGGAAATCTCTCGCAAGCCAATTGAGGCCATCTGCGAGCGGGCGGCCCTAAGGCCGGCCAGGCTTGCCGCGGCCAGGCTTGCCGCGCCCGGGCTTCCGGCGGCAAGTTCTTGCCGCCCGCGGCTGCGGCGGCCCTGCCGGCTGCGAAAGATCGTGCGATTGCGGCGGCGGCCGGCGCATTTCGCACTCCTGCCTGTGGTTGGCACACCTCTTGCTACTGCTACCCGCAAGAGGAGCAATTCGCATGTTCGAGAACATTTTTGGAATTCATGAGCAGGCGCTGCTGCTTCACGGGCAGCGGGTCGGAGTATTGGCGACCAATCTCGCCAACGCCGACACGCCGAACTACAAGGCGCGCGACATCGATTTCACCGCCGTTTTGGCGCACACCGACGCTGCGCCGCTGCCGATGAGCGCATCCAATGCCGCACACATCACGATGCATGACGGTGAAGCGCCGGCCGCCGACCTGAAGTACCGCAATCCGTACCAGGCTTCGCTCGACGGCAACACGGTGGAAATGCCGGTTGAGCAGGCGGCGTTCTCGGAAAACAACGTGCGCTATCAGGCGAGCTTGATGTTCATCAATCTGAAGATCGCCCAGCTGCAGCTCGCCATCAACGGTTCTTAAGGAGAGGCCATGTCTCTATTCAATGTGTTCAATACCGCCGGAAGCGCTCTGAATGCCGAAACGATCCGGCTCAACACCACGGCCAGCAACCTCGCGAATGCCGAGAGCGTCAACGGCGACGCCAGCAAGGTCTATCGCGCGCGCCATCCGGTGTTCCAAACGATGATGGATACATCGAGCTTGAGTTTCGACGGCCAGGACGCCGGTGTCGGCGTACGCGTGCTCGGCGTGGTGGAAAGCACCGCGCCGCCCTTGATGCGCTACCAACCGGACAATCCGCTGGCAAACAAGGACGGCTACGTCTACAGCTCGAATGTCAATTCGATCGAAGAGATGACCAACATGATCTCGGCCAACCGCACCTTCGCGACCAACGTCGAAGCCATCAACACGGCCCGCGATCTGCTGCTTAAAACCATTTCGATGGGTCACTAGGCCTAGGAACGCAATATGCTAATCAACGCAATACACGCCGCCAATCCGGGTACCGGCACGGGCACAACCGGCACCGGCGCCACCGGCAGCGCGGGCAGCACGCCTGCCGCCGGCGGCACCTCAATCAACGCCGCGGCCACCCTGGGTGGAACCGATTTTCTCACCCTCATGCTGGCGCAGCTGAAAAATCAGGATCCGACCAGCCCGGTGGACAGCAACACTTTCTTGAGCCAGCTGGCCCAATTGAGCGAAGTGCAGGGCATCACCTCGCTCAATACATCGTTCAGCGCGCTGTCGAATTCACTTTCTTCGAGCCAGGCGCTGCAGGCGTCTTCATTGCTCGGCCACCAAGCGCTGGTCAATAGCAGCACCGCCACTCTAGCAGCCAAAGGCGCGATTGCCGGCGCCGTCAACGTGCCGCAAACCACTTCGCAGGTGGTGCTGAACATCAGCGACAGCAGCGGCGCGCTGGTGGGCCAGATCAACTTAGGCGCGCAGCCGGCAGGACTGGCGAGTTTTTCGTGGAACGGCACAGAAGGCAACGGATCGCAGGCCCCCCCGGGCCAGTACACCTTGAGCGCGCAGTATGCCGGCGCAACCTCGGGCGGCACGGCGGCGACCACGCTGGTCACTGGAACGATCGAGAGCGTCAGCATGGGCGCGGGATCGACCGGCCTGACGCTGAATGTGGCGGGGGTCGGCAGCGTGCCGTTCAGCAGCGTCCAGCAGATTTCCGACTAATTCATTCAGGAGTACATACATGGCTGCTTTTAGCATTGCTTTATCGGGATTGACGGCGGCGAGCTCGGATTTGGACGTGACGGCCAACAACGTCGCCAACGCGAATACGGTGGGATTCAAGCAATCTCGCGCCGAATTCGCCGATGTATTTGCCGCAGGCGCGGTGAACTTGAATACCTCCGCGATCGGCGAAGGTGTGCGGCTCTCCTCAACCGCCCAGCAGTTCACGCAGGGCAACATCAGCACCACGGGCTCGAACCTCGATCTGGCGATCAGCGGCGATGGCTTCTTCACGCTGAAAGACCCGAGCAACGGCATCGTCTATACGCGCAACGGCCAATTTTCGGAAGACAAAAACGGCAATGTGGTGACCGCCACCGGACAGGCCCTGCAAGTCTATCCGCCCACCGTCACCGGCGGATTCAATACCGGTGCGTTGTCGAACCTCAATTTGCAGACCGCGCAGAGCCAACCTCTGGCCACCACGGCTGGTACGGTGATCTTGAACCTGCCGGCGGGGTCGACGCCGCCGGCGGTCGCGCCCTTCGATCCCACCAACCCGGCCACCTTCAATCAATCCACCTCGACCACGGTGTACGATTCGCTGGGTAATTCGTTTCCGGCGACATTTTATTTCTCGCAGACGGCCGTCCCCGGGACGTGGAACGTCAATATGACCGTGAACGGGACGCTGCTTGCCACGACCAACAAGTTGACGTTTTCTCCCACCGGCGCGGTCACGCCGCCGGCGAGCGGGGCGCTGAACTTCCCCGGCTTCACACCAACCGATGGCGCGGGGGCCATGAACATGACGTTCAACTTCGCGCAGAGCACGCAGTTCGGCGGCGGTTTCGGCGTGACTTCGATCGTTCAGAACGGGTTCACAACCGGTCAACTCAGCACGGTCGCGATCGACCCGACCGGCGTGGTCTCGGCGGTTTACACGAATGGCCGTTCGACGCAGCTCGGACAGCTGGCGCTGGCAAATTTTCCCGATGCACAGGGCCTGAAGGAGTTGGGCGATACCAACTGGGCCGAGACTTTCACATCAGGTACGCATGTATCCGGCACGGCCGGTTCCGCAGGCTTCGGCTCCATCCAATCGGGCGCTCTTGAGGCCTCGAACGTCGATCTGACCACGGAGTTGGTGACCATGATCACCGCGCAGCGCGCCTTCCAGGCGAATGCGCAGGTCATCACCACGGCCAATCAGCTCTCCCAAACCGTCATTAACATCACGCATTAATCATGGATAGAGGACTTTATGTGGCGATGACTGGCGCCAAGCAAATCATGCAGGCGCAGGCGGTGAACAATCACAACATCGCGAACGTGAGCACGATCGGCTTTCGTGCCGACGCCGTGTCCTTCGCCAGCCAGCCGATCTATGGGCCGGGCTACGCCACGCGCGTCAACGCCGTCGCCGGCGACGCCGGTACGGATTTCTCCGCCGGCGTCATGGAAAGCACGGGACGCGATCTCGACATCGCCGTCAACGGCAAGGGCTTCATTGCGATCCTGGGCAGCGACGGCAAGGAAGCGTACACCCGCGCCGGCGATTTGCGGGTCACCCCCAATGGCGCGGTCACCACCGCCAGCGGATTGCCGGTATTGACGGAGTCCGGGCCGTTGAACATACCGCCGTCCACCGTGGTGAGCATCGGCGGCGATGGGACCGTGTCGGTGGTGCCGCAGGGCTCTGCGCCATTCGCGGTCACGCAGGTCGATCGAATCAAGCTGGTGAACCCTGCGACCAAGGATCTGCAGAAGGGCGATGACGGCTTGCTGCGGCTGAAGTCCGGCGGCAAGGCGAAGACCGACGATACCGTTTCGATCACCTCAGGAATGCTGGAATCGAGCAATGTCAATTCCGCGCAGTCGCTGATCAACATGATCGAGCTGCAGCGCTTGTACGAATTTCAGATCAAAAGCATCAACTCAACCGACACGAACGAACAAAGCGCCGAGCGCATGATGTTGACCGCGTAGCGTTAAAGGAGAAAATCCATGAATCTTGCATTATGGGCGGCAAAAACCGGACTCGACGCGCAAAACACGCGCATGGCGGTGATCGCCAACAACCTGGCGAACACCAATACCACGGGGTTCAAGGCAGGGCGCGCGGCATTTCAGGACCTGATGTACCAGAATATCCGCCAGGTCGGCGCGCAGAGCACGCAGAACACGCAGTACTCCACCGGCCTGACGCTCGGCACCGGCGTGCGCATCGTCGCCACGGAGAAGGACTACACCCAGGGCAGCGTCAACCAGACCAATGGCCCGCTGGATTTGTCGGTGAACGGCCGCGGATTCCTGCAAATCACCATGCCGGACGGCACCATCGCCTATACGCGCGATGGCACCTTTTCATTGGACAACCAGGGCAATGTGGTGACGGCAACCGGCTATCCGCTGCAGCCGGCCATCAACATCCCGGCGGGCACGCATGCGGTAACCATCGGGACCGACGGCACGGTGACGGCCACCTCCACGAGCAACCCGAACGGCACCAAAATCGGCCAAATTCAATTGGCGGATTTCATCAATGAGGCGGGGCTGCAGCCCACCGGCAACAACTTGCTGGTGGAATCGGCCGCCAGCGGTGCGCCGCAGGTCGGTACCGCGGGTACCAACGGCCTCGGCAGTATTCAGCAAGGCGCGCTCGAGACATCGAACGTGAACTCGGTGACGGAGCTGGTCTCGATGATCGAGTGTCAGCGTTCTTACGAGATGAATTCCAAAGCCATCAGCACCACCGATCAAATGCTGCAGTACCTGACGACTAACCTGGCATGACGCGGCTACTGGCACTCGTTCTATGCGGCGGATTGGCGGCCTGCGGCCTCATCCCCGCCAAGCATCCAAAGCCGGATCCCGTGGTCGCACGCGTTTTGCCGCCGCCGACGCCGCGTACCGATGGCGCGATTTACCAGGCGGGTCAGCAGGTCGAGCTGTTCG
>Ga0210399_10003657_pt1 | contig 11974 bp, 10 predicted proteins | sample IncBWC14MmetaG_FD_150865 | JGI IMG/M metagenome (GOLD analysis project Ga0210399, IMG submission 150865) | Forest soil microbial communities from Barre Woods Harvard Forest LTER site, Petersham, Massachusetts, United States - Inc-BW-C-14-M | ecosystem: Environmental > Terrestrial > Soil >... | reverse complement strand
GGACCTTCCCGATGGGCAAATTCAACAGGCTTACGATTGGTCGCGTGTGAGCGTGCTTCAGGGTATGGTGAATAATCCTTATCTGGGCACGGGACTTGTCGCTGGGTATCGCACTTCAGGCGAAAGTCAGCGCCCTGGATTTGCTTGGTTTTTCGGGCGCGATTCGTTTTGGACTTCGTTTGCGCTCAATTCGGCTGGGGATTTTTCCAATGCGCGGATGGCGCTTGAGTTTGTGAGCAAGTACCAGCGGGAGGACGGAAAGATTCCTCACGAAATTTCGCAGGGCGCGAGTTTTGTGCAGTGGTTCAAGGATTATCCCTACCCGTACGCTTCGGCGGACGCCACGCCGTTGTACATCATTGGGGTGAATGACTACGTTATGCAAAGCGGGGACACCGCATTTGCGAAGGAAAAGTGGAAGAGCTTGTGGAAGGCCTACGAGTTTCTGCGCTCAACGTATGATGAGCAGGGCTTTCCCAAGAATTTAGGAATCGGGCACGGCTGGGTGGAAGGCGGCCCGCTCCTTCCAGTAAAAACAGAGCTATATCAAACAGGTTTAGGGATTGAGGCGCTGCGCGCGCTTTCGAACCTGGGGCATCTGACCGGACAAGAAGAGGCGAGCAAAACGCTTTCACAGAGTTTTGAAAAGCAGAAGCCGTTGATGAATACGGCGTTCTGGATTGCCGAGAAGAAGCGGTTTGCGTTCGCGTTGGACAAAGACAACCACGTGGTGGACGAGCCGACTGTTCTAGCCACCGTGCCGATGTGGTTTGGGTTGCTCGACGAAGCGAAAACAGACGCGATGATTACGGAGCTCGCGGATTTGGACCAGCAAACGGACTGGGGCATGCGGATTATCTCGGAGCATTCGCCCAAGTTCAGCGGCGGCGGCTACCATTTCGGATCGGTCTGGCCACTCTTCACCGGCTGGGCGGCGGTTGGTGAATATCGCTACCACCGCGCCTTCCCTGCTTACGCAAATTTGCGTGCCAACGCGCTGCTGGCGCTGGATGGTTCGCTCGGCCACGTCACGGAAGTGCTTTCTGGTGCCTACTACCAATCGCTTTCGACCAGTTCGCCGCATCAAATTTGGTCGGCGGCCATGATGGTCAGCCCATTGTTGCGCGGCATGTTTGGATTGCAGACGGACGCTACGACAGGAACTCTCACGTTTGCACCGCATGTTCCTGCCGATTGGACCTCCTTCGGGATAAGAAGCGTTCGAGTGGGCACGGAGAAGTTGGACTTGCGCTATTCCAAGAGTCCCGAAGGGATCACATTGGAAGTAAAGGCTAGCAGCGATGCCCCCAGCCTCATAGACTTTCAACCGGCGGTGAGCCTGCGCGCGAAAGTTTTCGGAGCGGAATTCAACGGCCGGCGCGTGCCGTTCCTTGTAGAGACTAATGGCATAGACCAACATATTATCGTCAGGATTTCGGTTGCCGGAGGATCAAACTCACTCAAAATCCGAACGCGGGATGATTTTGGCTTGAGCTACTCTTCGACGTTGCCAGCGATTGGAGCGACTTCGGAAGGTCTGCGGATTCTTTCCGAAACATGGACACCTGCGCGAGACCGACTGACGCTTAACGCGTCGGGGCGCCCCGGCAGCCGATATGTGCTCAGCGTATGGAACGGGGAGCAGATCGCTTCCGTCGAGGGAGCGAAACTTTTCAAGACCGCAGACGGAAGCAGCGAATTGATCCTCGACCTCCCCAAGAAGAGCGCCGAGCCAACATCCAATGCGACGATTTCCATCCTATTTGGTAACCCAAGCAAAAAGCAGGAGCGCAAAAAGAAGTGAGCTTAGCTGGAGGTGATCGAAACTCCAGAATGCGCGGTCGGAAACGGCGCTGGTACGTCCGTTTCCGTCAGCCGTTCGTGGACGTGGTTTCCGTCGACGAGATCTCATACTTGAAGTTATCGGGAGCCAGGCAGTCGAGGCGACCCTCGCTCGTTTCCGCCTGCGGATACATGAGGAAACCGACTGGCGCGCCGTTCGACCCGGGCAGAGCGACATCGTGAGCGAAGTTGTACGCCATCCAGTTCATTTCCCAGGACCCGAATAGCCGCGCGCGGGCTTTCTTGACCATGTCGTCCTCCAGCGGTCGATTCCCTGGAGGTTCCTCGAGCACGACTTTCCGCACGTCTGCGGGATCAGCGGGTACCCAGCCGTAATCACCAAGGTAAACCTCCGCACGGCAGTGCTGCGCTTTCGTCACGTTCTCTGAGGAAGGACCGAGGCTCTTGTAACCCAATTCGGATTTGGCGACTCGGATGCCATAAACGTCTCGAGCTGGAAGGCCGGCCGCGCGGGCGAGGCCAACGAACAGCGCGTTAAGGTCCGCGCACTTGCCGCCCAGATCTTTGGACTCCAGCATGAAGCGAATGTCGCCGAGGCCGCAGCCGCGCGTTTTCGGATTCCGAAAGGTGTTGTCAACAATCCACTCGTAGATCGCCCGGGCCTTCTCAACATCCGTCATCGCGCCCTTAGTGATTTCGCTCGCTGTCGCTTTCACAATACCATCCGTCGGCAGCAGCTTGGTGGGCCGCAAGAAATGCTCTAATTCGGCGCGGCCTGCTTTCTGTGCCGTGCCGCGCGCGGTGAGGTCGACCGCGCAATCCTTCGTGGCGATCCGGCTAGTCACTGTCAGGATGGGCGTTACTCCGGCGGGAAATTCCGCGGCGATGATTCCGAGCGCGTCGCTCTTGCTCTCGACCATCTTCGCAGTACCACCCTCGCAGTTGAAGGTATTCAAGAGCGTCTTTTGAAAGGGAGTTTCAGTAATGAGAGCAGTGGGCACCCATACGCGGGTAGTCCCGGAAGTCTTCAGGACTTCGACGCGCGTTGTTACTTGAAAAGTGCGCCATCGGTCGTCCGGTGTGACCAGTGAAAAAAGCCGCTCAGCCTTCGTGAACGCGAGGCTTGCTGAGACAATGCCCCCGGATTGCAGAAAAACACGACGGTTCATAATAAATACCTCTGCTCGAGAATTCTTTTGACTACTCTGCCAACAGATAACGTACACCTGACTCTGCCCGTGTACAATACTCGAGTCGGGGATCGGCTTCGCCTGAGTTTTGCATGCAGATGACCGCCAAAGCTGATAGCGGGCGCTTCCAGAACGGCGCGGACAAATGCGCCGCCTACCTCGAGACACCCGAGGGCCGCTTGCGGTGCGACTTAGCTTTCGCCAACCTGCAGGACTTTCTGCCCCTGCCGCAGACCAAACTGTCACTGCGCGCTTTGGATCTCGGATGCGGCACGGGAGCGACGGCCGTGCGTCTGGCGGGCCTTGGTATAGACGTGACGCTGCTGGATTCCTCTCCAGCGATGCTGGATATCGCGGAGCGGGCGGCACGGGAAGCCGGCGTTGACGGGAAGATCGCACTAAAACACGGCGACGCGGCCCAAGTGGCGAACCTGTTTCCCGTGGGATCGTTCGACTTAGTTCTTTGCCACAACATACTGGAATACGTCGACGATCCAAATGCTATCCTCTCCGCCGCTACCCAGATGATGCGAAGTGATTCGACCGGGAATGGAATTCTGTCCATCCTGGTGCGCAACTGGGCTGGTGAGGTGTTCAAGGCCGGCATCGAGGCTGGTGATCTGAAGGCTGCGGAACGCAACCTTACGTCTGAGTGGGGATACGAATCTCTCTTCGGCGGTCGTGTGCGGCTATTTACGTTGGACAGCCTGCAAGTCATGACGAAAGGGACGTCGCTCGCAGTGGCTGCTGAGCGCGGCGTACGCGTCATTTCGGATTACTTGCCGCCGCAGATCCCCCGCCGCGAGGAGTACGAACGGATTTTTGAACTGGAGCGCAAGCTGGGTAGTTTACGGGAGTTTGCTGCAGTCGCGCGCTACATACAGATAATCGCCCGCCATTCATCATCAATCGAGGAGACGGGACCATGACACAGGCGGACGCCCAGTCCGTTTCACGCTCTGCGTTGGTCCGGCCTGCTGCGTCCGGAGGATTTGCGCTCGGACTCGGACTAACCAACGAGTGCAACCTGACTTGTTCCTTCTGCTACCGCGATCCAGCGCGGACCGACCGGCTTAGCCTCGAACAGGTGCGCTCTGTGATGGAAAGCCTGCCTATCCGCTCGGTCAACCTGGGCACTGGTGAGAACGGAATGCACCCGCAGTTCAGAGAGATTTTGGCCTATCTTCGCTCTCTGCCGGTTAAACTCACCATCACCTCTAACGGTCACAGCGCGGCCGTGCTCACTGATGACGAGCTTCGAGCCTTTCACGATGTCGAGTTCTCCCTGGATTATCCCACCGAACGCGAGCAGGATGCCCAACGCGGCTCCGGCAATTGGGCGCTGATCCAGTATCAGGCGGCGCGCTGCGTCCGGTTGGGGATCCCTGTCACCTTCATCGCTGTAATGATGAAGTCGAACTATCTGCGCCTTGCCGAAGTGGCGCGCGTGGTCAAGCGCTACCAGGCGCCTCTGCGCGTCAATGTTTACCAAGCCGTCCGTTCTGACCTATATGCGTTGAGTTACGAGGAGTATTGGCAAGGCTTTCGGGCGTTGTTTACGGAAACTGATGTGATCGCCATCGGAGAGCCGCTGGTTCGCGCCATGGCGGGTCTACCTTCGAGGACCGGCGGATGTGGGGTGAGTACAGTGCGAATCACTCCCCGCGCCACCACGCAGCCTTGCGTGTACTGGCCGGGAGCTGGCGAACCACTCTCACTCCTACTGTCGCTCGGCTCAAGAGTTGTAGAAACTCCGCCCTTTGTTGAAGCCCGCGCCACGCCAGAGGCTTGCCGTTCCTGCGTTTACCTCGAGTCTTGTTATGGCGGCTGTGCCGGGCGGCGGCGCATCCAAAACGCTCTCGATCAGCCGGACTTCTATTGCCCAATTGTCCGCGGAGAAGCGCAAAAGCTGGAGATCCGCATGGCTCCCGCTCGCGAGCTCCCCAAAGGCGAAAGCGCCTGTACGACTATCGTGATTGCGCGCGATTAAGATGGGTTGGGTTGTACTCGGCGCGACAGCGTTCACAGGCTGGAAGCGATACTGAGGCACATGCAGTCATGATTGCTGTTGATTAGGCCAGGGTGGCACTCACCGGAACAGATCGATACCAAAATACAATAGACGCGATGCCGAGGAGTGGCGCATCCTCGTGTCCTCGGAAAGCATCACAAGAGCGAGTTCGCCTCATCCCGGAGTTCCCTTATGGCAGGAACTTACAACGCTCCAAGTATCGATGAATATCTGCTCAAGCGGCTGATGCCGGTGGAAGGAGCGATTCCTCATGTGCAAGGAATCGAGATGTACGGCAATTCTATTCCCGCCGGAGCCGTGGGCGGCGACCTCTATGAGTATATAAACTTTCAGCAACGCTACGACATCGATGCACGCATTCAGCGGGCACAGAAGCGATCGAAGGAGTACCTCGAGCCGCTTCCGGCGGGTGTGGCGCCACGCAATTCAGTGGACGACCATGTCGAATGGTTGAAATCGAGGCCGGGCTATAAACCTGAAATGGAAACCGAATATCGAGACGCACGAAGTTCGGAGCAGGTGCGGGTCGCTGAAGACCTGCATGAGCTTTACAGTACAGCGGGCGTCCTGGTGGTGGACGCGCAAGGACACGGAATCATTTCGGCGAAAATCGCATCCACGGTTCACGACACGTTTCATGCCCTTATGCTTTCCGAACTCGATCACCGGGGAAAAACGACTGCGGAGTTGTTCGACAGGATCAATTTGCGATTGGCCCTGTCAGTCACCGCGCGTAATGCTCTCGGCAGAATCGAGAAAGAGAGCGCGCAGGAGATTGCCACCATGCTTTATGGTGAAGTACGCCCTTATGGCCATTTCCGATTCGTGAACTTTGGACATCCGCCGCCGCTGGTCTTCTCCGCCGAATACCGCAAGTTCATGGAGATTGACAAGAGCCGGATGGTGCAATTTCTGCCGCTGGGCTTGCAGATCGCCGAAGACGATCCGGATCGTAACAGGTATTTCTCCCTGGAATCCCGGGAGAAGCGGGCGAAATCCTCGGCCGTGGGAGAGCTAACGCTGATGAGTCCGGGGGACATTTTGTTTCTTTACAGCGACGGGGTTTATGACGGGAGCGACAAGGAAGAGCGACGGCAACTTGAAAACGTGATGCGCGAGCACAACTTGCTGCCGGCAAAAGACATATGCAATGCATTTCTCGACTACGCGGTCAAACGAGACGATCGTCTGCGACAGATTGGCGAGGAAGATCGTATCGACGATAAGACAGTTTTTATCATCAAGCGGAATTGACGAATACTGTGAAAAAGGCATGGCCACCTTAGCTGAGGCACTCCGTTTGGAAGCAGGGCTGAAAAATGATGCTTTTCTCATACTCCGAAAGTGGTATCCGCTGATCAACCTTGAGTGGTAACTGAAAACCACCGCATGACGTGATGTGTTCAACCTCGCGATTCCGCACGATGTCCTACAGATTGATGGGGGCAGTCCACCCCCGAGTGCCAGGTGCTAACGCGTCCAACTGGCACAGATGGGTCCGTTAGTCTAAGATTGCGCCCTGAGTCCAGGGCGGAATCGATTGCGCGGAGGTTAGAATGGCGACAAACGCAGCTCCAGCACAGAATGCGACGGCCAGCTTCGCCGGCCAACCCTATGCGGCAAACGGCTTGGCATTGGTTCGCATAATAGTCGGTGCGATGTTCGCGTCGGTCTTCTTCGAGAATCTGGGGAAGGGCGCCTATACCCCGGCGGGCTACGCAGGGGTGATCAATTTCTACATCAAGAACAGTCACGCGCCTGCCGCATGGAAGTTGGTTCTCGAGTTTATGTCCAGTCATGCGGCCATGGTCGCGCCCGGGCAAGCGGTGACGGAGCTCTCCGTGGGAATACTGTTGGTCATCGGCCTGCTCACGCGTCCGGCCGCCATGGTCGCGTTCCTCTTCCTCGGTAGCCTGTGGGTCACGGAATTGGGTACGTCGTGGATTTGGGAACTACTGGTTCCGGTCGTCGCATCACTCGGGCTCGTCGTGGGACGCGCAGGCCGCGTCTGGGGCATTGACGCGCTGCTGGCGCGGCGAAACCCCTCGTCCCTGTGGTGGTGACGATGGATCTGCATGCGAGTATCGGTCATCATTCCTACCCATAACGAAGCGCAGGCCATTGGCCGCGTGCTTGCCGATCTGCCTTCCCATCTCGTCACCGAGGTCATCGTTGTCGACAGCAATTCGACGGACGGAACGCCCGATCTCGCGCGAAAGATGGGGGCGCAAGTCATCCAGGAGCCTCGCCGAGGATACGGGCGCGCCTGTTTGACAGGGCTTGCGAATACGAATAATCCGGAGGTGGTCGTTTTTCTTGACGGAGACTACAGCGACCGACCTTCGGAGTTGCCGATTATTCTGGCTCCGATCATCGAGGGACGCGCTGACATTACGCTCGGTTCGCGCTTCGGCGGCAAAAGCAACGCCGGTGCGCTACCATGGCACCAAGCATTCGGCAATCGCCTCGCCGCCGGCCTCATCAGGCTTTTGTACGGTGTGAAGGTCAGTGATCTCGGTCCGTTTCGCGCGGGCCGCGCGGATGTGCTGCGCGCCCTGGCCCTTGAAGAGGATACCTACGGCTGGGCGGTGGAAATGATCGTGAAAGGGGCCATCGGGGGATTTCGCATCGTGGAAGTCCCGGTGAGCTACCACCCGCGCATTGGAAAATCCAAAATCAGCGGTACGCTAAAGGGCACGATAGGAGCAGGGTGGTTTATCCTGAGCCGCATCGTGGGCTATGCTTTTCGACGTCGAAGGGCGGGAACACCGCGACCGGCGTAAGTCCCAATAGACCAATTTCTGATGGAATCTTCTAGCCGACCCACTGTGTCTCTCGCTCCCCCAAACCGCAGGTTGGTCATTATGGCGAAAGCCCCAAGGCCCGGCTTGGTCAAGACCCGCCTCATGGAGAGCCTCCCTGCCCCGGCAGTGACCGCACTGTATCGCTGCCTTTTGGAGGACACTCTGGCGTTGGCGACGCCATTGGCGAGGGTCGAGGTCGCGGTGATGTGCCCGGAGGCAGATCAGGCCGAATTGGCGGAGCTACTGGGTAATACAGTGCAGGTGGTGGCGCAAAAAGGCGAAGGTCTCGCGGCAGGGCTCACCTCTGTTTTTCGACATTTCACTGCGGGGGGCCGGCAGCACGTTATCGCCTTCAATAGCGACAGTCCACACCTCGCGCCGTCGGTTCTGGAAAGCGCGTTCGAAATACTCGCCACGCATGACGTGGTTGTCGGACCAACCCACGATGGAGGGTATTATCTGGTGGGTGCCAAGGCCGCTCACCCGGGGCTATTCGAAAGCGATCCTATGGGAACAAAGAGTGCGCTGGACAGATTGCTGACGCGCACGAAAGATCTTGAACTCTCAACCAGCTTCACGGAACCCTTCTATGACATCGACGTCGCAAAGGATTTGATTCTGCTGGCACGGGAACTGCGGCTCGCTCCCGCGAAGGCCCCAAGGACCGCTGGCTGGTTCGGCGAATGGCAGCAAGCTGTCGCGCAACTCGGCCATTGAACGGGAGGCCGGTGAAACTCACACCCTCGCGCAGGCTGTACGGGCTCGGCGCCATCCTACTTGTGGCGCACGCGATCTGCGCACGCAACTTCAGCCGCACGGGTGAACCGTCATTTTTCATTCCTCTGGCTGTTGCTGGCGTCGCGTACCTCCTAGCCATCCGCGAGCTCTTCTCCACGCCAGAAATTCCGAGGCGCGTCATCTTCTTCGGTCTCGCCCTGTCTGGTCTGTGGCATTTTCAATTCCTGCGAATGCCACCGGGGTTGGACGACGACATTCATCGATATGTTTGGGACGGCCGCATGCAGCGGCTCGGCTATAACCCCTATATCGTGGTTCCGAGCGATCCTGCGCTTGCCAGCTTGCACACATCCGAGACGCGTACGCTGAATAATCCAGAAGTGCCGAGCCCCTATCCCGCGGGGGCGCAGCTATTCTTTCGTGCCGTGACAACGATTCATGAGTCTATGTTCGCGCTGAAAGCAGCATTCGTACTTTGCGATTTGGCGATTGTGTTTGTGTTGCTTGATATATTGCGTCGTAGTGGGCAGGGAGAGCACTGGGTTCTGGCTTATGCCTGGCACCCGCTGCTAGCGCTTGAGGTGGCGGGTAGCGGGCACGTCGATATTGTCGGCGTGCTGCTGCTGTTGGTCTCCGCAGCCTCGCTCGTGAGGCGCTGGCGTGCGGTTGCAGCCCTGGCGTTTGGGCTGGCTGTTTCCGTGAAATTCCTCCCGATTGTACTGCTGCCACTCTACTGGAAGCGGGTTCGGATGCGCGACGCCGCGCTGGCGGCAATCGCGGTCGGCCTTCTCTACGTACCATTTCTCGACCACGGGCGGATTCCGATCGGCTCGCTCGGCACCTACGTGCAGAGATTCCGCTTTAATGATCCGGTGTTTGCAACGCTTGAGCGAGTGGCCGCTCCGGAGCTTCTGGCTGTGCTGGCAGTGCTCGTCGGCTTTCTTGCCGCGATCTGGATGAGAAGAAAGTCCGCGAAAGGGTCTTTGGATGCGTTTGCTTGGCCAATGGCAGCGTCGCTCTTGTGTGCTCCGGTTGTCTATCCATGGTACCTGCTGTGGCTGGTGCCGTCCCTAAGGTCGACCTCCACGGTGCCGATCATGGTCTGGACTTTGAGCGTTATTCCTACTTATTATGTCTGGCATCTGCGCATGGTTGGACGGCCGTGGTTAGTTCCTGGCTGGATTATGATGCTGGAATACGGATCCGTGGCAGTAGCTGCTGCCATTATCGCTTGGCGTAGGATCACACGATCGACCGCACTACCATACTCAGGGGACCAGGCGGAGTGAAAGCAGCTGCACCACATAATATTCACGCATCCAGGGACCTTTGTACGGCATCCAAGACGACGTTTGATTCATTCACTGAAGACTGAGGAGGATATCCATGACAAAGTTGCGCCGTTCCATAACGACCCTTTGCCTACTTTGTGGCGTGCTGTTCCTTGCGGGCTCTGGCCGGGCACAGACGCGCCCACCCATTGTCGATCAGCTGGCCAAGACCTACGGCCTTGATTCGTATGGGCAATTAGATGCGGTCCGCTATACGTTTAACCTGGAGCTCCCTGCTTTGAAAGTGAGTCTCTCACGCACGTGGACCTGGGAGCCCAAGACCGGACAAGTCACCTATGAGACGAAGGATAAGGACGCCAAGCCGGTGAAAGTTGCCTACAATCGTAATCAGCTCAGTAGCGCGCCTGACAACGTGAAAAACGAAATTGAGCCGGGCTTCGTCAACGACAACTATTGGTTCATTTTCCCCTTCCACGTTTATTGGGATACCAGCGCCGTTGTGACAGTCAAGGAAAAGGAAAAATTGCCCCTGGGCAAGGGTACGGCAACGCTAGTGACCGTGAAATATCCTGCAGAGGTTGGCGGCTACACGCCGGGAGACACTTGGGATCTTTTCGTCGGGGCGGATGGGCGAGTCCAGCAATTCATCTATCATCGGGGCGGACCCAAAAAGCCGAGCAACGTCACAACCACCTGGGCGGGCTACAAGAAGGCTGGCCCTCTGCTAGTCTCAACCGAACACCGCGGAACAGCCGACGGCGCGGCGGCGCATATCTTCTTTTCGAATGTCGCCTTCAAGCTGGCGGGGTCGGACAAGTGGACGGACGCGCAATAGGAACCGTGCGGGCTCGTTCCCTCAATCGATGTTGTTTGTACTGCTTCATCGTGGAATGAAGATTATCTCCAACCGCACGCGGCGATGTGAGCGGTCAAGGGCATGACGGAAGATTCGACTCCTCCGATCCTCCGCCATGCGCTCGATCAACCGTCCGCATTCACCCCCAAGAACTTAATCGACGATGTGCGACGAAGCCGGCAGATACCGGCCGGAATCGTTCCCCCTGTGTGCATCCTGGAGTTCGATGGAGACATCACCGACTGGCTGGTTCGCGATGGCATGGCCAAGCCCTTCGGGCCTTGGGCGTGTTTCCACACCTCGATGTTCACAATAGACCTTGAAGGTGTTACCTGCGGAATCATCGCGCGAACGATCGGCGGACCTTACGCGGTGCTGATTGCCGAGCAGCTCCAAGCCGCAGGAGCCAAACTCATCATCGGTCTGACCTCCGCCGGCCGCGTGTCTCCCGATTTACCGCTTCCGTGTCTCGTGGTGGCAACCAGCGCGATTCGTGACGAGGGAACTTCTTATCACTACCTGCCGCCAGACAGCGAGGTCGCGTGCAGTTCGCCGGTGGTCCCGCATCTCGAGCGCGAGTTGGTCGCCACCGGATGGGCCGTCCGCTCAGGCAAGGTGTGGACGACGGATGCACCTTACCGCGAAACAAAAGCGCAACTCAATAAATGGGCCGTGGAAGGTGTACTCGCGGTCGAGATGCAGGCCGCATCGCTTTTTGCCTTTGGCATCGCCAGGCAAGCTTCCGTAGCCTCGGTTGCCATGGTCAGCAATGCCGTCGATCATGCGGGAGCGCAGTTCGATACCGGCTCACAGGAGGATGGCCTCCGAGTACTCAAGGGGATCGCTCGAGCAGCCCGATCTCTGTTCGCCACCGTGTGATCCGTTCAACCTGATTCAGTGCCGACTCAGCCGGCCTTACCGCCATGGGCAGTAACCAAATTCAGCTCTCGACCATCGAAAATACGAATAGCACGGAAGCGAAAAGATGATTTGAAACGTCTATGGAGATTGGGTATCATTCGCTCTGTGATTGGATCCATGCCAATGACCGCTGCCTGTTGTCGTCTGCAAATGACGGTGAGGGCCGCTGTGTCTTGTATGGGTGAAAATCCAGCTTTGTAAAAGCTTTTAATACAAGATTGTAGCCAACCCACCGCCGGAAGCCTGGCAGGTGGGTTTTTTGTTTTTATGCGGAGAACCATGGCGCACATTTCAGAAATCGCGTTATCGGAATCGGCGAAAGTTTCAGCCAAGGGCGA
>Ga0210399_10003656_pt1 | contig 11975 bp, 10 predicted proteins | sample IncBWC14MmetaG_FD_150865 | JGI IMG/M metagenome (GOLD analysis project Ga0210399, IMG submission 150865) | Forest soil microbial communities from Barre Woods Harvard Forest LTER site, Petersham, Massachusetts, United States - Inc-BW-C-14-M | ecosystem: Environmental > Terrestrial > Soil >... | reverse complement strand
CTTCCCGTTTCGAAACCGCGTCTCCTCTAAAGAGGCGTTCGAAGGGCTTGAGCTGGGTGAAGGGAAACTTTCACGCCCAGTTCTGAGAGGGCCGGGCGGCTGCAAGGCCGCCTGGCTACTCGGTAGTAATCAGCTCGTCGGTCGGATTAGTACCAAGAAACGCGCTTGTATTGACTGGTCTGACCCCTTCCAGGTAGTCCGCAAACAAAAAGTGTTTGTCAGGTGTGCAAGCGCGAGTCTGCCTTTTTCGCACCGGCAAAACTCCGGTGGCTGGGTGGCTATCGTTTGCTTTTAAACAAGGCTTTTGCTAAGGCTGGCAAGTCCCTTAGCCATCCTGACCTGAGTCGCGTTCGCCTCGCTCCACCGGGCGGGATGGCAGATGCGGGTATTGCGGGTATCCATAACCCTAAGCCTTAGAATTTTATAGAAGTATTAAAGTTTACCCCCTGTCTATCCCGCAATACCCGCATTCCGTGCCCATCCGCCCTACTGCAATTTCGCATACTCCGCTTTGGCTTGCTTCAGGATGGGAATATCGGGGTCGGCGTCTTTCCAGAGGGTGAGGTAGTCTTGGTAGGCTGCCTTGGCCTTGGCGGTATCGCCCTGCAGGGCGTAGGCTCTACCGAGTTGCAGATGCGCCAGTGCTCCTGTCTCGCAGGCTCCTACCAGCCCGCGGTGGTCCAAGATTTTTTGAAACTCAGCGGCGGCGGCAGCACCCTCTCTCGCGGCCAGGTACGTTTCTCCGCGGACATAGGCCGGATAGATACAACCCATTAAAGAAACCCCGGTTAGTTCGTACGGCGCGGCTGTTCTTAGAAGGTCGATGCCTCGCACGGGAATACCTCGGGAAAGTTCGATCTGAGCGCGAACCGTCGGAAGCACGACCGATTGCACCAGAGTGTCTTGCGGGAAGCGCCTGCCGAGATCGTTCACAAGGGACTCGGCACGCGGGATATTCCCCGCCCAAGCCAAGGCGAAGCTTCCTATTTCCTCGGAGTCCTGATCCAGACCCGGTTGACTCCCGCCAATTTCGAACTGCTTCAGCAGAGTGCCCAAAAACGAGGTGGCTTGTCCTGGGTCTTTTTCTCTTGCAGGCGACTAACGATTGCTGCCGGCTCGCCGACTATTCACCAGATGGCGTGCCCAGAACTTGTTCGATAGCCTTACCTTACGTCGAGATACATGCATCGCCTTGCCGCAGAGATACATCAAAGAAGGTGATTTCGACAGCTCCTGGAGAGCCCTCGGGCATATCCACAACACGACGGCAGGGAGTAAAAGAATGAGAGTTGAACTCTTTCCCCCGGACTCTAACACAGCGCCGCGTCACTGGGTACGGCATGATCAGGCTTTCGCGATGATGTTGCGGCCCGGCTCAATTGAGTGGGGCTCGAAGCGTTCCGCGCTGGAAAAGTTTGACTACGCGACGGGCGACTTAGCACTGTGCGACCGTCATATCGGCGAGTGGGTTGGCCTCATGAACGTACCGCACGTGCAGCTCGGTATTTCCGATGCAGCACTGATGGCCAGCTCTGACGGAGCTTACGGCGAGGTAGAACTACGGCCTACACGCAAGTTTGCGAACCCGCGCCTGAGTGCGCTGGTTGCGGCCGCTCATGCGGAGATGGTTGCTGGCTTTCCGAGCGGGCGGCTGTTTCTGGATTCTGTCGAACAAGCGATGGCCGTAGCGCTGGTGAAGGATCGTGCAGTAAGGCACCGTCTTGTGCAGATGTACCGAGGCGGACTAGGCTCAGCGCGCTTGCGAAGGATTAAAGAGCTGGTTCAGGCAAAGATGGAGGACGACTTAAGTCTCGACGAGATGGCCCAATCGGTAGGATTGAGCACCGCCCATTTCGCACGGATGTTTCGCAAGTCAATGGGCCAGCCCCCGCATCAATTTGTTCTGCGTCAAAGGATTGAGCGTGCTAAAGCGATGTTGCGTGCTCCGGATGCGCGAGTATTAGACGTAGCCGTGGCCTGTGGCTTCAAGACCCAGCAGCACTTTGCGCAAGTCTTTCGTGATGTCTGTGGAGTTAGCCCGACAGAGTATCGCCAGGATTTTATCGGCTCCGAAGATACGTCACTTTCACTGGCTGCCTTTTAATTCGTTGTTAATGTCCAGCCGTGGCTCATCGCTCCTTGCATTCGGCTCAGTGCTACCGCCTCAATCAACAATTCTCCTAGCGCAGCTGATTCGAACTCTTGCCGTCGTCGCTCATTCAAGACAAACCGCAGACTCTGGTGTAAGTCGTTGGATTTCTGTCTCTAGGAGCATGAATTCAGCAAGATTCCGACCATCCGAGCAGAAACCCGCACAACTCCGTATGCGATGTGCAGTTTACTCACAGTTGTGAGCGGCGCTACGGCGCCAACAAACAGGAGGGTCACTCAATGGAGACAATCGGATTGTTAGTCAGGCTCGAAGCACGCGCAGGTAAGGAGGCTGATGCCGAGGCATTTCTAAGGTCAGCTCAGGCACTCGCGCTGGATGAGAAAGCTACCTTGAAATGGTATGCGATCAAGCTCGGGCCGAGGACGTTCGGCATCTTCGACACCTTTGCGAATGAAGCGGGCCGCAATGCCCACTTGACCGGCGAGATCGCGAAGAAGTTGACGGCGCGGGCCAGCGAACTATTTGCGGCTCCCCCGCAGTTGGAAAAAGTGGAGGTCCTTGCAAACACACCCTTAAAAGGCTGAGTGAGAGATTTCAAGAACCTTATGAGCCGCATAGGCTCGCAGGGCTAAGTCACGAGCAAAAGGAGAATCAAATGAGTCAAACAGCAAGCAGCTTTAAGCAACAGAAGTATGACGCCGGTGTAGCGAGAGTCGACATGAAGCTCGAGGTCTCGCTCATCCCCGTCTCGGACGTTGACCGTGCAAAGGAGTTCTACACAAGGCTCGGGTGGCGGCTCGACGACGACACCGTTAATGGAAACGATTTTCGCGTCGTCCAGTTCACGCCCCCGGGTTCAGGATCCTCGATCTCATTCGGCAAGGGAGTCACGGCGGCGGTGCCTGGCTCGTTCCGGGGTGGGCTGATCGTCTCCGACATTGAAGCCACTCACAAGGAGTTCGTTGCCAGGGGCATCAACGCGAGTGCAGTGTTCCACGGCTCGCCGTTCTCTCCGGTAGGACGCATTAGTGGCCCGGACCCCGAGCGCCAGAGCTACCGTTCATACGTCTCCTTCGAAGATCCCGATGGCAACGCGTGGATCGTCCAGGAGGTCACGCGCCGGGCGCCCGGCCGCATCGATCCCGCGAAGACCACCTTTGCGTCAGCAAACGATCTGGCAAGCGCGATGCGGCGCGCGGAAGCCGCCCACGGCGAGCACGAGAAGCGCAACGGGCAGCGCGGCGCGAACTGGCCGAATTGGTACGCAGCATACATGGCGGCGGAGCAGGCAGGGACCGATCTGCCAAAGTGAACGACTTTCTGCTTTTCTAAGGAGGCTCACGCCGGGGAATGAACCCGGCGTGAGTGTAGTTCGCACGTACTACCTGCACCTTATCCGACAGCCAAGGAGGCCGATATGGTAAGCAAACAGAAAACGGTCATTGTAACGGGAGCTTCGCAAGGCATTGGAGCCGGCGTAGTCCGGTCGTTCCTTGATCGCGGATGCAATGTTGTCGCAAACTCGCGCAACATCAGGAAGTTGGATGCCTTCGTCGAATCTGATCATTTGACTCTTGTGGATGGCAGCATCGGCGAGATTGCTGTCGCTTCGAAGATCGTCGAGACAGCCGTCCAGAAGTTTGGATCCATCGACGCGCTAGTCAACAATGCGGGCATCTTCTTCACAAAACCCTTCACTGACTACACAGCTGAAGACTTCAAGGCGCTATCTTCCACCAATCTCGAAGGCTTCCTCTACGTCACACAGGGGGCGGTCAAGCAAATGCTTGCGCAGAAGTCTGGAGGAAGCGTCGTTATCATCACGGCTGCGCTGGTGGCCAACCCGATCGCAGGTATTACGGCGTCTGTCCCGATGATCACCAAGGGTGGACTTGAAGCCATTATGCGGAGCCTGGCCACGGAGTATGCGAAGGAGAAAATTCGCTTCAACGCCGTCGCGCCCGGCGTCGTGGACACGCCGCTGCACAAGAACAACCCGAAGGACTTCCTGAAGACGCTCTCGCCGATGGGTACAATCTCTGACGTAAAGGACATAGTGGAAGCCGTCGTTTATCTCACGGAGGCCCGTCAGGTGACGGGGGAGGTGCTGCACGTGGACGGTGGTGCGCACTCGGGAAAATGGTAAGCGGCAAGGACTCGCCGCCGGCCAACGCAGAGCGCCGACTGCAGGAGCTCGGCATCGAACTCACGCCTCCGCCCGCTCCGTTCGGCGCCTATGTCGAGGCCGTAAAGACCGGTAATCTCCTCTTCCTCAGCGGTATGCTTCCTGCCATCGGACACGAGCCGAAGTTCCTCGGCCGTCTCGGGAAAGAACTGGATGCGAACGCGGGTAGAGAGGCGGTCCGCATTGCCACTCTGAATGTTCTGTCAGCGGCAAGGCAGAAGCTAGGCTCGCTCGATAAAGTAACGCGAGTTGTTCGGCTGGGCGTCTACCTTGCAACTCATGGAGACTTCTTCGATCAACCGACAGTTGGCGACGCTGCCTCCGAGCTATTCCGCGATGTTTTTGGAGAAGACAAAACATCAGTCCGTATGGTTTTAGGCGTGGCAAGCCTCCCTCTTGGCATGCCCGTAGCGGTTGAAGTTATCCTGGAAGTCGAGACATGAGGATGCGGGGCGACCGCCTCTGCGTTTGACTATGGCGAAACAAGACTCAGCATGGAACAACACGCGCGTCGCAAGCAAACTCGGAATTGAGTATCCGATCATTCAGGGACCGCTGGGAGGTTTTTCCTCGCAGTGCCTTACCGCCGCTGTATCCAACTTCGGAGGTCTGGGTTCTCTCGGCGCGCTCGGGCTGGCTCCGTCCGCGATTCAGGAGGTCATTGCCGAGATCCGTTCGTTGACCAAGAAGCCCTTCGCCATGAACCTGTGGGTTTCGATGGAGGATGATGGCGCAGCCACGTCCGATGCTGAAGCCTTCGCACGCGCTCTCTCTTATATAGCTCCGCATCTGGAGGCGGTGGGTGCGAGCAAGCCGCAGTTCTCACCATACAAACCGCAGCGCTTCGAAGATCAGGCGCGCGTGCTGCTCGATGCCAAAGTGCCGGCCTTCTCGTTCATCTTCGGGATTCCGCCAAAGGAGATTCTGGAAGAGTGTCATCGTCAGAGCATCGTCACGATCGGCACCGCAACCACGCGCGACGAAGCCATCGCCCTGGAGCAAGCCGGTGTTGATGTGGTTGTGGCATCCGGATTCGAGGCGGGCGGCCATCGCGGATCGTTCCTGCGCTCCTCGGAAGATTCCCTCATCGGAACATTCTCGCTGGTGCCCCAGGTCGTGGACGCGGTGAGAGCACCCGTGGTAGCAACGGGAGGAATCGCGGATGCACGCGGCATCGCTGCAGCTTTCGCGCTCGGCGCCGAGGGCGTGCAGATGGGAACGGTCTTTCTTGCCTGTGAAGAGTCTGGAGCAACCACGTTGCACCGGGAAGCGATCCTGAGCGGAAAGGCGAACCGAACTTCGCTTACACGTGGGTTCACCGGACGCCTGGCACGTGGCATCCACAATCAACTTCTGGAGGAGATGAACCGGTCCGGCGTCGCCGTTCTCCCGTACCCGCTGCAACGGGCCCTCATGCGGAATCTCGCCGTGTCAGCGCAGCAGGCCGGACAAAGCGAATTCCTAGCCTTATGGGCCGGCCAAAGTGCTGGACTTGCCCAATATCCAGAAGTAACAACGCTTCTGCAATCGCTCGTCAATGGAGTATCAGAGAAACTTGGCTGATTCTCGGATGGTCAACACCCAACCGGACTCTGGATCAGTAAGCTTCTGCAACCGCGCGCGGACCTCCTGCATAATCGACAAGTATTGAGGAGTCGGCTTCTCGCCAGCGACGTTCATCACGATACGCGCGTTTGTCAGTACCAATCCGATCGACGAACCGATAACTTTAGGCTTGTAGGTCGTCAGGACGAGCGAGCGATTCTATCGCCCTGAGCCGACGAGGAGATTGCCACAGCCGTTACAGGCCGGGCAAGGTGCATTTGATTGTCAGTGGCTCGCTATCCGTCGGTTCTCGAAGATGCTTTCTCGAGCCCGCACCAGTTCCGGCCGTTTCGCTTGTTCCGGGGCACAGTTTCTTAATAGTTGCCCGTAGTAACTCAGCACTTTGTCTTGTTGTCCCACCAGTTCAGCGGCTCTGCCTGCGTCATATAGGGCGTTGAAACGATTCGGATCAACTTTCATTGACTTCTCAAACTCCGCCAGCGCATCCTCCGGTCGATTCATCTCCATGAGCATATCTGCAAGCATTTCGCGCGCTGGCAATTCGATTTCCCCTTTGCCTTCTGAGTCTTGTTTTTCAGCCAGGATCCGCAGCAACTCGATGGCTTCCTGATCCTTCCCTTGGAGAAAAGCGAGCCAGGCGTTAGCTTCGTCACCTTTAGTTGCCATATATTTAGCTCGATACGAGCGGGGCCCTTGTTTGGTTGTTTCCACTAAGGCGTTGTACTGAGCAACAGCGTGCTCAGCGGTCTTGAGGTCACGCAGGTGTCCGGCCGCCACGGCTCGAGCCCAATAGATGATGGCCTGGTTATAGGTCTCAGCACTGGAGTCGGGCTGAAGTGCCTGTGCTGCCTTCCAATTTCGAGTTTCGAGATAGTACAGCGCGGGTGAATTGGCGCGCGTCCGGTTGACGTAATCGTGGAGGTTCCCGTCGACCTGATCGAATCTGATCTTGGCCTGCGACGCTACCATTTCCTTGGCTTTTTTGTCCTCACCGATTTGGAGATACGCGTACTCCAGAAACTCCATTGCGTGCAGCTGATTTTCTGCCCCAACGTGAACGCTGGACGAATTCTGAGCGGCCTTTAGTGATGCCAAATTGGAGCGGATGTCCTCCTCCCAGAGCCCGAGCCGGGCAAAAATGTGCGAGGGCATGTGAAGGGCGTGCGGGGAAGCAGGTGCGATCTGCGCGTAGCGTCGTGCCGCCTCAAGCCCCATTTCCGCCAACTGCGGAGAATCGGCCGCATGAATTAGGTAATGAGCCACTCCAGGGTGATTGGGATTGTTCCTAAACACGGCGTTGAGAATGGCAATGGCCTTTTCGGAGTCTACAGTCGGACGCTCGCTATCCGCCCAGGTCAAAAGCGACAGCGCGTAGAAAACCGAGGCTTCACGGTCGCTCGGATAATCCTTATACAGCCTTTCCATGGCCGCACAGTAGTCGTGATTGCGTGTGTTGTAAGTGCGTTCGTCAGGACGGTAAAGGGCTGCGGCGGCCTGCACATAATCCCGTTCTCGCGGGGTCTTTGGGTCGAGCTCGATTGCTTTCTGTATCAGTTCCCAGCCTCGCTTCATGTCGGCATCAGTCGGCAAGTACGCCAAAGGGCGGTATAAACCAATGGCTTCCGCCCAATACGCCATTGCGCATGTGGCGTCCTCTGTGGTGGCGATCCTGAACTGATTCTCGGCATCCTCAAAAAAAAACGAATGCATTAATGCTAGGCCATACTCGACATTGTTCTGCGCACTTTGAGAGCATGAGACCGTGAACGAAACTCTCCCCACTTTCTGAGCCGGATCAGCATGGTGGTAGACTTCATCAGCTCGAAGGGTCATGCATGCTGTCACGATCAGAACGGCAAGGGTTGTCTTCACGTATATGGCTCCATGACAGCGTCTCATCCCGAAGAGCTGCACACCTTGTTGGACGCTTTTACGCATGTTTTGAGGAAACGTTTCCCCGTCAGCTTTTTTCAAGATCCTCTATGCGGCGTGAAAAATTCGCGTTCGATGTTTGGGCAGCAAATTCTATTTCTGTAACTTCAACGTCCAACAATTCCACCTTGACCCTGCGACTGCGAAAACTGGACTAGGATGGGTAAGCGAAATGCGGGAGCATCGGCCTGTGCAGAACAAGGCCGATTGATTCGCAAACTAAGCTGCCCATCCTAGTTAGTTGCCATGCCGCTAGTCGCCATGCCGCCTACCTGTTGCGTGATAGAGCGGCGATGGCAGTCACGGTTATGCTTCGCTTTTCAAAACTCGCGGCGCGCCTCATCCGCTTCCTCTGCCAGACGCATAAGCACATCCACGATGCCGGTGTTCTTCTTTGTCACTGGGTCGAGGAAGAGTCCGTCCTCAGCAAAGCTGACGACGGATGCCACTGCGCCCCCCTGCTGAGTGGAGGTCGGACGAATGATGGAGATCGGACCTAATCTCGGGTTCAGGAAGACGGTCGGTTCGGGCATGATCAGGTTGGTCTGGAACATGTCTGCAACGTTTGGGCCGGAAGCTCCATTGTTGGGATCGACGGCGGCGTTCAGGTTTGGAAACGTAAGGTCGCCGTCGGTGATGTTGGTGGCGTTGCCAGCCTTGTCGTGCCAAGTCTGGAAGTGCATGATCTCGCTGCCACCGATGCTGAGCAGAATGCGCAAAACTTCCAGATTGGTTACTCTTTGAGCCAGCGCCGGGTACAGACTGCTGCCGCCTTGTTCGATGAACGCAAAGTGGAATCCCGCCGTGTTCGCAATTGCCTGCAGATGGTTGGAAATGTTGCCGCTGCCATCCAGGACTAGATCGCCATCATTCAAGGGAATGGCTGAATGCTGTCCTTTGGCTAGGTCCGGGACGGCGTTCTCGAACGTACCTCCTAGGTCGGGGTTGGTTGTCGCGCTGCGGTACCGCGTCCACCAGGTCGTGTCCACGGTCAATTGCTTCAGGTTCGTAAGGCGTCCTTTTTGCGGAACTCCTGTGACTTGACTCGGCGGCAGAGTGGCAAAGTGGCTCAGGTCGATCGTCTTTGCGCCTTTCGAAGCCAGGTAGTTGTTGAGAAACCTATGGTGACTGATCTCGTCGTCGGTGTTGTCGGCGATGTACTGGGGCATATCGCCGTCGAGCACGAGGAGTCCCGTGATGTAGGCTGGAGCGAGTCCGGTAGTGATTTTCAGACCGTTGAGTTCGAGATCAATCGGAGAATTGCCTTGATTGGTTGCTCCGCCGAGTTCGGCATACTGAATCCACAGATCGGCCTCGACTTGCTCCAGTGCACTCAGGAATGTCAGAATTGCGATGTCGCCCTTTGTGATTGGTGCGTTGTCGTCGTCATCCTTTCTGCCGAAGGCTGTTGAGGTACCTGGCAACAGCGCCGCGCCCATCGTTGCGGCTCCTGCAGCCACCATCCCGTTCTTCAAAAACGACCGACGATTATTGGCCCCCCCGAACACACTTCCGTTTTTTTTCATTGCTATCTCCCTTTCGAGAATCGAGTTGCGAACCATTTGAATTACATGTTTCGGTAAGAGGACCTGGCCTAGTCCCGCGTTCAGGATTGGAACAATCGAATCAACCCGAATGTTCTCTCGATCGATAGGACTGAGGCTTCGCTGGCAGGCCGGCTCCATGACGGGAATCGCCCAAACCATGAGCATCAAAATCAGGATCCACTGCTGGTAGTAACTACACTTTCCGGCGCTTTATTCCTGCCGGAGCAGAGAAAAAACGCAGCGGAATATTTTTTGCGTTTCTTCTAGATCAAACCCGTTCAGAGAAGAAGGGCTCGACAATCAGATTTGCCGTGCCCGGTGGAATGGTGTCTGGCTACAACGAATTAAGGAACGTGAACAACTCCTGCTTCTCTTGTTCAGTGAGTTCTCGGAAGTGTCGGGACACGTGCTCCGCCTCGCCTCTGTGCCGTTCAATAGCGTTCTCTAGCGTCAAGGATAGGAGATCATGCATGTAACGAGGTCTCATGCGAAGGCCCCAAAGCGTAGCCGTCCGCAATTTGTCCGCGGTGTCCTGCGGGGGATTTTGAACAATACCGTCACCCGTTCCAACATCATGCAGCAAGAAGTCGCTGTATGGATGAATGATTTTATTGCCCAGGGCGTCGGGCACGGTGAAAGCTCCGCCATCTATGACTGTCCCCGCAGGAGCGGTAGTGATGCTTTCGACGTGGCATGTGTTGCAGCCGATCTTTTCGAATAGCGCCTGCCCGGCCTTTCCGGTCGTACTTGCGGCAAGCAAGCTATCGCGGGGCGGTACTTTTGTGCCACGGACAAATTGAGCAAAGTGGTCGATATCAGCAAGGCCCAGGTTGTCCGGAACATCTTCCGGATCGGGCGTGACCTTGCCCACCGTAGTAGTGTCTTTTGGTCGCAAGCGATTGGTAACACCCATTTCATTCAAATAGGCGTCGCCGATAAACGACAGCAAGCTGCTGTGCTGGTCTTTCCAGCCGAAGCGCCCAATACGTGTCTGTCCCGGAGCTTCCAGAACAGGAACTTGAATGGCCTCGCCGTGAATCTTTCCATCGCTGACTTCAGCTTGATGCTCCGCTATTGCGAGCAAGGTGCTGTCATCGATGGCCTCGACAAATCCGTCACCCAGGGTATTGAGAGCCGCCCGCAGCGCGCGGATGTGTTCCGTGACGGGGATATGTTCCTGCGCCTGGGGAATCACGGACCGGTCGTTGATGATCGATCGGCCGGTGATCATGTTTGCGCCATCATTAATCAGCACGGTGGGATTCACGAAATTGCCGTTTGCGTCGTTATGGCCTACGCGAAGTTCAGTAAATTGGCTAGCACCACCACTGACCGGGTTCTGATGGCACTCGGCGCATGCTCTGCCGTTGAATACAGGGCCCAGCCCGCTGTTCACGTCGTGGATCCGCTCGTAGTTTTGCTGATCGAGAGCAAAGGTGTCTCCTGGAGGTTCCACGATCCCATTGCTTGTGCTCTTTGATCCCGGATTCTCGGCAAGCGTGGGAGTCTCGAAGCCAGCAGGCGCTTCGGTCACGGACTGCTGTGCAAGTCCAGTGAATCCTACGGCCAGGACTCCCGATAGCAGGACAAGGACTGAAATGCATCTACGTGTCATTGTGTTGGCCAATCCATAGTGGATTGGTTGATTTCGCGTCTTTGCGGAAATGAAGACGCTCTCCTCTTTGTTCATTGCCATCCCCTTTTCAAGAATCGAGTTTCGGAAGAAAAATATCCTCGCGAAAGGTAAGACCTCGCATGGCAGCGCCTTATTCCCAAATATTTGTGAAAAGTTTGTAACAGCGTTTTTTGGGGAATTTCACAGCTGGACTGAGCTCAAGCTTATGAGCGAAGGACAACGATCGAGACTTTCTCTGACCCAGAGAACCGAGATCTGGAGCCGTTGGAGGTCCGGGCAGTCGTTGCATGAGATCGGGCGCGCCTTTGGCAAGCCGCATAGCTCCATTCGCTGTTTGTTGTTGCCTTGCGGAGGGATTCCTCCAGCAGCCCGCCGACACTCTGGTCTAACCCTCACCCTTGCCGAGCGAGAGGACATCTCACGAGGGATCGCTTCCGGTTCGTCGATTTGTAAGATCGCCAGACACCTCGATCGAGCGGCCTCCACGGTGAGCCGAGAGGTCACCCGCCATGGTGGTCGCCCGGCCTATCGCGCTTATGAGGCGGATGACCAGGCCTGGGAGTCGGCCTTGCACCCGAGGTTGCGGGAGGTCGTTGCGAGTAAACTGATCCTGGACTGGTGGCCCGAACAGATTTCCGGATGGCTGAGGACCCACTATCCCGCTGATGAGAGCATGAGAGTGTCGTACGAAACCGTCTACCGTCGCCTGTTCAATCAAGCGCGGGGAGTATTGAAAAAAGAGCTGATGGACCACCTGCGGCGCATGCGCCGTTCGCGATATGCAACGGTCGGACGCTCTCCAGATGGAAAATCATCCACTATTTGGAAGTTGGCCGGAAAAGGGGCTTCGAAGAAGTTGGGCCGATTAGTAACGGGAAGTCTTAGTGTTGTATCGGAAGCGCGAGTGAGCAAGCTGCACACACGAGCACGGTGTGTTTGCGCGCTTTCGATACAACGACTTGAAGGTGGCCGCTGGCGGTTGCGGCGGATGCGGGC
>Ga0210399_10003655_pt1 | contig 11976 bp, 7 predicted proteins | sample IncBWC14MmetaG_FD_150865 | JGI IMG/M metagenome (GOLD analysis project Ga0210399, IMG submission 150865) | Forest soil microbial communities from Barre Woods Harvard Forest LTER site, Petersham, Massachusetts, United States - Inc-BW-C-14-M | ecosystem: Environmental > Terrestrial > Soil >... | reverse complement strand
GCGATCATCGGCGACTTGAACGATCTGCTCTACGATCGCGACAAAGTTGTGGACGAGTGGGGCAATCCCAAGGAAATCATCCACGTCAGCGCCAACCCGAAATATGGTTCCGAGAAAAAGGGCGCGCCGACTTCCTACTTCATGGTCGCCGCCCCGGAACGAATTCGTGTGAACTGCGATCTGCGCCATGTCACGGTTGTGCTCTGCTGCGACCCCAAGGCATTCACGCACACCAATCCACTGGACGGAATGCTCGAAGGCGGCGCCTTAATCTGGGAGTCGGAAGAAGAAGGCGAACAGGCGTGGGAGCGTTTGCCCATGTGGGCGCGCAGGCAAATCATCGACAAAAAGATTCGTGTTTACACATTGCCTGGCTTCGTGATTGCCCGGAACGCAACCGATCGTGCAGACCTTCAACTTAGAATGCAAGGAAACGCATTCCTGGGCGCTTTCTTTGCAGTGTCGCCAATTCTGCAGGAGTTCCGGATTACACCGGAGCAGTTCCGGGACGTCGTCCACAAGCAATACGTCAAGAAATTCGGCCGGCTGGGCGACGCGGTCGTGAATTCCAACATGGAAGTCATGACGCAAGGCTTTGAGCGTGTTCGTGAAATTCGCGTGGGGGAGATGGAGGCGCCGGACCGGTCTTCGTTGCGAGGCGAAGCCTTGCTGCCGCTGCTTGCCAGCAATTCCGCGGAAGGTGGTTGCGGCTCAGGGTGCCGCTCCCATGAGATCCCGGAAGGCCAGGGTGCACGGACGCCTCTTACGACCATCGCCATGTTCGATTCTGAGTTTCGCTCCAACTACGGCTACAATCAGCCATCCTCTCCGCTCGCTTCGGTCGGCGTAATGGCAGCTGGCAGCGGCGACACCGCCTCCAAATATGTCGCCCGGCGCGAAACCCCGCTGTTCATTCCTGAAAATTGCACGCAATGCATGGAATGCATTTCGGTTTGCCCGGACACAGCGTTGCCGAATTGCTCTCAGGATTTGGAAACCCTTCTGCGAACAGCAATCACGAACTATGTGACGGACCCTGGCGAGCGCGCGAAGATGTTCCGGTCGGTGCCGGAGATTGACAAGCGCACGCGCGCGTTAATGCGGGAATTGGTCGCCAGCAAAACCCTTACCCCCCTTCCTGAACTCCTTCGCAAAGTTACGAATGAGGTGGACGGATTCTCCGACGAAGCCAAACGCCAATTCTTCGCAGTGATCGAGAAAGTTCCGATGGCCTTCCAGAAGGTCAACGCGATCTTTTCAACCCCGGAGAGGAAGACCCCGGGCAGCGGCGGTGTGTTTTCCATCTTCGTTTCCGACCTCTGCAAGGGATGCGCCGCGTGCGTCACCGCCTGCGGCGACCACCAGGCGCTGAGGATGGTGCAGGAGACAGAGGACGTCAACGCCGAGCACGAGACCGGAACCGCATTCCTGAATCTCTTGCCGGACACTTCGCAGAAGTTCCTGGGTCTGTATAACGATACGCACCCGGAGGATTCCAAGACAGCCGCGCTGCGCAATTTGCTGATGGTGCGCCGTAATTATGATGCGCTTGTTTCCGGCGACGGTGCGTGCGCGGGCTGCGGCGAGAAGAGCGTGCTGCGGGCCATTACCTCGGTCACGGAAGCCTACATGCGTCCCCTCTATCACGCAAAAGCGGAGCGATTGCGAGCCAAAGCGAGTGACCTCGAAAAAACCGGCGTGCAGAAACTAGCGGAACTCAAGGCCCGAAACCTGCAGGAGTACGAGCTATTGCGTCAGGCGATCGCCCACCTGGTGATGGGACTGGGAGGCGAGGACGAAAAGGATACCAAGGCGCGCATCGCCGCGCATGGCGATATCACAGACGGCGATCTCGTCCACGCCATTGCAACCGTGTTGCTGCAAGACGCGTTCAATCACATGAATCTTCAGGCCATTGATGGCCGCCTGGCAAATGGCATGTCCGTGATGGCCATGGCTGCCCACACGGGTTGCAATACCGTTTATGGCTCGACGCCGTCAAACAATCCGCACCCGTATCCGTGGATGAACTCCCTATTCCAGGACGGCATCACCGTGGGATGGCTGCTTGGTGAGAGCTTCATCGTGGATCACGCGCGCCGGTCCGTCGTCCCCGAACGGCTAGCCAATATCCTGTTGCAACGCACAGAAAACGTCATCAATCCTCGCGAGTACTATGAGTACACGCATTTCACCGACGCGCTGATGACCGACCAGGAGATTCTGGAACTTCCGAAAGTGTGGGTGGTCGGCGGCGACGGCGGAATGGGCGACATCGGGTATCAGAATACTTCCAAGGTAATTCTACAGAACCGCCCGAACGTCAAGGCCCTAATGCTGGACACGCAAGTCTATTCCAACACGGGAGGCCAGAACTCGGATTCGACGCCGATGCTGGGCGGAAACGACATGAACGTGTTCGGCGCCGCGACGCAGGGCAAAAACGTCGAGAAAAAAACCGTGGCCGAAACGTTCCTGGCCGGCCACGGATCGCCTTTCATCGCGCAAGTCTCGATCGCGAATGCCCCGAAACTTTACAGGGCCATCCTGGATGGAATCGAGTATCGCGGTACGGCCTTCCTGCAATGCTTCACAACCTGCCAGCCGGAACACGGAGTAGCGGATGACATGGCTCTCACCCAAGCGCAGCGCGTCCGCGATTCCCGCGGAGCCCCCGAATTTATTTTCAACCCCCGGCTTGGAGAAACGTACCAGGAAGCCCTCGACCTCAAGGGCAACCCGTCGCTCGAGAAGGATTGGTACGAAACGAAGTTCAAGGCGACGAACGAGCCGTACCGTTATACGGTGGCGCATTGGTGCGCGACCGAAGCGCGCTTCCGGAATCATCTGAAGAAAATCAAGAAAGACGACACGGTCAAGATGACACCACTGGAGAACATGCTCGTCCGCGTCACTCAACAGGATGTCGTATACCGTCGCTATCTAATTCCCGATCACCGGTCTTACATTGCCGACTTCGGCGTCTACATTAAGGTACAGGGCCCCAAGGGCGATGTGGAATACCGCTCACTCTCGCGACAGTTGGTGCTGTTTTGCGTGGAGCGCCGCAAAGCTTGGCGCATGTTGCAGAGTAAGGCGGGCATCGAGAACAAAGAGTACAAGGCTCAGCGTGCGATCCTGTCTGACGTGGATACAGGTAAGATCTCCCGGGAAGATTTCTTCGCGCGCGCAGAAGAATTGTTGAAGGCGAGATTTGATATCGCTGCGGAACAAGCGCCTCGAACGGCGGCACATCCGGCGCCGGCAGTCGCGGCTAAGACCCCGGCCATAGTTCCCGAAACAGTGGATAAGGGCCGTGAAAGTGAAGCGCCACCGGCAATTCCAGCGCCGGTGGTTGTAGCTATGGTGTCCGCCACGGTTTCCGAAACAGTGACGAAGAGTCGCGAGGGTGAAACGTCTGAGGTGGTGATAGCCATGGCAGCGCAAATGACCCTGGAAAAAGAATCGGCTGACTGGGAACAAGCTGTCCAGTTAAGGCTAATGGAGCTTGATGTCGATCCGGGCAATGATGCCGACGTAGGTTTGGGCAAACGTGCGGGAGTTTAGCAACTGCTGTGCGGAACGGAAATCCGAATATTCCTGCTGGTTCGAGCAATCCGCAGGAATGACCGGGCGGGCGTTGGGAAAAATCTTCTTTTGCCCGGGATCAGCCCGGATACTGGCTGGTGATATAGCTGTGTAATTGGGATATGGTCTGCTGCTGAGCGGAAATCATCCACTTCACCAGATCGCCGATTGAAACGACACCCAATAGGATTCCCTCTTCAACTACCGGAAGGTGGCGGATGTGCTTGTCCGTCATGATTCTCATGCCATCTTCGACCGTCTGGTCGGGAGTCACGAAAATCGCGGGACTCGTCATGATTTCCTTTACCAGGGTCTCCTTGGAGGACTTCCCTTGCAGGATAACCTTTCGCGCATAGTCGCGCTCCGAAACGACGCCAACTAGCACACCTTCAAACACCACCATCAGCGCTCCCACATACTTGTCCGCCATGATTTCTATGGCGTCATAGACACACGCATCCGGCGAAACAGACCAAACATTCTGGTCCTTTTGTTTGAGGACTAATCGAACCGTATCGACCAGGTTCATCGGCGCCTCTGTCTTTGCAGTTGCGTTAAACGGAATCTCGGATCTTCTTCTACTGCCTGCCCTTGTGCATGACCATACGGCAGCTATTTTGCCATGTCAAGTTCAGATCGTCCTCCCTGTCGGCAGCACATGACCATGTCCGGTTCGATCCGCGCGTGCCCATATTCGCAGCTCTGGTTTCTATGCCTCACCAGTAAATAAAATTCCCAGTCATTGCTGTTTGACAACGACACCTGTCACCTTTGGGATAATCTGACTCTACTAGGCAAGTTCCGTTCTCTAAGGGAGGATTCCCATGGAAGATTCCCAATCCACTGTTTTCACATTGGTTTATATTTCGTGGGGTGTTGTTACCGTCGTTCTGGTCGTCCTGCTCAGTTACCTTGCAACGCTGTTGCAGGATGAAGACCAGATTTCCATGCACCCCGCCGAGCTGGACCATTCCCAGGACAAGCAGACACTCCTTGCCAGGAAGTCACTCCTGACTGGAGAGATCATCGTGCTTTCCGTGATATCGGGCATGCTCCTGTTTACCTGTCTCGGCCTTTCGATCTTTCGAGGCGTAACTAATTTCTAGGAGCGGCGCTGTTGCGGAAACCGAAATTCAAGACCCGTCAATGCCATGCCACCTGGACTAAACTTGGATTGCGGAATTGCACCTTGGGTTTCCTTCGCCGCTATCAGCTAACGCGCGGACCACGCAACGCCGTCTGGGTCGGTGCCAATCGGCATGGCGCTCAGAATCTTGCGCGTGGCCACGTCAATGAAGGTCAATTCATTGGCGTTCGCGTTCGTAATATATGCGTGGCGGCCATCGGAAGATATGTAAACGCCGCTCGGAGATTTCGATAAAGTTAAACTGGCGAGCAGTTCGCGGGCGCGGGCGTCAAACACGGTCGCCTGGTTGCTGCTCGGATTCGTCACCCAAACCTGCGTTCCGTCGGGCGTGAAATCCATTCGCTTGGGCCCCTTCCCGCCGCTGGGAAATGCCGCCACAATCGCATCCGTTGCCGTCGAAATGATCGAAATTTTATCGTCGAGCCGGCTAGCCGCCCAAACCTCTTTCCCGTCGGGCGAAATAGCGATGCCCTCGGTGCCCGGGCCGGTCGATACCACTTTCACCTCGCCCGTTGATCGATCGATTACGCTCACGCTTCCCGAGACAGTGTTCGTCACGTAAAACTTCGTCTCATTCGGCGTGGCCACGATCATGTGGCTGCGCTCCTGCGTCGTGTTCCACACTTGCAGAATCTTTCCCGTGATGGAGTCCAGCTCAAGCACCGCTTGCGGCGTCTCCGTAGACACCCAGATGAGTTTTCCGTCATGGCTCACGATCATCCCATGAGGTCCAGTGTGCGTACCCAGATCGAACGTGGCCTTCACCTTTCGGCCCACGAGATCGACCACGGTGATCGTATTGCCCGCCTTGTCGTGCTGCGTATCCCCTGCGGGATAGACGCTGTACCGGCCGAAGTTGGAAACATATGCAGTACGTCCGTCCGGCGAAACCGCCACTTCGTGCGGGCCGAGGCCAGTAGGAAGTTTCACGAGGACCTTCTCGGTTGCCGGATCAACCAGCGCCAGTTGGAAATCCGATTTGCAGACCACCACGACCGTGTCCGCGCGCGCCGGCGACACGAACGCACTTACCGCCAGAAACACAACCAGCAAGAATTCAGAGTAGGTTTCCTTCATTGTGTTATCCCCTGATTGATTGAAAATTCCATTTCGCAAAACTTTGCGCCCGGCAAGTTTCGCGTTGACAGTTGAGCGCAGAATTCATTTCAGTCGGAGGTTGCGATTCCAGCCCTATCCTCGAACGCGACCGTACGTCCGGGATTCACTCTTGTCAATAAACTTTTTGCGACGATGTCAAACCTCTTTAGAAATGTCCTCTTCCCTACCTCGTTAGAAGTGTCCCTTTTTTGCTTTTGGTTTTTGTTCTTTTCTTCGTCGTCGGCCCGGCCCTCCGCGTAGCCCTGCGGAGCCCGAAGGGCGGAGCGTTTAGGGTGAAGCGGAGGGCCGGGCCGACGACGCCCGCGCCGCGATCACCTCTAATTCCCGTGCTCGCCGCTGCACTCCCCGTCGAGCGGCCTCTCGCTATGGATAGGTATTCGGCGGCACCCATTTTCGCTGCACCTGCCGCTAACTCACTCCCACCAATCTCGCCGCATCCACCACCTTCAGCGTTTTGCTTTTCACCCGCGCCAGTACTTCCACTCGCCGCAGTTCCCTTGTGCTCATTCCGGTCCTCTCCAACTCGACCTCCTCTGGAGGTCGCAGTTTACGGGACATTTTTATCGAGGAGAAAAGGGGACATTATCATCGAGGGTCAACAGGTGTCGTGGACATGCATGGCGGGATGTTTTCGGAGAGGCGGAATTGATAGATTCGCTAACAAATCTCATTTCCTAACCCGCTTGAACTCCCAAATCTTGAAGGATAGAAATTTGCGGTAATGAATATCACAAATTTCCCTGAAGCCCACGGATCTTGTCAGATTTAGGGAAGCCGTGTTGGATCGGAGCGTCCCTCCGTACAGCCTGTGAATGCCTCGGCTCTTAAGCACGTCAAAGATTCTGTATCGAAGCTGAGCCCCAAGGCCTGATTTCCGAAACTCTTTTTGGACAGCGATATGCTCGGACCATGCGGATCCTGCCCGAAGCTTTTTCGTGCGATTCACTAAAATGAGCGAAGCTTGTTCCAGATTAATCAGATTGAAGCCCGCGACTTTCTCTCCATCCAAAGCAACCAGACACAATTGCCCCGCCGCGATTCTTTCTTTCACCTGACCACGCAACCACTCCGCGGTATTTTCAACCTGCGCGATCATATCCAGATTTTGAGGGGTCAGAAGCTTGAAGGTGAACTTGTGATTGTCAGAATATTTGGGTTCCTTGATTGTGTCGAGCTTGATTCCGTAGACCCGGTAGACTTGGCGAAAATAAATCCATCGAACGAGATAGGCCAAGGTTTTTTTTATAGTGATATGCCAGCCATAATCTTCCAGGTTGCGCTGAAGTTTGTGCGCCATACCGCTCGACCTAAGTGAAGCTGTGTCAAGGAGGCGTTTGTCTTCCGGGATCCCCTTCAGAATGACCGCGGCTGATTTGTCGTCTCTCGCCATATGTCCCGATCAAATAGATGTAGCGTTACGATTTAATCATCAACTTCACGAAAGTATATAATTCATATCTTAGGAGAACCTCGTAACAGTTAATAGTCCGGGCACTTGCACAGCTCCCGGTGCCTTCCGTGGCTCGTCCATCACATGCTGGAAATCCTGGTTTGCAATCTTGAGGCTGAAGAGGACAAACGCGCCTCGAAGGAATGCTGCCCCGATTCTTCCATCGACAACGGGATCGGATTGCTTCGATGGGCGCACCGTGGCACCCTTGAGAACACTTATGGCCTTTACGGCAGAGAATTGGAAGGACAAGCGCGTCCTGGTGACGGGCGGCGCTGGATTCATTGGTAGCGTGTTGGTCTGGGAACTCAATCGCCGCGGCTGTTCTCAAGTAGTGATCGCGGATTATCCGGCCCACGATGCAAAAAGCTGCAATCTCGCCGGTTTGCGCTATTTAGATATCATCGATCCTTCGGATCTGCCAGCGCGGCTTTCATCCGGATCGATGGGGGAGCTCGACTGCATTTTTCATCTGGGCGCATGTTCCTCCACCACGGAAACAAACGAAAAATATCTGCGCGAAAATAATTACGAGTATTCCCGCACACTCGCGGAATGGGCTCTCGGGGCGGGCGTGCGTTTTATTTACGCTTCCTCCGCGGCGACTTATGGTGATGGCAGCGCGGGCATGGACGATTCGGAACCGCGCCAGCTCGAGCGGTTGCGCCCGCTGAATCTGTATGGACAATCCAAGCAATGGATGGATCTGCATGCCTGGCGGCAAGGTTGGCTCGACCACATCGTGGGGCTGAAATATTTCAACGTCTTCGGCCCCAATGAAAACCATAAAGGAGACATGCGAAGCGTGGTCTGCAAGAGCTACACCGAGGTGCTCAAGACCGGCGTGATCCAGCTTTTCAAGAGCTATCGCCCGCAGTACCGGGACGGCGAGCAGCGTCGCGATTTTCTTTACGTCAAGGATGCAGTTGACATGACGCTGAACCTGGCTGCAAACACCGCGGCGAACGGCATTTTCAATATTGGTTCAGGAGTGGCGCGCACGTGGAATGAGCTGGCTCGCGCCGTATTCGCCGCGCTGGGCCGCGAGCCGCGCATCGAATACATTGACATGCCGGAGACGATCCGCGACAGATATCAATACTTCACTCAGGCTGACATACACAAGCTGCTGGCCGCTGGATACGTTTCGCCCATTACTTCTCTCGAAGATGCCGTGCGCGATTACGTTGTGAATTACCTCGTGCCCGGGCGCGCGATTGGCACTTAGTGGGACAGACTTCAGTCTGTCGCACTTGTGGAAGGACTGCAAAAGCGAAATCGACAGGCTGAAGCCTGTCTTACCAGCCTACCGCCGCTTCAGCGTTACAGGAATTCCGTTTCTGGGGCGCAGCGTTACTGTGGGCTGCATACTGACCTTTTGTCCGGGCGCGATTTGGATTCGGAATTGCTGCGCGATCGTGGCGAGAAGTAAAACGGCTTCCATCATTCCGAATCCGGCGCCGATGCACACCCTAGGCCCTCCGCCAAAGGGAAAATAGGCAAATCGAGGCAAGGCCGCGCCTCGCGGGTCTCTCGCGCTCCAGCGATCCGGATCAAACCGGTCCGGCTCCGGAAAATATCGCGCGTCTTTGTGCATGATGAGCTGCGAGATCAGCACGTTGGTATCCGCGGGCAATTCGTATTCGCCAAGCCGAAAAGGGGCAAGCGCGCGCCGCCCAATCACCCACACAGGCGGGTAAAGGCGCATCGATTCCCGGAGCACAGTGTCCGTGTAAACGAGCCGCGGCAAATCGGCCGGCGTAGGAACTCTTCCGCCCAACACTCGTCCCAATTCCTCGACGAGTTTCTCTTCCACATCCGGGTTCTGACCCAGCAAGAACCACGTCCAGGAAAGCACGTTCGCAGTGGTCTCGTGCCCGGCGAGGAAGAGCGTCATAATTTCGTCGTGGAGTTGGCGGTCGGTCATGCCGATTCCTTCGTCGTCCTGAACTTGCAAGAACTCGCTGAGCAAATCTCCCGACAACTGTCCGCTTGCGCGGCGCTGCTTGATGATGCCGTAGATCACTTTGTCGAGCCGGCTCACGGCGCGTTTCAAAAGCTGCGACGTCGGGAGCGGAACCCATGTGGGCAAGAGCAGCGCAAGCCCCGCCTGGCGCAGGAATTTGCCCATCAACACAGTCAGCGCGGCATCCACGTCCTCCGCCTCGTGCGACACATCCGCGTCGAACAGCGTCTTCGCCACGATGCCGAGTGTTAGGCGCATCATGACTTCATGAATGTCGAGCGTCTGCCCTTCGCTCCAAGACGCCAGCATGCGCTGCGTGTAACCAACCATGATTTGCGCGTAGGCCGCGATCCGCTCCTGGTGAAAGGCAGGCTGGATGAATTTGCGCTGGCGCCGCCAGAATTCACCTTCGCTCAGCAGCAGACCATTGCCGAGCACGCGCCGCATCGCGCGATAGTCTTTCGACTTAACGAAATTGTTGTTTTGCGTGACCAGGACCGATTCGATGTAGTCCGGCCTGTTCACAAAGCACGCCGGCACACCTAGAAAGTGGAAAAAAACGATGTCGCCAAATTCCCGGGTGCAGTTCGTGAGGTAGCGGATCGTGTCGCCTTTCGGTTCGAACACGCTACCGAATAGTGGAAGACCCTTTGGACCGGGAGGAAGCTTCAACTTTGGGAGACTTCGCGCGCTTTCTTCGGATAAGCAGGACGCGACAGGCTTCCGACAACGCCGCATGGATACATCCCGAACTCCTTATCGTTCCTTATCCGATGGCTTCTGATGTGGGTGGCGGGCGAAAGTATACCACTGGAGTGCGAATCGACGGAATTTGGTCCACGGAACAAAAGGAGTACCCACAGGACGCCTCGCGCCACTACCACCGGCCTCACGCGCCAGTGCCCCGCTGAATTGGAGGGTGTAACAAGCGGTTCAACATATTTTCAAATCCCCGTAATAAAAGCTATGAATTGGAACAACGATCGGTGCTGCTATATCGTCTTCGAACCTATCCGCGGGCCCTGACGCCCCAAAGCCGGAGATCGGCTTGTTTTATATGGGGATAGAAATTCAGGGGGTGTGGAAGAAATGCGAAATTTATGTTGTAGAAGTGTACAAGTTGGAGTTTTCTGTCTTGCTGTTCTCCTTCTTCTTACCTGCATCTCAATGGCAACCTTTGCTCAGGGGGGCACGGGAAGCATTAGTGGCACGGTGACAGACCCAAAAGACCTTCCGATCGAAGGCGTCGCTGTGGTGGTGAAGAACGCGGACACGGGAATTGAAACTCCCCTTACCTCGAATTCTTCCGGGATTTATGTTGCCCCGTACCTGCAGCCGGGAAATTATGAGATCACGTCTACTAAGACCGGCTTCCAGTCGGTAGTCACAAAACAAGTGGTCATCCATGTCGGCGAGAGACTGACCATTGATGTCCAGTTGCCGCTGGCAGGGCAAGAAAGCTCCATTTCGGTGACCACGGAGGCGCCGGTTCTGGAAACGGAGAAGACTGAACAATCACAAACGGTCAGCGAAAGTCAGGTGCAAGGTTTGCCCCTGGTGGCCCGGCGCTGGGAAAACTTCGTACTCCTTACTCCTGCCGTGACCACGGATGGAACCAGCGGGTTGAGCAGCTTCCGCGGAATTTCCGGCCTGTATAACAACAATTCCGTAGATGGCGCGAATAACACGCAGGCATTTTTCTCCGAAGCACGCGGGCGCGCCATCATCGTGACCTATGTTTATAGTCCGGACTCGATCCAAGAGTTCGAGGTCAGTGCCAGCAATTACAGCGCGGAATTTGGGCAGGCCGCGGGTGGCACGGTGAATGCAGTCACAAGATCTGGAACCAACGACCTGCACGGCGACCTCTTTTACAACCTGCGTTACCCCTCTCTGAATGCGCTGGATCCTCTTGGAAAGTCGCGCGGAATCCTTACGCAGACTGTGCACCAGCAGAACCAATATGGAGGGAGTGTAGGAGCGCCGATCATCAAGGATAAGCTGTTCTTCTTCGGAACCTATGACGGGTTCCGGAAAGTGAATCCGATCCTTTACACATCCACGGAAACGAATTCAGCAATAAACGCCTTCACTTGCCCCGCGTCTGCGACCGCTGCTGCGTGTTCAGCCGCGAAGACATTTATTACTACGGACTTGCTCGGCGCTTTCCCACGTGACCTGAAACAGGATGTTTTTCTGGGCAAGCTCGATTACCAATTGAACCAGGCCAATCATTTGAGCGCGGTCTTTAACTGGCAAAACTGGGAGGAACCGTACGGATATAACACGGCCCCTACCGTCAATAACGGCGGCGCAAACCAGAACGGCAACGGCGGAACTCACGAACGGTTCTTGATCGCGAACTGGACGTCAACTCTCAACACCAACATGGTCAACGATTTCCGGTTTCAGTGGGGGCGGGACTTCGAATTTGACAGCACGAACGGCCCCGGCCCATCCGTTTCCCTTACCAATCTCGCGGCGTATGGAGAGACCTCTGCCCTTCCGCGGCCGGCTTTCCCGGACGAACACCGTCTCCAGTTTTCGGATAACCTTTCCATCGTAAAAGGAACGCACGTCTTCAAGATGGGCGTGGACGTCAATTTGATCCACGAACTGCTGATTAACCTTTTCCAAGGTGACGGAAACTACAGTTACAACAGCACTACTGCTTTCGACGGTTGCCCCGGCGCAGGAGTCGGTAAC
>Ga0210399_10003654_pt1 | contig 11977 bp, 10 predicted proteins | sample IncBWC14MmetaG_FD_150865 | JGI IMG/M metagenome (GOLD analysis project Ga0210399, IMG submission 150865) | Forest soil microbial communities from Barre Woods Harvard Forest LTER site, Petersham, Massachusetts, United States - Inc-BW-C-14-M | ecosystem: Environmental > Terrestrial > Soil >... | reverse complement strand
GTTCCCGAAAGATTCTCACACTCTGAGGAGCCGCGCACGCGGCTCCTCAGGATGAGGGGATAGAGCCGATTTGGCACAGCAGGACCAGCGAAGTGTCGCTTAGCTCACCGCTTCTTCCAGCCGCCGCGCTTGCCCGGCGCGCCGCCGCTTGAGCGTGGCGTCGGGCCGAACTCGGGACCGGAGTCGCGCGAGTTGGCCGGCTGGATGATCTTGCTGGTGCTGCCGAACGGTTTTGATGGCAGTGCGCGGCTGGCGCGATAGGGCAGCGACTCCGGGCCGTGCATCTCGTCGAGATGGGGCTTGTGGACTTTTGAGCTGCTGCTCGATTTGGACGCGCCGGTGCGTTCTTCGAAGGATGGCAGCAGCGGATCGTCCGCGCGGGATTTCATCCCACCCCGCGCAGTGCCGCTGCGGCCGGAGGACGAAGAACCGCCGCCGCGCATGCCGCGGCCCTTCAGCGCGGTCGCCGGCAGGTTGGCCGCCTCGCCATATTTCTTGGTGCCGGCGTAGGCGCCCGCGCGGTGCTGCACGATGTGCTGCCGCGTGGTGGGATCGTCGACCACCGCAAGCTCGGTGGCGCGCAGCCGCTTGACCTCGTCGCGCAGCCGTGCCGCTTCCTCGAAATTCAGGTCGGCCGCGGCCTCGCGCATCCGCGTCTCGAGGTCTGCCAGCACCGCCTCGAAATTGTGCCCGATCGCGATCACGTCGTCGGTCGCAGTCCCGCTGCCGGTCTCGACCAGCACATGGTCGCGCTCATAGACCGAGTTCATGATGTCGCCGATCGACTTTTTCACGCTCTCCGGCGTAATGCCGTTGGCCTTGTTGTATTCGACCTGCTTCTCGCGGCGGCGATTGGTCTCCGCGATCGCGCGTTCCATCGAGCCGGTGACGCTGTCGGCATAGAGGATCACCTTGCCGTCGACGTTGCGTGCGGCGCGGCCGATGGTCTGGATCAGCGAGGTCTCGCTGCGTAGAAAGCCTTCCTTGTCGGCGTCCAGGATCGCGACCAGGGCGCATTCGGGAATGTCGAGGCCCTCGCGCAGCAGATTGATGCCGACCAGCGCGTCGAAGGCGCCGAGCCGCAGATCCCGGATGATCTCGATGCGCTCGATGGTGTCGATATCCGAATGCATATAGCGCACGCGAATGCCCTGTTCGTGCAGATATTCGGTCAAGTCCTCCGCCATGCGTTTGGTCAGCACCGTGACCAGCGCGCGATAGCCGGCGGCCGCGGTCGCGCGCACCTCGCCGACCAGATCGTCGACCTGGGTGCGCGCCGGGCGGATGTCGACCGGCGGATCGATCAAGCCGGTCGGCCGGATCACCTGCTCGACGAAGACGCCGCCGCTTTCGTTCAGCTCCCAGCCGCTGGGCGTCGCGGATACCGCAACCGTCTGCGGCCGCATCATGTCCCATTCCTCGAAGCGCAGCGGCCGGTTGTCCATGCAGGAAGGCAGGCGGAAGCCGTACTCGGCGAGCGTCGCCTTGCGCCGGAAATCGCCGCGGAACATGCCGCCGATCTGCGGAACGGTGACGTGGCTCTCGTCGGCGAAGACCAGCGCGTTGTCGGGCACATATTCGAACAGCGTCGGCGGCGGCTCGCCGGGCCGGCGGCCGGTGAGATAGCGCGAATAGTTCTCGATGCCGGCGCAGCTTCCCGTGGCTTCCATCATCTCGAGATCGAAGGTGGTGCGCTGCTCCAGCCGCTGCGCTTCGAGCAGGCGGCCCTGGTCGTGGAGCTGGTCGAGCCGCTGCTTCAATTCGAACTTGATCGACTTGATCGCCTGCACCAGGGTCGGACGTGGCGTCACATAGTGCGAATTGGCGTAGATCTTGATGAACTCGAGCTCGTCCTGCTTGTGGCCGGTGAGCGGATCGAACTCCTCGATGTTCTCGACAGTGTCGCCGAACAGGTTGACGCGCCAGGCGCGGTCCTCGTAGTGCGCCGGGAAGATGTCGATCACATCGCCGCGCACGCGAAAGGTGCCGCGGGTAAAATCGGCCGAGATGCGCTTGTACTGCAGCGCGACCAGATCGGCGATTAGCTGCCGCTGGTCGATGCGCTCGCCCTTCTTCAGCGCGAACGTCATCGCGGTGTAGGTCTCGACCGAGCCGATACCGTAGATGCAGGAGACGGAGGCGACGATGATCACGTCGTCGCGTTCGAGCAGCGCGCGCGTCGCCGAATGGCGCATGCGGTCGATCTGCTCGTTGATCGACGAGTCCTTCTCGATATAGGTGTCGGTGCGCGGCACATAGGCTTCGGGCTGGTAGTAGTCGTAATAGGAGACGAAGTACTCGACCGCGTTGTCGGGGAAGAAATTCTTGAACTCGCCATAGAGCTGCGCGGCGAGCGTCTTGTTCGGCGCCAGGATCAGCGCCGGGCGTTGCGTCGCCTCGATCACCTTGGCCATGGTGTAGGTCTTGCCCGAGCCGGTGACGCCGAGCAGCACCTGGCTGCGGTCGTTGCGGTTGATGCCTTCGACGAGCTCGGCGATCGCGGTGGGCTGGTCGCCCTTCGGCTCGTACTCGGACTTGATGACGAAGGCCACGCCGCCTTCGCTCTTTTCCGGGCGCGGCGGACGATGCGGCGTCCACACCTTCAGCGAGCCGTCGTCCTTGCGGAATTCGGGACGGCCCTCGCGGATCAGCGCTTCCAGCGCCTCAGCCGTGGCCTGGACACCGAGCGCTTCCATCTTGCTGCGCGGCGGACGGGCGAGCGCCTCGGCATCATCCTCCTCGGTCGGCAGGCCAAGCTGCCGCGCCAGTTCGGGATCGAGCGTGGGGATGGTCGCCGCGGTGCCGTAATGGGCCTGCGGGGCTTCTTCAAGGCCCCTGTGCGCTGACACGCCCCCACCCTGGCCCTCCCCCGCAAGCGGGAGAGGGGACGCGCGTTGCGCGTCCGCGGACTCGCGATTGAGATTGACGCCCGGCTCTCGCCGCCCTGGGCCCTCCCCCGCTTGCGGGGGAGGGTTGGGTGGGGGCAGGCCCCGTGACGAGTCTGCGGAGGTATCGCGCTTCGCCACCTCGCCGCTCGCACCGCGGGTCGAGGCACGGGCGCGGTGCGCGGCGGCCTCGCCGCCGCTGCGGCGGTCGAAGGAATTGTCCGGCGGCGGCTGCAGGCCGGTCGAGGAACCAAGCCCGCTTTCGCCGCGATTGATCGCGGGATTGAGCAGTTCGGCCAGCGCCGGCCCGATCGGTTGCACATCGGGCCTCGACGCCTTCGAGCTTGGCGCCTTGGATCTCGGCGTTTTGGTGGGCTTTTTGGGAGCGTCAGGATTCTTCGCCATGGCGGCCAATATAGGCACAAACCCGCCGCTTGGCAGCGACCTGATCCGGTTTTTGATCGCGCTGCTGACAGGATCTGGTCAGAGCCGCCGCGTGGCTGCGGAACCGACGATCCGACCGGTCATCGACGACGTGCCACGGCCGTCGGCGCAAGCCTCAGCCCGCCGCCACGGGCGCACCCTTGACGATGTCCAGATGGATGCTGTGGCAGCGGTTACACTGCAGCGTCCAGTACTCCGACGCCTTCCGGCTGCCGAAGACGCGGAGCACCGACAGGCGTCCCCGGCATTCCGGACAGTGCGAACGCACCGCCGACTCCGGCGGCGGATGATGCCCCGTCTCAAGCTGTGTCACGTGTAGCGCCCCCTCATCAAACTCAAATAGCGGCCGCGAGCCGCGGCGCCGCGCCCTGATGGCTGGCCCAGCGCAGTCCGAAACGGTCGATATGGCTCTTGGCGTCGGCGATGGCGGCCTGAGCGTTGGACCAGGCGAAGCCGACTTCGAGCGACGGAAAACTGACGCCGTTGATCACCAGCGGGCCGTGATCGGCGCGCAGGATTCTGGCATGCCAGAGGCCCCTTCCGGCCTCGAAGCACTCGATGGCGAAGTCGTCATAAAGGCAGGTCATTGTCGTGTCCCCTTTTTGAGGAGCGAGACAATCACGGGCAGGTCGAAAACGATGTGAAGCCGTTCACAGGTGCGGCGGTTTTTGTCGGTTTTGCGGCGTGGGGACGGAGCTGCCCGGGCGATCGGCGGGCCGGTCAAGCTGCGAGAGGCCGTCGGATCTGCGCCGGTCCGGACCGTGCCTCGGGCCATCCCGGGGTGGTATCGAACACGGGGTCCGATCGAAAGGCGGCGGGCCGGCAAGGCGATCGTCCCCGAGATTCAAGTATCGCCGATGCAAGCCGTCCCCGATCGAAGTATCGGGATTCGTCGATAGCGTGTTGCGGCCGATGACATCATCGGCCACCGCGCCTGTCGATGACACATTCGTGCTAACGCATGATCCGGACCCGAAGGGCCGCGTGAGCGCAACGTGCGAAGCGGTTTTCCGGGGAGATCATGCGCAACAAAAAGGCATGTGGCGCGCGGTCGGCTCGCCGTCGCCGGGCCGATCACCGCATGAGCGCGACGAGCTGGCTGCGCTTCCTGACGCCAAGCTTGGCGAAGATGGCCCGAAAATGATTTCCAACCGTGTTCTCGGAAATTCCGAGGCGCGCTGCGATGGCTTTGTCGGTCAATCCGAGCGCCGCGAGATCGGCGAGGTCGCGCTGCCGGTCGGTCAGCGCGTCGAGTTGAACCGCCGTCGGGGCGACCGCCCGGGTTCGAAAGTACAGCGCGTGCACGACGGGTGTGATCAGTTCGAGGGCGGCCAGCGTCCGATCCAATCGGTTCCGCGGGACACCCGAAAAGCCCAGATGGAGGCCGGTGTTGGCAAATGGATCGATGACACCGGTCTGGGCAAGGGCACCCAACGCGTACCGGTCGAGGTCGTCGATTTCGATCTCCGACAGCGCGATCCGCGCGCCCGCCGCATCCGTCGCCATGGTCTTGTCGAGCACCATGCCCCGGCGATGCGAGAGCCACCATTCGACGCAAGGTCGCGCCTTCACGTCGACCGCGGCGGCGCGGCTCGCCAGAAATTCAGGTCCGTGACCGCTCGAAACCGTCGAGCGCATGTGAGCGCGACCGCCGGACAGATAGCCATAGGCACCAAAAAACTTCTCGAATGCAAAGAATCGGCGCACCGGTCCTTCGAGCCACGCCCTGAAGTCGCCTTCCGTCACGGCTCCGGTCGGAATGTCGCGCAGCGCGCGCAGCCAGCCGCTGATGTCCAGATCCGGATCCGCGCCGACGCTGCGGTCCCGCACCGTCCCAAGGCGTTCCGAACCAGCAAGGCTTTTGCGAACAAGATCGTGCATCGCTCGTCTTCGCCAGCCATATGCAGCGGCTGCAACACGAAAAAACATTGCCACGAACCCGCGCTGAGCCGCAACGTTCAAGTTGGAGACATCCAGTTGTAAACACCCAGGAAAAGAAAAAGTTTTTCGTAAAACGCGAGTCGCATGCCTCACGGCTTGATGCGCGCGGCGATGGTCGCGGACGCATTGCTCCGCTCGCCCTGCCGCTTCGCGACGCGCGCCGCCGGTTCCGCCGCCGCACGGACGATCCAGCGCCGGAACGCGGCAAAGTCGCGCTGGCCGGTCTGGAAGCTGCGATAGAGCAGGTACCAGCGCATGCCCTTCGGCACGGTGAGCGCGAAGGGCGCGACCAGCCGCCCGGCGGCGAGATCGTCGTCGACATAAGGCCGGATGCCCATCGCGACGCCGAGCCCGTCGCCGGCCGCCTGCAGCGCCTGGCCGTAATAGCCGAACTCCGGTCCGCGTGCCGTGATGCGCGGCACGCCGGCGGCCTTCAGCCACAGCGGCCAGTCCTCGGCGGCGTGCGCGACACGAAGCAGCGCCGGCCCCTTCAGGTCGCTCGTCCGCCTGAGCGAGCCCGCGAGTTGCGGTGTGCAGACCGGCATGAGGTCGCCGGCAAACAGCGGCTCGGCGACGAGGCCCGGCCACTGGCCGTCGCCGAGCTTGACGCCGCAGCTCCAGTCGTCGCCGAATGGGGCTGCGACGCCGCCCAAGGTGATGCGGACGTCGATGTCCGGCTCCTGCTTGCGGAACGAGGCGAGGCGCGGGATCAGCCAGCGCATCGCAAAGGTTGGCCCGACGCCGATGGTCAGCACGCGGACCTTGGAGGCCGCCGTCACCTGCGCGGTCAGGCTCGCCAGCGCGTCGAAGATCGGCGTCAGCCCGCTCTGGTAGGCGCGGCCGGCTTGCGTCAGCGCGAGCCGGTTGGCCTTGCGCTCGAACAGCGCGACCCCCAGCCGCTGTTCCAGCAGATGCACCATCCGGCTGATCGCGGCGGCCGAGACGTTGAGCTCGGATCCAGCCGCGGCAAAGCTGCCGCCGCGCGCGGCCGCCTCGAATGCCTTGATGCCGTTGAGAAACAGAAGCCGCCGCACGATCGCCTTTCCTCCACACCATCAGGAAAGCTGAGGCTGGGGCAAGATAACTCCGTTTGCGCCGGCTGCGCAAGCCGGGCACTATTTTGCGCAGGGACATTGGAGATTCTGATGGCGCCACTCCTTATCGCAGCACTCGGACTCCTGATGGTCGGGACCGCGTTCCTGTCGGGCCTGTTCGGCATGGCCGGCGGGCTGATCCTGATCGGCGTGCTGCTGGCGTTGATGCCGCTGCCGACCGCGATGGTGCTGCACGCGATCACGCAGATGGCGTCGAACGGCTGGCGCGCCCTGCTGTGGCGCGCTCATATCCGCTGGCGGCCGGTTTTCGTCTACCTGATCGGCTGCGCGCTGGCGCTCGCCTTGTGGTCGCTCACCCGCTACGTCCCGGACAAGCCGATCGCGCTGTTGATGCTCGGCGTCACCCCGTTCATGGCGCGGATGACGCCGTCATGGCTGAAGCCCAATCCGGACAGTGTGGTGCAGGGCGCATTCTACGGCACCGTCTGCATGGGCCTGATGCTGATGACCGGCGTCTCGGGCCCGCTGATGGACACGTTTTTTCTCGGCGCAAAATTCGATCGCCGCTCCATCGTCGCCACCAAGGCGACCTGCCAGGTGGCGAGCCATTTTACCAAGCTGATCTATTTCGGCGGGATCATCGACCAGGCGGCGTCGCTCGATCCGGTCCTCGCTTGCGTCGCGATCGCGGCCTCGATGCTCGGCACCTCGCTGGCCCGGCGCATCCTGGAAGCGATGAGCGAGCAGCAGTTCCGCACCTGGGCGGGCCGCCTGATCACCACGATCGCGAGCTACTACATCATCTATGGCGGCTGGCTGTTGTTGTTTGCGGCCAACCCGGCCGCCGCCAACTAGCGCAATGATCCGGAAAAAGTGTGCAGCGGTTTTCCGAAAAGATCATGCGCAATCAAAAAGGAGATCGCCGATGCAAGAGTCTGCCGATCCGCTGGTGCTCGATTTCGTCGAATGGATTGCCAGGGAGCCGCGGGTCTATTCCGAGGTGGTCGCGACCTGGAAGAGCTCCTGCCCGCGGCTGACGATCTGGGAGGACGCGGCCGACAAAGGCTATGTCGCGCGCGAAACCATTCCCGGGGTGGGGCTGGCGATCAAGGTGACGGACAGCGGCGAGACGCTCTTGCGCGCGAACGGCCGGATCGCCTGATCGCGTCCGGTCCCACGCGCCATATTTGCTCTGCGTTCCTTGCAGCCCTGACAGGCGCAGCGATCACGATCGCGCGTCTTCGCTCGCAACCGGCATTGACTTGAACCTCGCGCGGCGCGAAGTTCATGCAATCGCATCTTTTTCGCAAACCGCCCGGGACCCAAGGAAACGCCGCCATGATCGACCTCTATTACTGGACCACGCCGAACGGCCACAAGATCACGATGTTGCTCGAGGAGGCCGGGCTTCCTTACACGATTTTTCCGATCAACATCGGCAAGGGTGAGCAGTTCAAGCCGGAATTTCTGGCGATCGCGCCGAACAACCGGATTCCGGCCATGGTCGATCACGAGCCGAAGGGCGGGGGCAAGCCGATCTCGATCTTCGAGTCCGGCGCCATGCTGCTTTATCTCGCCGAGAAGACGGGAAAATTCCTGCCCGCTGATCTCCATGGCCGTTATGACGCGATCCAGTGGACGTTCTGGCAGATGGGCGGGCTCGGGCCGATGGCAGGGCAGAATCATCACTTCCGCAACTACGCGCCGGAAAAGCTGCCCTATGCGATCGACCGTTATGTGAACGAGACCAACCGCCTCTATGGCGTGCTCAACAAGCGCGTCGCCGATCGTGAGTATATTGCGGGCGATTATTCGATCGCCGACATGGCCAGCTATCCCTGGGTGGTGCCGTACAAGAACCAGGGCCAGGAGATCGAAGACTTCCCGCATCTGAAGCGCTGGCTCGAGGCGATCGCCGCGCGGCCCGCGACCGAGCGCGCCTATGCCAAGGCGAAGGAGATCAATCCGAATTTTGGCCAGCCCGCGATCCGCACCGAGGAAGAGCGAAAAATCCTGTTCGGGCAGACCGCCGCCGTGGTGCGGTAAGACAATCCGTTGGCTGCCGTCGCCATTGCGAGCGAACGGGGTCGCGCGAAGCGCGGCCTTCGCCGCAAAATGATACGAACGTCAGCGCCGGGACACCAGAACGGTTCAGGCCGTCATTCTCTGGCGTTGGAGTTTGTCGCATAGCGCCGGAATTTCGGCCGCCGGGACTGGCGGGCTGAACAGGCAACCCTGCACATTCGTGCAACCACTGGCCTGAAATCTGTCGAATTGCTGCGCCGTCTCCACCCCCTCGGCCGTGGTCGCCATACCGAGAGCCTGACATAGGCTGGTCACGGACCGCACGATCGCTGTCGCGTCGCCGGAAACGCGAAGATCGTCGACAAAGGTTGTATCGATCTTGACGCGATCAAACGGGAATCTGCGCAAGTAGCCGAGCGAGGAATAGCTGGCGCCGAACTCATCAAGGGCGATGCTGACGCCGAGTGCCTGCAGCTCATTCAGCAAGACGAGCGTCGCCTCGGAATTCTGGATCAGCACCGTCTCCGTAACCTCAACTTCGAGCCGATGGGGCGGCAGTCCGGAAGCGCCGAGCGCCCGCCTGACGTCCTGCAGAAGATTGCCGTTGATGAACTGCACCGATGAGAGGTTGACGGCCACGCTGATCCGTTCCGGCCATTGCATCGCATCGGCGCAGGCCTTTGCCAGCACCCATGCGCCCAACGGCCTGATCAGGCCAATTTCCTCAGCCACCGGAATGAACTCGACCGGAAGCACCAACCCGCGCTCCGGGTGTCGCCAACGGATCAGTGCCTCGAAGCTTTGGATCCTTGCGGCGTGCTTGTCCATGATCGGCTGGTAGAAAAGTTCGAACTGTCCGACCTCCAGGCCATGCCGCAGATCCCGCACCATTGCCGTGCGACGCTGCATTGCCGCATCCATGGCGGGTTCGAACAGGCGGAATGTGCCGCGTCCGTCAGCCTTGGCGCGATAGAGTGCGAGGTCGGCATTCTTCAGCGCGGTATCCGCACCGTCGCCGTCACCGGGCAAGAGGGCAATGCCGACGCTGACCCCAATCGCCGCCTGATGCATATCGAGTTCGAATGGCTCGGCCAGCCGTGCGACCAGCCGCTCGGCGAGGGCGATGGCACCGGCCGGTTGCTCTACGCCGGCCTGGATGATGGCGAACTCGTCGCCACCGAGCCGTGCGACGGTGTCTGCCTCGCGGATCTCCTCACGCAGCCGAGCGGTCACGGCCTGCAACAGCATATCGCCGACCGGGTGCCCGAAGCTGTCATTGACGTCCTTGAAGCCATCGAGGTCGAGACAAAGCAAGCCAAACGACGCGCCCCGACGGGAGCGAATCAATTCGTCCTGCAGTCGGCTGCGGAACAGCAGGCGGTTGGGCAGTCCGGTGAGTGCATCATGCTGCGCCATATAGCCAAGTCGGGCATCGGCCTCGGCCCGCAGCCGAGCTTCATGCGCCTCGGACAGGATGCGCTGGTTCCGCATATGGCGCGCCATCAGCAGGCCGATGCAGAGCACGGTGAGCTCCAAGAGCAGCGTGGCCCCGATCAGATAGCTCGTCTGCTCGCGCCATTCCGCAAGGGCGCTCCTGACCGTCGTCGTGGTGCCCACGACCAGTGGATAGCGCTGCAGCAGGTGAAAGGCCATCAGTCGATCCTGGCCATCCACGCTGCTGGCGCGGTGCAGCAGTCGACTGCGCTCACCGGCTCGCCGCATGTCCGAGAAAGGTTCGACAGGATTGATCTGCGGCCCGTCGCGCGCATCGATCGGTGGGAAACGCGCCAGCAGCCTGCCGTCGTCGCGGCGCACCAGTATGGTGGTGTCGCCGCCGAGCGAAAGGCTCTTATACAGCCGCTCGAAATAGGCAAGTTCGACCGCGCCGAGGATCAAGCCAAGGAACTGTCCATCCGGCCCGGTTACCTTTCGGGCAAGATGCTGTGTCAGCGTTCCCGTTCCACGGTTGAAGACCGGCTCGCCGAAATATGTCGTCAGTGCGCTGTTCGTCTTGAGCGCCTTGAAGTAATCGCGGTCCACCAGGGTGACCGGCGGAGGCGGCCAATAGTGACTGAAATTCAGAAGGCTGCCATCTGCATCCACTGCAATGAGTGCATCGAGCTGCGGCAGACCGTGAATGCGGCTACGCATGTCCTCGTGGGCCGCAAGGCCGGTCATGCGCTGCCGAAATTGCTCGGGGGATTTGACGCCATCGTTCTGAAGGCGCTCGACAAGGCTGTCCTGCACCAGTTCGACCGCCTCAAATGTTCGCTCCGCCTGGTCAGCAAGCACCAGCGCCAAGCGTTGAAGCTCCTGCCCGCTGTCGTCCAGGGCGTTACGGCGCAATTGGCCGACCAATAGTCCAGCGCCGAGGGCAAGCATCACACCGAAGCTGAGGGCGACAAAGAGGGGCGCACGGTCCGAGAAGCCGAACGACCAGGCGTGGTCTCTGCTGGGGATGACATCGTGGGGCATGGCGCCTATCGTTACCAAGTCGTTTCTATGTGCCCGGTAATCGGCATGGTGGACGAGCCAGTCTGGCCCCCCCGGAAAGTGAGCTAACGCGCGCGAGAAACTAGATTTTCGTCGCTACCACGACGTAAAGTTCCGGGATCGTATAAATACGGCTCTGGTTGCTCGGCGCAGTCGCTCCGTTGGTCGCGTCCCCCCGCATGCGGCCCGCGCCGGCGCTTCGCGGGCGGGCACTGAACACCGGCCCGGGCTCTGGTGGGTCAACCCGTTCAATTCGAAGAGCAAGGTTTTGCGCCGGCTCCAGACTCTGGAGTCCGGCCCGCTCAAGGTCAACGATGCGGCCGGCAATCCGGTCGACATCGGCGCGGTGGTCGTGTGGCGCGTCGAGGATGCCGCAAAGGCGCTCCTCGAGGTCGGCTCGTATGCGGACTATGTCAAAGCCCAGAGCGAAACCGCGCTGCGGCGGATGGCAAGTGTGCATCCCTATGATGAGGTCGAGGCGGAAGAAGCGGTCGAGCAAGGCGGACACCTGCCGATGTCCACGGTCAGCCTGCGCGACGGCGGCGATGCGATCATCGAAACCCTGCTGGACGAAATCAGGACACGCATGGAGCCGATTGGCGTCTCGGTCGTCGAAGCGCGCATCTCGCATCTTGCCTATTCGTCCGAGATTGCCGGCGCCATGCTGCGCAAGCAGGCGGCAAGCGCCATGGTCGCGGCCAGGCGCATGGTCGTCAAGGGCGCGGTCTCCATCGTCGAAGACGCGCTGCGAGAGCTCGACCAGAAGAAGCTCGCCGACGCCCTCGATCCGGAGCGCAAAGCCGCGATGATCTCGAACCTGCTGGTCGTTCTGGTCGCCGACCGCGAGGTTACCCCGGTGATCAATACCGGCACTCTGTATTCATGACTGGCCATGGCCCAACGAGGACGGCCCCCGGGCCCGGAACGCATTCCCTTTCCGCTCCGGGCGGAGAAAGCGCTTCTTGACGCGGTGAAACGGTGCGCCGTAGCCGACCTGCGGAGCGTCAACGCCGAGATCGAGATCCTTCTTCGTGAGGCGCTGGCGCGCCGCGGAATCCGGATCAAGCCGGCGGACGAAGACGGCAGCGACAAGGAGTAATGGCGCCGCGCCGTATAAAGATGCCGCCCCTGAGG
>Ga0210399_10003653_pt1 | contig 11981 bp, 9 predicted proteins | sample IncBWC14MmetaG_FD_150865 | JGI IMG/M metagenome (GOLD analysis project Ga0210399, IMG submission 150865) | Forest soil microbial communities from Barre Woods Harvard Forest LTER site, Petersham, Massachusetts, United States - Inc-BW-C-14-M | ecosystem: Environmental > Terrestrial > Soil >... | reverse complement strand
TCTTTTTTTAATATATTATGTAATCCATATATGGTCATACCACCTACTAGAATCTGTAATGGCACACTATTTTTTAACATTTCAGTAAATGGTGTTGTTGCGATCGCACCAAAATATATAGCCATAATATGAGCCATTACTGCAACAGGTACCATCAGTATGGTCATATCCACTAATGTCACACTATATGATGTAAAATGGTTGATGACATAATATAAATTCCACATTATTGATATTCCGCCTAATATATCAACTACGGTCAATCCACAAATGCGATGATGTCTGAGGAAATCCGTTGTGGATAGTTTCGTGATGTCACATGTTGCACATAGAGGATCAGTTTGTGTTATATATTCGTATCCAATCAGTATATAAAAAATAATATTTGCTAATGTGACTGCAATAAATAAATTTGACATCTGAGAAAAATCGAATAGAGACATTTATATATATTATACAAGCTAATAATAAATTTGCCAATATTTTTATATATCTATCATAAACATTCGGCCCCCATCACTGCGTTTGACATATATTTTCATCGGACCTGTAAGTAGTGACAAACATTTGAATATTATCTTTCTGCATATATAGACCATATGTACAGTAATCATAAATCGGAATAATGGTGAACTGGTGTATAGCTCGATTAATGGTGTTGTAGTATAAATATTTAACAGAATAAATATATAGTTATGTAATGATATAATGGGTATCATATAACTAATTAATTCTACGTGGTTGATATCATTATCACCACTATATAATGATCGAATAATATAATATATATTTAATATTACAAACATCAAGTATAATTCGATGACCGGAATCTCGAGAAATGTATGATATGTGATTATTCCGACTGATGACAATTGTGAGATATCACAATGTGCACAAAACGGATCAGTTCTAAACACCAGTTCATATATTGTCACGACATATATCGGAATAAAAATAGTTGTCATTGTAATAAGTACATTAGTGATGCCGGGATATTTAATATAAGTTGGGAGCATTGCGTAATATTAAATTATTCGATTAGTTCTGTTCGCAAACGGTTATTTATTCAACTTTTTTAATATGGAAAAATTGAAATATATATTGTCTGTATATTACAACTAATAACCGTATATATAAATAATCTTATAATGTCAGAAAAGAAAGAGACAAAGGAGACACCAATATCTGCCATGAAAAAGTTGTTTTTATCAAATAAAGGCGATACCACAATCAAATTAGGAGATGAATCAACAATAACTGTCATATCACATATATTGATGAATAAATCATCTGCATTTACCAGAATATTAGAATCAAATACCAAAGAATCAATAGATTGCAATATTGATATGACTGTATATGATAAAAATGCCGTATTGCAGTTCATGGAATATATATACACAGAATCCGTTACAGATATTGACAAATTAGATATTGATACATGTGTTGCATTACTACATTTGGCAAATATTTTTGATGTACCTGATGTATATGAATATTTAAGGACTACAATTGGAAAATTAATTAAAGCAGATCCATTTGTTGTTATAAAATTATTCGATGGTGATAAAGAAAGTGAATTTAGTGAACAATTTTATGATGAATGTATCAAATCTGTCGTAACACATCTTAAAACAAGACAAATTGATCATGGCAAACATATGCGTTTGTGTTGTACACATCATGATGATACAGTGGCTCATACTAATAATGGGAGTATTATAGAGGGAAGATATGCATGTATCACCACTAAATTAAAAGCAATAAATACACAACACAAACGCCTCCATATGCAAGATGGTTATATACATGAAGGTAAAGATGCAACTTCATATAACAAATCATTCTGTTGTATGCATGGTGATTTTTCCAAACAGTTTGATGCACAAACCAATATACTAAACAAAATGTTTGAACAACTCGCAGAATTAAATAGCAAAATATGTATTGATATTATAAAACAGCTTATCTAATAAAATATTCTTGATATATAATATAATTATGTCAAATGTTAAAATTCATTTACCTGTTTATGATGCGGATATATTGGCGGCATTCTTAAAATTGGGTGATTCAGTTAAAAATATTTATTATATAACAATTGATAAACACACAACATATGACACCATTTGCCGCGATATATTTGATCATCCTGATAAACGAATCGTCATATTAGGTAATATAAAAAAACAGTTGCCAATTCCCAAACATAGTAAATTTTTAATATCGGAACTTGTCAATACAGCACGCGCTGCATCTATTGATGGATATGAAAAAATCTCAAAGCACAAATTCATATATTTTATTGCAAACTATTTATGTAATTATACGAGTCATACATTCGGTTATTGGGTCGGTAATAAAGTAGTATATGGTGATGTATTTAAGCTGTGGTATGTTAGTGACAAAATAAAATCACAACAAGTGAAAACAGTTGACATTATACAAAAATTATATGGTGGCAAAGATAAAGACTATATTGATGTTGATATTTGGGGTGAGGGTATAAATGTTCGCACTATAAAAAAACATAAATATCATCAGGCAGCTGTCAAATCAGCCAATATGGATTTTCCGATTATACTTTATAAATCTGGATCCAATATACAACTTATTGATGGAGCACACCGATTGGCGAAGGCTTATTTAGAGGGTATTAAAACAGTCAAAATTAAATATGTTACTGGTAAACATTTAGATGCGGTGAAAATAGATAATATTAAGAAATATCACAAGCAATTTCAAATTGATAAATGTTAAAAAATTGAAATTTATTCAATATACAATACTGAATAATATTCAACATCATAAATACTAATGGGCAACAGTTGTCTAACAATTAGAAAAGATCATGGATGTTCATGTAGATGTATAATAACACATATTCCAAATGAATATCGCAGAGCAGAAAATAGTTTTGATGAAGCATGTAGAACGGGTGATTGTAAAGCAGTTCAACAATATGTCGAACGATTTGGTGTTAATTACAGTTTTAACACTTTTAGAGCAGATGACTGTACATATTGGATAAGTGTCAAACGAAATAAATATGTATATAATGGTTCGAGATATAGTAATTATAATCCCAGTTGGGGTTGTGATATAACACCCATTATTATTGCCGTTATGCATAATCAATTAGACGTTGTCAAATTACTTATGCAATATAAAAATATACGGCTTAATTTAGACAATAGCATGTCCAATTCCGCATATACATTTACCAACTTTTTTGAATATATGTATTACAATAAAAATTTATATACAAAATATATTGAACAATCTTTGCAACAATATTATTATATTGACAATTCTATTATATTCAATAATAATCGCTATACAAAATATATTGAATTATTTTTACAACAGCCACGTCTAAATATTGACAATTCTGTTATATTCAATAATTATTGTAACATGGATAAGGTTAATACATTTTGGGAGTTTTGTAAAATACAAGCATTCTCAAAAAACATGCCATATATTACGCACCTATATGGTATTTACTGTGATGAACAGGCACATCACACTAAAGTATATCGTCTATTAAAATTAAGACAGTTAAATGTATTTATGATGGGACTATATAATAAACGGTGTATAATAGGACGTATATTCAACCGATCATATGCATCACATGATCCATTCAAGATTGTGTTCAGTTTCTTATGAAAAAATTGAATTATTAATTTTATGTAAATCACATTAAAACTTGCTATATATACACCACAATTCAACCGAAAATGAATGTTTTCAATTGCCGTCGCAAATATCGCACTGTCGCTGAATTTACGGCTGCGAACAAATATGCCGATTACATGTGGATTGCAAAGATTGCGATTATCTGTTGGACCATATTTCGATTTACATGGTATATTTTCACCCAATACTCACGACACTGGTTTGTGATCATTGATCTTATCGCCGTTGCCATGATTGCATATACATTGACTCAAGATAAAGACGCACTTAGTAGATTCAGAGTCGCATGTGATACTGGCAACTGCGCCAATGTCGGCAAGTTTTTGCGCACATTTGATGTGAATTTCGATTTTGGCTCAACATATGATTCTGTTATGGGTACATATCGAATTACTCCACTCGCAATTGCATGTATGAATAATAACTGTGCTCTTGTCAAACTGTTGTTCGCACATAATGCAAATGCAAATGTATTTGGTTCTAATGGCAAACATATTATACTTGCAATGTGCAGCAAATATTTTCCAGACATGGTTAAACTGTTGGCCTATTATCCACATACTGATTTGACAACTTGTTCATTTGAAGTAATGGGATTTATGGCACGTCAAGATCCAGCTGATAATCCTGTTGTCGAGATAGTGCGTCAATTGTGTTCAAATCCAACTTTTCAACCGGCACAACCATTTTTGTACTGCATTGAACTGTTATATACTCATATTGTTAAACCAAAAAATGTGCCGGAAATCACAAAAATATTTATGACTCGCAAATTTGACATCAATACCATTAACGAAAATGGTGACACTCTGTTGACACTCGCATTGGAATACAAACTCGGCGATCTTGTTGTGATGCTATTACAGCAGCCTGAAATTAACGTCTCCATTAAAAATAAATATGGCGATTGTGCATTGGATTATGCTCATCGTTTCCGACACGATAAACAGATTATCAACCCGTTAAAAGATCATATGTATGGCTGTTATCGAGAAGCATTAAATGATATACAGTGTGCATTTGGCAAAGTATATTCTAGTCCAATTGGTGACCGTAATACTTTGAGTATCATTGAGGGGTTCTTGTAATTTGTTTTAATTTATTGGAAAAATTGAACTATTTTCATATTACGATATCATTTCATATAATAATGACCATAACAACACTATATGAGTGACATATCAAAAAATACAATTGCTAAATTTGAACAAGCTTGTAGAAGAAATGATATTGTTGAAGTTGCCGATTATTTAAAAACATTTGATATAAATTATAATTTTGGTCCCAGTGATAAATCATATACAAAAAAATTTAATTTTACCAAAGTTACACCACTTGCACTTGCCTGTACACATAATTGTTATGAATTAGCAAAATTATTATTGACATATGACAATATAGATGTAAACTTATATAGTGAATATATGCACAATTCTGTTCAAGGCAATTTTAGAGAACATGTGATCGAACAACTCATTCAATTTAAACATTATGGTATTGCAGCATTATTATTACAACATCCAAAAACAGATATAACGGAAGCGCAACTCGCAATATTTAAAGACTGTTACAAATCTTTCAAATCTACTCAATATAATTTACTTGAATTATTAAATGCACATCCAAATTTTGATGGTGGAAAAGCTCTAATCTCGATGTTTGGAGGCTATAGTGCATGTTATAATTGCGATGTTGTTAAAATTTTATTGTCGCGTGATATAGATGTAAATATGCGTAATGCTGATGGCGATACAGCATTAATGAGTGCACTTGAACATAGTTCCACAAGTGTTGCAATGATTTTATTAAATAGTCCAAAAATAGATTTATTTAATAAAAATATATATGATGATATGGCAATTGACTATGCTAAAAAATATCTTAAAAAACATGCAATTGGTAATATAATCGCAAAACGTATGAATGATATATCACGCAATGCATTTGTTAAACTTTTTGATGATAAAACTACAACTTGTGGCCGGAGTCGCTTGACATCACCAGATATATTAAAGATGATATTCGCTTTTCTATAGCTTATTTTTTGGAATAAAATAAATTTTGTTCAATACTGTTTTCATATATACCAATTTTTAATAATATATTGTTTTGCATTTGTGTATAAAATGGATGTCTTATATAGTTACTGCAGCATCGCCATATAATATTGTCTGTTCCATCTGTGTTCAATCCACAAACGCATGTATTTGGGGTATCAATAGTTAAATTTGTATTAATAGCGCTTAAATTATTGCCATTTGAATCGACAAAACTAATAGTAAAGTTCTTAAAATTGGCCAATTCCGAATTTTTATATGTTTTCTCCACCTCACCGGAACTGAAATTTACAAATCCACCTGTCTGCAAATTTGTTGGATATAATGTACTGAAACTCTTTGTTATTGTATCACTCGTTGAATTCTCATTTATATTTCTTATTTCATTTATATTTAATACTATGTATCTATTTTGTGAGCTATCATACATGGGTAATGTGTTAAAGCTATATGTGTAATATGTTATTACAGAGTTATTATAATTGAATACATATAATGTATTTATATTATAGTTGAGTATTGCCTCAATATTATATGTTAATATATGGAATGGAGTAATTGGGTCACGTGTCCATGTTATATTCACATATGTGACGCTGTTAGCACCAGATGTATCAGTTGTATTGATAAATGCTCGCACTGTTGCATCACTCATTGTCACAGTTATTTTGGCAGATACAATCGGATATACAATTGCATCAGCCGCAATAGTTGTTTTAGAGAGATGTATTTGTTTGGGTAACAATGCACTTTCTAATTTAACATATTTTACATTCTGGAAATCACGATAAATGTATGGATGTGTTGACTTATCATTTGGACGTAATGTTACTTTATAATTAAATGGATCCGGATATTGAGCTAGACTTCTATTCACACTATCGATGATGATGGGATATTCCATTATGCTCTTGTCCATAACGGCAGCTTCAACATTATCATCAAGTAAAATGGGCTTTTTGAATTGATCGTTATCCGTAAATTGTGGTGATACTGTATTAGATTTGTCAAATGCATGTGGTAATATATTATTGTTGTTCATTCTATTGTATTTTGATGGAACAACATGTTGACTAAAACCGCTGGGTTTGTTTGTTGTACTGCTGACTGCTAATGGTCTATTATAATTGAGTGGGGGGTTCTCTATAGCGAATAATGGATCATAGTTAGCGTTATATATACTGTTTGTATTATAGAGTTTATCAGACATAATATAAAATAGCAAAACAAATAATTTTTGAAATATAAACAATGTTAAGTTTATATTTCTGAAATTTATTATTAGATAAATTATAGTTTAATATTATGAGTAATTTGAATGATATATTTTTATCAAAAAATAAGATTCAGAAATTGACAACAGATCTCTTTAAAAATATAAATAAAAATTTAACTGTAGACGATAAAAAAATATATGTGCGCGCACTGGTCAACAATATGCGAGGTGTATACGACAAGCTCGATAAGAATAAGGTCAATAATACGACTTTACCCAAAATTATTGACTCTTTTGATAATTTAGTATTAACTACAACTATTAATTCAATCAAGGAGGATATAACTGCCAATACACGAAAAATATCGTATCCTCAACGACCAGAAGCCGAACTGAATAAAGATAATTCGCGACTGAATCAGCTCAGTCTTGTTCGTGATAGAGAAATATATGATAAACCACAAAATGGCTATCAACAAAACCCATCAAATCAACCTCATCAACGTAACCCCCGTGAAGAGAGCAATAATAATCAGCTAGAGAGACAGTTCACCACGCCTCAGCAACAAGCCCAAATACAGCAGGTTGATTCCGATAGATTCGGTAACATCAACTCACGACATACTAATGATGCAGATCCAGTGGAGAGATTTGAAAATGCTAAAAAATCACGCGAGAGTGAAGTGCCCATGCGAGGTAATGTCAAGCCGCCTGAGATTGATTTTCGTCTTCCGTTCGAGAATAAAAAGGGAAAACAAGTAACACCTCCTAAACAACAACAGCAAGTGCAATACGAACAACCGCGGGAGGAGAATATATATATGAAAAATCCTGGCAACAGTCTCATGAATAGTGGATATTCTGATAATATGACAAATGGAACTGCTAATAATAATCTTATGGGTGTCGGAGATGTAACTGGTGCAGGATTTGATGCACAATTGGGCGATCTTAATAGTCTCACTAATTTTAATAGTAAATTAACAGATGTTAATATGTCTATTGATGAATCAATTTCTACAGCACAACGATATGAGATGATGAAAAATGAACGAGAAATTGTAAACAATAAGATTGGGTTTAAATCTGATCCTGTTCCTGTGTTGAATCGCCAAAATCAACAACATATGAATCAGCAACCGCCACGACAACAGCAACATAATGTAAATGACACAACTGTATATCGTAATGTGCCTCAACAACAGATGCCACAACAGTATAACCAAGCGCCACAACAAATACAGTCTCAATATATGCAACCTCATAACACATATCAGCAACAACCAGCCCATATAGTTAATCAGCCACAACATGCGGAACATGATACAGGACATCCAGATGAACGTCAATTCATGCAAGATCAGTATATTAAACAGAATATGAATCAACAAATTCCACGCAATAAAATTGAAATCGATAGACCTAATAATCAGTATATTGATCAAATGGAACAACAGCAGTATATACAATATATGCAATCTCAAAATAAACCGCAATATGTACAATCGTCGCAACATGCGCAACAAATGCAGCCACAACAACATGTGCAACAAATGCAGCCACAACAAGTACCATCGCAGTATGTACAACCAGATAATATACAGTATGTCGAACAACCTGATCCGAACTACAACAATAACCAATATATTGATCCAAATGATCCAATTACTCAAAGTTTACTACAATCACATGCACAAATTGATGAATTACACCGCAATATTGCCACATTAATGAAAGAACTAGATGGTTATAAAACTAGCAACAGTATATTGGTTGGCAAGATGGATGAAATTCATAGTAACATTGTAAATGGTAAAAAAGCAGATATGGCTAATTTCAGTGACAAAAAAACGGAGATAGACAAAGAGCTGACAAAAATGGCCAGTAAACAGCAAGAATTTGACCGTCAAAACACACAAATTAAAGAATTAATTAACAGTAATACTCAGCTATTAGGAGATAAGCACACTATAATAGTTGATAGCAGAAATTTAGATGATAAAACAATGCGTCACAGTTTAAAACGCGTATTAAATAATTTATCCGGTGTGAAACTTAAAAAATGTTTTGTATCTTGTCACACATTTAATGTTATGCCGAACAACTGTCTGATCTATTTTGCTATTGATGATGATTTTCAAACCGTTGCTTTACAAAGTGGGAACTACACAATAACCGTATTGCTTGAGCGAATCAATTTATTATTACAATTGTTTGATATATGTGTAATGCTTGATGATACAACTAATCAAGTAATTTTTAAACACGTGAAAAATACTAATTTTAAACTTGCAAATTTAGAGAACAGCTTACTATACAATTTAGGATTCACATCTGCAAACTATAAAGATACTGCTATCTATACAGGGGAACAGTCATATGATTTAACGAAAGAAAAACTGTTGAATATTTATCTGCGAAATCTCAATACAACTGCACCATTTTTTAAAGTATTGGATAACACATCAATTGAACAACTTGCTGATCTGAATATGATCGTTACAGAATTGAAATATTTGGAAATTGATATTAAAACAGCAAAAAATATGAACATGTATATTGATAATAATATATTTTACTATATATTAGAGCTTGAGATAACGACTAGCTCTAAGAAGATACAATAAATGAATATGATTAGATAAATATTGACGATTATAATTCATTTTTACCAATACCAATGAGGCAAAGCTTCTAATAGTTTTATTTTATCATCACTAATATTATTACTCTTTTTATATTTCCGTTGTGTGGCACACCATCTGCCGAGTGATTTCGCAGCCACATCTACACATGTTGATGACGGTAATTTATCATTTTCAGTAATCCATTTTTCGAGTTTATTATAATTGTCATTAAATGGATCGGATTTTTCCCAATACCATTTAGATAAATTTTCTAATAATTTTATTTTATCATCAGACATTATACCATTTTTTTTATTTTGTCTTATATCATTGCACCATTGACCCAAATATTTTTCTATTTTATCTGTACTCATTGCAGATGGTATTTTATTATTTGTAGCAATCCATCCATTTAATCTATTATAACTATCGGTAAATGAATCTTTTTCCCAATACCAGTTTTGTAATTTTTCTAATAATTTTATTTTATCATCAGATAATTTATCATTTTTTTTATCTTGTCTTCGTGCACCACACCATCGACCTAATTTTTTTTCAATACCATCTTTACTTGTTTCTGATGGAATTCGATTATTTGTGCCAACCCATTTTTCTAATTTATTATAACCATCATGAAATACATCTGTTTTTTCCCAATACCAATAAGGCAATTTTTCTAATAACTTTATTTTATCATTAGTTAAAGCATTTTTTCTTTTATATCGCATTTGTATTTTACACCATGTACCAATTTGTTTTTCAGTTATATCTTTGCTTGTTTGTTGGGGAAATTGACTATTTGTTGTCATCCAATTTTCCAATTTATTATAAATATATCTTTTTTTGTTTTGATCATTTTGTTGTCTATACTAATTTTATCTTTTTTTGGCACATCAACCGTTATAATTTTAATATCTTTACATATATCTGCACTTAAAGTTCCATAGTCCCAGTACCAATTTGTTAATTTTTCCAATTGTTGTATATTATTATTTGATAATTTATTATTTTTTTTATCTGTCCGTCTATTTTGACACCATGAACCCAAATGTTTTTCGATGGCATTCAAACTTTTTGCAGATGGAATTTTATCATGAATAGCAATCCATTTTTTTAGATCATCATATATAATATTAAATGTATTTTGTTTTTCCCAGCACCAGCCTGGAAGTAATTCTAATAATTTTATTTTATCATCTGCAAGTTTATTTTTCTTTTTATCTGATTTTTTAGCTGCACACCATACTCCAAGTTGTTTTTCTATAGCATCATCACTATTTGATGTAGGAAATTTATTATTTATATTCAACCATTTTTTTAAATTATTATAATTGTCATTGAATAAATCTATTTTTTCCCAGTACCAGTTCGGTAAATTCTCCAATAACTTAATTTTATTATCAGATAAATTATTATATTTTTTGTCTTGCCTCCGTGAGCAACACCAATAGCCCAATTGTTTTTCTGTTGGATCATCACTTTTTTGTGATGGAATTTTATTATTTACTGTTATCCATTTTTTTAAATTATCATAACCATCATCAAATTGATCTAACTTTTCCCAATACCAACCAGTTAAAGCTTCTAATTGCAATATTTTATCGGAATCAAGTTTATTATTTTTTTTATCACTTCTCCTATCACCACACCAATAATATAGTTGTTTTTCTATAGGATTATTACTTTTATCACTCGGTAATTTATTATTGCTTATAATCAACTCCTTTAATTTATTATAATTTTCATTAAATGGATCTATTTTTTCCCAGTACCAGCCTGGTATATTTTCTAATAATTTAATTTTATCATCATTTAATCTATTAATTTTTTTATCCTTTCTTCTAGTAGCACACCAGATACCCATTTTTCTCTCTAATTCATCATTACTGCGTTTAGATGGCATTTTATTATTTTGTATAACCCAATTGTTAAGGTTGTCAATATTTTCATTAAATTCATCATCATGACGATCCCATTTCCATAATGGTAAACTTTCCAATAATTTTAATTTGTCACTTGACAATTGATTATTTTTTTTATTTATCCGTAATTGTTTGCACCATAAGCCAATTTGTCGTTCTGTAATATTATTACTACAATGATGTGGTATTTTATTATTTTTATCAATTATTTTTTTTAATATACTGTAATTAGTATTAAATGGATCAATTAATTTCCAAATACTACAATTAATATTATTATTCCATTTATTGATATCTATTTCTAAACTATGATTTATTTTAATAAATCTTTCAACAACGCATAAATTTCTACTTACAGCAGCACCATTATTTTTAGCTGTAAAATATTCAGATACACCATTATCAGTAGATTTTAGTGCTTTTAATATACGTATTATATTTCCATATGCATTTTTAT
>Ga0210399_10003650_pt1 | contig 11985 bp, 7 predicted proteins | sample IncBWC14MmetaG_FD_150865 | JGI IMG/M metagenome (GOLD analysis project Ga0210399, IMG submission 150865) | Forest soil microbial communities from Barre Woods Harvard Forest LTER site, Petersham, Massachusetts, United States - Inc-BW-C-14-M | ecosystem: Environmental > Terrestrial > Soil >... | reverse complement strand
ATAGTTCCGTGAAAGTTCTACGCGTGGACGGCAAGTTGCCTTTTGATGCGGGTTACACGTTGAAGGGAAACTGAGGCTGATTTTCTAGCAGGGATCTTGGTCGTCATCCAAAGTTCCAAGAAAACTCACCAGTTGGCACAGTCGAGTAGGGAGCAGCATGCCGTGCCCTACCGAGAGAGCATGGCTCCGTTCGCTTTGCGCTCTTATGGTGCGGAGTTGGGTGTGCGCATGGCGCGAAGCGCGGCTGAGCCAAGAAGAGCGACGGCAATAGCAAGAGCGATCCAAAGCAGATTCGGGTGGCGCTCGGTGAAGGGACGAGGATCGACATAGTTGGAGGTCGCCTGTTCAGCTCCGAGCCCCAAGTGGGCCATCACTTCGTTCGCCTGAATATGCAGGGTTCGGGAGAGGTCGTATTGCGGCGCGGCAGCGCGGAAGTTGCCGTAGATCAGGCGATAAGAACCGTTTTCGACCGGATGAAAGAGAACGAAGCGCAAGGGCATGGTTAGCGAGAGGCGAACTTCAGATAGCGGGGCGTCGCTGGCGTTAAGCACTTCGACTCGCCAATAGCGGGGTCCCCACATTTCGTAAGACTGCACGCCCAGGGATTCCTCGGTCTTCCCGTCGACCACAAAACGGTGAATCTCGCCGCCGCCTACCGACTGCCACTCTTTTTCGTCGGCACTATGGAGCAGGCGCACCGCCCGGTAAAACTCGGGCTGCGTCGTCTCGAAATTGAATGCCGCAATGGGAATCCCCGCGCCCCCGATGTCCACCGTCCATTGCGTTTCCGAAGGTGCGCCGTTCGAATCGGGAAGCAGCATGGAGCTGAGGAGGGCGCCCCTCTCCGCGTGATTCTCCTTTGTAAATGCAGGGGAAGAAAAAGCCTCCATGCCCGTTACCTCGAAGGGGTGTGCGGATTCCTGGATGCGCACGCGCAGATAGCGCGCATTGTTTTCCGAATAGCGAACCATCTGATTGCCTTCGAGGTTTTCCTTGCGGAAACGGGAAATGGGCGCGCGCGCATTGACGATGCGCCACTGGTGGGCATCATCGCTCGCTGACACTTCCACCCAATTGATGAAATCGGACTCGGACGTCTCGACGCGAAGACTATTGTGAAAAGCCGCGCGCTCGCCCAAATCTAGAACAACCTGCGTGAATTGGCCGGGGACGAAGCTGTTCTCCCGGAGAGTAGCAGGGAGCCTGACGGGCTGGGGCGGCGGCGTGATTTGCGAGCGCACCTCGAAGGGAAGCTCCAGACCGAGGTCGTCTATGAGCCGCAGGTCGGCGAGCTGATTTTCGGAGTGCGAGAAAACTTCGCGGTCGAGGATTACGTAATTGAGCGCGTCCGCGCGCCCGGACTGAATGGCCCGGGAGTAGCGCCAAGAGCGCCAGGGGGAAGGAAGATCCGCGGAGAGGTCCGATGCGCCGAAAGCGGCGACCATCAGGACTAGAGAAAAGATTCGGCGGTTCATGACCAAGAACGCTGGCGGGCGACTTTGCGCTGATACAGGAACGAAACGGTAAGCAGCACAAGACCGAGAATGAAGAACGAAACGATGCGGTAGAAGCGTTCCAGAAACGAGCTGTCGTAGATGAAGACTTTAACGACCACCAAGCCAAAGAGCACCAGCGCTTGCCAGCGCAGCAGAGCGGATTCCCGATGGACGCCCAGAGCGATCAGCCCGGAAGCGTAGGCGGTCCAGAGCAGAGAAAGCGCGAGGTGCTGCGCCAGGCCGGAGTCCATACCGAGACCGGCATGAGAGCCGAAGTGATCCCAAAGCTCGAGCGACAGCGCGATCAGCGCGAACACGTTGATCGCCACGGCGAAAACGCCGAGGGCTTTGCGTTCCTCCCTACCGACCGAAGATGCCTGCTCGCGCGCTGCGTAGAGGACGACACCAAAGCAGAGGATCAGCACGGTATAGGCGGCGGAGCGCTGATTGAACACAAATTGCGACGCCGGTAAAGGAAAAATCAGCAGCCGAATCGCGGCGAGAGCGAGAAGGAAATAGCCTGCGGCGCGCAGATAGCCGGTCATTGAGCGAAAGCCGGTCCAGGCCAGAATCGCGCCTTCGACGGCAACGGCCAGCGTGATCCATCGGCCATCGAGACGGATGGGAATCGCCAAAGTAGCAAAGGTCAGCGCTAGGCCAGCGAAGAGCAATCGCGTCAGCGGCGATTCCCCCGCTTTGGGAGGTGGAACAAGGCGCGCGACAAGTATCTGCCCCGCCGACAAAGCCAGCACCAGGAGCGTGAGCGGCCAGCGATCCTTCGGCCAGAGCATGACGTAGAGCGCCCCGAAATACGCGAAGGAGTTCCCGAGGACCACCAGGACATCCAGCTCACGCAACCCGGAAAACCGGACGGCTCGAATGACGGGCAGCGCAACGTAGAGCAGAAAGAAGAGCGTAGCAAAAATCACCGTGCGCTCGAGCTTGTCGGGACGATAAAACTCCGAGTACCAGCCCCAGAAATAGAATTGGCTGACAAGGAAGGAAATGGGCATCAGCGCGAGCCAGTCGCGGCGCAGTTCGATGACCAGAAGCCCGGCGCCTAGAATCAAGAGGTAGCTGAAGAGAACAATTTGCGCGTCCTTGCCCTCGCTGACGAGAATCGGCGTGAGAAAACCACCGAAGAGAGAGAGCAGGGCGATGCGCTGCGAATCCCGCCCTAACGCCACTCCGGCCATGCCCGCGGTGATAACGATCATGACGAAGAAGCCCACGTCCAGGCTGAACAGCTTGTAATATTGGCAGCCTGCCCAGATCGAGAGGTACATCACGGCGGCGCCGAGGCCGGCGATACCCTCCGAGAAGTAGGAATAGCCTCGTTTTAGAAGCCAATGGCTCCAGGGGAGCATGGCGGCGCCGAGCAGAACTCCGCTGGCCACGCGGCCGCTGGGGCCGATCCAGTTGTTGTCAAAGGCGTATTTCAGAAAGAAAGTGACCGCGCTGATGATCGCGACAATGCCGATGCGATTCAGCCAGCGCCCGCCGATCAGAGTCTCCAGATCGAGACTGGACGACGACTTGGGCTTCGAACTGTGAAGCGGCGGCGCGGCGAAGATATTGATCTGCGGCGGGGGAGCAGCCTCGCGCGGCCTGAGGATCTCCGGGAGAGCTGGCGGCGGTGGCGGATCGGCTTGCCTCGCAGTAGTCGGGGACAGCGGCGAAGGAGTGGAGATCGACGGGCCAGGCGCAGGTTTTGGCTCGTGTGCCCGGTCGGATTCCATAGAGGAAACTGATTTCTCGAGGGTCTGAAGACGCCGTTCCAGGGCGGATAGCCGATCCCCAAGAGTGAGCATCGAGCCACCGCGCAATGCTTCCGCGATCCGCTGGACGCGAACAAAAGCGGTGATGGCGAGAATCGGAGTAATGATGATCAGCGTGACGGCGAGTACGGCCAGTAGTTCCATAGGGAAGGCAGGAAGCTCGGACGGGCGAATTAGAGCATACTTAAGGCAACCCGAACAATTGCCGATTCTTGGCCAGGCTGCGCCCCGCTCTGGCGGCATAGATTTTTCGCTTGACAATAGCGAATAAAAAGCGAACTATGTCGATTCTTTAGTGGGGCTCTAACGCCGTTTGAAACGCTTTTGCGGCGGGATTCACTAATCCGGGAAGGCTGGAAACGCCTGTACGAAAGTACAGGTTTTCCACAGGCCGTACAGGGAAAACGAGGCGAAAACTGAGGCGAAAGTCGAGTGCCTGTAACCTATTTGCTTTCATATGTTTTTCCATCTTTAACGTGAGTAAGTGCGGTACTAGGCGAGAAGTTTAGGCCTCAAAATGTGTCTTGCGTACCATCGCCTTTGGGCCTCGGAAGGTGTCAAATGGGACAGGTACGAGGGAAGAGACTAGACCTTCTGGACAGGGTAGCGCATCTAAGTTAGTGGACAAAGAGTGCAGCAAGCGAAACATGGAGCAGCAGCCAGTGTTGGATGGGTAAGGGATAGAGGAAAGATGAAGACCAAGGACAAGGGCCGGAAGTGGATGTGGACGTTCCTGGCGGTGCTAGTTTCGCTGCAAATGTATTTCGTCTGGGAGCTGCTCGCGGTGTTTGCGCTGTTTGCGGTCGGATTTGCGGCCATCGCTTCTGTGGCCGGAACCTTGTACACGCTGCACCGTGCCTGGGCCGTGGCTGTGGAGAGGGTTGCCGATAGCCAGCACCCGATCATGGTGGCCACGCGTCAACGGGTTTACGCGATCGAAGATGCGGCGCGCCGGCCGTTCCGGCGTCCGGGTTCTGCGCCAGCCCGCTAACTGAATTCATGACTTTCTGGCCTTGGCCAGAGCACACGCGGAACCTGTCAACCTGCCTCCTTCAGGATTGACAACGTTTCCGCGGCAACAAGAACGAAGAAAAAGCCAACCGTCCTGAAAGAGCGGTTGGCCTTTCCTTTTCTAGAGTGGAGAAATTAGCGCTGCAAGCCCATACATCCTTCTCCCGGCTGCGCAGCGCGCTAGAGTTCTAATGCGTGAGCGGATCGATGTCGGTATCAGGAATAATTTCTGGATCATCCTTGGTACGCGAATCGCTGCCGCCTTCGAACACCGTTTTACCGTTGTCTTTGACGAGCCCGTCGAGAGTGGATTTCGAATGTTCATCCACGGCGCTGACGGCGGCCACCAAGCAGGAGTATAGGAAAGCCTTCATCCCTTTGCGGAATTGATCGGTGGAACGCTCGGCGGTCCGGGCCACTTCGGTCTCCAATGCCAGACGGCGGGCGTCGCAGGTGGCGCGGCTTTCCGCGTCCAGCGAAGAGAGAGCGGACACGGCTCGCTCCCTGGTCTCGGAGAGGACCGCGTTGAAGTGCAGGTCCGTCTGCCGCTGGAAGGCTCCCAGTGCTGAATTGATTGCGCTGTGTATGAGCGCCTGCACTTCCGCGGAGCGCGCATCGAGCTTCAAAAGCGCTTCCTGCGTCACCACGTGGGTATTCTCCAGCATGAGTTCATAGCGGCGGTGCGCTGTGCGGGCGGTTGCGCCTTCGAATTCCGCGGTCGCCCGGGCCAGTGCTTCGTTCAGGCGCTCGTGAATCTGAGGCTCCCCTTCGCGCTGCATTTGTTCTAAAAATTCCTGCGACTTCGCCAGTTCGCGGCGCAAATCCGCCGCTTGCTTCTCCAGCCGCTGAGCCATCTCCTCCGCCTGGCCGCGGTATTTTTCCATTTGCTCTTTCCACCGCGAGGCCATCTCGCCGGAAAACGCCTCTTTCGAGGAAAGTTTCAGCGCTTCCACGCGCGCTGGAAATAGTTCCTCAATCTCGCGCACGCTGGAGTTGCGGACATCATCAATCGAAGTGAGCGCCTCGCGCACCGCTTCGTCCACTTTTTTGGCTACTGCTGCTTGGGCGGCTTTTTCCGCGGCTTGCTGCAGTTTTCCTTGCAGCGCGGTGATGAGTCCGTCCGGCGTGATAACGACGCGTTGCGGTTTGGGCGTCTCAGCCAGTTTTGGCGCAGCAGGCTTTGAAGCCACGGGCGAAGGTGACGGGAATGTCGCGACTTCGGCCATCTTGTGCTCGGCGGGCACCGTCGGCTCTTCGAGGTTCGCGGGCATGAGCGGGGGTTCCAGAGCGGGCGCGACGGCGGTTGCAAATTGCGCCATCGGCGTATTCGTCCCGCGGGCGGTCATCCAATCCTGTGGCGGCGTGACGATTCCCCAGACATTCCCGGGATTTTCCAATTCCACGCCGACTTGCTGCAGTTCCCGCAGACTCTGGGAGATGTGCACCGAGCGCACTCTGGCGCGCACCGCCGGGGGCTGGGGCTCCACATTCAATCCCACGACCTGCAGACTGACCCACGATCCGACGCCGTAATCGTGCCGGGAGGGGTACCGACAACCGTGCAAGTTCAAGCTGGTGGAAACTGTTCTTTCCACAAACGGTTCGCCCAGGCGGTTCTCACCGAAAACGATCAAGGGGACGGAGCGCTCGATGCGCGTGCTGCGGCGCGCGTCTTCTCCCACGGAATTGCTAGGAGTATTCATCAGAGACGATTGGCTCACGTCAGCTCCAAAAGATACAGTTGCTAGTTTTCAGCAGCCCCGTCAGACCATGGGCTGGCCGAAATAGTTCATTCCGCGCAGAGATAAATTCGCTTCAGCATGAAGCATTTTCAGCGCGCTTCCGCAGAGTATGCCTCTGGCAGACCCCACGCGGCAAATGGTAGCCGAAGCACGCTCCGTTGTCGATATTTCCATCAAAATGCGCGAGAGGCAGTTCCCCTCGCGAGGCGCTAACGCTTCATAGAAGCCGCGTCCCCCGAGAGTGTGGCTGTCCTTTCTGAGCTAGCGAATTAGTTCTTGATGGGGCCGCCGCCTTCTCCATTGTGGGTGTCCCCACCGTCGATACCTAACACGCTGTAGAAATATTCATCCCTTTTCTTCATGACTAAGGTGATGCTGCCTCCCGCGGGAAGCAAGATGTCGATGCCTGCATTCGGGTCCGTCTTCGGCTTCCACAAACGAAGACGGTATTCCTTCTTGTCTTTGTTCTCGAAGTGGATTTTGCCTACTTCCGGTGCTACCTCTACTTCGCCGCGGGGTTTGGGTTCTTGGCCGCGGATGATAATCGTTGCGGATCGGGGCAAGGGGGTTTCTTTTGCTCTGGCTGTTCCTGTTGTAGCCACGGTGATTCTCCTTTCGAAGCTTACTGCTTTCCGCGGGGCCGGAAACTTGGGTCAGCGAGGAGCCCGAGCAGGACGGGCCGTCGCTGAAGATCCGTCAAAGTGTAACCGTTTTTGAGGCTGTCCCGCGCGTACTGCATAGCGCGCTTGCGCTCGCCGAGCTCTTCATAGGTTTCCGCGACATCGGCAAGAATCCACGGATCCTTGGGGGCCAGGGCCAGGGCAGCCTGCGCATGAGAAATCGCTTTTTCGCGCAGCTGGTCCTCGGCATAAAGCATGCTGAGCATCGATTGCACCGGGGCTTCCTGGGAATTTAGCAGGGCGTACTGCTCAAGAAGACCCAATGTTTTGGCGCGCACGGGGGGGATCTTTTCGTCATCCTTGAGCCAGGTGTAAGCGAGCTGCAAATTCGCCCACACCCGCCAATCCTTGTCGTTGAGCTCGAGGGCCTTGCGGGTGGCCGCTGCGCCTTCTTCATAACGCCTCTGGTTGATATACAACCAACCAAGGTTGGCGTAAGCCTGGTAGTTGGGCGCGAGCTGAATGGATTTCTGAAACGCAGCTTCGGCGGCGGCGTTGGACTGGGAATCGTGGAGCTCCATATACTCTGCGCCCAAATCACTGTACCCTTCGGGATTGTCGGGGGTGAGCTCGATGACGCGGCGGTACTGCGCCAGTGAGTCCTGCACGCGTTTCTGGCGGTCGTAGAACGCTCCGAGAGCACGGTACCCCTCCCAGTAATCTGGGCGAAGAGCGATGCCGCGCTGATAGCTGGCTTCGGCGTCCGGAATATGTCCGGTCTGCTCGTAAACACCCGCAAGTCCGATCAAGGCGCCGGCATCGCGTGGATGGATATCAAGAGCCTTTTGAAATTCCTGGAGAGCCACATCGTTCTTGCCTAACGTGGCCTGGAGCTGCCCCAGAGTAACGTGCACGGAAGGGAGACGATCGTCGATCTCGAGAGCCCGCTGGCAATTTGCGAAAGATTGATCGACCCACGCGGGATGATGATCCATCAGGAATTTCAAGTGATAGGCTTCCCCGAGGGTCGCGTAGCCCAGAGCGAAGCGAGGGTCCTTATCGATGGCGGAGTTCAGCAAGGAAATGGCTAGGTCGGGATTGCCAGGCTTGTCGTAACGCTGCATATAGGCCAGCGCTTTGAGGTAGTCCTCATAAGCGCTCGGGGCGGCGTTTCCGGCAGGCGCATGAGCCGCTTCCGTCACTCTGACTTTCATCAAGCGAGCCAATTGGGAAACAGCCTGTCTTTCGAGTGCTGCCAAGTTACCGGAACTATCTTCCAGCTCCGCTGAGCCGATCTGCCGGAGGCGTTTTGAATCAATTAGAACCACCGTCAGATGCACGGCCGAGCCTTTGCGTTGGACGCTTCCTTGCACAACCATCGTGGCGCCGAGCTCGCGGAAGGCGGATATCGGGTCATTGACTTTGCGGTTGCGGACGACACTAGCAGGAACCACCCAAAGCGATTGCTGCGCGGCGTCGAGATTGGAAAGTTCGTTGGTCAGGGAGTCCATCAGACCTTCCGCGACCGGCCCATATTCAGGATCGTCGGCGGAATTGGCGAACGGCAGCACGGCGATATGTTTTTCGCTGCCGGCATAGGCGAGTCCCGCGAAGCGTTCACGCACGGGGGGAACAAAGGACAAGACGATGGCGGCCAGGACCACTCCAACGGAAGCGAGCAGGAGACGGCGGGTTTTCATGGAATGGCCCCCGGCCCAGCTCGGCGTGGAGGCATTCCCCATGTACTCCCTGATTTCGCGGGCACCGATGGAACGCGTGAGTGTCGATTCTTCGGCCGACGCTGGGCTTGAAGTGATTTCGCCGCGCGCGGCTTCCAAATCGCGCAGCATTTCATCGGCGCGCACGTAACGGCCTTCGGATTTCTTCGAGAGCGCGCGATAGGCGACAGGCTGTACGGCCTTGGGAACCACTTCTACCCCCGCGGGCGGCTGGTTGAGAATTGCATAGGTCATCGCTCCCTTGTTCGGCCGCAGGAACGGATGACTCCCGGCAATCATTTGAATGAGGATTACGCCGAGAGCCCAGATATCGCAGCGCTGATCGATGGCTTCGCCGAGGATTTGCTCGGGGGCCATGTAGGGGAGCGTCCCAGTAGAAGAGATGCTTTGCGTAGCGCTGACGGTGGCCACAAACCGGGCGAGACCGAAGTCAACGATCTTGGCCACACTGTCATTGGTAATAATGATGTTCGAAGGCTTGACGTCGCGATGGACGATGTTGCGCGTATGAGCCGAGCTCAGTCCTCTGGCGATTTGGACGGCTAAGTCCAGCGATTCGCAGACCGGGATGGCCCCGCGCGACAACTTCTGAGCAAGAGTTTCTCCCTCGTAGTAACCCATGACGATGAAAAACTGGTGGTCTTCGGACTCTTCGATCCCATGAATCACACCGATGTTTGGATGATCGAGCGCCGAAGCGGCGCGCGCCTCGCGGAGCAGGCTTTGTTTGTCCCGGTCGTTGACGGCGACATCGGCGGGCAGGAATTTCAAGGCCACGGTGCGTTCCAGTTTCTGGTCAAGCGCTTTGTACACCACGCCCATGCCACCGGCGCCTAGTTTGTCGGTGATTTTGTAATGCGAGATGGTTCGGCCGACCATACAGCTGGGAAGGAGTCGGGGCTGATTCTAGGTGCTCGGACCAGGCAAGTCAACGAACCAGACGGCAACCAGACCGCCCGGCTAGCAGACTCTAGTAGAACGCCACGCCGCCATCCACATTGATGGACTGGCCGGTCATGGCGCTGGATTGATCGGAACAAAGAAACAAGGCGGCGCGCGCAATTTCTTCGGCGGTTTGGGCGCGGCCCTGAAGAAGGCCACTCAAAAAGCCGGCCAATTGCTCTTCTTCGTTCACACCCATTTTCTTTGCAAGCACGGCCCCCAATTCCTTGGACATTTGTGTCTCCGTCACCGGTCCCGGGCAGATGGCGTTCACGCGCACCCCCTTTCGCGCCCCTTCCGCCGCCGCGACACGCGTAAGCCCCAGCATGCCAGCTTTTGCCGCGGCATACGCCGAACCCCAGGCATAAGCGGCTTTCGCCGAGAGGCTGGAGATGTTCAGGATCACCCCGGACTGCCGCGCGTACATTTCCGGCAGCACGAGTTTCGACAGCAGAAACGCCGCACGAAGATGAACGGCAACCACGTTGTCGAATTCCGCCAGGGGATAGTCCTCCACCGGAACCACTGGGCCGTAATGCCCCGCGTTGTTCACCAGAATGTCGATCCGGCCAAATTTCGCTCGCGCCGCCGCAACGACCTGCGTGCAATCGGCTTCCCGCGCTAAATCCGCCGTCGCGTAACCGGCTCGTCCTCTGCCGTTCAGAATCTCCGCCGCCGTGGAAGCGAGCTCCTTTTCCGTACGCGCCGCAAGAAACACGGCGGCGCCTTCTTTCGCAAAGAGCTGTGCGATGGCCCGGCCAATTCCTCGCCCGGATCCGGTAATGAGTGCAACGCGATTTTCGAGTTCCATGGAGAAAACGAGGATAGAAGGAACTAGGAAAGGAGGCAAGCCAGGAGGCTCGGAATTCGGTCAGAGGGCGACCTTGCTTGTTGCCCGACGACTGTCCTTTAGGCCAGGCGCAATTTGATCTTACGGTGAGTACTCTTATGGCATAACTGGGTACTCCTGATGCTTCGAAGCAGCGTGCCTGGTCTGGTCCCTGGCAGTGGTGGCCGCCGAAGCCCGGCCGCGCTAACTTAACTGAGGGTATAGCTCGTGCGCAGAACGATTCTGGCGTCCCAATTGACCGCTGTTCTGGCGGCGCTTTCTCTAGGAGGTTGCACAGGGCTTGTGGGGGTGAGCCAACCTGTCGCGCCGTCGCTCATGGTTCAGCCGGCGAGTGTTACGGTAACGGCAGGCCAGCCAGCTACGTTCAACGTATCGGTTAGCGGCACCGCGCCTATTTCTTACCAGTGGCGCAAGAACACCGTCAACATTTTAGGCGCGACAGCCGCCAGCTACACGACGCCTGCGACCGCCACTACGGACAACGGCTCCAAGTTTGACATTGTCGTCGGAAACAGCGTGGGCAGCATCACGAGCGCGCCAGCGACGCTCACCGTGAACGCCGCCGTCGCACCGACGATCATGACGCAGCCCGCCAATCAAATGGTCATTGCGGGCCAGACCGCCACCTTCAGTGTTGTCGCCAGCGGTAGCGCGCCGCTTTCCTACCAATGGGAGAAGAACGGTTCCGCTATTACCGGTGCGATATCGGTGAGCTACACCACACCGGCCACTACCACCGCCGACAGCGGCGAACTCTTCCGTGTAGCGGTCAGCGACTCCGGCGGAAATATCACCAGCATGTCCGCCACGCTCACCGTCAATCCCGGCACCAGCAATTCGACCATCGACGTGCTCACCTATCACTACGACAATTTGCGCTCCGGGCAGAACCTCAAGGAAACCACGCTGACTCCCGCGAATGTGAATTCTACCCAGTTCGGCAAGAAGGGGGAATTCCAGGTGGATGGCTTAGTGGATGCCCAGCCTCTGTATCTTTCGCAGGTCACTATAAACGGGCAGATGAAAAATGTGCTTTACGTCGCGACCGAACACGGTTCCGTGTACGCCTTTGACGCCGACTCCATCAACGGCACGACTTCCACGTTCCTCTGGAAGACTTCGACGCTCGGCAGCGGCGAAACCACCAGCGACAATCGCGGCTGCGGCCAAGTCTCGCCGGAGATCGGCATCACCTCCACGCCAGTCATCGATCGCACGCGCAATGCCATCTATGTGGTCGCCATGTCCAAGAATTCCGGCGGGAACTATTTCCAGCGCTTGCATGCGCTGAACTTGTCCACGGGCGCGGAACTCTTCAGCGGTCCGCAAACCATCACGGCCAAGTATCCCGGCACGGGCGACAACAGTTCCGGAGGAAACGTGGTCTTCGATCCCAAACAATACAAGGAACGGCCCGGGCTGCTGCAGATCAATGGGACGATTTACACCACCTGGTCCTCCCACTGCGATGCCCGTCCCTACACTTCGTGGGTTATGGCCTTCAGCGCGGACACCCTCGCGCAGACCAGCGTCCTGAATCTGGTGCCGAACGGCAGCGAGGGCGGCATCTGGATGGCAGGCGCCGCGCCCGCGGCTGATGCGGCCGGCAATATCTATTTTCTCGAAGGCAACGGTGACTTTGACATCGTCCTGAACGCCCAGGGATTCCCCGCCAACGGAAATTGCGGAAATTGTTTTGTGAAACTCTCGGCGAGCGGCGGGCTTGCGCTTGCGGATTATTTTACGCCGTACAATACCGTCTCGGAATCGAACGCCGACCAGGATCTCGGATCCGGCGGAGCCGTTG
>Ga0210399_10003649_pt1 | contig 11986 bp, 20 predicted proteins | sample IncBWC14MmetaG_FD_150865 | JGI IMG/M metagenome (GOLD analysis project Ga0210399, IMG submission 150865) | Forest soil microbial communities from Barre Woods Harvard Forest LTER site, Petersham, Massachusetts, United States - Inc-BW-C-14-M | ecosystem: Environmental > Terrestrial > Soil >... | reverse complement strand
GTAGGGCCAAACCATAGTTCTGCCAGCACGGTTTGGCTCGGTGATTACGGCATCGTCGGGGACATCAATCCATCGGCCCTCGAGACGGACGCGGTAATGGCCGTCCTTCTCCCAGTCGACATCACTTACAACAAAGCCGTCCGCGAACGAACAACATAGCCCCTTGCCAGATGCGAGCCTGTTGAACCATTCGTTCAGTTCCGGATGGCTGGGATCGTGGGCGAGCGCGGGCATGCAAAGCAGCAGGAAGACAGGGATAATCCGCATCATCATCGGAGACCAGCTCGCTTATTTCAAAGTCTACGCTTCTGTGCGGCCGCGGCAATGAAAAGCGCGCGACCGTTACCAGCCCCGCGCCCTTCAAAAGAAAAACCCCAGCCTTGTCAGGGGCTGGGGTCGTTCTCCAACTCTTCGTCCATCTACCGATCAGGGTTGTGGGATTGTAATTTCAATTTTGCTTCCTCTCTCCTCTTCAGTCGCCGATTAATTCGCGGACCTTTCTGAGGATCTGCGCTGCGCTCTTTTCGAATGTCGCTGAGCCGTTTGTTTGCAGCCTTCACAAGCGCCCCTCTTTCTACCGCAGTTATCTTTCCGGCATCGAAATCGCGAAAAGCGTCCCACAAGAACTTGCGGACTTGCTCCGTCGTCATTCGCTCCACGGTGTTCTCTTGGGACATGTTGGACTCCCTGATCCTTTGGTGCTGACACGGTACGCCCAACAATAAATCAATCCCATCCAAGGAAATGGGGTTATTCACAAGGAAGCGCGGGACCGTTGCCAGCCCCGCGCCCCGCAAAAGAAAACCCCAGCCAAGGCGAGCGAAGCGGCTGGGGCTCTAGAGGTGTCGGCCTGGAGTCAGCCGATCAGTTCAACTTACGCTCGGCCATGTCGGCCGTCATTGTTCTAAGTTGTCGCAGTGGGACCGAAGCCCCGCGCGGGCCAGCGCATGGTTGGCCAGCGGGCCCGGCTGAATCAATTATCTTTAGGAACCGGAACCTCCGTTTGCGCCCACACTTGGTCCTTTGCGTTACCGGAACCAAAAGGAGGGTCGCATGACGAAACTCTGGCTTCTTGGCACCGCGCTGGTTGTTTCTTCTTTGCTTGCGGGGCCTGTGATGGCGAAGAAAGCAAAGACCAGCCATCCAGCCCCCGCGACCGTTTGCGATCCCAGGGACCCGGGAAATCCGTTCAGCAAGAAATACGAGTTCTTGGAATGGAGCGATTGGCGAAGGGTGGGCGGCTGGGACGATCGTAACGAATACACCTGCCAGCCCATTCCCTCTTAACGCCCGCAATCATGGTTGGTAGCGAAGTCGCGCGCGCAGAAACGCACAGCCTTGCTCAGCGACCAGCCTTCTGGAGCGCAGACCTGAGCCGGCGCCTCGCTGATACATTAACTTTTCTAAAGTGAGCAAAATGGACCATCGCCAGGACAGGCGTGGTCCCATGGTGGTTTCATCACCAAAGTCACCCGGGTGACTTGGTAGGTACGACCGGATGCTAATACCGCACTTAGCATCTGATGAAGATGGCCCCAGCATGTACCCCCGCGCTGGGGCCGTTTTCTTTGACACTGCGCGATCGAGGCGGACCTTTAAGGGAGCACGCGCATTGAGGTGTCCTAAGACCGGGGCGACCTTGAACGTGGAGCTTTGGCCATGAGCATTATTCCTCTTCACCTTCAAAGAAGGTTCGAGCAGCGGTGGGCCGCTAGATTTGCCCCGCGGGTTGTGTCGGCCACACCCAAAAGCATTGTCTTGAGAGGCACCGATCAAAATCCCGCGTTCAGCAAAGGAAAAGCCCGCCGGGTTGCGACTAAGCCGATCGGCGCCGGCGCTTCATAACTTTCGGAAATGACGGTTTAGGAGTTTCCAGACATCAGCCATGAGTGCCTGCTGCTGTTCTGGTGTGAAACAAGCTGTGATCTCCTCCCATTTTTCGCCTGTCAGCAACCGCACCTGACTGGTTTGGCGAGGCGGCTCATTTACAGCGGCGCCCGCGGCTTTCCTTGATCGGCGCGGCTTACGGGAATGGACGAGCCGGGAGACGCTACAGGGAAATTTGACGACGTTGCTATTTAAGGACGAGTCAATCCGTGGCGTGCTAAGCACTGTCAGCCTCGGTCATGGCTTAAACTTTCTGTGTTAAGGGCCTGTGGAGAGTTGCCGGTTCGCCCTAGCTGCCCACCGCGGGCACTCATAAGACGTTGACAGAGTTTCTGCCAGTCGGAAGTTTCCGACAATGGGCAGGCCGCCTGGTCGAGCCGGGGTTGAGGGGCGAGCAAATGATGTTGTGGTGGCGGTCTTTATGGTCGGTCATCGGAGAGACTTGGAGCAATACCCCGGGCGCGGTGAAGACCATCATAGTTGCTGGTGTTGGCACGATCGTTGGTGCTTGGATTTCCAGTCGATCTCAGACGAAACGCCGCGTAATCGATGAATTAAGGGCAATCGGTGCAGCGCGGGCTCTCTGTTTCTCAATAACAAATCGCGCGATCGGGTTAAAGCGTCAACACGTTGTGCCGCTGAAACAACGATTTGACCAAGCCGTCGCCACTTTTCAAAAACACAAAGGGGGTGTGCTGGAAATTCTTTTGGATATGAACGATCTGGCTCAAGTCAAGTTCCCAGATAATGTGCTTGAGCGGGTGATCTTCGAGAAATGCAACGTCGGAACAAGAGCGATGGCGTTAACGGTCACGCTTTCGGCAGCAATCGAGGATCTCAAAAACGCAATCGACTACAGGAAGAAATTGGTCTCCGACTTCCGTGAAATAAACAATTCGTTGACTGATCGGGAAAGGATAGAGGTCTATGTAGGTGCGCGAAGAGCTGGCCAAACCGATGTGCGGTTTGCAGACAACATCAAAGCCTTACATGTCCTCACTGACGATTGTATCTTCTTCAGCATGGCGCTGACAGACGAATTGGTGCTTTACGGCAACAAGCTGCGATCGCGAAATAGATTCAAATTTCGATTGGGGATACCGAAGTTCTTGCCAGCGGACTGGAGCGCAGTAAAACATTTGCCTCCATGCGAAAACAAGGCGGCTGCTAGGCTGGCTTAAATCAATTTTCCGAAGATAAGCTTCCGTTGTGTCGCGCAGCGAGCAAACCGCAATCCCTAGCGGCTTCCCTCCCGACCAGATCGGCGGAATCATGGGATATGCCGCCTGCCATCAACCGCCCGCAAAAGATCACCTTCGCCGAGATGCGCTCGTCAGGCGTTCGCGGGATTCCTGATCTATTGCTCGGATTACCGGTGCAGCCATCATGTCGCGCTTGCGGCAAGCGAGGCGCCGATGTGCGGCCGGATTTCAGCTGGAATGCGAAGCCGGTCGGCGGGGCTAAGCGCTCGTCCTGGCCATCTTCAAGATCTGACGATTGATGGTCGAGCAATAAGAAAATGCTCAAGCTTTTTGCCCGCCCTGAGCTGCCCCTGTACCCAATGCGGTTGCTTTCCTCGGCCGGACCATGTCTCGGCATTATTTTTTGGGTTCTGGTATTTCGGAAGAACCTTCGGATAGGCACGGTGCGGCGGCCGATTGGGCCCAATCGCGCTATTAGCGTTTGCAAGCCTGCGAAGACGTTCTTCGAGCTTGGCCTTCTCCTCCGCTATCCTGCGAGCCAGAATCGAAGTCATCTGTTCGTGCAAACGCCACAGCTCATCTGCGGACATGGATTTGAAAGCATCGCCTTCCATGGGCTGGACCCTCCGGTGCTATTCCCCCCAGGCCAAGGCGCCCTCCGACGCAAGCGGAAGTTCCCCTGGCGCAGGAGGAGATATAACATAACCAGCTACCATTCGGAACAATGGAAAAAGCCTTGCAGTCCCGGCGAGGCGGAATTTTGGCCGTGCATTCTCGAAACAGCGGTCGCACAACTAAGTTAGTTTACGCCCGCTGGGCACCTAGGCCGCCCTCCGGCCGCCGCGCCGCACGGGGCCGCAGCCAGTCGGTCGTTTGCTGCGCCATGACCGCTGGCGCCGCCCCGCGCCTTTTGCTTTCGCTTCGGCCCTGCGTACCCGGTCTCGAAGTTGCTGAAGTTCTTCAAATTGTTGGGTCAGCATCTTTACCCGAAGATAAAGAAGACGACGATCATAAAGCTCAGTGTGGTTACTCATACGCCCACCCACAAAAGTCGCGCCTATGCCGCAAATGTGGCCGAGCCCACCATAATTGTGGAGTCAAAAACGCAGTTCGGACTAACGGAACAATATTAACGTTGCTTATTCGCAACAGTCCACTGCATGCTTCAGATTATCACCAGCTTTGTTTTATCCACTCCTATCCTGCCTGCCGCGGCGAACTTCGGATCTGATCGAAAAACTGTTCAAAGCGTTCGTGCATCGGATAATTCCTGAACGTAGTCGCGTGCGTACCCCCTACCCCGATTTGCTCGCTTCAATGCCTCAATGAAACTCGGGTTGAGTGCGGCGAACACGTCAAACTTGTCGGCATATACGTCCAACGCTTTACCCGGACCGAGCTTTCTAGCCTCCTGAACGATCTCGAATGAGTCTTTCGAGAGAGGCTCGATGATCGCTATGACTTCGTCCGTCAGAAATTGGTCAGCCATCTTCTCGAGATGCTGCAAAAACTCCAGGCGCATTTCGATCGGCATTTCACCCCGCAGCGCCCACTTTGTTATGCTGGCGCAAACCATCGTGAATTTGTGCCCCCTGGAGCAATGCTTTAAGAGATCGCATTCCGCTTCGGTCATGCCAATTCGCCCTCGATTACTTTTGGCGCAGGCAACCGAACAGAAAACTTTGCGGCCAGCTGCTCCATCCGTTCCAGCACTTGCGCGGTCTCGCGTGCGCTAAGCTCAATTTTGCCTTCAACCTTCACTGCCAGCGTCGAGCTCTGCGGCGCAACTCTGTCCATAACGATGCCTATAGCGCGTCCGAAATCACGATGCTTTGGATCGTCCAATATTTTCTTGATCGCCCTAACAGCGTGCGGACCCATAACCGTGATGTATTGCCGCGAAACCTCCGCAATGGCGGCCTGCACCTTCGGATCAACGTTCAACTGATAGGCCATCTGGGAAAGTGACTGACGGGACGAATTCGCATTCCCGTATCCAGCTTTCCTCGCGGCGAAAGTCATTGCCCCGTGCGATCGAGGCGCCTCGAACAACGCGATCACATATCGCTGTTGTTTTTGGGTTAAAGCTGAGAAGGCTTGACCGGGCGAAGTTTCCTGTAGCGAATTCACGGCAACCTGCTAGGCGGCCGATACGATGTTGCTGGTCATCGAGTGAATAGGCGCGCCAAGACCGCTCGGCACTTTCCACTTCAGTTGCGTTCCTGCAGGCACAGTAAAACGCTTGGTTGCTCCGTTTTCGAAAGAGCTGAACCTAATGCCGTCCGGCAGGCCGGTCGGCTGACCTGCGGCATTGAACATTTGAAGTTCGATCTGATCGCCACCGGCAACGAGGCCGGAAACGGTGACCAGATATGAACCTCCATTCTGGGCCAAAAATGGTGGCGAGTCTGTTTTTAAGTTGGTGTGTGCGATTCTCTCGATTGCCATTGTCTTAGCTCCATCCGGTGAATAAAGTCATATTGAGTATTGCGGGAGTTTTTAGCTCTCCGAGCTGCTGCATCTTTGCCAATCGCTCCAGCAAGGGCTTGTCGGTCCTGCGGGCAATCCATCGCAATGCCTTGAGAAGGTTGCGAGCGTTCTTGTTCAGGATGGCTTCGGCGTTGATTTGCTTCACCATCGACTCGAATAATTTCGCAGCCTCTGCATCGACGGACCAGAGCTCGACGGCAAAATCTTTCAATTCAGACATGGCTAGGGCGTCCTCAGATCGGTGCCGAGAAGCAGAAAACCGTACGGCAATTTATCGCGCACCAAGTCTGTTACAAATTCCGCAACCGCGATGTCTATTTTTGCCGCGCTCATTACTTCGGCGCTCAGGTCTAGCTCGATTTGCCGGCGATCGTTAGTCTTCGGGTTTATGATGTCAAAGGTCATTATGCTGCCTCCAGTACGCCGTTAGTGAGGACAATGTTCGCAAGCACCAGTTGGCGCTGCGCTTCCTGATCGCCGCTCAAAAGCCGCTTCGTCCATTCGCTGTTGCGGAGCGCATCGGCCTTCCATCGCTTCACAGCCTCGTATTCCTCGTGAGGAGCCTGCCGACCGGAAAGCATTTCCTTGATCGCGCCTTCGGAAACTCCAATGTCACGTAACCAACCGGCGCCGACCGCCATTTGTCGGAGCTCTGAAGAAGGGACTTCGGGAAGATCGCCGGACATGCCAACCTCAACAGGATCCGCCTCGGCCTTCGCCTTCAGGGCTTCTTCAAAATGGGCGCGCTCCTTCGGATCCCCACTTACTAGCCGGTCAATCCTATGGCCTTTGCTTTGGTATCGGTCGGCAACCGGATCAAACTTGGGCCGGTTCGCTTCGAGATATTCCTTCGTCATCTGGGCCAGTTTGTCCGTTGCCATCGCGTTTGCCTTGTCACGCGGAAAGAGCCACGGATCGGTCGGCGCGGATTCGGTTTGTGCCTGGTCGGTCATGCTCATGCAGCCTTCGTTGTTGAAGCTACCTGCATTTGACGGGCGCAAATCGCAGAAACCTGTGCTTCTATCGACCTGACGATTGCCTCGTTGGCATCGTGGAATTCTTCGGCACTCGGCCTAATGCTGGAAGGATCCGTGTGTCCAAACTTGGGATGCTCCCCATAAGGAAGGCCGAGCGGGAGCTGGCCTTCACCGGCAGGCGGGATGTGCCGATACCACTCCGCATCCAAGAGAGCCTTGCAAAAGCCGAAGGCATGTTCCTGCTTCTGGTTCCCGACCATCATCCCTGGAACCGTGCAACCACCAGGAACCGAGCCACCAGCCTTTAGTGTTTTTCTCGCATACGAAATCAGATGCTTGGCGGCCTTTCCGATGTGATCCAAGGCAGAAACGAAATCACCTTCTCGGGCTTCCATATCGGCGCGAAACACTTTTGCCTGTTCGCCAAGAGATACAGCAGCCGCGCTGGCACCGGCTTCCCTGTCAAGACGTTCGGCCAGAGTGACAGCAGCCCGCAATTCCGAGACCTGGCGCTCAGCCATTTCTAACTTCGCGCGGTGCTGGCTCAAAGCCTTCGCGGCGCCAGGACGCTGCTCGAATTCCTCCAGGCTCAGGATCGCCGTTTCCTGCTCAAGCTCCTTCAGAACAGCTTCAGCCTGGGCGAGCTTTGCTGCAATGGCTGGTGATCTAGGCTGCATGGTTCACGTCCTGCCTCGCCGTGGCTTCTGCGCAGGTTTTCCTGATGAAGTTCGCCAAAGACCTCTGCTCGCGAGCAGCCGCTTCCTGCAATCGCTGATGCAAGTCCGGTTCAAATTTGACCGTCACCTGTTTGCGTTCGTTGGACATCAAGGAAACTCCTTTCATGCCAACGAACATCGCTCATAAAATCGCCAACCGCAGCAAAATGCCGTCCAGCAATAACGCCAGTATTTCTGGACTAATGATTTTCAAGCAAAGGCCGACCGGATTTTCAGAACAACCACGCCGCTAAATTTGGGAAGGCAACATGGCCCTAAGGCCGACCTGAGTTTCTGAAAAGACGGCCGCGTTAGTGGATGATGAGGTTAAAAATCTCCAGAGAGTCGGCTTTCCGGGGTACCCCCACGCCCATACCCCCCCTTGATGCCTGCAGAAACGATTGGCCCTGCGAGGTTTCAAGCCGCTTCGCCAGGCATCGCTCGATAGCATCGGTTCTGTTGTCAGATGCCCGCTTAGGCATTTCGCTAGCAATATCAGCGATGTGCGATCAGTATTTAGCCGATCGGATAGGCTTGGGAAGATCATGGGAAGAAGTCAGGCACCTGCAATCCTGAGCCAGCACCTGCAATCCTGGCGGAGGGCAAAATAGAAAGATCTGCTCGGCAGTCCTTCGGATTTTCAAGTTCAATACTCATGCGCCAGGATAGAGATCATTCCTCGACTACCTTCAGCACACCTTCCACCTTCCACATCCCTTCCAGTTTGGTGGCTGACTTACCTTCCACATCCCCTCCACTCCCCTATTCATAGGGAGTGGAAGTGGAAGGTCAGCTGGATGTGGTCCAGACATAATTGTCACGAATGCCAATGATCGATTTAGCTGCCAGCTGATCTCTGATCCGCTTGAAATCGCGCCAGCGGTTACTGTCCTTTTGGTCGAGCACGCTGCGCCTCAGTAGTTCATCTTCCCATTGCTCAAGCGTGACGGTGCTGGTGCCGAGCGGCAGCTCAAGGTGTTTGGCCGCTGGCGTGCCGTAGTTGATTAGAGTTTCCGTCAGAGCATCCAATCCAACTTTCGCGTTGGCTGATAATTTGCGTTTTGTTGTGGTTGCCCTCGGGCCAGGTCTTTCCCCTTCAACGGGGACCACGATCGGCGCCGTAGTGCCATCGGAGTGAATTGTCATGCTTTCGACCGTGAAGCCGACGCTTTCGCCCTCCTCGCTGTCGTTAGCCTTGACAACCTTTGCCGAGCGCATGGTACCGCCATTGGACACGCTTACGGATGTGTCTACCGCGCCCAGCAAAGCTCCGTGGCCGCGTAGTCGATCGGTGTCGTGTGGTACATGATGCACCCACAGAAAATGCGCTGTAGGGCATTTCTGCTGGATCATGCCGGCAGTCAGGACCAGGGCGCCCATATCCTTTGGCGAGTTTTCATCACCGCCAGCCAAGGCGCGACTTACCGTGTCGATGATGATCAGCACGACGTTCTTACCTGTCGCCTGGTGAACCTGGGTGCAGATGCCGGCAATCTGATCTGCTGTGGCGCGATCGCGGAAATCATAGACGCCGCCGACGATCGCAAACGGCAGATCCTGCAGGCCATACTTGGTACGGAAGGCAATTGCCCGGCGCTCAACCAGCTTCTTGCGTTCCAGGGCGATGTAGACCACAGCCCCGTTGCTGACTTGCCGGCCATGCCAGGGAATCCCGGCAGCGATATGCAGGGCCATGTCCTCGATGATCACACCCTTGCCGCAGCCGGGAGGGCCGTACCAGGCCGACATTTCGGCTACTCCAAGCATCTTGCCAACCAGCCAGGATTTGCTCGCGCTCGCGTCGAGCTCGGAATACAGGACAAACGGCCGAGGTGGCTCAGGCTCAGACACCCCGATTCCATTTAGGGCAAACGCGCCTGCTACTTCGCTGGGGCTAAGCATTTCTTTTCCCAAATTGTATGAAGATACGGCGCATCGAGCGGATGCCGCTCAAGCCATTTCGCCAGGTATTCGGCACTCTCGTTGTGGACCGCGTGCCAGAACGCGGCGATCGTCGGCGGCGGCGTCCTGTAGGCGAGTTTCTCAGGCTCTGGCAGGATTGGAGGGGCGTCGGTAAAAGCCGCAGCCATCTCGGCCTGAACTGCATCTTGCCCATACAGATCGACCGCGCCCCAGAGTTCGGCATGTCGCTGCGCGCAATCAACAGCGACGGCTTTTTCGAGCACTCCGCTCCGATAGAACCGGGCATAGTCCATCGCGCACTCGCGGAAATCTTCGAGTAGCGAGGCAATCGGTTCGGCATCGGCGATTTTGACGGCCGCATTCATCATGGTGGCGTTCTCTTCTTCAGTGAGAAGCGCCGCGCGGATGTTGCTTTTTCGGGAGAGAAGGATTATCGGAAGGGTGCTCAGCCCTGTTTCGATAATCCCGGCCCGTTCGGCAACCGCCGCGCGGGTCGTTCTCTATTTGGCGAGACTGATCTGGAGGGCTCGGATATCACCCATCCGATAGCCCCCGGTGCGCTCTCCGGTCTTGATCCACGGTACGGGCGACTTGCGCCTGAGCGACCGTGTTGAGCGGTTCATGAGGATTGCGCCGATCTCCCGAGTGACAAGCGCACTGTCGGGAAGATCTGCCGCGTTCTTCAGGATGTCGAAATAGGTCGGTGCCATTTAGTGCCTCGATGGACAAATGATCCAATGTCCAAGAGGTACATCGTGGCGTTATCGAAACGAAGCAAATGCCGTCCAGAAATAGTCGGCTATTTCCCGGACGCCTTCGCCGCCATCAGGTTCTCGTAGGCCTTCCAGATTTCGAAGATGCGACTACGCCGCAGGCCAAATTCTTCCTCAGCATCTTTGACGTAAGAGTCGACCGGAACATCTCGCCTTGTCTCGCGCGAACGCTTTTTGCGAATAAACGCGATGATCTGCTGCTCGAGGAACAGGGTTGACTGTTGACCCTGCCAAAAGAATTTCACTTTTCGCGTCGGCCGCATGTTCGGCAACTTCGAGGGCGTGAAAGGATCAATTGCCAACGCGAGTAGTTCGCCAGAATGGCCCTTCATCTGATCGCGTATGGTTCGCGCAAGAGCGGCCCGGAGTTCTTTTTCCTCGTCACTGAAATGATCTGGGAATGTGAAGTTATCAGACTTGTCCACATCATAGCCGGATAGCAGGCGAATGCTTGCAGCTTCGTCTGCCTTCTTCTGTTCATCAGATCGGACGTGTGGCCCCTGTTCTTCGCTTGGCAGATAACCCTCGCGTCTCAATTGGGCGAGTGCATCCTCTGAGCCATCGAAAATGACATCTTCCGGTGGTACCCTCATCGCTCAAGCCCGCTTCAGCGCAGCGACGTTACTCTCGCGCTTTTCGATCCATGCCGTGAGCAGATCGGCCCATCGCACAAGCGCAGCGCGCTTCTCCGGTTCATGGGTCGCCCGGTTGTAAATGCCAGCCACGCCAGCCTTGGATCCGCTGACATGGTTTAGGACGGCTTCAATGATGTGCGGCTGAATCCCCATTTCGGCGGCGTGGGTAGCGAAGCTCCGGCGCAAATCGTGAATTCGCCAGGGCGGGATAGGCGCGCCATGCATCTTGGCAATGCGACTGTCGAGCTGTTCCTTGGCCTTGCTCCAACCGGAGAAACCGCCCTCCCCGCTGCCGAAAATTAGTTCACGAACTGAGCCGTCAGCCTTGCTTCGGACTGGTTGGTCCGCCAGGATCGCCAGCGCCGGCGCCGAGAGCGGAACAGTATGCGGCCGGTGGTTCTTGGTTCGCTCGCCAGGTAGCCGCAGTTCCTCCCCAACTATTTCCGATCGGCGAAGATCAGCGAATTCACCGGCACGCTGGCCGGTCAGCATTAGAAGTTTCACAACCGCGCCGTAGTCATTCGCCGGCAGAGCCAACCAAATCGCGCGCAACTCGGCTGGGGAAAGTACCCGGTCGCGGCTGGCCTCTTCGTTCCGGTTGGTGCCACTGACGGGATTGACCTCAGCAAGGCCTTCGCCGATCGCCCAGCTAAACAGTTTCGACAGGGATGCTCTTAGCCGGTTGGCCGTGATTGCGCCGCTATTCTGCTCAGTTTCGGCGAGGCGAGCCGCGATGTGGCGCCGCTCGATCTTAGCCAGTTCCATGTCATGCAGGGGTTTGGCGAGCACGTTGATATGCCGCTCCACATCGACATAGGACCGAGGCCGCAACCTGACGCGCTGCTTGGCAAGGAACAGCTTGGCGGCAGCTTCAAATGTCTCGCTGGCCCGTCGTCCTGCGTCCCTGATCTCAGCGGCGGGATCCTTATTTAGAACGACCAGCGCCTTGAATTCCTCCGCCTTTTGACGTGCCTTGGCGAGGTTTTCAGGATCGGCGGAGCCGAGATTGATGCGTCGATTTTTGCCCGCCGCGTTCTTGTATTGGAAGATCAGCGTCCGGCGACCTCCTTCACGAAGCCGAAGGCCAAACCCAGCCAGGCTATCATCGAAAATGATCTGGTCGCTCTTGCCAGACTCGATGGCGAGCGTCGGGATATTCTTGACCGTCAGCTTCATGGTTCCTGCCCCCTTGGGAAGATCATGGGAAGAGTCCTTCTGGCCTGATTTGGACTCCTGTGTCCAGAAAGACAGAAGGTCTACGCACAGAAACCGTGACTTAGTGGATGCTATGGCCCGCTCTGGCCTCTAATGTCCGCTAAGATATCGGACTTCGAATCCGAGGGTCGGGAGTTCGAATCTCTCCGAGCGCGCCACTTCGGTACA
>Ga0210399_10003648_pt1 | contig 11987 bp, 13 predicted proteins | sample IncBWC14MmetaG_FD_150865 | JGI IMG/M metagenome (GOLD analysis project Ga0210399, IMG submission 150865) | Forest soil microbial communities from Barre Woods Harvard Forest LTER site, Petersham, Massachusetts, United States - Inc-BW-C-14-M | ecosystem: Environmental > Terrestrial > Soil >... | reverse complement strand
TACACAGGTACGGCTGCCCATCAACCCCGAACTGGGCAGACCTGAACACCACGAGGCGCGCTGGGTGACGTTTGACGAGGCGCTCTCGATGGTGGCGCCGCGGCTCACGCCGGTGGTTCGCTGGGCGCGCGACACCCTCAAAACGTGACTGAACCCCTGCCGATTTCGCTGACGTCGCCGCCGACCAAGATTTGCCGCTCAGCCGTCACCTCGAGAAACAGATCGGAAGGTCGGGCCGCAGATTCGCCCTGCGAGATCTGCACGTGCAGCGGCAGAGCTCGCTTCATGGCCAAGCACCACGCGCCGAAGTTGGCGGTGGCGGAGCCGGTCGCCGGGTCCTCCAGGATTGCGCCGCCTTGAGGAAAAAAGAACCGCGCCAGCGCGCGCTCCGCTCCGCTCATGCAAAACACGTAGGCCATGCTCTGGCCCTCCTCGCTGCGGATGTTCTGCAGCCGCTGCGGCACGGGGGACACGCGCCGCACCGCTTCGACTGAGGTCAGCGGCACCACCAGTTGCTCCTTGCCCGCCTTCATCCATAAAGGCCGCTCGCCGATATCCGACTCTTTGATTCCCAGAGCAGCTGCCAATTCTTCGCGCGGCGCGTCGAGTTCACGCCAGGTGGCCGCCACGGCAGTCAGGGTCCAGCGATTGCCTTGCGCGCGCACCGGTATCAGACCGGCCTGCATCTCCAACACCAGTACGTCCTTGCCTGGGCCGAGCGCGCGGCACACCTGCGCCGTGCCGAGGGTGGGGTGTCCCGCGAAGGGCATCTCGTAGCTCGGCGTAAATATTCGCACCCGCGCATCGGCGCGCGACGAGGGCAGGATGAAGGTAGTTTCCGACAGGTTGAATTGGCGCGCCAAGCCTTGCATGACTCCGGGCTCAAGGCCGCTGCCGTCCTCAAATACGCAGAGAGGGTTTCCGGTCAACGCACCCTGGGAACGGGTGAAGACGTTGACGATGCGGAACGGGTGAGTCGCCATAGGGACGCGAAGTATCTCACCCGTCCGCTCCGCCGCAGAAACGCTGCATTAACGATACGGCCGTACGACCACCACGGGTGCGGGAGCAACCACCGCGACTCGCGGACCGTAGTACCCGCGGTAGCCATAGGGCGCGACCACGCAGCCGCTCATTGCCAAAATACATAACGGAATCAATAACTTAATTAACCTGCTCATGACATCCTCCAAAAGTTTTAGCTCTCAAGCAGTGAAACGTCGGGGGGTGATGGGCGATGACAGGATGAAAAAAGCTTAAGGCAGTCAGAAGGCCCGGCCGGAACGGATTAAAAAATCTTCATATCTTCAGGCCAGGGTATGAAACACTTTCTGTACGTCATCGTCCTGTTCGAGTTTATCGATCAAGGCTAGAACTTCCGCCGCCTGATCTTCCGGCAGCTCGATCGGTACGGAACAGATGTACTCGTGCTCCGCAGACAGCGGTGCGATAGCGCGCCGCTCGAGCGCCTCCTGCAGCTTGCCGAAATCATGGAAAGCACACCGGATCACCAATTGCGGCTCACCTTTCTCGCCAGTGCTGTCGCCCATTTCCTCGAGACCGTAATCGATGAGATCCAGTTCGAGCTCATCTTGATCCTTGACCTGTGCGGGGTCCAGGCGGAACACGCCCATTTTCTTGAACAGAAAGCTGACGCTGCCGCTGGTGGCGAGGTTGCCGCCGCCTTTCATAAAAATATTGCGCAAACTCGCGACGGTTCGAGTGGGGTTGTCGGTGGCGGTTTCGACCAGCAGCGCAACGCCGTGCGGGGCGTACCCTTCGTAAAGGGTTTCCACATAGTTGGCCGCGTCCTTGCCCGAGGCGCGCCGAATCGCCGCCTCGGTTTTGTCCTTCGGCATGTTGACGGCCCGCGCGTTCTGCAGCACGCGGCGCAGCGTGGGGTTCGACGCGGGGTCGGGGCCGCCGGAATGGACCGCGATCGCGATATCCTTCGCGATGCGAGTGAATTGCTTGGCCATGCGGTTCCAGCGCGCGAACATCGCATGCTTTCTGACTTCGAATATGCGTCCCATGGGCGCATGGTAGCAATACGCGTGCAAACCGCTAGACTTGCGGCTCCCTTCTCAAGGCATTTCCCATGAGTGCAGTCCCGGCGGACACGATCGTCAGCAGCGCGAGCTTTCAAGATCTGGGCGTTTCGGAACCGGTGCTGCGCGCGCTCGCCGATGTCGGATATGAGTCGCCCTCGCCCATCCAGGCCCAGACCATTCCCGTGCTGCTTTCCGGCAAGGACATGCTGGGTCAAGCGCAAACCGGCACCGGCAAGACGGCGGCGTTTGCACTTCCTGCGCTGACTAAAATCGATCTTAAGCGGCATGAGCCGCAGGTCCTCGTGCTAGTGCCCACTCGCGAACTTGCCCTGCAGGTAGCGGAGGCCTTTCTGCGCTACGCCGCGCATTTGAAGGGGTTCCACGTGCTGCCGATCTATGGCGGCCAAAGCTATCAGCCGCAACTCAACGCCCTACGCCGTGGGGTGCATGTGGTGGTGGGCACGCCCGGACGAGTCATCGATCACATGAATCGCGGCACCCTGAAGCTCAGCGGTTTGACCCTGCTGGTGCTCGATGAGGCCGATGAGATGCTGCAAATGGGCTTTGTCGATGCGGTTGAAAGCATCCTCGAGCAAACACCGCCGCAGCGGCAAGTTGCCCTGTTCTCCGCCACGCTGCCTGCGCCGATCCGCCGCATCGCGCAAAAGCACCTGCATTCACCGGTCGAAGTCACCATCAAGAGCAAGACCAGCACCGCGACCAATATCAGACAGCGCTATTGGGTGGTGAGCGGCATGCATAAGCTCGACGCCCTGACGCGCATCCTCGAGGCCGAGACTTTCGACGGCATGTTGGTGTTTACCCGCACCAAGCAGTCGACGGTGGAACTTGCGGAAAAACTCGAAGCGCGCGGCTTCGCTGCCGCGCCGCTCAATGGCGATATTCCGCAATCGCAGCGCGAGCGCACGGTCGCGCGCCTGAAGGCGGGCCAGATCGATATCCTGGTCGCCACCGACGTGGCCGCGCGCGGCCTTGACGTCGAGCGCGTCGGCCATGTGGTGAACTACGACGTGCCTTACGACACCGAATCCTATGTGCATCGCGTCGGTCGCACCGGCAGAGCCGGACGCAAGGGCGAGGCCATCCTGTTCATTGCGCCGCGCGAGCGCAACATGCTGCGCGCCATCGAGCGCGCCACACGCCAGGTGATTGAACCGATGAACCTGCCGAGCGTCGACGCGGTCAACACCCTGCGCATTGCCAAGTTCAAACAGCGGATCAGCGAAACCATCGCCGCCGGCGAGGCCGACAGCTACCGGCCGGTATTGGAGCAGCTGGAGGCAGAATCCGGCTTGCCCCTCATCGACATCGCCGCGGCGCTCGCCTGCCTGTCGCAGGGAACCACGCCGCTGCTATTGGCGGCAAACGACCCGCCGCGCGCGCCTGCATCGAGCGAGCGCGGACGCGAGGAGCGGGCGCCGCGATCCGAACGCGAGCGGCTTGCCGCGCGTGAACCCGAGTTCCCGCCGCGGCAATCGCACGGCAGGTCCTCGGCCGCGCAAATGGAAACTTTTCGCCTCGAAGTAGGGTCGGTACATGGGATAAAACCCGGCAATATCGTCGGGGCGATCGCCAATGAGGCGGGCATCGAGGGCGTGCACATCGGGCGCGTTGATATTCGGGAAGATCACAGCTACGTGGACTTGCCTGAAGGGATGCCGAAGCAGATATTTAAGGACTTGCAGAAGGTGCGCGTGGCGGGTCGAGAGTTGCGTATCAGCCGCGTGAGCGAAAAGCCGCCTAAACCGCCGCGCGCTACGCTGGGCCGTCATCCCGGCGCCGCTAGCGCCGCGAGCCCAGCCACCGGGGGGCGGCCCGAAGGGCGCCCTGCGGTGCAGAAGATATCGGCTCGCCGCCGAACCAAGGATTGATGTTTTTTGTCGATCAACATAGAGGAGCGCATCATGGGCAAGGGCATGGATCGAAAGAAAGAGGACAAGAAAAAGCCGACCAAGACATTGGAAGAGAAGCGCGCGGCAAAGAGAGAAAAGAGAGCGGCCCGGGGCTAGTCAGACCACGCGGCCGCGGCGGCCGCCGCTGCGGAAATCCTGGATGTTCGCAGCCGTTTCGTCGATGCAGCGTTGACGCGCTTCGCGCGCGGCCCAGGCGATGTGCGGCGTCACCAATAGATTCGGTATGTCCGGATCGAGCAAAGGATCGCCGTTCACCGGCGGCTCTTGGGGCAGGACATCGATACCGGCGCCGCCGAGCCTACCGGCTTTGAGCGCGGCGGTGAGCGCATGGCCATCGACCAGCGCGCCGCGCGCGGTATTGATCAGCAGTGCGTCGGGCTTCATCAGCGCGAGTTCGCGCGCGCCGATCAGGCCGCGGGTAGAGTCGTTGAGCGGACAGTGCAGAGAAAGGATATCTGCGATGGCTAGCAGCCGCGCCAGTTCGATGCGGTCCCGCTGCGGCGGTCCGCCGCTTCGGTTGGCGATGCGGACGTGCATGCCGAAAGCTTCGGCCACGCGGGCCGCGCCGCGGCCCAAATCGCCCCAACCGACCACGCCAAACACACGGCCTTGCAGTTCGCGGATGGGAAGCGGGAGAATCGTGGCCAAATCGTCGCGTGTCCAGGATCCGCCCCGGGTGAACCGCGAATAGTCGTCCGCGTGCTGAGTGAGGCTCAATATCAATCCCCACACCTGCTGCACCACCGAGGCGGTGCAATAGGCGCGCACGTTGCAAACGGCGATTCCCCGTTCGCGCGCCGCGACCAGATCGACGTTGTCGGTGCCGGTGGCCGCAAGTGCGACCAGCTTCAGCCGCGGCGCACCGAACAGTAGATCGCGCGACAAGCGGCTGCCATTCAACGCCACGACGTCGGCGTCGCGAATGCGATCCGCGCTCTTCGCCTCGTCCATGTCGTACAGGGTGAGATCATCGGCCGCCTTGCGCAGCGCGCCGGTGTCGAGATCGCCGGCGGAGACCGTATCGTAGTCAAGGAAAACTGTTTTCAAGGGATGGGCCGATGACGCGTTAAACTATGGTCAATGAAAATTTCCGCAGTCAAAATTCTGATCGCCGCCAATGTGCTGGTGTACCTGCTGCAGGGCCAGACGGCTGGGCAGCTCGATGAGCTGTTTGCATTGTGGCCGCTGCAACCCATCGACGGCCACGTATATTTTCGCTTCTGGCAGATCATTACCTACGCATTCCTGCATAGTACCGGCAACTTCACCCACCTGCTGTTCAACATGCTCGGCCTGTGGATGTTCGGCGAGGAAATCGAGCGCTATGTGGGACCGCGCAGACTGCTCGCCTGTTATTTCGCGTCGGTGGTCACCGCGGCGCTCAGTCAGCTGTTCATACCGATCCTGTTCGGTGCGCCGCCGGCGCCGACCATCGGCGCTTCGGGCGGCGTTTTCGGTCTGCTGCTGGCTTACGCCTTCTTATTTCCCAATCGCAAGGTGGTTCCCTTGATTCCGCCGATTCCGATGCCAGCCTGGCTGTTCGCGACAATTTACGCCGCCCTCGAACTTTTTCTCGGCGTCACCGGAACTCTCTCCGGTATTGCGCATTTTGCCCACTTGGGCGGCATGGTCGGGAGCTTCCTCGTGATCATGCAATGGCGGCGAGCGAGGTCCGGTAAAACCGGCTAGTCTTGGATCATGACGCTAAAGATGCCGATGAGTGTCCTGTCTCTGCTGATCCTCGCGGCTGCCGCCCGGCCGGCGCATGCAGAATGGGTGAACCGCATTGCCGACGGCATCATGGGCACTCGCATCACCGTGGAACTTTGGTCGGAAGACCGGGATAAAGCCGAACAGGCAATCGACGCGGTGCTGGACGAATTGCGCCGCCTCGACGAATCGATGAGCACCTACAAGCCCACCAGCGAGGTGTCCTTGGTCAATGCCAGGGCCGCCGACGGGCCCCTGCACATCAGCAAGGAATTATTCGATCTGCTGGTCACCGCCAAGGAATACTCGGTCCTGACCGATGGCGCCTTCGACATCACGTATGCCAGCGTGGGCTACTTGTATGATTTCAGAAAACGCATCCGCCCCGACGAGGCGCAAATCACCAAGGCCTTGCCCGCAGTCAACTTTCGCCATGTGCTGCTCGATCCCAAGAATCAGACCGTACAGTTCTCGCAGAAAGGGGTGCGCATCGATTTGGGCGGCATCGCGAAGGGCTATGCCGTGGATTGCGGAATCAATGTCCTGAAATCGCGCGGCTACACGCGGGCCTATGTCGGTGCCGGCGGCGATAGCCGCATCATCGGCGATCGGTTCGGCAAACCGTGGATGGTCGGCATTCGCGACCCGCGCAAGGGCGAGGGTGAGGTGATCACGCGCATTCCCCTGGTAGATGCGGCGATTTCTACTTCAGGCGATTACGAGCGATTTTTTGACGAGGGCGGCGTGCGTTATCACCACATCATCGATCCGCATACCGGCCATTCCGCCAGCAAGGTGCGCAGCGCCACCGTTATCGGCCCCAATGCCACCCGCACCGATGGACTATCCAAAACCGCGTTCGTGCTGGGGCCGGAAAAGGCCATGGAAATCTACAATCGCATCGACGACATCGACGCCATCATCGTGAAACTCGACGGCACGGTGATCTATTCAAAGGGCATAGAGCCGGCGAAACGGTCAGCCGCGAAATAGCGCATGGCCGCGAAATAGCGCAAGTCGATCGCCGCCGCTTCAGCGGAATGCAATGATCTTCGCTTGCTCGCATGCCGCAAGGTAATCGGCGACCAGATCTACGGCAATTGGCCCGAACTCCGCCGCCACCGCATCCCGGATCTCCATCACGGATTTTTTGCCGTCGACGAAATTCACTATTTCATAGGCATAGATTGCGGAGCGGTCCTGCGCATTGAGCAGCCGGCTCGAATCCGCATTCAGCAGCTTGATGTTGCGCACGCGCTCGGGACCCAGACGATCGCGAAGCACATCATCATTCTGATAGGTGAGAGGTCCGAATTCGCCGACGCGCTGTGGAATGCGCGCGCCGTCCTTGGACGCATGCCAATCCGGAACCGCTGCGCCGTGAACGCCGCGCAGCGCGGCGCCGGCATCAATCCAATCACGCAGCATGGCGGCCTGCTTCTGCAGAGCCTGAAGAGAGCTTGCCAGTTCTTTTGGGTTGCTGCGCGTGAAGGCGGCAAAGGATTGCAGGGCGCCCTGTTCGCGCCGCAGCATTTGCGCCATGAGGTTGCGGGCCTCAAACGCGGCGTCCTTGGGCTGCAACTCCAAGTCCTGCACCAGAGCCTGCGCGCGTTCGAACCCTTTCGCCAGCCGCTGCTGAGCGCGCGCCGCCAGGTAGGGCAGCAGCAGCGGCGACTGTGCGCCATCGAGAGTCGCGAAGCTGTAGCCGGACGCGGCGCCAAGCAGCGCGACGCGGCGCAGCTTGGTGGCGTCGATCTCGAGCAAGGTGTCGTGGTCGGTATGGATGTAAATATCCGGCCAGTCCCGCAGGTACAGCGACGGTACCGCAATGGTCGACGAATCGTAGTCATCGTGATCGCTGCCTTCGGCGTAGGGTGTCTCGTCGACGAGGAAGGCGTTTCTGCTGCCGGGAGCGCCGTTGCGATCTTCCGTGACCGCTTGCGCCGCATGGCTGCCGTCCTCGGTATAAGCGGCCGCGGCGTCACGGATGGTCTCGGCAAAGCGGTTGCCGATGTCGGTGATGAAAGTGGGCAGCGACCACGGTGTTTCGGTCACATGCAGAATGGATTTGTTCTTGAAAGGATCGCCGCCCACCATGTCCATGTGTACATCGGCGCGCATCGCTTGCCGGATGTCGGGATGTTGACTCAAGAAAGCCATGGTGCCTTCGACCTCAGGCCCCCATATGAAACGCAGTGTCCGGCTCGGGCGCGGCAGGCGGCCGTCGGAAATCAACCGATTCAGTACCCGGGCGGACTCCAAAATAGTCACGCAGCCGCTGCCGTTATCGTTGGCGCCGGGCCGCTGATGATCGAGATGGCAGCTGTAGATGATATCGCCGGCGCGCGGATCAGTACCGGGGATGGTCCCGGTGACGACCGTCCAGTGTCCCGCGCCGACTTCGGCTTCGACATGCGCAGCGAGAACCACGGTAGCGCTGCGCATTTGTGCGCGCAGGTCGGCGGCCGTGGCGCGCGAGACCATGAAGGCGAATCCTTGCGGCAATGAAGCGTCAAGATGCCCCCATCGCACGATGGAGGCGTCAAGTCCGGACCATGCCGTCGTTTGGTTCGGCATGTCACTGACGATTCCGGCGGCGCCGTATTTCATGACGGCCAGGCGCTGCACGCTCGACAGAACCCCGTCGGCCAGAACCATCTTGCCGCGCACGTCTTTGCCGATGTAATCCGCGTCGCCGGTTCCGGAGCCCACATCGATGAGCGCAGCTTTGAGCTCGGCGCTGCGGCTGTAGTCGGCCAGCCGGATCGGATCGGTCGACCAATCCCCGAGCAAGGCATGCTGCGGCTCAATCTGCCACAGCCATGCCGATTCCACAGTCCACCCCAGATGGGAGCGCATGAGACCGTAGTGGATCTTGCCGTCGATGGGGAACTGTTCGGCGTGGACTTCCTGCAAACCATATTCCTGCGCCCGCCTCAGGATGAAGTCCGCAGCCTGATCGAATTCAGGGGTTGCCGGGACGCGATGCAGCCGCGTCAGGGCCCGCAGATTTTCATACGGCGCCGCGCCGCCGGCTTCGTCGCGCAGCAGCGCCCACTGCGCCTCGGACAGAAACGGCCGCTGCGCCCAAGCGGGGCTGATCTGCAGGGCCAACAGGATGGCGATGGCGGGCGGCAGGCGCACAACGAACCAATGGTATACCTCTGGCCTTTTGGATACGCGATCCGCAGCTATACTTGAGCCTGGGTCCCGGTGAAAAAGCGCCACTGCCTGGGAATAAAATAGGCCTACGGTGAGTCTACAAATTCATGGATGACAAACGCGCCCGATTCGAGACGCAGGTTTTGCCTCATCTCGACGCCGCGTACAGGTTTGCGCGATGGTTGTCTTTCTCGCCCAGCGATGCGGACGACGTGGTGCAAGACGCGATTTTGCGCGCGTTTCGGGGTTTCGACGCGCTGCGGGGTTCCGACGTGAAGGCGTGGCTGCTGGCGATTGTGCGGAATTGTCACCTCACGGCCGCCAAGCAGCAGCAACGGCGGGCCTTTGTGCCGCTACCGGAAGAGAACGATGCGCAAGATGGCCACACTATGATCGCGACAACCCCGGATCCGGAGAGCGAATCCATTCTTGCGGATCAGAAGAAAACGCTCGATCGGCTCATCGCCTCACTGCCGGAAGAGCATCGCACCGTGCTGATGCTGCGGGAAATCGAGGAGATGGACTACGCGCAAATCGCGGCGGTCACGCAGGTGCCGATCGGCACGGTGATGTCCCGTTTGGCGCGTTCACGCGCCGCACTGAAGGCGAAATGGTCGCGGGAATCCGCGGGAGAGCCGCGTGCAGTGCGCTGAATCGCTGCGTATCCAGGCTTACTTCGACGCCGAGGTCGACGCGGTTTCCGCCGCAGAGATCGAGCGGCACCTCGAGCATTGCGCCGCGTGCCGTGCGCTGCTCATGGATCTTGAGCAATTGCGCAGTGTTCTGCGCAGCGACGTGACCTACGCGCATACCCCGCCGCTGCTGCGAGCCAGGGTCATGCGCGCACTCGATCGAGAAGCCGAGCTGCGGTCACCCAAAGTAGCGAGACCGCGGCTATGGCGAGCGGGCTCGTTTTGGGCGGGTGCCGCCGGCGGAATCGGCGGCACTGCGATCGCCGCGACCGCCGCGTTCCTGCTGTTGGCGCAGCCGCTCGTCAATCCTTTGCTCAACGACCTGGTCAGCGCGCATGTGCGTTCGCTGATGCCGGCACACTTGATCGATGTGGTGTCCACCGACAAGCACACGGTGAAGCCGTGGTTCGCGGGGCATGCCGACGTATCGCCGGTGGTCGCCGACTTCGACGCGCGGGGCTATAAACTCATCGGCGGGCGCGCCGATTACCTGGACCACCAGCGATCCGCAGTGGTGGTCTACCAGCATGGCTCGCACGTCATCAATGTCTTCAGCTGGGCTGGCGCGGAGCATCAATTGCCGGGCAATACCACGCGCAGCGGCTATCACCTTGCCTTTTGGCGGCAGGGCGATATCCAGTACTGTGCGGTCTCCGATACCGGCTGGGATGAGCTTCTGGGATTGGTACGGCTGCTGCGCGACCTTGGCGCGCGGGAGTAGCGGAGCGATTATTGTGGCGGCACGAAGATGGCGCGGCCTTGGCCGCTCTTTTTATAAATCCCTAAGGATCCGCCCACGCCGACGCCAACCGCGGAATTGCTCGACGCCGAGCCTCCGCCGACGCCGGTGCCCAGCGATCCGGTTTCGCGATCGGAGAAGCCTTCCAGAATGATGCCATTTGCGCCGAGCTTTGCGGCCTGTTCTTTCAGCCGCTCGATCACCGTGTCGACGGTTTTCTGCCCGCCGGGCGTGAATACACTGTTGCTCGATGCGGTGAGCAGCGCGATTTCCTCAAATGTGGGCGGTGGGTGCGAGTAGATTTTGACCTCCGCCGGCGATATCGCCGGACGCGCGGTGCCAACCAGCACGAACGAATTCGAGGCGGCGCATGCTGCCAGCGCCGCGATGAGACCGGCCACCGCCAACAAGCGATTCGCCGCTGCCCAATTCATGGCTGTGTTGGTACTACCCATGCGTGCTCCTCAATATACAGGGGCGGGCGCGCAGCGCGCTCGTGCTCACAGCGGCGTGTAGCTGAATTTCTGGCCGCCGACGGTGGCCGTATACATGAGGCCGCCCTTGGTAATCACGAACACCGCCATCCCCTTCTGATATCCAGCGCCTGCGGTGGCCGCATCGTTCTTTCCGCCGCTTGCCCCTGAAGTGGCTCCGGTGGTGCCCGCGCTCGCCGACGCGCTGGCGGTTATCGCCGTGGCGCTGACGCCCGCGTCAAATTCAAACGAACCCGACTCGAATTCATCCAGCGCGCGCTTATCCTCGAAGAACACGATTTGGCTGTATGCCTTCGCGCCGGCTTGGAAGCCGGCGGTCACCTGCGTCATCGAGGCGTTGCCGACGTATTTGCCGCGCTGGTACACGCACCCGGTGCCGTGTGCGCCGCCGATGATGAACCCGGCCGACCCAATGGTCGGAAACACGGCGTAAGCGTAGCTCTTGGGGACGTACGCGGCGCTTTCACCGGCGTTTTTAAAAAGCATCACCGTATCGGCGCATTTTCCCGCATACGCGGCGCCAGCGGCCAGCATTAGAGCGACGCCCAAAGCCCACACGCGTGTAGTTATTCCCATGGAGTTGACCCTCGTATCGATGATTATGAACGACAAACCGATCCTAAAGCACTGCCAAGGCGCCACGAGCTCTGGCCGGCCTGGCAACAATCTAGCGCCGCCGTGGAATAAAACCATTGGCCTAAAAGTCCTCTCTCCTGAACGGCAACCTTAAGGAGTCGGACATGTCGGATGATCAGTCGCAGATGTCGCGGCGTAGTGCCCTGAAATGCCTGGCCTATGGCGGCGCCGGAACCCTTTTCGCATTGTCGGGCGGTGTATTCACGCCAATCGATTTGGCCATGGCGGCCGCGGACGAACGCGGGACCAGCGCGCTCGGCAAACCGTTGTTCATTCAGATCAGCGATACCCACATTGGATTTAACAAGGATGCGAATCCCGACGTCAGCGGCACTCTTGCGCAGACGATCGACCTGGTGAATGGCATGCGGGAGCAGCCCGCTCTCATCATCCATACCGGCGACATCACGCATCTGTCGAAGCCCGCCGAATTCGACGCGGCGCAGCAGTTTTTCTCGCGGCTCCGGACCGCCGAGATGCACACCGTCCCGGGGGAGCACGACACCGCCGACGCCGCCGTCACGGAATACTTCACTCGCTTTGGCAAGGTGTCCGACAATAAGGGGTAC